>Ga0079225_10001071_pt1 | contig 15227 bp, 15 predicted proteins | sample Poulit2012_FD_76344 | JGI IMG/M metagenome (GOLD analysis project Ga0079225, IMG submission 76344) | Agricultural soil microbial communities from Georgia to study Nitrogen management - Poultry litter 2012 | ecosystem: Environmental > Terrestrial > Soil > Agricultural land | place: USA: Georgia... | reverse complement strand
CGCCCTGCCGGGCATCCGGCACAAGGAGGTATCTATTGTCGTTGCGGGTTGTCAGCTGGAACATCAACTCCATTCGCCAGCGGCTGGAGCATGTGGCGCGCTTTACGGCCGAATGGCAGCCGGACGTGCTCTGCCTCCAGGAAACCAAGGTTCGTGACGAGGAGTTTCCAGTCGCCGATCTGGTCGAGATGGGCTTTGAGCATTGCATCTTTCGTGGACAGAAGTCCTACAACGGTGTCGCCATCCTTTCGCGCATCCCCTTCGATGCGCAGGATCACCGCATCTGGTGCAGCAAGGACGACAAGCGCCACCTGTCCGTCACCCTTCCGTTCGGCCGTGGCGAGCCGATCGAAATCCACAACTTCTATGTCCCCTCCGGTGGCCCGACTCCCGACCCGGAGGTCAACGCCAGGTTCGCTCACAAGCTCTCCTTTCTCGAGGAGATGGCAGACTGGGCCAGCGTGCACACGCGCGGGCGCCGAGTCCTTCTGGTTGGTGATCTGAACGTCGCGCCGCTGGAGAAGGACGTCTGGAACCACAAGCGCCAGCTCCGCTCGGTAGGGCATACGCCAGGTGAATCCGAGCGCATAGCAGCCCTTCTCGAGGCTGGCGCCCTGATCGACGTGGGCAGGCATTTCGTTCCCCCCGACAAGCCGCTCTATACGTGGTGGGCTTATCGCTTCCCGCAGTCCTTTCAGCGAGACTACGGCTGGCGGCTGGATCACGCCTTTGCGTCGGAGCCTCTACGCGCCGCCCTCCAGCGTCTCTCGATCGTAAGGGAGACCCGCGGGTGGGAAAGGCCGTCGGACCACGTGCCAGTCGTCGTGGACCTCGCAAGCTGACGGAGCGCCATGCAACAGGTATCGCCCGATCGGGTTTCCTATCGCTATCCCCTGAGCCGCCTTCTCGCTGACTATCTGCGTGCAGGACTCGGCGCGATCTTCTGCCTCTTCGTCCTCCTGGCAGCCGATCCAGCGTCCCTCGTAGTCTGGATTTTCGGTGCGCTCACGATCATTTTCCTGCTCTTCGGCTTGCACACTGCGCGGCTCCACATCACCCGGATCGAGCTGGACGATCTCGGAATTTCCACCAGCGAGATCAACACCCGCACCCTCTCCTGGCAGCAGCTGGAACAGATGCGTCTGCGTTATTTCGGCTCGAAGCGACAACGCCGCCGCGGCGCCGGTTCGGTCGAGCTGACGCTCTGGGGGAGCGGCAGGAAGATGAAGTTCGATGGCCAGGTAGAAGGCTTTCGCGATATTGTCTGGCACGCCTTGCGTGCGGCGCGGGAACGTGATCTGCCACTCGACGAAGCTACGGTCGACAATTTGCTGTCACTGGCGCTCGATCCCGACAGAATCCCGCCGCGCCCTCCTCCCGCAGAACGTGATCTGGGCGTCATCTAGAGCCTGCTGAGGTTTCGCCAGCTGCGCGGCTTGCCTTAATTGGCGCGGCGGGCCACCTTCTGGTCATGACTGAAGTGACACTGCGACAGGCCTCCGACAACCAGCCTCTGCCCCGCCGCGAAGCGGTAGAGGTCTGGCTCTTCGATCTCGACAACACGCTCTATCCGGCGGCCTGCAACCTCTTCCCCCAGGTCGAAAGGCGGATGGGCGAGTTCATCTGCAAACACTTCGGCGTGGATCTGCCCGAGGCCAAGGTCGTGCAGAAGCGGCTGTTCCGTGAATACGGGACGACGCTGCGCGGCCTCATGAGTGAACAGGGCATCGACGCCCAGGAGTTCCTGGACTTTGTCCATGATGTCGACCTCTCGGTGATACGCAAGTCGCCAGAGCTCGATGAGGCGCTGAAGCAGCTTCCCGGCCGCAAGCTGATTTTCACCAATGCTGACCTGCCCTATTCGGAAAGGGTGCTCGAGCGGATGGGAGTCGCTCACCACTTCGAAGACATCTTCGACATCGTCGCTTCCCAGTATCTGCCGAAGCCCCAGCCAGAACCCTATGACATGCTGATCGAGCGCTTCGCCATCGATCCGGAGAAGACCATATTCTTCGAGGATGCGGCGCAGAACCTCAAACCGGCGCATGCCCGCGGGATGAGGACGGTCTGGATCGAGCATGATTCGCCCTGGAGCCGGCGGGGAGTGGAAGAGGAAGGCCAGCTTCCCCCCTGGGTCCATCATCATGATCATGATCTGCTGACCTGGCTCCAGAGGCTGCCTGATTAGAAAAGCGGCATCTTGCTGCTGTTGTTGCTTTACCGAGGACAAGCATGGCTGAGGATCCCGAAAGCATCGCCGCTAACGACACCGCCCTGGCGGAAGAGTTGGTCGAACGAGCCACCAAAGCCGGCGCCGAAGCTGCGGACGCCGTGCTGCTGCGCTCGACCGCCATCTCCCACGCGCAGCGGCTGGGCGAGCTCGAACGGCTGGAGCGAGAAGAGAGCGTCGATCTTGGCCTGCGTGTCCTGATCGGCCGCCGCCAGGCAATGGTCTCCACCACCGATCTCGAACAGGCATCGCTCGCTGCCCTGATCGAGCGCGCTGTCGCCATGGCCAGGGTCGTGCCTGAGGATCGCTGGTGCGGCCTGGCGGACCCTAGCCAGCTCGCGACCGAACGACCGGATGTGGACTCCAACGATCCCCAGGAGCCGACCCCCGAGGTCCTTATCGAACGAGCGCGCGCCTGTGAAGCGGCAGCCCGCGCGGTGGAGGGTGTGACCAACTCGGAAGGGGCAGAAGCCAGCTGGGGTTCGACGCGCATGTCGCTTGCTGCCAGCAACGGTTTTCGCGGCACCTACGTCGGCTCGCGCCACAGTCTTGGCGTCTCGGTCCTGGCCGGCGATAGCCTGGAGATGCAGCGCGACTACGACTTCTCCAGCACGGTCTTCGGCGAGGATCTTGAAAACCCGGCAGCAGTTGGCCGGCGAGCCGGCGAGCGGGCCGTGCGCCGGCTCAGGCCGCGCAAGCCCCGGACCGCGAGGCTGCCGGTCGTCTTCGATCCCCGCATTTCACCCGGGCTGCTGCGGTCTCTGGCCGGCGCCATCTCTGGCGCTGCGATCGCGCGCGGCACTTCCTTTCTCAAGGACAAGTTGGGGGAAAGGATCTTCGCAGCAGGCATAGAGGTGGTGGATGAGCCACATCGGCGCCGTGGCCTGCGCTCACGGCCCTTCGATGGAGAAGGTCTTGCGACGCGGCGCCAGGCGATCATCGAGGATGGTGTGCTGACGACCTGGCTGCTGGATCTGGCAAGTGCGCGGCAGCTCGAGCTGGCACCCACCGGTCACGCCGCGCGCGGAGTTTCGGGGCCGCCCGGGCCCAGCTGCTCAAATCTCTGGCTGGCCGCAGGCTCACTCTCACCAGAGGCCCTGATCGGTGAGATCGAAGAGGGCTTCTATATCACCGAGATGATCGGCATGGGCGTCAATCCCATCACCGGGGACTACAGCCGCGGTGCCAGCGGCTACTGGATCGAGCAGGGAGAGCTCACCTACCCGGTCAGCGAAGCCACCGTGGCCGGCAACCTGCTGGCCATGTATGCCTCTCTCACCCCGGCCAGCGATCTGGAACTGCGCTACGGCATCGACGCCCCGACCCTGCGCATCGACGGCATGACGATCGCGGGATCCTGAAGAACCGACGCTGACCCTGGGCTCAGAAGAGACGTGGAAGGGGTAGCAGGGGCAGCGGACCCAGCCGAAGAACGCCGTTTTCCGCGGTAACGGGCACCTCGATCTGACGCTGCCCGTCCCTGCTCTCGTCGGACATGGCGAGAAGCAGCAGGCGTGCCATGTTGCCGACATCCTCCTTCAGCATGCCTCCTTGGGTCAAAGCATCGAGCGTTCCTTCCAAACCGAGAAGGCGCGCATGACCCGCCCCGAGGGGCCGTCGCTCCTCATCCAGCGTGACGCGTGCGTCTCCCTGTAGCCACAAGGGCCCCCAGGTCATCTGCACCTCATCGAGCTGGAGATGTCCGCCCTGGTCGGCCCAGGCGGGAACGGCTTCGGCAATTGATCCGGCATGATGCCAGTCCTCAATGGTACCCTCTGCCACCAGTTCCTCCAGGTTGCGCCCAAGTGGCGGCTCCATGGCAGTGGGCAGTTCGAGTTCCTCGACCTTCAGGAAGAAGGCGATGTCTCCGGCGCCCAGGGCGGCTCGTGCCTCGCGAACCTCCTGCAGGGCACGTCCCCAGGCGATCTCCAGTGCGCGGGCACTGGTCCCTCCATCGAAGTAACCCGTGAACGCCAGTCCTTGAAGATCGAGCCTCATGCCCTCGATCCGGCCCTGCCGGTCGAGCCACAGGCGCCCCTGGGCAACCTCGGCAGCAAATTCCAGTGGCGCCGACAAAGAGGTCGGCGGCGGCAAGAATCGATGGTTGCCCGCGAACTCCAGCCAGACGTCGCGCGGCTGCCAGAGAGGCGCTTCAGCCATGGCCGCGGGGCCATGCCACTCCCATCCCTTCGCATTGCTCATGCGCGCGTCACTGAAGCTGAGCCGCAGATGTGTCGGGAAGCCCCCGACCTTGACGTCCGTGAAATGAAACTCCCGTCCTTCCGCCGCCTCGCGGGCCTGCCAATCCCGGAACTGCGCCTCCAGGCGGGTAGCGGACCACCACCATAAGGACGACCACAGGATGGCCATCAACAGGAGTGGGACAAGCAGAAGTGGCAGGGCAGAGCGCATGGCCGTCTTTCACCAGCTAGGAGAGCCGCAATTGCTGCAGGGGGTTGGCGGCGTTAGAGTGACGCCGCGCTATGAAACACAGTAACTCGATACCCAACCCCGACACTCTCCTGCGCGTAATTTCGGATCCGGTCAAGCGGGAGCGACCAGTTCCTCCGGCAGCGGAAGACTGGTGGGTCTTCGGATACGGCTCCCTCATGTGGGATCCAGGCTTTCCCCATCATGAAGCCCAGGCGGCCTTGCTCCGCGGCTATCATCGCCGCTTCTGCGTCTATTCGATGCGCTACCGCGGCACCCCACAGCGCCCGGGCCTGGTCCTGGGATTGGCGCCAGGCGGCTCCTGCCGCGGCATGACCTTCCGGGTACCAGCCGAGAAGGGGGAGGCGGTTCTCGATTATCTCTGGATGCGAGAGATGATCACCGGCGTCTATCGCCCCCTCTGGCTCTCGGTCGCCACGCCCCAAGGCCCGAAGCGCGCATTGACCTTCGTCGCCGACCCGACGCATCAGCAGTTCTGCCGTCTCGACCTGCAGACGACGGCAGCCCTGATCCGCCAGGGAGAGGGGCAACGAGGCTCCTGCCGCGACTACCTGATCAACACCGAACAGCATCTCCGTGAGCTCGGCATTCAAGATCGCATGCTTGGACAACTGATCGAACTGCTCGAGCGGTAGCGACCGCTCGGGGCAAATCGCTCAGGCCGGTCTTCCCGGCGGCTCCTCCGGGTCGGGCATGTCCGGTATCTCGCTCGGTATGTCCTCCGGGCTTTCAGGCTCCGGCGCCGGCTCCGGGTCGGGCTTGAGTTCCGGCGGTCGTGGCGTGGCACGGAGGATCCGCAGCGGCGCCGCCTCTCCCTCGGTGCTTTCGCCGAAGTAGAGCCGATGGTGAGGATAGGGAAAGGAGATGCCGTAGTCGTCGAATGCGCGCTTGATGCGCCGATTGAACTCGCGCTTCACCGCCCACTGCATCAGCGGGATGGTCTTCAGGCGAGCGCGGATGAGGGCGCCCGTATCCTCGAAGCCATCCACACCCAGCAACTCGAACTCGCCGGTGATGTTCTTGCCGTAGACTTCGTCGGCGCGGAGGCCATCGGCGACCTCCCGCATCACCCCGATGACGCGGTCGAGATCCTCGCGATAGGGCGCCCGGATATCCAATAGCGCGTAAGAGAACTCCTTCGTGTAGTTCTGGATGGTTTCGACCACGCCGAAGGGCAGCGCATGAACGTTGCCCTCGAGGTCGCGCAGGAACATGGAGCGCACCGTCATGCGCTCGACCACACCGGAATGTCCCGCGACCAGCACCACATCTCCAACCGAGACGGAGTCTTCGATCAGGATGAAAATGCCGGTAATGATATCCTTGACGAGGGCCTGAGCACCGAAGCCGATGGCCAGGCCGACCACCCCGGCGCCGGCCAGCAGCGGCGCGATGTTCACGCCGATTTCCGACAGGACGATCAGGGAAACCAGCACCACGAGCACGATGCGCACGGCATTTTGCGCCAGCGGCAACAGTGTCCGCAGCCGCTGCCCGCCACCCTCGGCAGCCCGCCGCTGGATCGTCGCCTCCACGTAGGCGGAAAAGACCTCCCAGAACAGGAGCGCGACGACCGCGACGAAGCCGATCAGAAAGACGGTCGAGAGCAAGGCCCGGCCATCGCTGCTGCTCAGCCAGCTGAAGGGAGCAAGCCCCCAGACCTCCAGAACCAGCAATGCGGTGAAGATCGCCAGGCCGATGTTGAGGATGCGGTGAAAGGCGGGAACGTAGCGGTTGGCGCGCTCCTCGAGGAGTGGATACCGGGCACGCAGATCACGATGGAGGCGGAAGATCCCTTCGACAAGCAACGAAATCATCCGCCCGACCACCCGCGCACCGGCAAGGACAAGAATCGTCAGGAGAGTGCCGCGCAAGAGGAAATGAAAGCCGCCTTCCACATCGAGGGCCCAGACGATAAAGCCCCCGACCACATAGGCAATGGCCAGCACGTGCCATATCTCCGCAAAACGGACCCGCAGGTTGCCGAGCGTGGTGGAAGCCCCCCGCTTGCCGATGATCAGATGCTTTACGGGCTGACGCTGCTGGAGGATGAAGACGACCATCATGCCCGTGAGAACCAGTGCCAGCAGCGTCATGAGCACGTCATAGGCGCTCGAGGCCAGCCCGAGCATCTGACTCGCCAGCAGCAGGAAATAGCCGTAGACGCCGACGAGGGTGAAGCGCCGCAGCCAGACCTGCAGATAGAGCGCCGTTTCATCCTTGATCGGCAACAGCCGCATCCGCGGCTTGTCCGGCATCAGAACCATCCCACCCACGGCGGTAATGATGCGCGAGAGCAGGAAGGCATTGATGAGTGCCAGAGCGACGAGCCGGGTTACCGGGCGCGGCTCCATCAGCGGAAGGAACCCATAGGCCACCACCGCGAAGGCGAGGATCGGCAGAATCTCCAGCAGTGTGCCCAGCAGCAGGTAGAACGAGCGGAAGAGCCAGCCATCTCGGCTCCTTTCGCCCAGAGCGCGTCGCGGTCGCGCCAGCAGCCGCTTGACGAGAAACTCGGCGATCAGTCCGATGATGATGACAAAGGCCACCTTGCCCACCACTTCCGCCACGCGCGCGCGCACCGCCGGATCCCCAAGGCTCTCGATGCCGCGAAGGGCGGCCAGGGGGAGCTCGCTTAGCTCCACGGTCGCCTCGGCCAGATCTCCGGACAGCTCGCCGACGGTAGTGGAAAACTGCTCCATCAGGCGGGAGCCCAGATCGTCCTCCGCTGCCGCTTGCTCGGCGCGCTGGGCCTCGACCAGGGCTCGCAGATTTTCCACGAAGCGCTGTCGCTCCTCGTCATTCTCGAGCGTGGCAACAAGGGCCTCGAGCTCTGCCGTCCCAACAACCGCAGGCTGCAACACCTGGGCTGTTGCGTTCTGTACGGGGGTGATCAGGGTCAGAAGTCCGATCAGGAGCAGCTGCGGCAAGCAGAGCAACCGCAGCCACGGGAAGTTCAAGCGATGGTGGCTTCTCATGGCTTGCAGTTCTAGGAGCGCGCCGCTCAGGGGTCAACGCGGGCATCCGTGACACTGCTTGGAAGCATGGAAGGCATTTCTTCGACTGCAGCAAAAGAAAGGGGTGGCCTTTCCTCGCCTTCGCGTTAAGCCGAAAGCGCGAGGGGGAATCTGATGCTCGATCTGATCCGGCAAGCTTTTGCCGCCGATGCCTTTCCTGTACTGGCCGCGACCGCGGGGCTGGCGGGCCTGGTGCGTGGCTTTTCCGGCTTTGGATCGGCCATGATCCTGGTGCCGGTCGCCAGCGCGCTTACCACGCCCCAAACTGCCGTCGTGCTGCTCTTGTTCACCGATACGCTTCTGGCTCTCCCGCTGGTCGCGGCCGCCGCGCGCCGCTGCCGCTGGCGTGAAGTCCTGCCCTTGGCTGTCGGAGCCCTCTGTACCGTTCCGATCGGCGTTCGTCTCCTGCTGGTTCTCGATCCGGCCCTCCTGCGCTGGATCATTTCGCTGCTGATCTTGCTGCTGGTCGCGCTCCTGGCCAGCGGCTGGCGCTGGAGCCGACCGCCAAGCCTGCTGCATACCGGCCTCGTCGGCGGCGCCTCTGGCCTCACCGGCGGCATGGCCGGCATCGCCGGGCCGCCCGTCATTCTCTTCTGGATGGCCGGGCAGGGACAGCCGGCCAGCATCCGTGCCAACATCATCGTCTTTTTTGCGCTTACCGGGCTCTTCAACCTGGGCGCCTACTTTCTCAGCGGCCTGCTCACTCCCGAGCGGGTGGCAGCCGGCCTTGCTCTTGCACCGCTCTATGCTCTCGCTCTCTTGCTCGGCGCTCGGGCCTTTGGCCTCGCCAGCCCCCGATTCTTCCGCACGCTTGCCCTGGCACTCTGTGCCTTTGCCGCGATCGCGGGGATGCCGCTGCTCGAGGGCCTCCTGCAGCAATAGCAGGCGCCGGCGCGCGCCCTCTGTCGAAGTGACCCTGCACGTACAGAAGCACTGGTGCCACGGCGTCCGCTCACTCTATAAAGGTGCGTTTCACCTCCGCGCCCACGAGGAGGGTTCCGTGACCAGCGACATCCGCAGTCCCTATCTGATGTTCCTTGGCGATGCGCCGGACCAGCTCGCGGCGAAAACCGCTGCAGGTGTCGCCCACTGGCGCCCGGACTGGTGTCTCGGCCAGTTCCGCCTCCCCGACTGCAAGGCTGATCTGGGCCTGCCGGACATGTCGCTGGAGGCCGCGCGAGATGCGGGATGCCGAAGCCTGATCGTCGGCGTCGCCAACCGCGGTGGACGGATCTCCCCAACTTGGCGCGAGGTATTTCATCGCGCGCTGGAACTGGGTTTCGATATCGCGTCCGGACTTCACAAGCGTCTGGACAGCGTGGCCGGGCTCGCCGAGAAGGCCGATCGCGAGGGACGACGCCTGATCGACGTGCGTCACCCGACCCAGGAGTTCGAGGTGGGAAACGGCATGAAGCGGAGCGGCAAGCGCCTGCTTCCGGTAGGGACCGATTGCTCGGTCGGCAAGATGTACACGGCGCTGGCCCTCGAGCAGGAGATGCGTGCCCGGGGTCTGGAGGCCGACTTCCGAGCGACGGGCCAGACCGGCATCTTCATCGCCGGCAGCGGCGTGTCGATCGACGCGGTGATCGCCGACTTCATCGCCGGAGCCGCCGAATGGCTGACGCCGGAGAATGACCCGGACCATTGGGACCTGGTGGAGGGTCAGGGCTCCCTCTTCCACGCTTCCTTTGCCGGGGTCACCACAGGCCTGATCCACGGCGCCCAGCCTGACGCTCTCGTCCTCTGTCACGAGCCGACCCGCCGGCACATGCGCGGGCTGCCCCAGTTTCCGCTGCCGGATCTCGGCCTCTGCATGGAGCGCAATCTGGAAACGGCACGCCTTACCAACCCGGAAAGTCGCTTCGTCGGCATCTCCGTGAACACTCAGGCACTGGAAGGCACTGCGGCGCGGAAACTGCTACGGGATCTCGAGCGGAGGTTCGAGCTCCCTGCCGTCGACCCGCTGCGCGATGGCGTCGGCGCGATCGTCCAGGAGCTGATCTAGCGCCATGCTGCAGGTGAAGGTCAGCCGGGAGACCTGGAAAATCCAGGGCACCTTCAGGATTTCCCGCGGCGCGCGCTCCGCGGCGGAGGTCATCCTGCTCAGCCTCGTGACGGAAGGCGCGACGGGTGTCGGCGAAAGCGTCCCCTATGCCCGTTACGGGGAAAGCGTGGAAAGCGTCATGGGGCAGATCGAGGAGCTCCGTCCGGAGCTGGAGGCGGGGCGTCTCGACCGCCAGACCCTGCAGGAAGCCTTGCCGCCTGGTGCTGCCCGCAATGCCATCGACTGCGCCCTCTGGGATCTGGAAGCTAAGCGGCGCAGGAAGCGCGTCTGGCAACTTGCGGGCCTGCCTCCACCTCGACCCGTCGTCAGCGCCTACACACTATCCCTCGACAGCGTCGAGGCGATGGCGGCCGCTGCCGCAGCCAATGCCAAGCGGCCGCTGCTCAAGCTGAAGCTGACCGGGCCCGAGGATCTAAAGCGGGTAGAGGCCGTTCGCGCGGCGGCGCCCGAGGCCAGGCTGATCGTCGATGCGAACGAGGGCTGGACCCTGGAAATATACCGCGAGCTGGTGCCCCGACTAGCCCGGCTGGGGGTCGTGATGATCGAGCAGCCGCTCCACGCAGAGGAAGACGAAGCACTCATGGGCGAAGCCCGGCCGGTGGCTCTTTGCGCCGATGAAGCCTGCCATGACCGCAGCACCCTCGCCGGTCTGAAGGGACGCTACGACATGGTCAACATCAAGCTGGACAAGAGCGGCGGCCTGACGGAAGCCTTGGCTCTCAAGGTCGAGGCGGAAAGGCTCGGCTTCAGCATCATGGTCGGCTGCATGCTGGGTACGTCATTGGCCATGGCGCCGGCGACGCTCCTGGCGCAGGGGGCCGAGATCGTCGATCTCGATGGCCCGCTGCTGCTGGCGGAAGACCGCCATCCCTCCCTGACCTTCAAGGGAAGCCTGCTTTATCCCCCAAAGCCGGCACTCTGGGGCTGAGAAGAAGGCGCGCGCAGACGGGCGCCTCGCCCGCTGTCCTGAGCGCAGCGAAGGATCTGGAAACGGTGGAGCTGCTGACCTCGAGATCCTTCGCTGCGCTCAGGACGCGGGCCTTGTGGCGGGCCTTAGGCCTCACCGCATCTGGCGGCGGTTGTATTCCACCTCGGTTTCCTCCAGCAGCAGGCCGACGAAGATCGTGAAGTCGTCGCCGCGCTGACCCGGCTGGATCGGGATGGTCATGGAGAGCTCGTCGTTGAGCAGGACCGAGGTGTGGTTGCCGCGGAAATCGGCCGTCGCCTGGTAGGCTTCCCGTACGAGTATGTCGGGTGCGCCCTGATCACGCTGCTTGCCGACCGCGATGAAGTAGCCGACCTGCGCCTGGTTGTCCTGGTTTGCCGGACCCCGTGCCGCCACCAACTGCACCAGCAGCTCGGTTTCGATCGCGTTCCCGGCATCCGTATAGATGCAGCCGTAGCGCACGTCGTCGATGCGCGCCGTGAAGTCCACATCGGTCAGGTCCCGGCCGCCGCCGACGAAGTGGGTCTGCTCCATGGCATCCTCCACCCCCACCAGCCCCGGACAGGAACGCACGACATCTGGCTCCCTGCCACCTCCGCAGGCAGCGAGCAGCACGCAGAGCGAGAGCAGGGGGAAAGCGGTTTTGGCCATCATCGAAAGGCGCATGGATCTGGCTTCTTTCCTGTTAGAACTTGGTGGCCTTCGGGTCACGTGACAGCGGCCGGAGTCGGACAGCAGCACTTCTGCCTCAGGTTCCGAAGGAACTTCGGCCATCCCGCTCCTTCCTTTCCCCCGTCCGCTGTATTAGGGTCACGGCCAGGATTTCGGGCAACTCTAGGCAAGCCACTTGATCCGCGCAATGCGTCTGCCTTGCCTGAGCCCCCGGGCCTCGGAGCCGCTAGCCGGAGTGATACTGCCATGACCAAAACGCCGCTGACATTGGTGCTGGCGAAGCCGCGCGGCTTCTGCGCAGGTGTAGAGCGCGCGATCGAAATCGTGGAACGGGCGCTCGCCAAGTACGGGCCGCCGGTCTACGTACGCCACGAGATCGTTCACAACCGCTTCGTCGTGGAAAGTCTGCGAGCCAAGGGTGCCGTTTTTGTCGACGAACTGGATGCGGTTCCAGACGATCGTCCGGTGGTATTTTCGGCTCACGGCGTACCGAAACAGGTGCCGGCCGAGGCCCAGCGTCGCGAGCTCTTCTTCCTCGATGCGACCTGTCCGCTCGTCAGCAAGGTTCATCGCGAGGCAGAGCGTCATCATCGGCAGGAGCGGGAGATCCTGCTGATCGGCCATCGCGGACACCCCGAGGTGATCGGTACCATGGGTCAACTGCCGGAAGGGGCAATTCGACTGATCGAAACGGCAGCAGATGCGGAAAGCGTGGAGGTCACCAGGCCGGAGCGCCTCGCCTATGTGACCCAGACGACCCTCTCTGTGGACGATACGGCCGCGATCATCGAGGTTCTGCAAAGGCGCTTTCCCGAGATCGTGGGCCCCGCGAAGCAGGATATCTGCTATGCGACGACGAACCGGCAGGAAGCCGTCAAGCGCATCGCAGAAGACTGCGAGGTCGTGCTGGTGGTAGGCGCACCGAACTCCTCCAACTCCAAACGCCTTGTCGAAGTGGCCCAGCGTGCCGGCTGCCGCCATGCCGCCCTCGTCGAGCGGGCGCATGATATCCCCTGGGAAGTGCTGGAGGATGTGGAAGCCGTCGGGCTGACTGCCGGCGCTTCGGCGCCCGAAACCCTGGTCGAGGAGGTCATCGACGCCTTTCAGGCGCGCTTCGATGTCACCCTGGTCGAAGCGAGCGGCCCCCGCGAGGATATCCACTTCAAGCTCCCGCGGCCGCTTGTGGATTGGGACGCGGCCTGATCCTCCCCCTCGACTGCACTGACAAGGTTCGATGGCTGTCTATACGGAAGTTTCCGACGAAGAGCTTGCCGCTTTCCTCTCCGGCTACGATCTGGGCTCGGCCGTCACCTTCAAGGGTATCGCCGAAGGGGTGGAGAACTCCAATTTTCTGTTGGAGACGACCAGGGGCCGCTACATCCTCACGCTCTATGAAAAGCGGGTCGACGAGCGCGATCTTCCCTTCTTTCTCGGCCTGATGGAGCATCTCGCCAGCCGCGGCATCGCCTGTCCGACTCCGGTGCACGCCCGCGACGGAACGGTGCTGCGTGAACTGGCGGGCCGCCCGGCAGCCGTGGTGACCTTTCTTGAAGGGCTCTGGCCCCGGCGCATTCATCCCTTCCATTGCCAGGAACTGGGCAAGCACCTGGCAAGGCTGCATCTGGCCGGCCGCGACTTTGAACTGCGCCGCCCGAATGACCTTTCGGTTGCCGGCTGGCGCCAGCTTCACGATTCCTGTCAAGCGCGTGCGGATGAGGTGGAGCCGGGGCTGGCGGCAGAACTCGGGGACGAACTGGCTCTCCTGGAAAAGCAGTGGCCGCAGGACCTGCCGGCCGGCGTCATCCATGCGGATCTCTTTCCCGACAATGTCTTCTTTCGCGATGAGAAGCTGACCGGCCTGATCGACTTCTACTTCGCCTGCGATGACTTCTACGCCTATGACCTGGCGATCTGTCTCAACGCCTGGTGCTTCGAGCCTGACGGCGCCTTCAACATCACCAAGGCCCGCCTTTTGCTGCGTGCCTATCGCCGGGTGCGGGACTTCTCCTCGCAGGAACTGGCGGCCCTGCCCCTGCTCGCCCGCGGCGCCTCGCTGCGCTTTTTGTTGACGCGCCTCTATGACTGGCTCAACCATCCGGAAGGCGCCTTCGTCCAGCCGAAGGACCCGCGCGAGTACCTGCGCAAGCTGCGCTTCCATCGCCAGATCACCAGCCCCGGCGCCTACGGCTTGGACTGATGACAAGAGACGACAATCTGGTCGAAGCCTTTACCGACGGCGCCTGCAGCGGCAATCCCGGCCCTGGGGGCTGGGGTGCCGTTCTCCGCTGGCGCGGCCATGAGAAGGAGATTTCGGGAGGCGAGGAGGCTACCACAAACAATCGGATGGAACTGATGGCCGCCATTGCGGCCCTGGAAGCCCTCAAGCGTCCCACTCGCATTGCGGTGACCACCGACAGCAACTATCTGAAGGACGGTATCACCAAGTGGGTGACGAGCTGGCAGCGCAATGGCTGGAAGACGGCGGCCAAGAAGGCAGTCAGGAACCGCGACCTCTGGGAGCGTCTTGTTGCCGCAGCGGCCCCGCACCAAGTTGAGTGGCATTGGGTAAAGGGCCATGCCGGTCACCCTGAAAACGAGCGTGCGGATGCGCTGGCGCGCGCCGCCATGCCCAAGCGCAAGTAGTTTTCCGCTGTCGGCGGCGTCGTCAGCGGCGCCGTGGCGAGGAGGAGCCAAGTGCACGACAGCCTGTCCACTCCAGTACTATACCGAGGTGAAGAACCGCTTTTCATCGATCCCCGTCTCTTTCAGGGCGTTGCTCTGCGTCGCATCTTCGCCTACGGCATCGACGTGCTTCTGATCGCACTGCTCGGCGGCATTGCCGCTCTTGTGCTGGGCCTGCTCGGCATCCTGACCCTGGGGCTGATCACGCCGCTCAACGTCTTCCTGCTGGCGCTTCTTCCGGTGATCTACCACGCCGGCCTCATCAGCACCTATGGAGCGACGCCGGGTATGTCGATGCTCGACCTTGCGGTGCGCAGCACCGCGGATGGCGAGGCGCCGGACACCCTGCAGGCTGTCATCATGACAGTGCTCTTTTATGTCAGCGTGGCAGCGACCAGCTGGCTTATCCTGATCGTCGCCCTGTTCAACCGGCGGCGACGCACCATGCACGACTACTTCTCCAGCACCGTCGTCCTGCGCCACAGCCGCCTTTAGGGTCAGCGGCAGCGGAGGCCACGAAAAGCCATGCCCGACGAAGCACCAGAGGGTCGCCAGCTTCTTTGGCTGGATGAAACGAGCTCCGAAATCGGCCAAGCAGGGGGCGCTCCCGCCCAATTCTTCGTGATGACGGCCGAGAGCCCCTGTCCCTATCTGCCCGGCCAGTGGGAACGCAAGCTCGTGACCGAATTGCATGGGCCAGAGGCGGAAATGCACAACAGCCGCCTTTCGCGCGCCGGCTTTCGCCGCAGCCATTATTACGCCTATCGCCCGGCCTGCCGCAGCTGTCGCGCCTGCGTTCCGGTTCGCATCGTCACCGGCCCCTTCCGTCACAGCAAGTCGCAGCGGCGCACCTGGCAGCGTAATGCGGATCTCCTGGCCACGCTCCGCGAGCCCATCGCGACGTGCGAACAGTACGAGCTCTTCCGCCACTATCTGCTCTCTCGCCACGCCGATGGCGAGATGGCGACCATGACCTGGGACGACTATCGGCGGATGGTTGAGGAAACGGCGGTGCGCAGTCTCCTGGTGGAGTTTCGCGATGCCGCCGGGTCGCTGGTCGCCGCTTGCCTGGCAGACTGCCTCGACGACGGCATTTCCGCCGTCTACAGCTTTTTTCGTACCGATGAGCCTGCGCGCGGCCTGGGCAACTACTGCATCCTCTGG
>Ga0079225_10001070_pt1 | contig 15240 bp, 10 predicted proteins | sample Poulit2012_FD_76344 | JGI IMG/M metagenome (GOLD analysis project Ga0079225, IMG submission 76344) | Agricultural soil microbial communities from Georgia to study Nitrogen management - Poultry litter 2012 | ecosystem: Environmental > Terrestrial > Soil > Agricultural land | place: USA: Georgia... | reverse complement strand
TGTGGGGCCGGGCTCGATTTGCACTACCCGCATCGTTGCCGGTGTCGGTGTGCCGCAGGTGACGGCCATTTATGAGGCCTCAAAAGCTTGTGGCCCAGCGAACGTGCCGCTGATTGGGGACGGCGGGCTGCAGTACTCCGGCGACATCGGCAAGGCGCTGGTCGCGGGGGCAAATACGGTCATGCTGGGTTCACTCCTGGCCGGATGTACTGAGAGCCCGGGCGAATTAGTGTTCGTCAACGGCAAGCAATTCAAGTCGTACCGCGGGATGGGTTCACTGGGGGCGATGCAGTCTCGTGGCCGCGTCTCTTACTCCAAGGACCGGTACTTCCAGGCGGATGTTGCTAGCGATGACCAGTTGATCGCGGAAGGTATCGAGGGACAAGTGCCCTACCGCGGTCCACTGTCTGCTGTGGCTCATCAACTCATTGGTGGGCTGCGTCAGTCCATGTTCTACACCGGTGCTGCCACCGTTGAACAGTTACGCCAAAACGGAAGCCTGATGCAAATCACTGCCGCGGGACTGAAGGAATCCCACCCGCACGACATTCAGATGATGGCTGAGGCGCCGAACTACAGCGGCCGCTAGCGAACGGGCCACTGGAGTTCAACGCTTTCAAACGGGCGCCCCTTGCTGCGTAAAAACTCGCGGAAACTCTCCGCCCACGTCCGGTGCGCAGTTACCTGCCACGCGTGTATGTCATCAAGCGTCTGGTCTTTAAGGTCGGGATATTTTTCACACTGCGCGTGAAGCACCGCCAACGTTGCGGCCACGTCCACATCGGCGCTGTGCAGGTCACCGTTTTGAGCCACGCCATAGTGTTCACACAGGTGAGCGAGGGTGCGTTTGCCTCGGCGGTAGCGGTCTCTACCTCGATCGATCACGAGTGGATCAAGTACGCGGGAAATTTCGCGACCCGAGCGCTGCGCCACGGTGGGCAACTGGTGACGCGTTAACTCGGCGTCCAAAATGGTGAGATCGAAAATGACGTTGAACGCCACGATCGGGATCCCTCGGGAAATGTTGCGAGCGAGGACGTCCGCCATTTCATTGAGCGCCTGAGCAGGTTCTGCGCCGTGGGCGTGCGCGTGTTCAGTGGTGATGCCGTGTACCTGGGCGGCGCCGTCCGGTATCTCGACTCCGGGGTTGATCAGCCAGTCGTGGACCGTGGTGGTTTCTTGATCGATTCGCTCGACAATCGCGGCGGTCACGATGCGATCATGGACGACATTCACGCCGGTAGTTTCGGTGTCGAACCCCGTCAGCGGGCCGTCATGCCAGGGGTGTCCCGGGTGGATATAGGTCTCAGAGTGGGCGACGTAGGTCATGGCACACACTTTGCCATGGACCGCCGACACCACTTTCTAGTGTGTGACAGGTAACCTACTGGTGTGACTGAGATTGAGATCGGTAGAGGCAAGCGCGGTCGTCGCGCATACTCCTTCGATGACATTGCGGTAGTCCCGTCGCGACGTACCCGCGATCCGGAGGAAGTGTCGTCGTCCTGGCAGATTGATGCGTACGCTTTTGAGTTACCCATCATTGCGGCTCCCATGGACTCGGTGATGAGTCCGAAGACCGCTATTCAGTTGGGCAAACTCGGCGGGTTGGGCGTACTTGACCTGGAAGGCTTATGGACGCGCTACGAGAACCCGGAACCAGTCTTAGCGGAAATCGCGCAACTTCCTGACGACGAAGCAACTCGGCGAATGCAAGAGTTGTACTCTGCGCCGATCCAACCGGAACTCATTACTCAGCGTTTAGCCGAAATTCGGGACGCCGGCGTGGTTGTTGCTGGAGCTTTGTCACCGCAGCGCACACAGCAGTTGTGGCGCACCGTGGTTGATGCCGGTGTGGACCTGTTCGTGATTCGTGGAACCACCGTGTCCGCTGAGCACGTGTCGGGGCAGGCTGAGCCGCTGAACTTGAAGCGTTTTATTTATGAACTTGATGTTCCGGTCGTGGTTGGCGGCGCGGCTACTTACACGGCTGCCCTGCACTTGATGCGTACCGGTGCTGCCGGTGTGCTGGTCGGTTTTGGTGGCGGAGCGGCGCAAACGACGCGCACCACTTTGGGGATTCACGCCCCGATGGCCTCCGCTGTTGCGGATGTTGCGGCAGCTCGTCGTGACTACCTGGATGAGTCCGGTGGACGCTACGTGCATGTTATTGCTGATGGCGCCGTGGGGCGCTCCGGTGATCTGGTGAAAGCGGTCGCCTGCGGTGCTGACGCGGTGATGCTCGGTGCGGCTCTGGCCCGTGCGGAAGAAGCGCCCGGTCAAGGCTGGCACTGGGGTTCGGAAGCGCATCACCCAGAACTGCCGCGCGGTGAAAGAGTGCAGGTCGGCACCTCGGCTCCGCTGGACCAGATTCTGCTCGGCCCCGGACATCGCGCTGATGGCACGACGAACCTGGTTGGTGCGCTGCGACGCACGATGGCCACGACGGGTTACTCGGATTTGAAGGAGTTCCAGCGCGTCGAAGTGGTCGTTTCGCCGTACCAGCCGAAATAGTCAGCTTAAATCGCCGCGATTGTTGGCGGTCGATTGTTACGTTTGTCGCGCGGGCTGCGACGTTTGTTACACGGTTCAAGCCGTCAGTCGTCGACTGTAACGTTTGTCGCGCCTACTGGAACGTTCGTTACATACGCGCACCGGTGTCTTCTAAGCATCACGCTTGTCGCACTATGAGCGACCAATGCAACATCCCTGGAGGTCTGTCATGAGTGACATTTCATCTTCGGGCTTAGCTATCCGCGAGGCTGCGTTTGATGACGCCGATGCGGTGATCACCTTGTGGGAAGAGTGTGGTTTAACTCGACCGTGGAATGACCCCGCGGATGATGTGGCATTTGCGTTGCGCGGTGAAACTTCCACAATTCTTGTTGCCGAACCTGATGGCTCGAAGGCATTGGTTGCGACGGTGATGACTGGGCACGATGGTCATCGCGGCTGGATCTACTATCTTGCGATAGCTCTGGAATATCAGCGGTACGGGTATGGAAAATCGATGGTTGCTGCAGCTGAATCTTGGCTGGCTGAACAAGGAGTCAAGAAAGTGCAGCTTATGGTTCGCACTGAAAACTCCGGCGTGAGCGCTTTCTACGAAAAACTGGGCTATGCCGACCAAAACGTCCAGGTTCTTGGCCGCTGGCTCTAGGACGCGCCCTTAAACGTCGCCGCGTGTAACTTTCGTCGCACCCAGTGCAACGTTTGCAACAATGATGGACGTCGGCGCTCACCCGTGTAACGTTCGTCGCACCTGGCGCGACGTTCGTTACGCGAGTGCCTCACGAACCGGCCTCACAACACGTTTGTCTCACCCGGCGCGACAAACGTCACAACGCCTGCACACGTTTCAGCGCTGATACGCGCCAGCACTGCACTTTGGTCCGCAGTTACGTGGCTGTCCTTTCCACCCGCGAGATCGGAGTGCGGTAGCGATTTGACCAGCGGTTTCGCAGGGTTTCCCGATCACGTGGTGCCAGCGGTATCGCAGTGTCACTTCGCGGTGTTTGATCATCACTGCGTTGTCGCGCCAGGTGTCTGAGTTGGTTCGACCTCCGGGGTGCGCGAGTTGTCCGTCGAGTTCCACCCGGACCCAGAGGCCGCGGAAGATTCTGTCGGCGCGGATCCAGCGCCCATCAATAAGTTCAACGTGTTGTTTAGTTGACTTCGGAAGACCGTGAGCCGTTTCAACGTCCTGGTCGTACAGGTGCTCGAGGGGTGATTCGACGCCGTCCTCAATTTCGCCCAGCAGACTTTTGACCAACTGAGCGCGCGGAAATGAGCCACGTGCTTTTAATGCCCGCGTGATGTCGTCGGCTCGTACGTTTTCACGCACCGCAGTCGAAAGCAGGCCCACGATGTCGATTTTGTTGTTGCTACGCGCGATCATGTCGAGCACGGTTTCTTCGAGAACGGTGTATTTGGGGGCGCCAGTTACTTCCGGTTCATCGCTGCGCCGGAAATATGTGATGCCGGTGCGCGGTCTCAAAACACGTTCAGCTGGGATGCTCACAGTGATCCGTCTCGGAATATTGGACTGCATTCCTGCGACATACCAAGCAGATTCGTGACTTAAGAAGGCTTCGGGCCCCGCGATTAAGAGAGCCGCGTGAGCTTGCGATAACCAGGGGACGGCGGCGGAATGAGTGAGGAACACGCCGCGATGAAGGCGTTTGAATAAGCCGGCTTGGGCTTGCCGCGAGAGCCAAGAACGCGAAATCCCTAGTTCCCGAGCCTGTGCGGTGGTGATGACGCGTCCTTGAGGTTGGCTGAAGTCCATGGCGAGGCGATGAAACGAAGACATACACCCAATGTGGTGTAGTGGTTCAGCTTTCGCGGGAAACCGGGGACGAAATGGTGGACGCGCCCATCCGCACCCGATATGTGGATCAAGTGCCGCGTGACGTTTGTCGCGCCGGGTGCAACAAACGTCGCAGAGGCGTAAGAAAAGAAAGCGCCCAACCCAATAAACCCGATCTATTTACTGCGCGCGGAAGCTCTAAAGCGCCAATTTGTTTCGATTGTTTATGGTGATTTTCACTAGCGAAACCATTGGCTTCTGAAGCATCCGAAAGTGACCGAAACCCAGGGTTGACTTAAGAAGTGTTCTCGGTAACATTGCCTGCGACCTTGAATTTCCTCGGCTAGATGTTAGCGCTATCGCTAACAGTGCAAAGGAGCACGCTTAACGAAAACAGAATGATGAAAAAGGCGACTCTCATCGCCAAGAGTAGGTTCAAATCGCGCTCGTTCTAAGCGCAAGTATCCCTACTGAATCTAGAGCTATCGCAATTTTTTGACTATTAGAATGAGGGGCTGGAATAATGGCGATCCATCAAACGAGACAGACAAAACTGCGAAAGGGGGTAGGCCTCTTAACGTCCGCCACGATGCTTTTCGCTGCGACCGTCATCGCAGCAGCTCCCGGGCACGCTGCCGATAACGAAGAACTTGTTGAAAATGGCGGCTTTGAGGACGGTACGACGGGCTGGATTTCAAACGACGGCAACGACAACGATGGGGCCACGCTCGAAGTCACTGACGATGCTTACGCGGGCGAGCAAGCGCTGGAAGTTTCTGAGCGTCTGAGCACAGGTTCTGGGCCACTGCAGGACCTAAGCGGCAAAATCCAGGCGGGACAAACCTACGAAGTTTCCGCGTACATCAAATATGACGATGAAGACGCCCCGGACAGCAAACAGTTCTTCTTAACCATGCACAACGGTGGCGGAGACTATACGAACCTGGCATCCGTTACGGCAGAGCGCGGCGAGTGGGGCGAGGTCTCTGGCACTTTCACGGTTGATGACGACGAAGATGTCAGCACGGCTCGCATTTTTATTGAAACACCGTGGGTGAGCGATCCGGATGAAAATCCGGCTGAACACTTGATGGACTTCACCGTCGACGAGGTCTCAGTTGTGGGTGCGGCTCCGCCAGCTCCGCCGTCCAGCACCATTGAGGTGGAGGGCAAAGAAATCGGCGACCACAACCCAATTCTGGGGCACAAGTTCGGCGCTGATGGTTTCGGTTTTGTCCACGATGGCCGCGTTTACATGTATATGACAAATGACGGTCAACGGTTTGCCCCAGATCCTGATACCGGCATGCCGGATCAAATCGATTATGGAGACATCACCCAGATCAACTTGGTGTCTTCGACCGACTTGGTCAACTGGGTAGATCACGGGGAAATTGAGGCAGCGGGCTCGGACGGAGTTGCGCCGTACACCAATAACTCTTGGGCACCTGGAGTGGAATCTAAGGTGATCGACGGTGAAGAGAAATTCTTCCTCTATTACGCCAACGGTGGTGGTTCAAGCGCCGTGATTACCGGAGACTCACCGCTCGGCCCCTGGTACAGCGAACGAGACAGCGTGCTTGTTGACGGTGACACTCCCGGAGGTGAAGGGGTCGCTTGGGCTTTCGACCCGGCTCCTTTTATTGACGACGACGGGGAAGCGTACTTCTACTACGGTGGTGGCCCCGCATCCGAAGACATGCCGGACGAGGAACGTTTTAACAATCCGAAGAACCTGCGTTCTATCAAGCTTGGCGACGACATGATCAGCGTGGACGGCGAAGCGCAGGTTGTGGATGCGCCGGTTGCTTTTGAAGCCGGTCACGTCTTTAAACGAGATGACCTGTATTACCTCACTTATTCATCGCACTTTGGTGGCCCAGACTTCGGTGGTGACCAGGAGCGTGCCGAGGGATACCCGGCAGGTGGGGAGATCGGATACATGATTTCCGATGACCCGATGGAGTGGGATAAGGACACCTACGCGGGAGTGATCTTCCCGAACCAGTCAGAGTTCTTCGGCGCTGGTACGGGCGGAAATAACCACCAGTCGGCATTCGAATATGAAGGGCAGTATTACTTCACCTATCACGCACCGACGTTGAATAAACGGATCACCGGCGATGAAACTCAAGGTTATCGAAGCCCCCATATTCAAGAGTTGGAGTTCAACGACGATGGCACGGCTGTCCAAGTTGAAGGCGACTACGAAGGCGTGGACCAGGTTCGCGATTTTGAACCTTACCGGGCCTTCGAAGCTGAAACTCTCGGTTGGAGTAAGGGCGTTGCGACGCAGACCATCGATGAGGTGTCGCAGGAGTTCGGTGAGGGCGTCCCCAATTTGGCTCTCACGGATATTCAAGATGGTGACTGGGCGGCGTTATCGTCAGTTGCTTTTGGTGACGAGGGTGCGCAGTCAGTTACCGGTAGCGTGAAGCCGCTGCAGGAAGGCGCGGAAATCGCTGTTCGTGCTGATGGTCCTGACGGGCCCGAATTGGGTCGCATCGATGTTGATGGTGAGGCCGGCGAATGGGCAGATTTCACTGCCGAACTATCAGGTGCTCAGGGAACAACTGACGTGTTCTTTACCTTCGAGGGGCCGGAAGGCGATCTTTTCGAGGTTGATGCGTGGGAATTTGAGCCCGCTAGTGAAGAGCCGGACCCGGAACCTGACCCGGATCCCGAACCTGAGCCGGACCCGGAACCCACGCCTGATCCTTCGGATCCCGAACCAACACCGGGTGACTCCGAAGAACCAGGCAATGACCAGGGCGCCGGAGACGAGACGAACGCCGATGGCAGCAAGACTGACGGCAGCAAGGAAGCTAAGGAACTACCTCGCACCGGTAGCGAGTTACTTCCGCTGCTTTCCGTGGCATTCATCTTGCTTGCGTTGGGTGCTTTAACTATTCACCGTTATCGCAAAGCGCGTGAGTAGTTGAGGTAAAACACGAAGGGAGGGAGTGGCAGTGTTATTTACCTTCCACTCCCTCCCGCTCCAGAAAAGGCTGGGAAGCGGGACAGAGAATTGCAAAAAAGAACTTTTGTGAAAAAGCGAGCCACGTGGCTCGGGGTTACGGCATTGGTGGTCCCCATGCTGACTGTGGCAAACGCTACGGCAGCATCGGCAGATGATTTGACTCATGATGAGGCGGTTGAAGAACTGGCTGAAACTGAGTTTGGGGGTAGTTTCACCTCTACGGAGTCTTCAGATGGGGATTTTTCGGTTCCTATTTTGAACTCTGATGTCCCCGACGTCAGCGTCGAGCGGGTGCCTGCTTCGGAATCAGGAGACGATCGCGACGTCTATTACATGATCAGTACAACGATGCATCTGAGTCCTGGGGCGCCGATTATGAAGTCTTATGATCTGGTGAATTGGGAAACTGTGAATTATGTTTATGACCGCTGGGATTATTCTGATCAAGCGTCGTTAAGGAACGGCGAGAATTCGTATGGACAGGGTCAGTGGGCGTCGTCCTTGAAATACCATGACGGTAAATACTATGTAGCGATGAATTCTCTCAATTTGGGTGGGGCTTTCATCTACGTCACTGAGGATGTAGAAAATGGTCCTTGGGAGAAAATAGAATTAGGCGAAAATTTCCATGATTTAAGCCTATTTTTCACCCCCAACGGGGACCCATATATTATTTACGGGGGTAAAGATCTGCATTTAGTGGAATTGAGTGAAGATTTAACCACTGTCATTAATGAATATGATTCTTTAATCGATGTAGATGATTACCCTGATGTGCCTGAACTGGGGCAGGAAGGGCTCGGTCCCGAAGGCGCGCAGGTTCATTACATTGACGGTAATTACTACATCGCCACCATTATTTGGCCTCCGGAGGGCGGCAGGCAAGTAGCACTTTTCCGTTCTCCTACGCTGCTGGGTAAGTATGACGAAGACGCCGATGGTGAGAACCCGTATGAAGCGAAAATTGTTTTAGATTCGGACGGTTTTGCTCAGGGGAGTTTGGTAGAAGTTGCGGATGATGCGGGGGAAAGCCAGTGGCATGGCTTCTTCTTCCGGGATACTTATCCCACTGGCCGGATCCCTGCTTTCATACCAACGACCACGTGGGAAGACGGTTGGCCCGTTTTCGAAACCCCAGAAAAGGGCGACTACGTGGAAAACCCGATCACTTTGCCTGATGCTCAGAATCAGGTGGAACGGCTGAAGAGTGTCGTAACATCTGACAATTTTGATAATCGACCCGTTGAGACCGGGTTTTTCCAGCCGGAGCCGGAAACTGACGAGCAAGCTGATGAGGCTTTAGATGACGGGTCTTTCCTGGCGTACCCGTGGCAGTGGAACCATAACCCGGATGATCGTTTTTGGTCTTTAACCGATCGCGACGGGTGGTTAAGGCTCACAAACGGTAGTCAGGTGACTGGCGAATATGAGTACGACCGCATGCCTGACAACGATGATTTGACGTACTTTGAGGAAACCCGCAATACGCTGTCTCAGCGGACATTCGGTCCCAAATCTTCTGCTGAAACCAAAATAGACATTTCCGGTATGAAAGATGGGGACCGTGCTGGGCTTGCGGCCTATACCCGCAGTTTCGGGTACGCAGCGGTGGAGCGCTCTGACGGTGTGGACACCGTGGGAGTTGCGCTTCGTCCTCAACCATTTGAGGACGAAATCGACCATGCTGACGTTGAGGCGCTCATTCCCGAAACTACGGTTGAGCTTCCTGATGTGGATGAAATTTGGCTGAAAGCTGATGCCGATTTGCGCACTGAGAGCGGCGAACTGCATCTGAAGTTCTATTACAGTCTTGACGGCCAGGACTGGGAGCGGCTCGGGGACTCTGATCATGAGCCTTTGACTTTTGATTGGGAACTTACCCATTTCATGGGCTACCGCTTCGGCCTCTTCACGTATGCAACGGAATCAACGGGAGGTTACGCCGATTTCGATTATTACTATCTCAGCGACCAATTGTCAGCCGATGAGCCTGAATTGGCGGCAGACGTGGAGAAGCTCGAGCATTTCGTTTCTCTGGGACGTTCGCTTGCGTTGGATAATTACCCCGAAAGTGACCGGGAAGAACTAGAGGACGCGCTGAGCTTCGCTGAAGAGTCTCTGGCTGACGGCATGTACACGGCGAACCAGGTGGATGCGCCGCTGATGGAACTTAGCCGGGCTTTAGCTGATGCGAACGAGTTTTTCGCGGAAGAAGAGTCGGTCGCACAACTTTCTGTTGGTGACATCGATTTTGGTGCCATCGATGAGGATGATCTGGCTTCTGCGCAAGCGAGGCTTGAGGTAGAAAACACGGGAGACGTTCCGGTTACAGTGTCGGATATTACTTTGAACAACGGAGAGTCGTTCACTGTTTCCGAAGGTGATCACGAACCTATCGAGCCGGGCGGAGTGGAAACCTCCTCAGGTATAGCGCCGGCGGATGACCTAGAGCCGGGAACTTATGAGGACGATGTTCACGTTGCTTTCGAAGGTGGTGAGGCCACCGCGACTGTTCGCATTGATGTTCAAGAGGTGTCTGGCTCTCCGGGGCCAGGCCCGGATGAACCGGGTGACGGTTCCGATGATGATGGCGACGGTGATGGCACCGGCTCCGGAGATGAGGATCGTGACGATGCGGGATCTAGCGACGGATCTGACGACACTGCTGGAACGGGTGATCTCCCGCGAACGGGGATCACCGGGCTATGGCCCGCAATAGCTTTAGGAGTCGTCCTGCTCATATCTGGTTCAGTTGCGCTGGTGAGGGCAAAAAAACTCCAGAAATTCTGAGTTGAATCACAAGTTGAGGGGCTCACGCTAACGAACGTGTTTCGTTGCGGAGCCCCTCAATTTTTTGCGTAACGTTCGTCGCGCTGGGTGCAACATTCGTAACAATGATGGACGGCGCCACTCACCTGTGTTGCCTTTGTCGCGTCGGGTGCAACAAAGGTCACGGGGACCCGGGCACTCGTACCCGAGTGTGGCGTTTGTCGCGCTGGCTGCGACAAACGTCGCAGAAGCGTAAGAAAAGAAGGTGCGGCCGAAGAAATGGTGTGTTAAGCGCTCGTGTACACGGCGATAAATGCTGCCACGTAGGTTCCGGCGAAGCCGAGGACGGTTAATGCGTGGAACACTTCGTGGAATCCGAACCATTTGGGGCTGGGGTCGGGCCATTTGGTGCCGTAGACGATGGCGCCGATGGTGTAGCTCAGCCCGCCGATGATGATTGAGATGACGATCCCGGGGCCGTTGGTGGCTTGCCAGAATGTGGGCAGGTACCACACGGCGACCCAACCTAAAGCGATGTAGAGGGGGACGAAGAGCCAGCGGGGGGCTCGCAGCCATGACAGGCGCAGTGCGATGCCGGTGGCGGCCCCGATCCATACGACCCAGAGCAGCATTTTTGCGGTGCCGTGGTCTAGTAGGGCCCAGGCGAGTGGTGTGTAGGTTCCGGCGATGATGAGGAAAATGTTGGAGTGGTCGAGCCGGCGCAGAAAAAAGGTGACTTTCGGCGACCATACGCGGCGGTGGTATAAGGCGGAGAAGCCGAAGAGCATCGCTGAGGTGATCGCGAATACGGTTGAAGTGATTTTGCCGGATGTGGTGGGGGCAAGTGAAATCAAGATGATTCCCAGCGCAACGGCGGTGGGAAACATTCCTAGGTGAATCCAGCCTCGCAGTTTGGGTTTGACTGCGGTGACGACTTCTTCAAAACGTGCGCGCATGTCGTGTGTGGGGCTGGTGGATTCGCTCACGGTGCCTGCCTTGCGTGATTGGGACGTCGTCTGTTTCGTTCCTGTGGCTGGTTTGTGATCATGCAGCTGGTGGTTCGTGTCTCTAAAGTATCAAACCTACGCACCCGTAGGTTACGGTCGCGTAAGTTATGGGGCCTGTTCCTATCCAGTGTGGGCCATGATGTGCGCCGGGTGCAGCACGTGGCATAGAAGGACGGGCAGTAACGTAGTGGCATCTGCCCTCAATCTCGGAGACGTGATGAGACTTCCTTCAGTGCTGTACAGCGTCTATGAAAGACGTTTGGCACGTAGTTTGCCGACGAAAAATTTGCCCTGCCACGTGGGCGTCATTTTGGATGGTAATCGCCGCTGGGCGAAGACATTTGGCGCATCGGCTGCGACGGGGCATCGGCGCGGGGCGGATAAAATCCTCGACCTCCTCACCTGGTGTGAAGAGGTGGGTGTTGAGGTTGTCACGCTGTGGATGCTCTCTACGGATAATTTGGCTCGTGAGCAGGCTGAGTTGACTGACCTTTTGGGCATCATCGAAGAAGCTGTTGCCCGCTTAGCGAAAGATGGTCGCTGGCGAATTAATTTATTGGGCGCTTTGGATTTGCTTCCCGAAGACATGGTGGAGCGCTTAGAAAAGCTGGCGTCCATGACGGACGACGTCGAAGGACTTCACGTCAATGTTGCCATTGGGTATGGCGGGCGTCGTGAGATCGCTGATGCGGTGAAGTCGTTGCTGTTGCAGCAGGCGAAGGAGGGGGTGACTCTGGCGGAGATCGCTGAACAGATCGACGTGGATCACATTTCCGAGCACCTGTATACCAAGGGGCAGCCGGATCCGGATTTGGTGATTCGCACCTCGGGGGAGCAGCGGCTGTCGGGCTTTTTGTTGTGGCAGTCGGCGCACAGTGAATTCTATTTTTGTGAAGCGTTCTGGCCGGATTTCCGCCGCGTAGATTTCTTGCGTGCCGTGCGCGCGTATGCGGCTCGCGATCGGCGGTTGGGTAAGTAATTGTTTTGGTACGTAAACGGGGTGGGCACGCATCCCCTGGTACGTGCCCACCCCGTGAGGTAGCGAATCTTAACTGCGGATAAGGCGCGGTCCACTTTCGCTACCTATCGCATCGACATAAACCCCCATTTAGGCCGATACGAGGTTTTCTTTCTCTTCGCTGCTCGACTCTTGAGTGTTGTTTTCGTTCTCCGATTCCTCGGCAGTCGCGGCGCCCACGCTATTTTCATCCACGGGGTCATCGTCGAACGGGTTCGCGCCGTTTACTGCCTTGAAGCGTTCGATGTCGAGGATTTTTTCGCGTTTGGCGACGATCGTGGGGATCACGGTTTGTCCGGCAACGTTGGTTGCGGTGCGTCCCATGTCGAGGATGGGGTCGATTGCCAACAGCAGGCCGACGCCTTCTAGGGGCAATCCGAGGGTCGAGAGCGTCAGGGTGAGCATCACGACTGCACCGGTGAGTCCGGCTGTTGCGGCGGAGCCGACGACGGAGACGAATGCGATGAGTACGTAGTCCCAGATGGACAGTTCTACGTTGAATACCTGCGCCACGAATACGGCTGCGATGGCGGGGTAGACCGCGGCGCATCCGTCCATTTTGGTGGTTGCACCAAAGGGGGTGGCAAATGAGGCGTATTCGCGTGGTACTCCCAGGTTGCGCACGGTGACGCGTTCGGTGATGGGCAGGGTTCCCAGCGAGGAGCGGGAGACGAATCCGAGTTGGATCGCGGGCCAGGCGCCGGCGAACCAGCGGATCGGTGAGAGTCCGTTGAGTCGCAGTAGCACGGGGTACAGGGCGAATACGACGATCGCGAGTCCGATGTAGAGGGCGATCGCGAAGGTTCCTAGTGGGGCTAGGGCGTCCCATCCGTAGCTGGCGACGGCGTTTCCGAGTAGTCCGAGCGTGCCCAGGGGGGCGAGGAGGATTAACCACCACAGTACTTTTTGCACGATCGCTAGTGCTGATTTGTTGAACTGTAGGAACGGTTCGGCGGCTTTCCCGATTTTCAGTGCCGCGATTCCTAGCACGAGTGCGATGACGACGAGTTGGAGGGCGTTGAAACTGATTCCGGTGGAGACATCGATCACTCCGTCGGCCTCTTCAACACTGGATCGGGCGCTGATGCCGAGGAAGTTTTCGGGCAGGATTCCGGTGAGGAAGTCCAGCCATGATCCGCTGCGGCCGATGTCTTCGCCGTCTTCAGCGGTCAGCGTGGTGCTGTTTCCGGGGTTGGCGACCAGGGCTACACCCAGCCCGATGACCACTGATGCCAGCGCGGTGATCCCGAACCATAGGAGGGTTTGTCCAGCCAGGCGTGCGGCGTTGGTGACGTTTCGCAGGTTGGCGACGGAGGCGATGATCGCGGTGATGATCAGCGGCGGGACGAGTGCTTGCAGCAGGCCGATGAATGATGACCCGATGGTTTCCAAGGTGACTGTGAGCCAGTTGGGGTCTTCTTCACCGACGGGCCCGATTTCGCGGGCGAGGAGCCCAAGTCCGACACCGAGGAAGAGCGCGATGATGATTTGAGTGCCGAATGAGGGTAACCATTTCGGTCGTGTCTTAGCCTTGGTTTTCTTAGGGGCAGCTGATGTTTCTGGCTGCTCTTTTTGTTCTGTTTCTGCCACGTTAGTGGGCCTTTCGCATGACAAAATTAGGGACGACGAGTGGTCAAGCATCGATGGGCACGCGCAGGCGTCGCAGCACAATTGGGTCGTGAGCACGAGGGTAAGCACCGAAAAAGGGGCGCTTGGGTTAACTACAGAAAAGAAGGAGGGTGAACTACGACCGTAGCCACGGCGCAGCGGCGCGCTGGTCGTTAGTGTTGACAGAGTTCGGTGGCGACGCGACCGTAGTCCACGTGCAACCGCCTCACGAGTTTAAACAGGTTCACCATGATGGATTGACTATAGCGATAGCCGGATTCGAGTGTTGGGTGTGGGCGCCCTTGTGCGCATAATGGTTGTTATGACGAGTCGATTCACGGGGTTGCGCCGGTTGTCTATCCCCGCCGCGTTATTTGCTGGAACCCTTTTTCTGTCTGCCTGCGGCGATGGTGATGGCGAAGCCCTATGGGGTAATGATTCGCAGGAGTCCTCGTCGGATGAGGAACCGGAGGAAACTCCAGAAGACGATTTGGGTGAGTCAGATGAGTCAAATGACAATGAAGACTCCGATGACGCCGAGTCGCAGGCTGTTGATCCGATCGAACCGCACCGGGCGGGCGATGTATTTGTGACGCAGCACAGCGTAATTTATGGGGCGGAGGACGCTGAGATCCAGATCCGTATTTACGAGGACATGCAGTGCCCGTATTGCAAAGAGTTTTCTGATGCCTCATCTGCTTCGGTCAATGAGTGGATCGAGTTGGATGATGTCTCGGTGGAGTACGTTGTCGTCGATTTCCTCGATGATGGTTCCGAAGGGAACCTATCGCGCAGTGGCGCCAATATTTTAGCTGTCACGAAGCGCCAAGATCCTGAGAATTGGCTCGCTGCTTCGCGCGCGCTGCTGGAAATGCAAGACGACTCCGCGCCTTCAGAAGATGATCTTTTGGCAGCCGTATCGGATGCCGGGGTGGCCGTCGATGATGAGTTTGAGCAGGCTGTCGCGACGGAAACTTACTACGCCGATGTTGAAGCAACCACCCAGTGGGCCGGTGAAGATGAGGGGGTCACCGGGATCCCGACGGTGGAGGTAAACGACAGCCCCGTTGAAGCATCCTGTTTTGAAGAAATGGTTGAACAAATCAACGACGTCATCGCATCTAACTAAGGGCGTCTCGCAGCACGTCGAGTCCTACTGAGCCCACATCTAGGGCGCGGCGGTGGAATGCTCGTAAGTCGAATTCTTCACCCGCGTCTTCGGCTCGCTTTTGGGCGTCTGCACGCAGTTGGAGCCATAAACGCTCGCCGACTTTATATGACGGCGCCTGTCCGGGCCATCCTAAATACCGGTTGAGTTCGAAGCGGATGAAGTCTTCGGGCATGTTTACGTTGGCTTTAAGGAAGTTCCAGGCCTTATCGGCGTCCCACGTGCCTCCTCCCCATTCTTCGGGACATGGGAGTTGTAGATGCACACCAATATCGAGGACGACGCGGGCGGCGCGATGTCGCTGCCCGTCCAGCATCCCCATGCGGTCGCCGGGGTCATCGAGGTAGCCGAGTTCTTCCATGAGGCGTTCGGCGTATAACG
>Ga0079225_10001069_pt1 | contig 15243 bp, 12 predicted proteins | sample Poulit2012_FD_76344 | JGI IMG/M metagenome (GOLD analysis project Ga0079225, IMG submission 76344) | Agricultural soil microbial communities from Georgia to study Nitrogen management - Poultry litter 2012 | ecosystem: Environmental > Terrestrial > Soil > Agricultural land | place: USA: Georgia... | reverse complement strand
GAGCTTATTGCCGAGGCCGTGGGTATTATGGCGTTCCGAGGGGCAGCAGAGGATATTGCCCGCATCTGCCATGCGCATCCCACCTTGTCGGAGTCTGTTAAAGAAGCAGCTCTAGCGGTTCATAAGCGCACCATTAATTTTTAACGTTATTTACGCCGAGTGCTTAGCTTAAGATTCGGTTGGAAAAAGGCGGGCTTGCCCGCCTTTTTTCTGAGTTGACTACCATGATGAACGTTCGCGATTATTATCAACAAGCCCTGAGCGAACGGGGCTACCAATATGATGCCGCACAAGCGGCGGCGGTAGAACGCCTGCAACAATATTATGATGAGTGGCTTGCTTATCGAGCCGCGCGTTCTACGCGTTTAAAAAAACTCTTTAATCGGCCATCGGTGCCACGAGGGGTGTACTTATGGGGTGGGGTTGGACGCGGTAAAAGCTTTTTAATGGATGCGTTTTATCAGCGGGTTCCCGTAAAACGTAAAACCCGTTTGCATTTTCATGAGTTTATGCGCGGGGTTCACCAACAGCTTAGAGCGGTTAGGGGTCATGCGGATCCACTCGAGGAAGTGGCGCAACGCCTGGCGCGTCGCTATCGTTTAATCTGTTTTGATGAGTTCCATGTCTCGGACGTGGCCGATGCCATGATTCTTTACCAGCTGCTACTAGGCTTGTTCGACCGTGGTACCTCCTTTGTGATGACATCGAATTATGAGCCGTCGACCTTATATCCTGATGGCTTGCACCGAGATCGAATTCTCCCCGCCATTGATTTGATTTACGAACGCATGGATGTTTTAAACGTCGATGCCGGGGTTGACTATCGCCGCCAAACCCTAAGTACTGTCAAAGCCTATTTAACACCTTTAAATGAGACCACACATCAAGCGTTGCAAGAGAGCTTTCACCGCTTATCGGATACCGGGCCGCTCGATCCTGTGCTGATGATAGAGCATCGTGAAGTGCCGGCGATTGCGCGTAGTGGCAGTGTGGTGTGGTTTGATTTTGATACCTTATGTGGGGGGCCCCGCTCGCAAAATGACTACCTGGTATTGGCGGAACAGTTTCAAACCGTCATATTGTCTGATGTGCCCCGAATGGGACCGCGCGATGCTTCCGCAGCCCGTCGTTTTACATGGCTTATTGATGTGTTTTACGATCATAAGGTTAAATTAATCATGTCCGCAGAAGTAGCGCCCGATGCCCTCTATACCGAGGGCCCAATGGCCGGCGAGTTTCATCGCACCGTATCGCGCATTATAGAAATGCAGACACAGGAATATTTACAAGCGGATCGTCGGGAAGCCGTGCGACTGTAGCAACAAATGCTATGATTCTGACAGAGTTAACCCATCCTTTGAGTTTATGAAAACACGCGTATTAACTGGAATTACCACCTCGGGAACCCCCCACCTGGGCAATTATGCTGGCGCCATCCGTCCCTCCATACAAGCAAGCTTACGGCCTGACACGGAATCCTATTATTTTTTGGCGGATTATCATGCTTTGGTGAAGTGTGATGACCCGCGCCGTGTGGCGCGGTCGCGGCTTGAAATTGCTGCCACCTGGTTGGCCGCAGGCCTGGACCCAGAGCACGTGGTGTTTTACCGGCAGTCGGACATTCCGGAAATTCCGGAGCTATGCTGGATGCTTACCTGTGTGACCGGCAAAGGGTTAATGAACCGCGCGCATGCCTATAAAGCGTCGGTGGATGCGAACGAGGAAAAACAGCTTGACCCGGATGACGGCATCACGATGGGCTTGTTCTCCTATCCTATTTTGATGACCGCAGACATTCTCATGTTTAATGCCCACCAGGTGCCGGTAGGGCGTGATCAGATTCAGCACTTGGAAATGGCGCGGGACATTGCCCAGCGTTTTAATAACTTATATGGCGATGGTGACGAGCTGTTTGTAATGCCCGACGTTTTTATTGACGAGAATGTGGCCACATTACCCGGCTTGGATGGTCGCAAAATGTCCAAAAGCTATGACAATACCATCCCGTTGTTTGAGGGTGGCGAGCAAGCGCTTAAAAATGCCATTAACCGTATTGTTACGGACTCTAGCTTGCCGGGGGAGCCCAAAGATCCGGATGCTTCCCATCTATATAGCTTGTATCAGGCGTTTGCCTCATCCGAGCAAACACAAACTTTCCGACAAGAGTTGTTGGCGGGCTTGGCCTGGGGCGATGCCAAAGAGCAGCTTTTTGAATTAATCGCGGCGGAACTAGCGCCCATGCGCGAGCGTTACCATGCGTTAATGGCAGCGCCTGAACAGGTGGAAGAAATCTTGCAAGAAGGGGCGCGCAAAGCACGCGCATACGCCGTTCCCTTTATAGAGAAGCTGCGTCATGCGGTAGGGTTACGTCAGGCATCCGCGGTACGATTAGCAACAGACGCTGAAGCTGACGAGGCACCAAAGCCCAAGCCCACGCACCGTTTCGTGAGTTTCCGTGACGAGGATGGCACGTTTCGGTTCCGCTTATACGATGCCGATGAGGAAGAACTATTCTTGTCGGAACCTTTTTCCGATCCCAAGCGGGCGGGTTACGTGATGCGCAGCTTGCAGCAAGGCTTGCTTGACGAGTGGATTGTGGAAGATAACGACACCGCAACGATCGTATTTGAAGAAATTGTGGTTTGTCGTCTACCCCGTGAGCGCATTGCTGCGGTGCAGCAATGCTTGCAGGTAGTAGAAGAATAACCGTTTGCGACGTTATTTTTTTACGCGCGAAAACGCTGCTGCCATGGCACTGTTTTGGGCCTGGGCAGGGCGTTTGCCACGGGGCTTGCGTGGGGGCTTGGCGGCGTCAGTGAGGCGCATGCTCAGCGATATCCGGCGGCGTTTTAAATCAACCTCTAAAACCTTCACTTTAACGGCCTGCCCCACGCGTACAACGTCACGCGGGTCCTTCACGAAATGATTGGCCAAGGCGGAAATATGTACCAGCCCATCTTGTTGGACGCCAATGTCTATAAAGGCTCCGAAATTCGCCACATTGGTAACAACACCATCTAAAACCATGTCGGGTTTAAGATCTTCTGGCCGGGTAATGCCTTCTTTAAATTGCACCAGCTGAAAGTCGGGACGCGGGTCGCGGCCGGGTTTTTCCAGTTCCTGAAAAATATCTGTGACGGTGGGCAGGCCAAACTGCTCATCCACAAAGTCCGCGGGTGCAAGGTTTTTTAGGGCATCCGCCTGGCCCATCACTTGTGCGGCATTTTTGTTCAGGCGTTGCAAGATGCGATTGGCCACGCCATAAGCTTCAGGGTGAACGGCGGAACTATCCAGTGGGTTATCGCCCTCGCGGATTCGTAAAAACCCTGCTGCCTGCTCAAAGGTTTTAGGTCCAAAACGCGGAATTTCTAAGAGCGTTTGACGGCTTTTAAAAGCCCCGTGTTCATTACGCCATTGCACAATATTATTGGCGACCGTGGTCGTAAGTCCGGAGACGCGCTGTAGTAAAGCAGCCGAGGCGGTGTTCACATCTACCCCGACCGCGTTGACGCAGTCTTCAATAACGATGTCCAGTGACCGGGCCAATGCGCGTTGGTTGACGTCGTGCTGGTACTGGCCGACACCAATGGCTTTGGGTTCAATCTTGACCAGCTCCGCCAGAGGATCCTGCAGGCGCCTGGCAATTGATATCGCTCCCCGCAAACTGACATCCGTGTCTGGGAATTCTTCGCTCGCCAGTTCGGAGGCAGAATACACCGAGGCTCCAGCTTCAGAAATAATCAAATGATGGAAGCGCAGTGTAGGCTCTGCTTTTTTCAAAGCTGCTACCAATTGCTCCGTCTCTCGTGATGCCGTTCCATTGCCAATAGCCACCAAGGCAATTTCATGCTTTTGTATGAGTTGCTTGAGGGTAGCCAAACTCCCTGTGGTGTCATTGCGTGGGGCAAAGGGATAAATGGTAGCGGTTTGTAGCAGCTTACCGGTGGCGTCTATGGCCGCCGCTTTTACGCCGGTACGTATCCCCGGGTCTAAGCCAAGCACCGCTTTGGGGCCGGCGGGTGCCGCCAACAGCAAGTCTTTGAGGTTACGTGAAAATACGTTGATTGCTTCGGTTTCGGCGTGCGCTCGTAGCTGACCAAGAATTTCGTTTTCCAAGGAGGGCTGTAAACGCACCCGCCAGGTCCAGCGACATACCTCCGCAAGCCACGCGTCCCGGGGGCGTGCTGCGGGACTGAAATCGGCCGCGATGCCCAGGAATTGGGCGATGCGTTGCCAGTAGGGATGGGGTTGGGTTTCTTCCACGGCGGGTGCCAGGCCAATGCGCAGGTCTAAAAACCCCTGGTTTCTGCCCCGTAACAAGGCCAAAACACGGTGTGATGGCAGATCGTCAAGGGGGGCATCAAAATTAAACCAATCCCGGAAGTTGGCGCCGGCTTCTTCCTGATCTTTCACCACACGCGAGGTAATATAACCGTGCGCCCAGAGGTGTTCCCGTAAATGGGCCAGCAAGTCGGCGTTATCCGCATACTGCTCGGCCAAGATATCGCGGGCACCGTTCAGACAGGCCCTGGCATCATTAAAGTCGGCGTCGGGGTTAAGATAGGCTTCCGCCATCGTCAACGGCTGGGCCTGGGCATCGTCAAGCAAGGCGTCCACAAGGGCCTGTAGGCCTGCTTCGCGGGCTTTCTGGGCGCGTGTGCGGCGTTTGCGCTTGTAGGGCGCATAAAGGTCTTCCAGGCGCTGTTTTGTGTCAGCTGCTTGCAGCTGTGCTGCTAAGGTCTCATCAAGCTTGCCTTGTTCCTGAATGGTTGCAACAATCGTTTGGCGGCGTTCTTCGAGCTCGCGCAAGTAGTCCAGGCGTGTTTCCAGGTCTCGTAGTTGGCGATCATCCAAGGAGCCTGTCTGCTCCTTGCGGTAGCGTGCCAGAAAGGGGACTGTGGCGCCGTCGTCCAGCAAAGTAATCGTCGCTTGAACCTGGGCGGGTTTTAGGGCCAGTTCGCTGGCCAGGGTATTAATAATACGTTGTTGCGGGTTTGCTTCAGTCATGCCAAAAGTAAGAAAGTACAATAAGGGGTATTTTGCCATATACAGTGTGGCCGCCCCTGAGTGTAAAGGATAATCATGGTTGATGAGATGGAAGAGGTATTTTCCCGGGAGGGGCCCCTGGCGCAGGAAAATTCCGATTATCGTTATCGTCCGGCCCAGCAGCAGCTGGCCCAAGCTATTCAGGGCGCAATAGATGCGTACGGCACCCTGGTGGCAGAAGCAGGCACAGGTACCGGCAAAACCTGGGCCTATCTGGTTCCGGCATTTTTAAGTGGGGCGAAGGTGCTGGTCTCCACCGGCACCCGGCCGTTGCAAGATCAGCTGTTTCATCGTGATATCCCCCGGTTGCGAAAGGCGTTGCAGGTGTCGGTTTCAGCCGCCTTGCTAAAAGGCCGCAGTAATTATGTCTGCCACTATCATCTGGATAAAACCTTACGCCAAGGGCTGTTAGCGTCGCACGAGCAGGTGCAGCAATTGCGGGAAATCGAAGCATTTGCACAACATAGCCAAAGTGGCGATAAAAGTGAGCTTGCCAGCGTGGCCGAAGATGCGCCCATATGGAGCCAGGTTACTTCCACCCGGGAGAACTGTCTTGGACAGGACTGTCCTTTTGTGCGCGAATGTTTTGTCCTGAATGCCCGGCGACGGGCCCAGGAAGCCGACGTCGTTGTCATTAATCACGCCTTATATATGGCTGATTTAAATCTGCGCGAAGAAGGAATCACCGATTTGTTACCCGAGGTGGACTTGGTGGTATTTGATGAGGCTCATCAGCTACCCGAGGTGGCAACGCGCTTTCTGGGCAGCAGTGTCTCGTCTTACCAGTTGCTGGATCTGGCACTTATGGTAGAGCAGGCAGGCAAAACCCATGCGCAAGCCGCGGGGGATTGGACCCCCAGTGTGCGGGCATTGCAGGAGGCCACGCGTGAACTGCGGCAGGTAAGTCAGGCCGTGCAAACGTTACCCGGACGGCGGGTGGTGTTTGAGGATATTCCCGATGCACAAACGCTGGATGCTTGTATTGAACGGTTGCTTGTCTTGTTATACGAGTTGATAGAGGCGTTGGGTGACGTGCAGGAAAGCCATCCGGATTTGCATGCTGCTTTTCTTACTGCCCAGGGGTTGCACCAGCGTTTGTTTATGTGGACGCAGCCGGATCGCCAAGGTGAATTCTCGCCGGGAATGGAAGATACGCCAGAAAATCGTGCCGCCGTCCGATGGCTGGAAGCCACGCAGCACCATATTCGGTTGCACCGTGCGCCCTTGTCGGTTGCCCCCCAATTTCAGCGAGCGCGTCCAGAGCATCAGGCCTGGGTGTTTGTTTCGGCAACCTTGTCGGTGAATGGGGATTTCTCACATTTTCAGCACCAGCTTGGGTTGGAAGCGGCGCATTGTGAGGTATGGGAATCAAGTTTTGATTATCAACAGCATGCGCTGCTGTATGTGCCGCAAAACCTGCCGTTACCGTCACATCCGAATTTTACCGCAGCGTTGGGTGAGGAAGTGTTTACGCTTATAGAGGCCAGCAATGGCGGCACTATGGTGTTATGCACCAGCCTGCGGGCGGTGGCTCAGCTTGGGGAGCAGTTACGCGATGCGGTGAAGCAAGGCTATCTTGAGCGGTCGGTTTTGGTGCAGGGCGATGCTGCCCGTGGGCGTTTGCTGGAGCAATTTCGCGAGGCCGGCAATGCCGTCCTTATTGGCAGCGCAAGCTTCTGGGAAGGGATTGATATTCCCGGACGGGCACTGAGCGTGCTGGTCATCGATAAGTTACCGTTTGCGCCGCCCGATGATCCGGTGTTGCAGGCACGTATTAAGGCGTGTCGGGCGGCGGGTGGGAATCCGTTTATGGAATTTCAGTTGCCCCAGGCGGCGATTGCGCTCAAACAGGGTGCCGGGCGTTTGATACGCTCTGAAGAGGATACCGGGGTGTTAATGGTGGGCGATCGGCGTTTGGTAGAAAAGCCTTATGGGCGCCTATTGTGGCGCGGGTTGCCGCCATTTCAGCGGTCTCGTGAGGCCAGCACCGTGCTGGCCTTCATGCAAGCGCGCAAGTGCTAAACGTCAAAACCAATTGAGTGGGTTCCAATAGCTTTTTTTATCGCCTTTCAGGCCTACTTCGTAGTAGGCGCTGTCGGGATAGTTATGATCGAGCACGCGCTGGGTGTCGTCTCGCAGGTCATCCAGGCCAAGTTTGTCGTAAGACAGCATCATGATATAAAGCGCCTTTTCTGCTGCAGGAACCCCTTCAAAGTCTGCCAATACGGTTTTGCCACGGTTAACCGCTGCCACATAAGAGCCGCGTTCGTAATAGTATTGCGCAACCTGAACCTCGTTTTCAGCAATGGTATTTACCAGCCAGGTAAGGCGCTTTTTGGCATCCGGCGTATAGCGGCTATCTGGATAGCGATTGATCAATTCATAAAATGCGTCGTAGGATTCACGCAAACCTTTGGGGTCACGTTCCGCTGGATCCTGCTTGGTAAGGCGCGCAAACACGGCACTAGGCGGGGTAAAGGTGACCAAGCCTTTTAAGTACAGCATGTAGTCGCTTCCCGGGTGGTTCGGGTATTGCTGTTCAAAGCGGTCAATGGCAGCAAGCGCTTGCTCCGGCTCTTCATCCTTCCAGTTCACATAGGCTTGATCTACCAATGCTTGTTGCGCATAACCGCCAAATGGAAAACGGGCCTCAATGGCTTCCAGCCGTTCGCGCGCCGCACTCCAGTTACCGCTACTGATTTCTTCACGGGCATCAGCATAGAGGCGTTCTGCACTCCAGCCAGCGGTTTTGTCGCGATCACCTTTGGTTTTACTGCTGCCGCACCCGGTAAGTACGACAGCCATAAACAGAGCGAGTAAAATGTGACGAGTCACGAAATTTCCTTAGTATTAGCATTGCAGGCTGATTATAAGAGCTATGAGCATCTCTGACACACATTCTGAAAAAGAAAGTTGGCTAGATCATACAACACAAGTGTTTACCCTGCCGTCTGATCAGCATCCGGAGCGCTTGGATAAAGTCCTTGCGCGCCTGATGCCCGAGCATTCTCGCAGTCGTTTGCAAGCCTGGATTAAGCAAGGCCACGTGCAGGTTAACAATCAGGTGGCTAATGTTAGACAAACCATGCATCCCGGCGACGTCATCGCCGTATCCCCACAGCCCGACCCGGAAAGTTTAGCCTATCAAGCCGAGTATTTGCCACTGGAGGTGCTGGCGCAAAGCCAGCAGTGGTTAGTTTTGAATAAACCTGCCGGTGTGGTGGTCCATCCCGGCGCAGGAAATTGGCAAGGTACGTTGCTAAATGGCTTGCTGTATGCCTATCCGGAATTGGAAACCGTCCCGCGTGCGGGTATTGTGCATCGTTTGGATAAGGATACCTCGGGGGCATTGGTTGTGGCTCGGTCCTTGCAAGCCCATACGCATTTGGTACGTCAGCTTCAGGCCCGTCGAGTAACGCGGCGCTACCACGCGTGGGTTCATGGCAGGGTATTAACCGGGGGTGAGCAGGAGCAGGCCATTGGTCGTGACCGGCGGGTACCCGTGCGTATGACAACGGACAATCCCATCGCTCCTAAAGCGGCCTTAACCTATTACGAGCCGCTGACACATGCCACAAGCGCTAACGGCCATCCATTAACCGAGTTGCGTTGCCAGTTACATACCGGCCGTACGCATCAAATCCGGGTGCACTTGGCAGCGCTGGGGCATCCCATTGTTGGCGATACGATGTATGGGGGGCGGTTGATTGCCGGTTGTGAGCGCCAAATGTTACATGCCCGGTATTTGTCGTTTGTGGGCCCGGGAACGGATACGAGTGTTGACGTTACGGCCCCCTGGCCCCAGGATTTTTTACATTTGCAACGGATGGCCACTGGAGAAGCCCCCCATGACGATTGAAACTTTTCAAACACTACCCATTGTGCGTGGCAGTCCCTGGTCCGGATTGCAGTACTTTACAACCACACGCCACGACGATAGCCGCGACCGGCTGGTTCAGCAGTTGCCGGGGGAGCCGTATTGGTTAACGCAGGTTCATGGGGCACATGTGGAGGAGGCCACTGCCGGGCCTAATGGTAACGGGCCGGCAAGTAACAGGCCGGCACCCACTGCCGATGCCGCCGTCACCACGCAGCGTTCGCAGGTGTTAGCGGTGGTTACCGCCGACTGTATGCCGGTGGTTATTGCCGATGCTCAGGCAGGCGTTGTTGGCGTGGCGCATGCGGGTTGGCGAGGTTTGCAGGCCGGGGTGTTGGAGAACACGGTTACAACCATGCGGCGGGCGCTTGCCAAGGTTTCTGAGCATCGCGATATGGTGTTACGGGCCTGGATTGGTCCGAGTATCCGCCAAGCGTCCTACGAGGTAGGCGTCGAGGTTTATGAAGCCTTTGTTGGATCGCAGCCAAGCGTGCAACGTTTCTTTCAGCCTGGGGCCAAGCCCGGAAAATGGCAGGCGGACCTGGCCGGAATTGCTACCGTTATTTTGCAAGACCAAGGCGTGGAAACCATCGAAGTCAGTCCCTACTGTACCTACCAGCATGACCAACACTTTTATTCCTATCGTCGCCGTGCGCAAACCGGCCGCATGGTAACGGTAGCCTGGTTGCTATAGGGGAAAAGCCTAGTTAAAAATCCAAGCACGGCGGGCGGTGAATGTCTATACTGCAATAAAGGTTTGATCGCAGGAGGAACGGTAATGAACGAGTTTTTCAACACAACATTTCCCGGTGCTGTAATACCGGCTGAGGCGTTGGCGGCAATTCGCGACCGTTATCTCAAGGCCTGGTCCGAGCTTCAAACCCAGGCGCAGGAAGGAACACTGGAGCCGCCCCAAGATCGCCGATTTCGGGATTCATCGTGGGCATCCAATCCGGCATTTTTAACCATTGCTCATGGGTATTTGCTTGGCGCGCAGGCACTGGAGGAAATGGTGGATGCTGCTCAGGTAGACGAGTCGACGCGAGAGCGTTTGCGTTTTAACGTCATGCAATGGACCGAGGCGATATCACCCACCAACTTTTTGCTAACCAACCCACAAGCCCAGCAAGAGGCAATTGATACACAAGGCCAATCCATTGCGAAGGGGTTGCAGCAATTGTTCTCGGACATGCAAAAAGGACGGATGAGCCAAACCGACGAATCGGCTTTTAGTGTAGGGGAGAACGTGGCGATCACACCTGGCCAAGTGGTCTATGAAAATCCGCTCATGCAGCTGATCCAGTATGCGCCGCAAACTGAACATGTTTATGCACGACCCTTGTTAATTGTTCCACCGTGCATTAACAAGTACTATATTCTTGATTTGCAAGAGAATAATTCCTTTGTGCGTTATGCTGTGGAACAGGGTTTTACCGTGTTTCTGGTCTCATGGCGCAACCCCCTGCCACAGGATACTGACAACATCCAACAGGCAAGCTGGGGGGATTATCTGCAGCACGGGGTTTTAACAGCCATCGACGTGGTTCGGGAAATCAGCGGCCAAGAGCAGATCAACACGCTGGGTTTCTGTGTTGGCGGAACCATGCTGGCAAGTGCGCTTGCCATTGCCAAGGCCAGTGGGCATCAGCCGGCCCATTCCCTTACCTTGCTGACATCTTTGCTGGATTTCACCCAAGCGGGGGTGTTAGATGTTTTTGTGGACGATAAGCACGCGCAACTACGTGATATGCAGCTGGGCTCAGGAGGGCTGATGTCAGCACGGGAGCTGGCAACTACCTTCTCGTTTCTGCGTCCCGGTGAGTTGGTCTGGAATTACGTCAGCAGTAATTACTTAATGGGCAAAACGCCGCCAGCTTTTGATCTGCTGTATTGGAACTCGGATGGTACCAACCTGCCCGGGCCGTTCTTTGCGTGGTATTTCCGTAATACCTACCTGGAGAATAAATTAGCGCAGCCTGGTGGCGTTGTCGTCGATGGTTTGCCGGTTGATCTGACAACGCTCGATATGCCGGCATATATTTATGCGTCACAACAAGACCATATCGTGCCGTGGAAAGGGGCTTATGACTCCATGCGCTTACTAACTGGGCCGCGGCGCTTTGTTCTGGGTGCCTCGGGGCATATTGCCGGGGTTATTAACCACCCGTCGCGCCAGCGTCGATGTTATTGGCAACATGCCGACGTACCAGATTTGGCACCCGGTTCCCCAGTGCCAGAGGCGCAGCAGTGGTTCGCAAATACCACAGAATATGCGGGGAGCTGGTGGCCGGATTGGGCCGCTTGGCTCGCAAGCTATTCCGGGCAAGAAATCTTGTCGTCCGATCAGCTTGGGTCGGAGACGTTCCCGCCTATAGAGGCAGCACCGGGCCGTTATGTTCGCGTCAGGGCGGTCTAGCTGGTGAAGATAACTGCGCACAACAACCAAACAGATAAAATCAGTTACATTAAACATGGAGGTCACTATGACGGCAAAACTCGCTTATGTTACCGGCGGTATGGGGGGAATTGGGACATCGATTTGTCAACGCCTGGCGCGTGATGGCTTTACGGTCGTTGCTGGCTGTGGTCCCAGCCGTAATTACCAGGAATGGCTGGATGCCCAAGCAGCGCTGGGTTATAGCTTTCATGCTTCGGTGGGCAACGTTTCGGATTGGGATTCAACGCACGCCGCTTTTGAGAAAGTCATGGACGAGCATGGGCCCATCGATGTGCTGGTAAATAATGCCGGGATTACACGTGATGGCTTATTTCGTAAAATGTCCTATGAGGACTGGCGCGCGGTTATCGACACCAACCTGAACAGCTTGTTTAATGTCACCAAGCAGGTGCTCGATGGCATGCTGGAAAAAGAATGGGGGCGTATTATCAACATTAGCTCCGTCAACGGCCAGAAGGGGCAGTTTGGGCAAACCAACTACTCCACCGCCAAAGCCGGTATTCATGGTTTTACGATGGCATTAGCACAAGAAGTCGCAAGTAAAGGGGTAACGGTGAACACGGTATCGCCGGGCTATATTGGCACCGATATGGTAAAAGCGATACGTCCCGATGTCCTTGAAAAAATTGTGGCAACGATTCCCGTTAAACGTTTGGGAACACCTGAAGAAATCGCGTCCATTGTTGCTTGGCTCGCATCCGATGACGCCGGCTTTTCCACGGGTGCTGACTTTTCATTAAACGGTGGCTTGCACATGGGCTAACGCCGAGGCTTCATCGCGCTTGCCTGCCAAATTAAGAATTAGGATGTTGTAGTTTTATGACTCAGTCTTTTACCACCGAAACCCCAAGACTTATTAAGAAATATCCGAATCGACGCCTATACGATACGCACGCAAGCGCGTACATTACGCTCAACGATGTCAAGGAACTGGTGCTGGATAACGCACCCTTGCAAGTCGTTGACACCAAAACGGAAGAGGACATCACCCGCTCGGTTCTATTGCAGATCTTGCTAGAAGAAGAGATGGGCGGGGTGCCCATGTTTTCTTCCGAGGTGTTGGCGCAAATCATTCGCTTTTATGGCCATGCCATGCAAGGGGTAATGGGCGCGTTCCTGGAACAAAACGTGAAAGCATTCATGGAAATACAAGATAGTATCGCGGAGCAATCCAAGGGCTTTTATGGCAAGTCCCTTGGGCCCGAAGCATGGCGCCAGTTCATGACCATGCAAACGCCAATCTTGCAAAACATAATGAGCAACTATATTGATCAAAGCAAAAACGTGTTTGTACAAATGCAAGACCAGATGCAGGAGCAAACGCGTCAAATGCTATCTGCCTTCCCGTTTCCCCCTGCGGCGGGGAAATCGGATAAAAACGATAAATAACGTATTTATTCTGTCATTTAACCATCTTTACAAATAGGAAAATATGTCGAGTGTTAATTTGCACGGCAGGGTCGCCGTTGTGACAGGCGCCGGGGTTGGACTTGGGCGCGCACACGCCCTTGCACTTGCGGCTGCAGGTGCCAAGGTGGTGGTCAACGATCTCAATGGCGATGCGCCTGATTCAGCGGCACAGGAAACGGTTGTCGCTATTCAGGAAGCGGGCGGTCAAGCCATGATTGACGGGGGCGATGTTACCTCCTTTGAGGCCATGCAAGCGATGGTAGCAAAAGCCCAAGATGCCTGGGGTCGTGTCGACATCGTGGTGAACAATGCAGGGATCTTGCGGGATAGGACGTTTGCCAAGATGCCGCTGGAAGATTTCCGGCAGGTGCTAGAGGTGCATCTGATGGGATCGGTACATGTCACCAAGGCGGCTTGGGAGCTTATGCGTGAGCAGCGTTATGGTCGCGTGGTGCTCACAACCTCGTCCTCAGGCCTGTTTGGTAATTTCGGTCAAGCCAATTATGGGGCGGCCAAGTTGGCGCTGGTCGGTTTAATGCAAACCCTGGGTCTGGAGGGTGAACGATACGATATCAAAGTGAATTGCCTGGCCCCCACGGCAGCAACAGCAATGACGGAAGGGCTGATGTCAGAAGAAGTTTTGGCGCAAATCAAGCCAGAATATGTGAGCCCGGCGGTGGTAGCACTCGCCAGTCAGGCTGCCCCCAACCGCAAAATTTTATTGGCAGGTGCCAACGGCTTTGAGATGTCCCATATCACCATGACCAAAGGGGTGACACTTGAGCATGGTCCCGATACGGCAGCCGAGTTGTTGGCGCGTTTGAATGAGGTGGCCGACCGCACGGATGCGTTTGTTCCGGTTACAGGGTTTGACCAGGCACGTTTTGAATTGTCCAAGGCCGGTTTGGAAGAGGATGCCATGGTGGTTGGTGTGCAAAAATAAATTGCCACACCGCCTATTCAGTAGGGGCATTTTAGAAATCAGCCTAAAATAGCCCCCATGTCTCCCCGTCGCTTTAATTTCGCTGAACCACTGGTAATGCTGGCCACAGTATTACAGTGGCTGGTATTGGCGACGGTAACAGGCGTCGTGGTTGGCACGGGGACTAGCGCTTTTTTAAACGCCTTATACGCCTTGATGGCCGTTGGGCGGACGCTGGAATTGGTGTGGATCAGCGTGCTATTACCGCTGGCAGGGCTTATCAATGGCTTGTTGCTCTATTACGGCTATCGGGTCAATCGTACCGGCCTGAAAGACACCCTGATGGTTGCGGTGCACACACAAGAGGGCATGATGCCCTTGAAAACACTATGGATCAAGCCAGTTGCAGCATTGGTTACGCTGGCATCAGGGGGCTCCGCAGGTAAAGAAGGGCCTTGTTCTCATATTGGGGCCTCGCTGGCATCTGCCATTGCCCGCGGTCTTGGCCTCAATCGCGAGTTACGACGACGGTTGGTTGCGTGCGGGGTGAGCGCGGGGTTTGCCAGTGTGTTTGGGACGCCTTTGGCAGGTGCCATTTATGGGGTGGAAGTGCTGGCAATTGGCCGTATCCGGCATGATTTCCTGTTTCCCGCCATTATTTCCGGTGTTATCTCTTTTCAGGTCAGTCAGTTTTGGGGTGTCCCCTATACCTTTTACAGTGCGCTGGCCTTGCCAGCATTTTCCCAGGGTCTGTTTCTAAAAACCATTATTATTGGGATTTTTTGTGGCCTGGTGGCCTGGTTATTCGTTGACCTAACCGCGTGGGTGAGCCGTGTGGTGGCAACATTGCGCGTAAATTTTAAGTTATGGCCACCCCTGTTACCGCTGATTGGGGGATGTGTGTTGGCGGGTTTGATCTGGGTGATCCCGAATGCGAATGATTACCTTGGCCTAAGCTTACCCTTAATGGACCGCGCCTTGGCAGGGGAGCCCATTGCCTGGTTTGGCTTTCTGTGGAAGACATTATTTGTGGCGATTACCCTTGGCTCAGGCTTTTATGGCGGCATTGTCACGCCACAATTTGTGATTGGGGCAACGGCCGGTAGTGCGCTTGCTCCGCTGCTGGGTATCAGTCCGGCGCTGGGCGCCTCGATTGGTTTGGTCGCCGTGGTGGCAGCCGCATCCAACACACCAATTGCCGCGATTTTAATGGGCATAGAATTGTTCGAGGGCACGCTGGGTGCCACCTATGTGGCGGGTGCCGCCATTGCCGCCTACCTTATTATTGGGCACCGAAGTGTGTATCCTGACCAGTTGGTGGCCTATTCTAAAACCTCTTGGATGGTGGTGCGCCCGGACATGCCGCTGGGTCAGGAGAAAATCCATTTGTCCTATGGCTTGCTGCGCTGGTGGCGGCGGTTTCAATGGCGTGACCTCCGGGACCGGATACGACAAAGAAAGTTGCGTAAATAAACGGCCTGTTATACACCTAAAGGATCAACGAGGAGGGATTGTCATGCGACTGTTTAT
>Ga0079225_10001068_pt1 | contig 15249 bp, 14 predicted proteins | sample Poulit2012_FD_76344 | JGI IMG/M metagenome (GOLD analysis project Ga0079225, IMG submission 76344) | Agricultural soil microbial communities from Georgia to study Nitrogen management - Poultry litter 2012 | ecosystem: Environmental > Terrestrial > Soil > Agricultural land | place: USA: Georgia... | reverse complement strand
TCCCTCGTCGAGTGTAGTTGCGTCAGTGTTGGCCACGCTTAGCCCACCGATCCTTCCATTTGCAGTTCAATAAGTTTGTTCAGTTCCAGTGCGTATTCCATTGGCAGGTGACGTGAAATAGGTTCAACGAACCCACGCACGATCATGGCCATCGCTTCTTCTTCTGAAAGGCCACGGCTCATCAGGTAGAACAGCTGCATTTCAGAGACCTTGGAAACAGTCGCTTCGTGACCCAGCGTGACATCGTCTTCACGAATGTCGATGTATGGGTAGGTGTCGGTACGCGAGATGGTATCTACCAGCAAGGCGTCACACTCGGTGTTGTTCGTTGAGCCCTTGGCGCCTTCGGTGATTTGGACCAGTCCACGGTATGCGGAGCGGCCACCACCACGGGCTACGGACTTGGAAATAATATTCGACTTGGTGTTCGGAGCCAGGTGTACCATCTTGGAACCTGTGTCCTGGTACTGGCCTTTGCCCGCGAATGCCATGGTCAAGGTTTCACCCTGGGCATGCTCACCGGTCAAGTAGACAGCTGGGTACTTCATGGTGACTTTCGAACCGATGTTGCCATCGACCCACTCCATGGTTCCGCCTTCTTCAACGACAGCACGCTTGGTGACAAGGTTGTAGACGTTAGTGGACCAGTTCTGGATGGTGGTGTACCGAACGCGAGCATCCTTCTTCACGATGATCTCAACGACGGCGGAGTGCAACGAGTCAGTTTGGTAGATCGGTGCTGTACAACCTTCTACGTAGTGCACGTAGGAGCCCTCATCAGCAATGATCAGGGTGCGTTCAAACTGACCCATGTTTTCGGTATTAATGCGGAAGTATGCCTGCAGTGGGATCTCGACGTGTACGCCCTTGGGAACGTAGACGTAGGAGCCACCCGACCATACGGCGGTGTTCAATGCGGAGAATTTGTTGTCACCAACGGGGTTGACGGAACCGAAGTACTCACGAAACATCTCTTCGTGTTCCTTGAGTCCGGTGTCGGTATCCAAAAAGACGACACCCTGGCGTTCCAGTTCATCGTTAATCTGGTGGTAGACAACCTCAGACTCGTACTGTGCCGCAACACCGGCAACCAGGCGCTCACGCTCAGCTTCTGGAATGCCAAGACGCTCGTAGGTTTCGAGGATGTCTGCTGGCAGATCTTCCCAGCTGGTCGCCTGACGTTCGGTCGAGCGAACGAAGTACTTGATGCGGTCAAAGTGAATACCTGACAGGTCTGCACCCCAGGTTGGCATCGGTTTACGATCGAAGTACCGCAGACCCTTGAGACGGGTCTTCAGCATCCACTCTGGCTCGTCTTTCAGCGACGAAATATTGCGCACAACGTCTTCGTTAATGCCGCGTTGTGCGTTCTCGCCGGCTTGGTCCGGGTCATGCCAACCGAATTCGTAGGCACCGATGCCTTCCAGCTCTGGGTTTGCATCCAGAACATCTTGGATCACACCGGGATCGGCGGTTTCTTGACTGATTTGATCCGTCATTATCAACCTCTTTTATAAACGGGGCGTGGTTTGTGCCCATCGAGTTCCATTGGGCTGGAGTTTCTCGATGAATATTTTTGTACTTGGCTAGTTCTTTGATCCGCTTGCTGCGATTAGTGATGCGTGCGCAGCCCGTCCCAATGGTACGTGTGTGTTGCACACGTGGCCACCGGTGGGCATCGTCGACAGTCGCCGGACGTCTACTTGTAGTAAACGCGCAAATAGGTCAGTTTCTTCCTCACAGAATTGTGGAAACTCTCCGGCAAGCTCTTGGATCGGGCAGTGTTCTTGGCAAATCTGTGCTGCACGCAGTGTCGTTACCTTGGCTGCGCGCCCAGCGCGACGTGTCGTCGCTGCGAAACCCAAGTCGGCAAGCACAGCCGTTAACGTTTGAATTCGATCATTCAACATCGCGTCTTCTGGAAGCCGCTTATGAAAACGTGTTTCAATATCTGCGAAATATTTACGGGCAAATCCGCGGAGTGCTTCTTGCCCACCAAGTTCTACGAGTGCAGACATGGCTTCGCTGGCAACATCCAGATAATCATCACCGAGCTCTACCTGGCCCTGATGGGTGACGACATAACGACGCGATGGACGACCTGCTCCACGCTGTGATCCCGAGACAGCCTTGACTTCCACAAGACCTTCTTCTTCTAGGGTGTCGAGGTGGCGGCGTACAGCAGCGGCAGTCAAGTCAAGTTCTTTACCAATGGTCGCTGCGCTCACCGGTCCCTGGGACAGGACGGCGTGCATGACCTTTTGACGGGTCGTGTGTGATGATCCGTTGCCGGTAGTGGGGCTGTCCGATGGGGCGTCTGCGAAATTAGTAACCATTGTGTGTCCTAATTATAGACGAGATCCTGAGTTTGGCCACCCGCCGAGTCGGATTACTGGCTATGGACGATGTGATTTTGCTGACGGCCAATCTCAGACGAGGCAGTCTGGCCATCAGGGTGCAGATGTGTGGCTAGACTAAAGGCCGTGTTTACAGTCATTATCTGCTCGAGCTTTGTGAGTTCATAGTTCATGCTGTCGTTAACGAATGTTCATCGCGATGTCCCGGCACGTGCCGGTCGTTTTCAGATCCTCAAGGGTGTGAGCTTTGATGCCAAGGCCGGAGAAGTCACGGCGTTATTGGGTCCCAACGGTGCCGGTAAAACGACCACCCTGTCGATTGCGCAAGGTATTGATAAAGCAAGCTCTGGAAGTGTGAGACTCTTAGGCGTTGACCCCTATCGAGCCGATGCTGGACTGCGGAGCCAAGTGGGCGTCATGCTGCAAGAGGGTGGCCTTCCCATGGCTGTGACAGGTGAGCGCCTACTCTTCCATCTCGCCAGGCTGTATCAAGCTCCGGCTAATATCCATGCCTTGATGGACCGGCTACAGATCCATGAGTTTAAAGATCGTCAGATCCGCAGGCTCTCAGGTGGCCAACGCCAACGTCTGGGGATGGCAGCAGCCCTGGTAGGACGGCCGCGCGTCGTTTTCCTTGATGAACCGTCAGCTGGTCTAGACCCGGTATCACGCTTGATTGTCTTTGAACTCATCGAAGAACTCAAAGCTGCCGGAGTGTGCATCATTTTGACGACGCACCTGCTTGAAGACGCCCAACGATTAGCTGATCACGTCGTCCTCATTCGCGAAGGGCGTGTTGAGGCAGCCGGGAGCGTCGAAGAGTTGACTGCCACCGACCTTCGTCCGCCATTTACGTTCCGACTTTCTCATGCGCTTACTGAACAACAGCGGGCAGATTTTCCTTCGCATTTGACGCTGGTGGAAGATACCTCGTCTTCGCAGCCTGCTGTCTGGCGTGTCAACGGGATACATGGACCTGCAGATCTGCATGCTGTGACCGCATGGTGGCTGCGTCACGACCTGATGCCCTCCGATATGGGACTGTCCGGCAAATCCCTCGAGGATGTTTTTTGGGAGCTGACTACGCATGACAAAGCTTGATCTCACACCGGTCGAAGAACCGCATTCTTCTACTTTATTATCCAAGGTCATAGCGCAAGGACGCTACGAAACGCGTATCACCATGACCAATGGTGAACAGCTGCTCGTGTCAATCATTTTGCCACTATTGGCACTGACCGGTCTGTTCGTCACAGGGCTTTTCGACACCGTCGATGGTCCTTCAACCATCGACATTGCGACTCCGGGGATTTTAGCGCTATCTGTGTTGTCCTCTGGTCTGACGGGCCAGGGCATTGCCACCGGCTTTGATCGTCGTTATGGGGTCTTGCAATATTTGGCGACCACTCCCCTAGGACCGATCGGCCTCTTGTTAGGCAAAGTTGTCGCCGTCCTGATGGTGCAGGTGACTCAAGTGATCGTGCTTGGCGGCGTCGCGTTATTGATGGGATGGTCACCGAACCTTGCGGGTCTGGGGATCGCTGCACTGTTCATCGTGCTAGGAGCCTTAACCTTTACAGGGCTTGGACTCTTTATTGCCGGAACCGTGCGTCCTGAGGCAACGCTTGCGCTGACAAACCTCTTGTGGGTCATTCTTGGGGCGATAGGCGGAGTAGTCTTTCCGGTAGCTGATTTCGCGGGCAGCGTTGTGATTGATTATCTGCCCTCTGCAGCACTTGGAAATGGGCTGAGATCTGCGCTAATAGATGGAAGTTTTGACGGCACCGCATTTGTCATCTTGACTCTTTGGGGAATCATTTTAAGCGTGGGCACTATACGCTGGTTTAAATGGCGCTAATACACCGCCCGTCGTGGATGCTCACACTGCATCTGACAATTCAATTAGAGGATAATTTTCATGACAACTACAGGCGACCAGACGATTCGTCGGTGGTCCGATGTTCTGATGCCTCGCACCTTCACTCTGTGGACCATGGTGCTGGCTGTAGCATCAGTCATATCACAGGCCGGGATCATTGTAACCGGCGGGGCAGTTCGGCTAACTGCCTCTGGACTGGGCTGCTCCGAATGGCCTCGCTGTACACCAGACTCATATGTCACCACCCCTGAGATGGGCATTAACGGAGCCATCGAATTTGGAAACCGTCTATTGACCTTCATCCTCGCTGCAATCGCCGTGCTGACTATTCTTGCTCTCTGGCGACTCCGCAAGACACACGGCAAGCTCTTCGGAATGTCACTTTTTCTCATGCTTGTTATTCCTGCACAAGCGGTCATCGGCGGTATAACAGTCTGGACGGATCTCAATCCATGGGTTGTTATGCTGCACTTTTTGGTTTCAGCCCTGATGGTCTCGATTGCAACATTGCTTGCTTACCGTATCGGCGCCGAACGTCGTGCACGACTGACAAACACCCCTGCGCTCAAAATCCAGGACGGGGCAACGACGTCTTTGACTCGTAGTTCGTCTATCGTCCTTTATATCGCCGGCTGGTTCACGTTGGTCATGGGGACCATTGTCACTGGCTCTGGTCCGCACGGAGGAGACCCGACTGCTCCTCGTCATGATTTCGACCAATTGTTGGTGACTCGCCTGCACGCTGCACCGGTGTATCTGATGGTTGCGCTGACGGTCGTGTTGCTGGTCGTCATGTATCGAATCCAGACCTCAGCGCGTCAACGTCGAGCAGTATGGACATTGACGGCTGTCTTGATTTTCCAGGGTCTCGTCGGCTTCTACCAGCATCTCAACGATCTGCCCATAGGGGCTGTATGGCTGCATATGTTCGGTATTGGTCTCGTGACCTGGGCTATGACCGTCGTTATGGACGTGTTCAATTCCAAGTATGAAACCCGTCCAACACAACACGAACTTGCTCCAGACGACGGACAAGAGGCATTAACGCCTGCCTAGTCCTGGTTTTGCTACCACACACAAAAGAACCGCTAACCTGAAAATCAGGGTGGCGGTTCTTTGCTGCTTAGACGGCCGAAAAACTACTGACCTAGCCCCTCGCCGGGAGCTGAGTCTTCGTCGTCACTGGAGGAACTATCCTCCTGGTTTGCATCCGTCACAACTTCCTCATACCAGAGATCCGAAATGAGACCGGTGTCGTCTACCTTCACGTGCAGGTCTAGCGGTGCGGAGGTGAGATCGGGAGTCAACCGGGTAACGCCATAGTTCTCTTCTGGCTCGGTGTATTCAGCTGGGACGAAAGGTAATGACGGTCGGAGATCAGCATTGAGCGTGCCCACCAGAGAATCGACTGGTATCTCATCACTCATTTCTGGAGAAACGCGTGGGTACCAGTCCTGCTTATTGATGGAGCGGGTGCCATTGATTTCATCGACAACCCACTCGGACATATTGCCTACATCGGTGTCTGGGAAACTGATTTCTGCGACGTGACTTGGTGCAGAGCCACGATCGGGCAATGTGTCAGCAATCTCTGGATCCGCAACACAGCCAGTCAGAGACAGTGTGACCGCGGTCAAAGCAGTGAGAAGTATGGTGCGTGTTTTTGGTATTTGCATAATTAAGGTGCTGTAACCATGTCACCCATCAGCGGTGCGCCGACGAAAGGATCAACGGCCAGCGCAACAAAGATCAGGGTGAGGTAAGTAATCGAAAGGTGGAAGACTCGCATTGCCTTCTTATCGGTAAAATCCGGACGTTGCGAGTCGCGGTAGAGCTTGTGTGCCTCATAAATGAACCAGCCACCTGACACTGCAGCGGTAGCGGTGTAGACGATGCCAGCCCATCCCATTGGGACCAGCAGCAGTGAGAAAATCACCGTCGCCCAGGTGTACAGGACGACCTGTGAAGAAACACGTCGTGAAGTGGCGATAGCGCCCAACATGGGGACATCAACTTCTTGATAGTCCTCTTTATATTTCAGCGACAATGGCCAGTAGTGCGGTGGAGTCCATAAGAAGATGACTACGAAGAGGACGACTGCGGGCCATTCGATGGTGCCACGGACTGCCGCCCAGGCAATCAGTACTGGAAATGCCCCTGCGAGTCCGCCCCAGATAATGTTTTGTTGGGTGCGTCGTTTCAGGATCAATGAATAAATGACTACATAGAAGAAGATGGCGGCAATACCAAAGGCCGTTGCCAACCAGTTCGTGCCGAGCGCCAGGAGACCGATGGCTGCGACCGTCAGCACCCAGGAGAATATCAAAGCCTCACGAGGAGTGACTTCGCCGGTAACCAGCGGACGGTTTTTTGTCCGTTCCATGTGTTGATCGATGTCACGATCGATATAACAGTTAAATGAGCTCGAGGCGCCAGCAGCAAGAGCTCCGCCGAGCATGGTCGCAAACACTGTCCAAAGTTCTGGCCAGCCACGTTCTGCGAGAATCATGGTCGGTAGCGTGGTGACCAGCAATAATTCCATGACGCGGGGCTTGGTCAGCGAAAGATATGCTTTCGCCTTGCGTCGAAATCCGATCTTCTGTCGAGTCGACTCCGTAGCAGTGGCGGGCGTAATACCCTGAGTGGCGGCGGACTCTAACGATGTTGACATCAATACTCTCGAGTTCATAAGTAACAAGTAAGTAAATCTTTGGAGGCCGAAACATGTCGGCGCTCCCCTATATAGTGTAGCTGTTGTGTATTGCCTTGCGTGCAAATCTTGGCGTATGGAAGCGTTTGCCCGGTAAGCTTAGAATGGGTCTCTGCAACAACATGGTTGAAGAACTCAAACTCAGCTACCTTTCAGGAAGGCAATTCGTGGCCCCCACCGCTTCAAACCCAGCCGATTCGACTTTAGCACTTAACCGCCACCTTCCAGCCCGTCAGTATGTGTACTCTGACCGGGACCAACGGGCGGTAGATACGCTGCGAGTCCTAGCCGCAGACGCGGTCGAAAAAGTTGGTTCAGGACATCCCGGTACCGCATTTTCGCTATCACCTGTTGCATGGCAACTGTTTCAGAATGTCATGCACTTTGATCCGGCTGATCAGCACTGGCAGGGACGCGACCGCTTCGTACTCTCTCCTGGCCACACGTCCTTAACGCTGTACCTACAGTTGTTTGCCGCTGGAGCCGGCTTGGAGATGGAAGACCTCCAAGCGCTCCGCACCTGGGGTTCGAAAACACCGGGACATCCTGAGTACGGCGATACTGACCACGTAGAGATCACCACCGGACCTCTTGGGCAAGGCTTGGCCTCAGCGGTCGGGTTTGCCTATGATCAGCGCAGAATCCGCGGCCTTATGGACCCCGACGCTGCTCCAGGTACCTCTCCATTTGACCACCACGTGTACGTGATCGCCTCAGACGGTGATTTACAGGAAGGTGTCACTTCCGAAGCGTCTTCTCTTGCCGGAACCCAAGAACTTGGCAACCTGATTGTTATTTGGGACGACAATAAGATCTCTATCGAAGATGACACCGATATTGCTTTCAACGAAAACGTGGAACAGCGTTATGAAGCGTATGGCTGGCACGTCCAACGGATTGACTGGCTACAGACCGGTGACTATGTCGAAGACACCAAAGCCCTCTATGAAGCGATCGCCAACGCCAAGCAGGAGACAGATAAACCGTCCCTGATTTCACTCCGCACGATTATCGGCTGGCCATCACCAAAGAAGCAGAATACCGGTGGCATTCACGGTGCCAAACTTGGCACAGAGGAACTCGCGGGTTTGAAAGATGTATTGGGATTCAATACCGACGAACACTTCGTGATGGACGAGGACCTTCTGACACACTCTCGCAGTGTTGGAGAGCGCTCCGCAGAGTACCGCAAGACTTGGGACCAGGCATACCAGTCCTGGCGTGCTGACAATCCAGAGCGGGCAAAACTCTATGACCGCCTAGTCGCTCAGGAACTTCCCGAAAACTTCGATGATGCCTTCCCAACCTTTGACCCAGCAGACGGCAACATGGCAACGCGTGCGGCGTCCGGTAAAGTCTTGAGCGGTCTGGCGGATGTTATGCCCGAACTTTGGGGTGGCTCCGCAGACCTCGCTGGTTCGAATAATACGACGATGGCGGGCGAACCTTCATTCCTTCCGGTTGATCGTCAAACAACCTCTTGGTCGGGCCATCCATACGGCCGCACCCTGCATTTTGGCATTCGCGAACATGCTTCGGGGTCAATCGTTAATGGCATCACCCTGGGCGGGATGACTCGTGGCTACGCCGGAACCTTCCTTATTTTCTCGGACTACATGCGTCCTGCGGTACGACTGTCTGCGCTAATGGGTGTGCCGTCGATCTTCGTATGGACACACGATTCGATTGGTCTTGGCGAAGATGGACCGACGCACCAGCCGGTGGAACATTTGGCCGCTTTGCGGGCCATCCCAAATCTCGATGTCGTACGTCCAGCCGATGCCAACGAGGTTTCGGTCGCTTGGAAGACCATCTTGTCCCAGCGCCAACGCCCTTCAGGACTTATCCTATCTCGTCAAGGTCTACCGATCTTTGACCGGAACAAGGAAGCATTCCGTTCCGCCGATGGTGCTGCACGCGGAGCTTACACTCTCGTCGAAGCCACAACCGATTCTGGGGAAACTACCCCTGAAGTCGTGCTGATCGGTACCGGATCAGAAGTACAGCTCGCTGTCGATGCTCGTGAAACACTGCAAAGCAAAGGTATTCCGACGCGTGTGGTTTCTGCGCCCTCCTTGGAATGGTTTGATGCCCAGGACGAGTCCTACCGTAACGAGGTGCTCCCCGCCGGTGTCCTCACCGTCTCCATTGAAGCTGGCGTGGAACAGGGGTGGCAAAAGTACACCGGTGGTGACGGCCATTCAGTATCGCTTGAGCACTTCGGTGCATCCGCCGACTACCAGACATTGTTCACACAGTTCGGTATTACCGCAGACGCACTGGTAACAAAAGTCCAAAGCCTCTACAACGCCTAAGGATTGTTTGTGACACAAAACCAAAATACTAAAGCGCTGCACGATGCTGGCGTCTCGCTGTGGTTAGATGACCTCTCTCGCGATCGCATCGACTCTGGCGACCTGCAGAATCTGATCGATACAAAAACAATAACCGGTGTGACAACCAATCCGGCGATATTCGGTAAAGCACTCACCACTGGTGACGCCTATACCCATCAGCTGTCGAAACTCGCTGCTTTAGGTGCGGATGCGCAATCCGCCGTCGTCGAAATGACTACCGACGATGTGCGAGCAGCCTGCGACATTCTGGCGCCCATTTATAGAGCTAGTAACGGGTATGACGGCCGCGTATCGATCGAGGTGGATCCTCGTTTAGCGAAGGACACTGACCGATCCGTGGCCCAAGCGATCGAATTGGCCAATACCGTTGACCGGGAAAACGTCATGATCAAGATCCCAGGAACCGTGGAAGGGCTTCCTGCGATTTCGAAGGTACTGGCCGAAGGCATCAGCGTGAACGTCACGCTGATATTCTCACTCACTCGTTATAGAGAAGTCGTGAACGCTTGGTTAACCGGGCTAGAAGGTGCTCGCGCCAACGGTCATGATCTCTCCAAGATTCACTCGGTGGCAAGTTTCTTCGTATCCCGCGTTGATTCTGAAATTGACGCGCAGCTTGAAGCACTGGATATTCCTGCCCAGGATGTCATGCAGCTGCGGGGAAGAGCCGGAATAGGCAATGCGCGTCTGGCCTACCGGGTCTTCGAGCAGATGCAAGATACTGAACGATGGCGTCTCTTAGAATCAGCAGGCGCTCGTCTGCAGCGTCCTTTATGGGCTTCGACCGGAACAAAAAATCCGGAGTATTCTGATGTGCGCTACGTCAATGGTCTAGTGGGCGACTACACCGTGAATACGCTGCCGGAAGACACTTTGGATGCCGTCGCTGACCACGGCGAAATTACGGAAAGTCGCATCCCTGACAACTATGCTATGGACGACGATCATCTCGACGATTTGGCAAGAGCGGGTATTGATTATCATGAAGTCGTGGCCAAGCTTGAAGACGAGGGGCTCGAGAAGTTTGTCGATGCCTGGAATCAGCTGCTAGGTAAGATCCAACAGCAGCTGGACGCGCAAGCCTGATCTCTTAGGGACCCCGTCCCAAGGTAGCTGATTACAAAACGGTCGGGCCGCCGCATCAAGAAAAGACGCGGCGGCCCGACCGTTATTTTAAAGCAGTTAGTGCTTTAGAGAGCCAGTTGCTGGCCAGGGAAGATCAGTGTTGGATCAGAGATCTGATCGGTGTTGAGTTCGAAGATTGCTTCCCAACCACCTTCGACACCTTGTTCAGTAGCGATCTTGTTGAGGGTGTCACCTGACTGGACAGTGTAGGTTTCACCGGAAGCAGCTGCCTCTGGTGCAGGCTGCTGTTCAACTGGCTGTTCCTGAACAGGGGCTTCTTGCTGCTGTGGCTGTTCTTCAACAGGGGCTTCTTGCTGTTGAGGCTGTTCTTCAACAGGGGCTTCCTGTTCTTGAGCAGGGGCTTGTTCCTGCTGTTCTTGTGCAGGGGCCTGTTCCTGCTGTTCCATGGGCTGCTCAGCTGGTTCAGCCTGGCCAGAGGCACCGACTTGCTGCGAGCAGGATGGCCAAGCGCCCCAGCCCTGGTTATCTAGAACGTTCTCAGCAACAGCAATTTGCTCGCTACGGCTTGCGTTAGCTGCGTCGCCAGAGCCGCCATGTGCTTGCCAAGTCGAAGGGCTGAACTGCAGTCCACCCGAGTAGCCGTTACCGGTATTGATGCTCCAGTCACCACCAGATTCACATTCGGCCAGCTGATCCCAAGTTGAATCAGGTGCTGCATTTGCTGGTGCAGCAAAGCCGAAGAGTGGGACAGAGATCGCAGCAGCTGCGATAAGAGTCTTGGTTGCGAGTTTGCCGCGTGACGGTTTGGTCATTGCGTGGCGTGCTTCATGCTTCAAGTTTAGTCATTCCTTTCCTTCGCAAATTTTGCGATAGGGAGTTCATTTCCAGATCACGGCATCCCGTGAGAGTTCATTAAGTTTTCATTTCATTGGCGGATGCCAGCAGGTTCGAAATGACCTGGGTTCGCCACACTACATGTTCATGCTTCGTTATCAAAACGTTATAGAGCAATTGGTTGGTGCCCGTCGTCACTTTTTAGGTGGAAGAGAAATGAACGATTGATAAAACCCCTAGTCAGAAAGGGATAATAATGATCAATTTGACGACCTTTTAATGACCTGTGAATCGTCTCAGAAATCGCTTAGTGCCTGATTCTTGCCGGTTTCGTTACGGATTTGAGCTTAATGAGAGCCAATAAGTGACGCTAGGTAGAGGCACAAGCGAGCCGTATTTTGGGTATCAAAAAACCGGTAGAGCGATTCGCTCTACCGGTTTTCAAGCACATATTGTGGGATGCTTTGACAGGTTAGAAGTCTCCAGAAAAACGTGACATAAGACCGAGTGCGACAATGATACCGCCCCAGAGCAACGCTAATGTCACGGTGAGTCGATTGAGGTTTCGTTCAGCTACGCCTGAAGAGCTCAGACCGCTGGTAACACCACCGCCGAACATATCGGACATACCGCCGCCGCGGCCCTTGTGCAGCAGGATAGCAAAAACCAACGAGACAGACACGATCACTAAAATGATCTGGAGCACAAGTTCAAAATTCAACGGGTATTTTCCATTCTTCGTTGTCTAGTCGGTCAATAGGTGATGTTCGAACCTGACAATACTAGCAAATTGTTCATCGTCGAGGCTTGCCCCACCGACCAAGACACCATCAATGTCGCGTTCACGCATGATGGTAGCTACATTGTCTGCTTTGACAGACCCACCATACAACACCCTCGTAGCGTTTGCCGTTTCAGAGTCGTAGAGTGCAGCGATTTCTTGACGGAGCGCCGCAGACATTTCTTGGGCATCACCGGGGCCGGCTACTTCTCCTGTGCCGATGGCCCAGACGGGTTCATAGGCCACCACGAGATTGGCTACTTGTTCGGCTGAAAGACCTTTCAGGGCTGCTCCTAGCTGGTGCATCGTAAAGTCGATGTGTTCGCCAGCAGTCCGCGTTTCAAGCCCCTCACCCACACAGAGAATAGGAGTGAGTTCATGACGCACGGCGGCTTGCAGTTTGGCGTTGACGGTCTCATCGGTTTCGGCATGAAGAGTTCGCCGTTCCGAATGTCCAACGAGCACGTAGGTGCAGCCTAGTTTGCGGAGGAAATCACCGGAGATGTCGCCGGTATAAGCACCGGAGTCGTACTGTGATACATCCTGCCCACCATAGGTAAGGTCAAGTTTATCGGCCATAATCAACGTTTGAACGCTGCGCAAATCTGTAAATGGTGGAAAGATTGCGACTTGCACTCGGCCGAAATCGTGATCGTGGTCAGCCAGTGTCCACGAAAGTTTTTGCACCAAAGAGACGGCTTGGAAATGATCCATGTGCATCTTCCAGTTGCCGGCGATCAGTGGGGTGCGGTCGTAGACTCCGTCAGTCTTTGCGGTCAATGAGACTCCTGTCGTATGTGAATCGATGTGGTTGTGGGGTTGGGGTTAACGAGCCAAGGCATCGATTCCTGGCAGGGCCTTGCCTTCTAAGTATTCTAGGGAAGCTCCCCCACCCGTAGAGATGTGACCGTAATCTTCGTCGGCAAAACCGAGAGCGCGCACGGCGGCTGCTGAGTCTCCACCGCCGACAACGGAAAGCCCCTGCACATTCGTTAGAGCTTTGGCCACGGCGTAGGTCCCGCCTGCGAAGTTTTCCATTTCAAAGACGCCCATCGGGCCGTTCCAGAATACGGTGGATGATGCCTCAATGTGTTGCGAGTAGAGTTTGGCAGTTGCAGGACCAATGTCCAAACCAAGGCCATCGGACCCACCTGGTCCGCTAGCCATGGCGTTCGCATCAACTACCGCGTGGGCGGCATCTGCGCTGAACGCTTCGGCAACGATGACGTCAGTCGGGATCACAATATTTGCTGCGCCTGCTTCGGAGCGTCGCAGGTAGTCTTTCACGACTGGGATTTGGTCCTCTTCCAACAGCGACGATGCAACATCGTGGCCCTGGGCCTTCAAGAAGGTGAAAGCCATTCCCCCACCGATCAACAGTGTGTCGGCGCGATCGAGGAGATTATCAATAACGGCGAGTTTGTCTGAGACTTTGGACCCGCCAAGAACGACCGTGTATGGACGGTGTGGATCTACGATGAGGCGGTCTAGGACGTTCAGTTCTGTTGCCACCAGGGCGCCCTGATAGCTGGGCAGCAGGGAAGCGATGTCGTAGACAGAGGCGTGCTTGCGATGCACAGCTCCGAATGCATCGTTGACATATGCGCCGTCTGCGCCGGCTAGGGGGGCGAATTCAGTGGCCAGTACGGCACGCTCAGCGTCATCGGTGGACGTCTCACGCGCATCAAAGCGAACATTTTCGATGAGCAAAATCTGACCATCTTCTAACTGAGCTGCTTTGTCTTGAGCCGAGATTCCAGTGACGTCTTCTGCCAATGTGACGGAAATATCAGTCAATTCGGTCATACGCTGAGCAACAGGAGCAAGAGAGTATTGCGGAACAACGGTACCGTTGGGGCGACCAAGGTGCGCGAGGACGATGACCTTGGCACCGGCCCGTGCAAGGTCAGTGATAACCGGTAACGACGCGCGGATTCGACCGTCGTCAGTGACTTTTCCATCGTTGAGCGGAACATTGAGATCGGATCGGACGATTACGGCTCGTCCGGCAGCAGATGGCAGAAGGTCACGAATAGTTTGGGCCGTCATCAATATACTCTTTGGGTCTCGACAATATGGTCAGGCCGACGATTGCGGCCGTTAACATCTTAGCCATGTACGGGAAAGTTTTTTGTTTAAAACACAAGGGATCTTTTGCCGAATGGCAAAAGATCCCTTGAATATCAAAATAGGCGCTACCGGCCGTACCGGATTGCGTTCATACTATGGCTTGACGAGGCCAGCTGCGCCAGAACGGGCAGCTTCGAAACGTGCCTGGACATCTGCCCAGTTGACGATGTTCCAGATGGCCTTGACATAGTCTGGCTTGACGTTCTGGTAGTCCAGGTAGAAGGCGTGCTCCCACATGTCCAGCATGAACAGTGGAGTAGTCGCTACTGGGACGCCGTTCTGCTGATCATAGAACTGTTCGATGACGAGGTTGCCACCGATTGGTTCGTAGGCCAGGATGGCCCAACCGGAGCCCTGGATGCCCAGTGCTGCTGCGGTGAACTGAGCCTTGAAGTTGTCGAACGAACCAAAGTACTCATCGATGGCTGAAGCGAGTTCACCAGTTGGTTTGTCGCCGCCTTCTGGAGAGAGGTTGTTCCAGAAGATCGAGTGGTTGGTGTGACCACCGAGGTTGAACGCCAGGTCTTTGGTCAGCTGGTTGATGTTTGAGAAGTCGCCTGACTCGCGTGCGGCTTCCAGCTTCTCAAGTGCGGTGTTTGCACCGTTGACGTAAGTGTTGTGGTGCTTGGAGTGGTGAAGCTCCATGATGCGGCCGGAAATGTGTGGTTCCAGGGCGCCGTAGTCGTAGGACAGTTCTGGCAGAGTGTATTTCGCCACGTATTCCTCCTAGTAAATTCGGATAATGATCCGAGTGTTTTGCTGATGTTTATATATCAGCGAGATTGTTGGCTCACGAAATAACGTGAACCACTACCTTCTATATTAGGCTGCGACCCCCGGGGGTCGGTCAAGACTTGAGAGCTCATCGGTCTGCGAAAAGGTGTGTGATTTTAGTTGCTCTCGCGGAACTCAGCGGGGACGGCATCATGTGTATTGGGCAGGTTCAATTCCTGGGCGCGCTTATCAGCCATAGCTAGGAGTCGGCGGATACGACCTGCGATAGCGTCTTTGGTCATAGGCGGTTCGGCCATGCGTCCGAGTTTGTCCAATGAAGCATGCTGGTGTTCAACACGCAGCTTCCCCGCGTACTCAAGATGGTCGGGCACTTCATCTCC
>Ga0079225_10001066_pt1 | contig 15254 bp, 14 predicted proteins | sample Poulit2012_FD_76344 | JGI IMG/M metagenome (GOLD analysis project Ga0079225, IMG submission 76344) | Agricultural soil microbial communities from Georgia to study Nitrogen management - Poultry litter 2012 | ecosystem: Environmental > Terrestrial > Soil > Agricultural land | place: USA: Georgia... | reverse complement strand
CGTTCGCCCCGCGCCCGCGGATGATCGTGTTCGGGGCGATCGACTTCGCCGCCGCGCTCGCCCAGCAGGCCTCGTTCCTGGGCTACCACGTGACCGTCTGCGACGCCCGCCCCGTCTTCGCCACCCCCGCGCGGTTCCCGAGCGCCGACGAAGTCGTCGTCAAATGGCCCGACGAATACCTGCAGGCCGAGATCGAGGCGGGTAACGTCGACCCCCGCACCGTGATCGCGGTGCTCACCCACGACCCGAAGTTCGACGTACCCGTGCTGCAGGTGGCCCTCCCGCTCGAGGTCGCCTACATCGGGGCGATGGGGTCACGGCTCACCCACACCGACCGGCTCGAACGGCTCCGCGAGGCGGGCGTGAGCGAGGAACACCTGAACCGGCTGCACAGCCCGATCGGGCTCGACCTGGGCGGGCGCACCCCGGAGGAAACTGCAGTCTCCATCATGGCCGAAGTGATCCAGCGGCACTGGGGCGGGACCGCCGAACCCCTGCACAGCCGCGACGGGCGGATCCACTACGACGACGTCCCCGACCTGCCCGAGAACTAACCCGCCTATCCCAACCCGAGGGTAAGGGGATGCACCTGGCTCGCGCCGGCACCGGCGAGCAGGGCGGCGGCGAGGGTGAGGGTCCAGCCGGAGTACGTGGCGTCGTCGAGGAGCAGGACCGACTTGCCTGCGACGTCCACGTCCGGCAGTTCCAGCCGGCGAGCGACGGCGAGGAGCCGGTGGGCGGAATTGACGTCCCGCGAGGTCGGTTCCGCCTCGCCCGCTCGGGGCCGGATCGCCCCGAGCACCGGCACGCCGAGCAACGCGGAAACCCCCGCGGCCAGGTGGCGCACCAACCCCGGGCGCGTGGCGGAATCGATCGCGACGATCGCTTCGACTGGCGGCGCCCACTCCTTGAGCATCTGCTCCAGTGGAGCGCGCAGGGAAGCCGGCACCTCGCCGTCGGGACCGGTGAGCGCGGCATGGGCCGCCCCCGAGAGACCGATGCCGTCCAACCGGGCGAGCGCCCGCCCCGGCTGGGTCGGCGCAGTGATCTTCCCGGAGGGCACCTTCCCCGCGACCTGCACGCGCATGCCTTTCAGCCCGGGGGGCCACTGCTTCCGCGGAGCGATCTCCACCCCAGGGCGGCGCAGGGACGCGGCGGCGCTCGCGGCCACTTTCGAATCGGGCAGCACCGGCGCCGGCACCCCGCCGCAATTATCGCAGCGACCACACGGGCGGCCCTCGCCGAGGGTGGGATCATCGAGGCACTCGCGCAGGAAGGCCATCCGGCACTGCGTGCTCACCTCGTACGCGAGCATCGCCTCCTGCTCGGCGATCCGCGCCGCCTCCACCCGCGCGTAGCGTTCAGCGTCGTACTCCCACGCGTTGCTCGTGGCGATCCATCCGCCCCGTACCCGGCGCACCGCGCCCTCGACGTCGAGGACCTTCAACATGAGCTCCAGGCGGTTTCGACGCAGATCCACGTGGGTCTCCAGGGCGGCCGTCGACATCGGCCGCTCGCCCTCTCGGGGGAGGGCGGCGAGGGCAGCCCTCACGTCCGCGGGGTCGGGGAAGGAGAGGGAACCGAAATAATCCCAGATCGCCCGATCGCTCTCACCAGGCAAGAGCACGACGTCGGCGCGCCGCGTCGCCCGGCCCGCTCGCCCGATCTGTTGGTAATACCCGATCGGGGAGGGTGGGGCGCCGAGGTGGATGACGAAGGCGAGGTCTCCCTTGTCGAACCCCATCCCCAGCGCGGAGGTGGCGATGAGCGCTTTGACCTCGTTCGCCAACAGCGCGCCCTCGAGCTCCTCCCGCTCCTCGGTGGGGGTAGCGCCGGTATAGGCGGCAACGTCGAGTCCGTGTTCACGCAAGAACCGGGACGTTTCCTGGGCCGCCGCGACCGTGAGGCAGTAGACGATCCCCGAACCGGCGAAGCCGGGGAGGTTCCCCGCGAGCCACGCCAGTTGCGAGGCGTGGTCGGCTCTCGGGGCGACGGCGAGGTGCAGGGAGGAGCGGTCGAGCCCGCCCCGCAGGGTGAGCACCTGCGTGCCGAGCTGCTCGGCGACGTCGGCGCTGACGCGTTCGTTCGCCGTCGCCGTCGTTGCGAGCACCGGCACACCGGCGGGAAGCTCGCGAAGCAACGTGGCGATCCGGCGATAGTCGGGGCGGAAATCGTGCCCCCAGTCAGAGATGCAATGGGCCTCATCGACGACGACGAGCCCGGCGGTTCGCGCGAGGTGGGGGAGCACCTCTTCGCGGAAGGCGGGGTTGTTCAGCCGTTCGGGGGAGCACAGCACAACGTCGGCGCCGTCACGGGCGATGAGGTCGTGCAACTCCTCCCAGTCGCCGGTGTTCGTTGAGTTCAACGTGATCGCCGTGATCCCGGCCCGGCCCGCGGCGCCCACCTGGTCGCGCATGAGCGCAAGCAGCGGGGAAATAATAAGGGTCGGCCCGTTGCCCCGCGCGCGCAGCAACGCCGTCGCGATGAAATATACAGCTGACTTCCCCCAGCCCGTGCGCTGGACAACGAGGGCCCGAGCGGAGTCGACCACAAGCGCGCGGATCGCCTCCCATTGATCATCGCGAAGGGTGGCATCCTCGCGGCCGACGAGTTGGGTGAGAACGTGGGCGGCTTCCGCGCGGACAGATGTGTCAACCATTGCTCCAGCGTAACCACTGCGGCGTGGACCAATCGCAACCAGATCGTAACCTTCAACCACTGCCCAAAAGTAGGTTTGTGAGGTTAACTAACTGATATGGGCACTCCATCTTTGACGGGGCCCGCATGGGGGCGGGGCCTCGATCGTAGCGCGAAGCTCCTGCCACACGCGGCCCGAGAACACAACCGGGCCTTAGTGCTGCAGACCCTCATCACCCGCGGCGTCGCCTCCCGAGCCGATATCGCTCGAGAGACCGAACTCACCCGAGTGACCGTCTCCGATCTCATCGCCGAACTCATCGAGACCGGCATCGTCGCCGAACTCGGCCTGAGCACCTCGGGGCGGCCGGGCAAACCCGCGACCCTCCTACAGGTCGACCCCGACGCGCGGCACATCGTCGGTCTCGACCTCTCGAACCTCGGCGAGCTTCGGGCCGCCACGTTCAACCTCGCCGGCGAGAAACTCTGGCAGCGCACCTTGGAAACTGACGTCGTCACGGGCGAGGCTGCGGCAAGCGCCGTCGTCGACCTCGCTGCTCGCGCCGTGGCCGCCGTCGAAGCGCCCCTGCTCGGGGTCGGGGTGGGCAGCCCCGGCATCATCGATCCCGCGGGCACGGTGCTCACCGCCCCGAACTTCGGCTGGCAGGACTACCCTCTCGGGGACCGCCTGCGCGAGGAGCTCCGAGTCCCCGTCCACATCGCCAACGACGCGAACGCCGCCGTCATGGCCGCCTCGAGTTTCGACAGCCACCAGGACGACCTCATGGTCATCAACATCGGCTACGGGGTCGGGGCCGGATTGCTTCTCGATGGCGTTCCCCGCCTCGGGCCGCGGTATGCCGCCGGGGAGATCGGTCACCTCGTCGTGGGAACCGACGGCGGCCCGCCCTGTGCGTGCGGTAAAGACGGCTGCTTGGAGGCGTGGGTATCCCAACCCAACCTTCGCCGCGCGCTCGAGGAGGCGGATTCTGAATCGGACCGCCAGGACGTCCTCGCCGAGGCGGGCCGGCGGCTCGGGATCGTCATCGCACCCGTGATCGGTGCGCTCAACCTCACCGAGGTGGTGCTCAGCGGCCCGAGCGAGCTCCTCGAAGGGCCGTTCCTCGAATCCGCCGAGCAAGCGGTCCGCGAACGTCTCCTCGCCGCCGTCGTCGAACCGTTCAACATCCGCACGATGCCTGATTCCGCAGACGCCGTGCTGCGCGGGGCGGCCGCCATCGTCCTCGCCGCGGAACTCGGCGTGAGTTAGAGGAGGTGGCACGTTCAACACTTCTCTCGTTCCCGATAGGCACAACCGGAAAGGCAGTCAAATGAAACGACGCCTCATGAAAACCACAGCTTTCCTCGCCGGGGCTGTCCTTGTTCTCACCGGTTGCGGTGGAACCGACTCCGGTGCCGACCCCGAATCACCTGACGACACCCCGGCCGAGGGCGACGCCGCCGAGGGCAGCGGCGACGATGCCCTCACCCTGTGGCTCATGGGAGGGGACACCCCCGATGAGCTGCGCGACTACCTCAAAGACACGTTCAAAGAGGAAACCGGTGCGGACCTCGTCATCGAGGAGTAGGACTGGGGAGATGCGGTGACCAAACTCACCACCGCGTTACCCGACGCCGCCACCACGCCCGACGTCACCGAGATCGGCAACACGTGGGCGTCCACCTTCACCGGGGTGGGTGCCTTCGCGAGCCTCGACGACATCTACGAGGAACTCGGTGGTGAGGACTTCCTGCAGTCCTTCGTCGAGGCCGGCGACGTCGAAGGCGAGCACTTCGCGATGCCGTACTACTTCGGCTCCCGGCTCATCTTCTATCGCAAGGACGTCTGGGAAGCGGCGAACCTCGACATCCCCGAAACCCTCGATGAATTCAATGACGCCGTGAAGTCCCTGCGCACCGACGACATGTCCGGCTTCTACCTCGGCGGGGAAGACTGGCGTAACGGGATCTCCAGGATCTTCGCCAACGGCGGGGAACTCGCGGTCGAAGACGGCGGCGAATGGTCCGGCGCGCTCTCCAGCCCAGAAACTCAGGAAGGGCTCAAGGCGTTCCAGGAACTCTTCGCCGATGCCTCCAACGCCCCGGTCACCGAATCGGACTCCACCCCGTGGGTGAATATCAACGATAATGACGACGGCGAGCCGGAGGCCGCAACGATCATCGCCCAGGGTTGGGCGTATTGGTCGATCGGAATCGCTGATGAGGACGACGAGGAAGCAGTCGAGTGGGACGACGACACCTTCGGTGTGTTCGCACTGCCCGGCGCCTCCGCGGACGAGGTCGCACCCGTGTTCGCCGGGGGGTCGAACATCGCGATCTCGGCAGCTTCCGAGAAGCAGGACCTCGCGCGTGACCTCATGCGCATCATCTTCTCCGAGGAGTATCAGACGATGCTCGCCGAGAACGGTCTGGGCCCGGCGAACACCACGCTCATGGACGCGTTCGTCGACCTCAACCCGGTCGTCAACGAACCCGCCGCCGACGCAGCGCTTGGCTCGAAGCTCACCCCGGCGGCGCCCGGCTGGGCCGCGTTCGAAGGCGCGAACATTCTCGAAGAGTTCTTCGGGAAGATTGCCGAGGGCGGCGACGTTGCGGATCTCGCCGCGGAATACGACGAGCTGCTCAACGGCTAGACAACCCGCGCCCGTGCCGGGCCAACCGACCGTTGGCCCGGCACGAATCCGCGCTCACCACACCGAGACGCTCGAAAGCACGACATGACCACTGACGCGGCACCTATCACCCGCCCGTCTCGCCGGCGGCGCAATAGAGCACCGTACTTCCTCCTCATCCCCTCCATCGCCCTGCTCATCATCGGCACGGGGTATCCGATCGCGTGGCAACTCATCACCTCGCTACGCAAATACGGGATGGCTCAACAATTCGGTCAACCTGCCGATTTCGTGTGGTTTGAGAACTACCAAGCGATTCTCAAAGACCCCGCGATGTGGGGCGTGGTCGTCCGCTCGGTCGTCTTCGCCGTCGCGGTCGGTTTCCTCACCGTCGCCGTCGGACTCCTCATCGCCCTCCTCATGCGCCGGGTGTGGATCTGGCTGTTCGACCGCCGCCGCGGCGTCATCAACTGGCTGCTCGACTCGGTGGGGATCCACCAGGCAAGCCGGTTCGACTGGCTCGCCGAACCCGGCACCTTCTTCCTCGTCGCCGGCGTGGTCATCCTGTGGATGTCGGTGCCGTATGTTGCCCTCTCCATCTACGCTGCGCTCACGCAGATCTCCGAGGAGATCATTGAAGCGAGTGAGATCGACGGCGCGAGCCCCAGCCAACGCCTCCGCTACATCTTCCTGCCGATGATCCGCCCAGTGATCGCGATCGTGTTGTTACTGCAACTCGTGTGGGACCTGCGCGTCTTCACCCAGATCCGGCTCTTGCAAGATGCGGGCAGTTCCGCCTCCCGGTTCGACCTCATCGGCACCGCGATCTACAAACTCGGTACCGGCGCCTCGGACTTCGGGATGGCCGCGGCCCTGTCGGTGTTCGTTCTACTCCTCACGATCGGCCTGAGCGCCTATTACGTGCGGATGCTGTTGAAGGAGGAGTGATGAGTAAACGCGCCACGAGAACCTTCCTCTCCCTGCTCGGGATCGTCGTCGCCCTCGCGTGGGTGTTCCCCGTCTATTGGATGTGGAACTCCTCCCTGCTTTCCAACCGGCGGCTGCAGAGTTTCACCCCGAACTTCTTCCCCACGGGCGGCAGTTTCGCGAACTACAAGGCCGTCTTTGAACGTGGCACCTTTTTCGATGCGCTCTGGATGAGCCTCGCGATCACGCTGCTCGCCGTGGGTGTGTGTATCCTGTTCGCGTTCTTCGCAGCGTTGGCGATCTCCCGGTTTAAATTCCGCGGCCGCACGAGTTTCGTCGTGGCAGTACTCGTGGTGCAGATGTTGCCCGCCGAGGGCCTGTTCATCGCGCAATACAAACTGATGCAAAACCTCGGCGGGTTGGAAACCATCTGGGGCGTGAGCCTGCTCTACGCCGCGCTCGTGGTGCCATTCACGATCTGGATGCTGCGCGGATTCGTCGCGGGGATCCCCGTCGACCTGGAAGAAGCGGCGATGGTCGACGGCCTCAGCCGTACGAAGGCGTTCTTCCGGATCACCTTCCCCCTCCTCGCCCCTGGTCTCGTTGCCTCCGGAGTGTACGCGTTCCTGCAATGCTGGAACGAGTTCACGATCGCTCTGGTGATTCTGCAGAAGGAACAGAACAAGACCCTGCCGCTGTGGCTGCGCAGTTTCGTGCAGCAGAGCGCGACCCGGGAGATCGATTGGGGCCAAGTGATGGCGGCCTCCACGCTCGTGGCGATCCCCGTGATCATCTTCTTCCTCATCGTGCAGAACCGGATGGCGTCCGGACTCGTGAGCGGGGCGGTGAAAGGCTAGCGGCCCTGCGGGCGCACGTGGCTCACTCCTGGGTGCCGTGCGCGGCGAGCACTTCAGAATTCAACGCCGGCCACAGCGTGCCGTGCACCGAGGCGCGAAAGGATTCCGCCCCGAGGAACGCGCCAACCAACTGACACCGCGGGTCCACCCACACAAATGAGCCGGACTGGCCGAAATGGCCGAAGGTCTCCGGGCACGCCTCCGGGGCGGTCCAGTGCGGTTTCTTCTTCCCGCGAATCTCGTAGCCCAGACCCCAATCATTCGGGGACTGTTTACCAAAACCGGGCAGCACGCCGTCGAGACCGGAGAACTGTACCGTGCGGGCCGCGAGCCCGAGATCGGCGGAGATGAGGGTGGGCGTGAGCATCTCGATGCCCAAGGCGAGCACGTCCCACACGTTGCCGCGAGCGCCATAGGCGGCGCTGCCGTAGAACTCCACGGAGTCCATTTCGAGCGGCTCGAGCACTGCGTGATTCGTCCACTCCTGAAAGCCCATTCCAACCTTGCTGCTCACGTGCTCTTCAAGCGCCTCGAAACCGAGGTTAGAGTACACGCGGCGCCGTTCGGGGGATTGGGCCGGGGCACCGGCTTCGAACTGGAGCCCGGACGCGTGCGAGAGTAAGTGCCGCACGGTGGAACCCGGGGGGCCGGCTTCTTCATCGAGCGCTACCTTCCCCTGGTCAATCGCGACGAGCGTCGCGAGCGCGGCGAGGGGTTTAGTGACGGACTTCCACTCGAACACGGTGTCGGTCTGCCCGTCGCAGCTCAACATATCCGTTGCTGAGGCGACGGCGAATGCGATGGGGAAGTCGAATTGCGACAGCGTTGCGTAAGTAGCCACCACGCCAGCGTAGCCCTTTTCGCTTCCCGCGGTAGCCCCCTGCGAACCGGGCGGCGCGGGGGACGAGGGTTTCGTTCGTCAGCGGGAGCGGGAGGCCGCGAACGCGAGCAGACCGCCGATGAGCCCGAGGTTCTTCAGAGCGTGGATCTGCTGGCCCTGCCGGGTCGCGTCATCGTCAGCCTTCCAGAACGGGTGCCCCGCGAGTGTCGTCGGTACCAGTGAGGCCGCCAGCCCGACGGCGGCGGCGCGCGGCAGCACGTTGAGCGCTAGCGCGGCCCCTCCCAGGACCATCGCCAAGCCGTTGGCTCGGGTGAGTTTCTCCGGTTCCGGTAAACCGAGTTCCGCCGCGGCATCAACTCGCGGACCGGGATCGGCCGCGGTTTGATATCCGAGAACCATGAAAGGTACCCCAAGGGCGATCTGCGCTATGCGGCGAGTGGCTGCCATCATTCCTCCAAGCGTTCTGGGTCCCTTCACTGTAGACCTTCCCGATGCACTCCCGCGGGCGCGCAGAGCCGCGGCGCGCAGTAGTATGCGGGAATGGTTCGGGAAATCCACCTCCTGGCAGGTCTGAACGGTTCCGGAAAAACGACGTGGGCGCGGCAACTGGCCCAAGCTCTCCCCGGCATTCGATTCAGCTTGGATGAGTGGATGCTGCGACTCCACGGGCTTCGTTTCGACGACGCCCGCTATCCAGAACTCGCCGAACGCTGCCGGGAGCTGATTTGGAGCACCGCCGATCAGGTCCTGCGCACCGAGACCGCGGTCATCCTGGATTGGAACATGTGGAGCCGGGCACGACGCGCCGATGCCGTGCGCAGAGCGAATGAACTCGGGGCGGTCTGCCACCTGCACTATCTGCACGTGCCTCTCGAGACCGCGCGGGCGAGGGCGGCGGGTCGCACCGACCCGACCTCGCACCGACTCGCGCCGGAGGGCATCGACCATCTGGCGTAGCTATTCGAGCCACCCGGCGTGAGCGAGGGGTTCATTCTCCACGAGGTTTTCGACCCCTGAGTCGCAACATGCCCGCGCGGCTCACGGCGCGTGCTCGCAGGGGGTTCCCACGGCGAGCTCCACTGACTATTCCTGACCATTGCTCACGACGGTGAGGGAAAGGCACATCGGTTCGGTCGTTCGGATCCCGCCGGGAAAGACGTGCCAGCCCCCGCCGCCGCAGGCCGGGACGTGTAGTTCAACCACGGCCGAGTCGTCGCTGGCCTGTCCCCAGGAGATGCGGGCGTGGTCCGGGTCGTTCACGTTGATACGTGCCTTCCCGTCCCCGCGGGTGAGGAGCCCAAATTTCGCGAAATACTCAAACTCCGTGGGACCGTGTTGCGCCACGGATTGCAACGGCTCTCGGTCGGCCCGCGCGGAGGGGAGGGCAACCGCACCCAGGACTTGCGTGTAGTCCGGGTGCTCCTCGAGGGTGTCGAATGCGTCGATAGTCTCCGCGCAGTCGAGTTCCCCGGAGAGTTGTTGGTTTGTCTCCGCGGCATCTGCCACCGAGCTGGGCGCCTGCGGCGGAGGCGGCGCGGCGCTGCACCCGGCCAGGGTGATCAACAGGCCGAGCGCGAGCGAACGCCGAGACCTGGAGGCCTCGCCTGTTCCGACCTCCTCGGGCCCGGCAGGGGAGCTACCGGTCGTGACACGCCCTGTTGAAATCGCTGATCCCCTCCTCCGTTGCCTCATCATCGGCATTCGCAATCGCCCCGAGGATCGTGTGCGCGGCCTCCGCCAGGTCTTTGTGGCCGGGCGGCTCCGCCCCCAGTGCCCCTCCAGTGAGGCTGGTCGCTCCGAAGAGCTTGGTCAGGATAAGGCCCTTTTCGCTGGGGTATCGGTGCCGAGGACGTCGAACCAGTCGCGTGGGGACCCATCGGCGTCATCGACGTCCGTGATGAGATTGCAGGCAAATGAGATCCGCCCAGTAGGCGAAGTGTCGGCCTTTTCGGTTGGGAGGCCTTCGTCCTCGCAGGCGGTCTGAAGGCTGCTTAACTCGGAGTCGACTGTTTCCATGTCCAGCTCCGTCAACGCGCGGGTGAGTTCTGGGTGCATGAGGTCGGCGTAGCCCTCGAGGGGCGTGCCACTTGCGCTGCCGAGCAGATAGACGGCGCTCATTGCCGAATTGAATTCGTCGTCAAATTCCGACTCACCTGGGGCGGGGTTCCAATCGGTGGCGGGTTCGTCAATGTCATGAACGAGAGCGCACGCGTAGGTCGCGACATGTTTTGGCTCGAGATCAGTTCGGTCGAGGTCCTCACCGCACCCGCCCAAAGCGAATACCGCCACAATGCTGAGCACCCCGCCAAGAGATGTCGTTGATCTTCTTTGAAACAATCCGCGCCGATGGCTCGGCGGTGGCGGAGATCCGTCTGCCAGAACCCGAGTGCCCAGCCGACGAACCGCCGCCACCGGCGACAACCCCGCCAGCGAAGGAACCCGCCGAACCGAAAACCTCTGCCGAACCGCCCCGGGACGAGCAAGACCTGCCCGGCACCGGCACGTCCTTCCTCGGGCTGATTGCGCTCTCAGCAGCGGTCGGGATCGGAGGGGTCGCAGCGGTTATCGTCGCTTGGCACAATCGGCCCTCGTAAGCAATACGGGTCCGGGCCTTGAGCGCCGCGAAGAACTAACCTGAGAAGGTCCGATCAAGGGAGTGCCATGACCTGCTCATATTCGTTGGAAGAGTTCCGCTCTCATTTCCCCGCGCTGGAACACGCTGCGTTCTTCGATAACGCCGGTGGTACGCAGACCCCGCTACCCGTCGCGAAAGCCATCGCGGGTGCGCTTACCGGGGGCATGTCCCAGCGCGGGCGCGCGTATGCCGCGGCGCGCAACTCCGACGGCATCGTCCTCGCCGCCCGGGCGGCGATGGGTGACTTCCTCAACATCGATCCCAGGGGCGTCGTCTTCGGTCGCAGCGCGACCCAGCTCATCTTCGACTTCGCGGACACGCTCACCGCGGGGCTCGGCGCGGGCGATGAGATCGTCGTCTCCCGGTTGGACCACGACGCGAACATCCGCCCGTGGGTGCTTGCTTCCGAGAAGACTGGAGCCTCGCTGCGGTGGATCGATTTTGACCCCACCACGGGTGACCTGAGAATCGAGGATGTCGAACGCGCGTTGAGCCCGCGAACGAAACCTGTGGCGCTCACCGCCGCCTCTAACCTGTACGGCAGCAAGCCGAACATTCCCGCGATCGCGAAGCGCGTGCATGAGGTCGGCGCGATCTTCTTCGTCGACGCCGTCGCGTACGCACCGCACGAACTCGTCGATTTCCCTGCCCTCGGGGCGGATTACCTCGTGTGCTCCCCGTACAAGTTCTTCGGCCCGCACCTCGGAGTCCTCGCGGCTCGGCCCGAGACCCTCGAGGTGCTCACACCGCGCAAGCTCCTCCCGTCCCCCGATTCAGTGCCCGAACGGTTCGAGCAGGGAACGCTGCCGTATGAACTTCTTGCGGGCGTAAGTGCCACCGCGGACTTCCTCGCCGGTTTTTCCTCGGCCGGACATCGGCGGGAACGGCTGGAAGACTTCTACGCGGCGGCGGGCGCCCACGAGGATGCGCTCGCGCAGAAGATTGTTGCGGGGCTCGGAGAGATTCCCGGCGCCCGCAGGATCGGCGCGCCCGTGCACGCCACCCCGACCGTGCTGTTCACCGTCGCGGGCCGTAGCGTCACGGAGGTCGCGAGTTACCTGGGGGAGCGGGCGATCGCCGTCTCCGCGGGAACGTTCTATGCGCGCGAAGCGGCGGTGCGGGGGCACCTGGGGGAAGGCGGAATCCGGGTGAGTCTCGCTCCCTACACGTCGGGCTCGGACGTCGATGCGCTCCTTGCCGCGGTTCGCGAGCTCGCTACTCAGTGACCTCCACGATGCCCATCGCGCCCCGTTCTGCGTCGGTCATCACGTGATTGACCATCGGATAGTGCCCCGCCTCGACGAAGTCGAGCTCCACGAACCCGCCCTGAGCGGCGAGGAGATCTAGGGCCTGGGAGCCGCCGGCGTCGTAATCTTCCGGATCCATCGGGCCTCGGCCGTTTCGCAGCAGGTAGGTCCCTTCCTTGTACACGGTGGTGAACTGCCCGCCGACAATGTGGAAACTCAAGGCACGGTTAGGGCCGATGTCGAGCACCCAGAACCGGACCCGTTCCCCCACCTTCGCCTCGATCGGGCGGTCGATGTACTGGTTGACGTAACCGTTGAACATCACCGCGTCGATGTCTTCAACGGCGGTCTTATCCGCGTTGACGTCCTCACCCTGTTCGCCGAGATACAGCTCGGATTGGGTGATGACGTACTCTCGGTCCACGTCGTCCAGGTCAGGCGGGTCGATGATCACCGCCCCCGCCATCCCCGCGGCGATATGCGCAGTCATCGGCGCGGTGCCGCAGTGGTACATCCAGATCCCGGCGCGTTTCGCGGTGAACGTGTACACGAGCGACTCGCCGGGCGCGATCGTACGCATCGGAACATCGGGCGCGAGCTCAGAGGCGTGGAAATCGATCGAGTGCCCCATCGTGCCGTTGTTCACCAACGTGATCTCGAAGGTGTCGCCGATCTTGCCCCGCAGGGTCGGACCCGTCGAATCCCCATTGAACGTCCACCGGGTTTGCTTCACCCCGGGAGCAACCTCGATCGGGTCTTCGGTCACCGCGAACGTGTACCGGTGCACGTCCTTGCTGGAAGCGGGCTCAAGGCGGGGGTCGTACCCGTCGAAGTCCTCTGGCCAGGCAGCGGTGAAGTCGAGGTCACCGGCCGCGCCGCTCGCCCCGGGGACCTCAGCAGCACCTGAATGCATCTGTTCGTGCATCGACCCGTGCGCGGGCGTGTCGTCCGCAGCCGTAGTGCCCCCGCCAGTTTCGCCGCCAACGGCGACGACGTCGAAGACCATCCCCATCTGCCGGTGACCCACGATCGAGCACCAGCCATCCAGGTCCGCCCCGATGACGCCGGCCTCGATCGTCGTCGACTCGCCCGGGGACAACCGCCCGCTGCTCACCCCGTTCCCGAAAACGAGGTCGTGCACGTCCGCGGTATCGGTATTTTTGAGGTGCACGACGAGTTCGTTTCCGGCCGGCACCTCAACCGAATCGGGGAAGAACCGCATGTCGCGGGCCTCCACCTCCACTTCGGTCACCTCACCCGTGGGTTTCACCGCAGCGGAGGTGGAGCTACCCCCGGCGGCCGGGATTCCGGAGGGGGAAAGCCCCGCGGCGGCCGGATCGAGGCCCACTCCGATAGTTGCGCCCAGGGCAACGACGGCGATCGCGGCAACGAGCTGGGCGCCCGAGGGTTTCGGGTCATATGCGGGTGCTTTAGCCCCCGGCGTGCGCCGGCCAGCGAGTCTGTTGTGCTCCGACGGCCCGCCCGCTGCAGCGACCTCGGCAGCAAGCGACCGCTTCTTGCGCATCGACGCATAGATGCCTTTGAGCATGATGACGAGCGTCATCGCGAGCGCCACGAGCGCGACCGAGGAGAGAATGACTCGAACGATCGATGGGATCGGCAACAGGCAGAGGAAGATCGCGATATTCGCCGTCGCGACCCGCCAGGTACCGAACCGGTCGAGTTCCATCATGCCCGTTCGCAGTACCGCCGGACCGCCGCCGATGACGACGGGGATGAGGTAACTCAACGCCCCGAGCAGCACCTGTAGCGCGAAGCCGACGAGGAACATCACCGTGACGACCCCGTACGAGGAGGGCAGGTCCGCCCACGGGGTGGTCGCAACCTTGACCGCGAGGGTGACGATGCCCGCCACGAACCACACGAGCCCCGACCCGGCAGAGAGCGTGGGGAACGAATGCGGCGGGCGGTTACGCGCCGCGCGCCAGATGGAGATGTAGGACATCAACACCCCACCCGAATAGACGGTGATGCCCGCCACTCCGAGCCAGGTGGAATCGAGCAGCGGGGCGGCAACGGCGGTGAGGAGCCCCACCCCGAGTACCGGCAGTGCTCGGATCGCGATCTTCTCCGCCGTCTCCGCCATCCGGGTGCGCAGCATCGTGGGCCAGAGCGTGAGCAGCGTGCCCAGGATCGTCAGGCCGACCCAGCCCAGGAGGTTGACCATGGTGTGGGCAACGAGGAGCCGGCCGTGCCAGTATTCACCGAGGCCCCGCGCGAGTAACACACCGAACAGAGCGCCCACGGGAAGCATCGCGGCGGCGAGCAGATAATACCGGATGGTGATCCGGAACCGGCCGGGTAGTGCGATCCGCAGCCGCTGATAGAGGGCGATGCCGTGCCAGATAACCGCGCCGGAAATGATTGCTGCGCCCACGATGGTCAGCGGCCACCACGTGGTGGGCACGCCGATGAACACGGCGACCATCCCCACTTGGAGCAGCCCGAGACGCCAGTTCTGCTCCCGACGATCCTCGATGTGCTTGGTTTTCAGCAGCGCATTCGCGAAGTGCACGCTCCACACCATGATCGCGTGGGTGAGACCCCCGAGCGCGACGAGGTGGACCATGAGCCACCGGGAGGAGGCGAAGAACGGGTGCACCAGGGAGACCAGCGCAGCCAGGAAGAGCCAAATGACGACGGGCCGGTCACGCATGAACCACGTGCCACGGGTACTCATATCTCACTACTTTCCGAGGGCGCAGGGGCCGGGAGACGGTCGGATTCAGGATTCTTGCGGGTGCCGAGCGCCGAGGAGGTGACGGCGATGACGAGGAAGAGGAGGACGGCAGCGACGTTGAGCGTGCCGCCGATCTGCCAAGGGAGGGCGCGGGCGGGGAGGTCGCCGGCGAAGATCCGGATCACCAGACCGAGGTGGAGCAGCCCCAGCGGCGCCCACATCGCGGATCGGTAGGGGAGCGGACGGCGTAGCACGGCGGGCAGGATGATCGGGGCGTGGGCCATGATCATCGACATCGCGAACCCGAGCATCACGGAGTGTACGACGGCGTCGTACACGTACCCCTCGTATTGGTAGCCCCCGAGGAGCCAGATGCTTGCGGCGACGCCGAGCCAGAAGTACCCGCCGAGCAGCGCCGCGGCGCTGAACCGGGGAAGACCCGCGCCGCGGATGAACTTGCCGGCGACGTCGTGACGCACAAGCCAGATTGTGAAGGCGAGGATGACGAGCGCCGCGGCGCGGATCGCGACGTCCGGCCAGAATACCGCGGTGAGCATCGCGAGCGTCAGCGCCGCCGCGGCGAGCACGAGAATGTTCTCCCCCGAGCGGGGCATGTGCAGCCGCGTGAGCTCCACGCGTTCCGCGGTGATCGTCAGGACGAGGAAGCCCACGAAGTGCGGCAATAGCCACGGGATCGGCGCGAAGACCCACGTCAGCGTAGCGATGAGCAGGTGCACACTGCCGAGGAGCTGGACCATGACGACGGCGTCGTGGCT
>Ga0079225_10001065_pt1 | contig 15256 bp, 13 predicted proteins | sample Poulit2012_FD_76344 | JGI IMG/M metagenome (GOLD analysis project Ga0079225, IMG submission 76344) | Agricultural soil microbial communities from Georgia to study Nitrogen management - Poultry litter 2012 | ecosystem: Environmental > Terrestrial > Soil > Agricultural land | place: USA: Georgia... | reverse complement strand
TAACATGTCTTTTGAAATCTTCATCTTCTACTTGAATAAATAGTGAAGCAACTTTTGCTTCATTATTTATATATACCCCAGCTGAAGATACTCCTAAAGCATCTACTCTTGGCATCTTTTCTACTGCCTTATTAATTGCTTCTCTAATTTTCTTTTTATGATATTCTGGATTTGAGTTTAATTTAGGTAACCAAACTATTTCTTCAGAATATATAGATTCTCCATCAACTACTGCTGATACTTTCATATCCGAACCACCAGCATCAAATCCTATTCTATAACCATCAAAGTGCTTCCCAACTGATTTATAATCTCTTTTAATTTCTGGTACTTTTTCAGCATGGACTACTTTAAATGGTTGTTCATAAATTCTTTCCATAAATCTTGCATCAAATGTTCTAGCACCTTCATTAAAGATTTTATCTACTTTTTCAGCAATATACTTTGGACCAACAATTGTAATTTTAAATCCTCCATATACCCAAAGTAAAGTTTTTACAAGTTTTTCTAAATAAAATAAATTTTCTTCTAACTTATCTTCTTTTTCATTAAAAATTACTGTATCATATTTTTCTGAAAGTCCATCCATTCTTTCGATTACGATTGTAATGTTTTCATAATCTTTAGAACTTAATACTTCCTTTTCATATTTTTTAAAATATAAAACAGCTGGTGCAAATGTTTTATCTAATTCTAATTCAATACGTGGTAAATTTATTTTCATTTTTGTACTCTCCTATTTATATTTTTATCCATTAATCATTATATCAAAGTAAGCGTTTTTTTTCAATAAATACTTTTGATTATTGTAGTAATAAATTGATGTTTTATTAATATATTACTATCAATTTTTATAAATCCTTTCTAAGAATAGCAAAACTATTTACTAAACTAAAGCCAGATCTTTCATAAATATATCTTGCTTTATTAGACTCACCAGTAAAAAGCGACATGTATTTAACATTTATGTTTTTAAATTCTAAAATTAATTTATTAAACAATAATGTTCCCAGCCCCTTATTTCTTATCTTTTTACTAACTCCGATTCCAGCAAAATAACCTCTATTATCACTTTTAGTATATATTGGACCAGTCCATCCTAATATCTGATTCTTTTTTGTAATTACTAACATAGGATGATTTTCATTTTCAATGTTATTTTTAAACGATTCATACCAAACAATATTATTTAACTCTTCAAATAATTCTTTTTCTCCAAAGTGAATATTCTTATTATATATTTCAATATTATAACCATCTAATTGATTCTTTTTTTCAATTTCTTCTAATTTTTTATTTAACGAAAAATTTTCTATATTAAGATAATAAGCATTTTGATTATCACCATCGATATAAAAACCATTATTAATTAAAAATAAATAATAATCGCTATTATATAAAATGCCTGGTGTATTAGGATGAATATGATTATTTGTATTTTTTATATTCCATTTTAAATTAATTGGGTCAAAAAATAATTGACGTATATATTTTTTATTATTTTCTTTTAAATATAATGTTAAAAAATTTAATAACTTTGTACCATATCCTAATCTTTGATAATTCTTTTTAATTACTATAAAAGGTATATAACCATTTTCCTCTACTTTTAAAACATTGTATACTGCAAGACCGTAACCTAATATTTCATTATTCAAATATATTACTTTAAATCCTTCTTTTTTAAAATGCGGATTATTTAATACTTCATCAATAAATCTTTTTTTACTATATTTAGATAAATAATCTTTATTATAAACATCATCATTCCATATTTTAATAATATCGTCTAACATTAATTTGTTAAATGTTTTTAATTCAAAACTCATCTTTAACAACCTTTTTTTGATATTCAAAAACACTATAAGCTTCAGCATAAGTAGTTCTTGCTAAAGCTCCTCTTACATATGATAAGTGAGTATAGTAATCGTAATACTTAAACGATTGGCTATTCATAATAAACCAATGCTTCTTCATTGCTTTAGTCCATAATTCATAACCTTCTTTTGTTCCTTTGAAATAGATATACGGTTTAAAATCTTCTTCATCTTCCCAGTTTTCACTAAAATAAATTGGGGCAAAATGTCTTTCTCCTTTAATTTTACCCTCCATATCTATTCCAGCTAATAATTGTGCATCAGTTACTATTTTAGATGTTAATGAATGATCTTTATGCATCGAGTTTTTCCAATGAGTAAAAATAGTTTTCGGCTTATATTTTCTTATTAATTCAGCAACTTCTAATCTTATCTTGTCATTGTCTGGTATTTCACCGTCTCGGTAATTTAAAACAATCGCTTCACCGTTTAACATATTTGCAAACTCATTTGCTTCTTTTTCTTTTTGAACCGAATAATCTTCTACACTAACACCTTTTGGATTCCCTCTTTCTCCCTTAGTTAAAGCAACAGTAATAATTTTATGTCCTTTTAATGCTAAAGTTGAAAGTGTTAGTCCGTTTTGAAGTTCGCAATCTCCAATATGCGCTCCTATTGCCATATAAGTATGTTTCATATTTTTAGTCTCCTTTCAAAATATGTCTTTTAAATCTATTATAAATGTTTTGATAAGTTAATTTGTTAATTTCTTTTAAAGAATATCCTTCCTTTTTTAAACGTTCAATAAAATAATTTAAATCTAAAGCTGATTTTACTTCTTCTAAATTAGCGGTCTTTTCATAATTAAAATAATCCATAAAATCAAAACCAAAACAAACATTATTAATTCCCATTATATTAATAGCATATTTTAAATGTTTGAAAAATTCTTCCAAGGTTTTATTTTCATCTTCATCACTTAAAAAACTACCAACTAATGTTAAACCTAATAATCCGTCTGCTTCTTTCAACTTTTTTAATTGATCTAAACTTAAGTTTCTAGGATGATTAAATATTTCTTTAATATTACTGTGCGAACATATAATGTTTTTATTAGTATAATTTAAAACATCATAAAAGGATTTTTCATTTAAATGAGATAAATCAATTATCATATCATTTTCTATCATAAAGTCTAATACTTCAAATCCCTTTTTTGTTAAACCTCTGTTTTTTGGTCCCTTTATTCCTGTTGCATAATCATTTTCTTCATTCCAAGTTAACATCATATGTCTAAAACCTAAATTATAAATTTCATTTAAATCTTTTACATCTTTAAGATTTCTTAAACCCTCAATTCCTAATATAACTTCAAAATCTTTTGTGTTTATTAATTTTTTTGAGATTTTCAAAGCTTCTATTAAATTAAAGTCATAAGAAGAATATAGAGTCCATATTCCACCAAAAACATTGTTGTTTAATTGTTTATAATGATAATTTTTAAATCTTTTATTATCATTATTTAAATAACTGTTATAACAATCAAATAATATGTCAGTATGTGCATCAAATATTTTAATACTCATTATAAAACCTTCTTTCTTATTTTTATTATATCAAATATAAAATGATTCTTTTTTTCATAAACAAACATATAAAGAAAAAAAGATGAAATTAATCATCTTTAATATACGTAATCTTCAAACTTTTCTAATAAATCTTTAATTTTTAAATTGTTTTTTTCTTCACCTTTAACATCTAATACTATTTTTCCTTCATTAAACATTATTAATCTATTACCATGAGTTAAAGCATCTTTCATATTGTGAGTAATCATAATTGTAGTAATTTTGTTTTTATTTACTATTTCTTCAGTTAAATTTAAAACTACTTTTGCAGTTTTAGGATCTAAAGCTGCTGTATGTTCATCTAGTAGTAATAAATTTGGATCATTCATAACTGCCATTAATAATGTAATAGCTTGTCTTTGACCGCCAGATAAAAGACCAATTTTTTGAGTAAGATTGTTTTCTAAGTTTAAATTTAGTTCACTAATTAACTTATTAAACTTCATTTCTTCTTCCCTTTTAAAAGACCATTTTAATTTTCTTTTTTTACCCTTATGACTTGCTAAGTAAAGATTTTCTAACACACTCATATTATGAGCTGTTCCTAAAAGTGGATCTTGAAAAACTCTTCCAATGTATTTTGCTCTTTCATATTCTTTTAACTTATTAATATTAATATCATTTAATAATATGTCACCGCTTGTTTCTTTAACCATGCCACTTATAACATTTAAAAATGTAGATTTACCGCTACCATTACCACCTATTACAGTTACAAACTCACCATCTTCAATATGTATATTTATATTATCAAGTGCCGTTTTAATTAAATCATCTGATAAATCTTCATTGAATACTTTTGTTAGATTTTTAATTTTAAGCATGACTATTACCTCTTTTTTTTCTTTTGTTTCTAATAAACTCCTTTATAACAGGATTAGCTAATACTAATGCGATTAGTATTGCTTGTAGCAGTTTTAAGTTGTTTGCTGAAAAACCTAAGTTTATAGCTAAACCTATTAAAAACTGAAATATAATAGTACCACTAACTACAGCAATAAGCCATTTTTTAAATGTTTTAGTACCTATAATAGCTTCACCTAATATAATAGAAGCAAGTCCTATAATAATAGTTCCCTTACCAATATCCATATTAGTAGTTTTAAAACTCATTGTATATAAAGAACCAGTGAGTGCAATTAAAGCATTTGAAATAGCAAGTCCTATAATAATCATTTTATCAGTATTTACCCCTTGAGCCTTAGCCATTTGATCATTCATACCTGTAGCTCTAATTGCCATACCTACTTCTGTTCCAAATAACCAATATAGTATAAATGTGAAAAAAGATACTACTATTAAACTTGTTAATGTTTTTGATAAAAATCTGGATAGTTGCATATTCTTTAACTTAATTACATTATTAAATAAATAATCCAATGGGCTATATATTGTATTTACATCGCTAATATATAAACTTGCTCCTTTCATTATAATTAAATTTATTGAATAAAGAGCTGTCATACTAATAATACCCGATAGTATTGCAGGTATTTTTAGTTTTGTATGTAAAAATCCAGTTGTAATACCTGCAAATGCTCCAAGTAATCCTGCTATTATAATAACTACAAAATAATTATTGAAAAAAGGATTATTACTTAATAATAATGCTCCTGTAATTGAACCACCTAGTCCAATTGAACCTTCTACTGTTAAATCAGCAAAATCTAACACTCTAAATGATATAAACACTCCTAGTGCTAATAACGACCATATAAGGCCTAATTCTACTGAGTCTTTTAATATATGAATTATATCCAATTTAATCTTCCTATTCTATTATTGTTTCTGCTTCTTCTATTAAATCATTACTTACTTCAATTTTTAATTCTTCTTTTAATTGTTTTAAATTAATTATTAATTCAACATCTTTAATTGTTTCTACACTAATGTTTTTAGGATTTTCACCATTTAATACTCTAGCTACTATTACTCCGGTTTGTCTACCTAATTCTAAATAACTAAAGCCATAAGTTAAAGATGCTCCTTTTTCAACTTGAAAAGTTGTAGTTGCAATAATTGGTACACCTCTGTCTTTATTTCTCATTAAACTTTCTTCAATAACTCCCATTGACGCAGAGATTAAATTGTCACTTGGTATATAAATAACGTCTGTATCTTTAGTTAAACTAGTAATCATTTGGGAAATATCATTAGCGTCTGTTAAAGTTTTTACAACAATATCATTTAAATCAAAACCAATATTTAAAAGTTCATCTTTAGCTAAATCAGCTTGAACTTTTGAGTTTGGTTCACTAGATGTATAAAGTATTCCAACTTTTTTAGCGTCTGGCTTTATTCTTTTAACTAAACTCATTTGTTTATCTATTGGATTCATATCGCTAGTTCCAGTTACAAATCCTCCAGGATTTTTATTAGATTCAACTAACTTAGCATCAACAGGATCAGTAACTGCAGTAAATATAACTGGAGTTTCTTTTCCTTGATCTTTTACTTCGTTAACTAATGCTACGGCTGCTGGAGTAGCTATTCCAATTAAAATATCTGATTTCCTAACTAATTGTTTTGCTTGTGATTGCATTACACTAGCATCAGTTTGTGGATTTAATAAAGTAACTTTTATATTATCTTTATCTTTAAAACCAGCCTTCTCTAACTCTTCTAATATTCCAATCCTAGCATCATCTAAATCTTGATGAGCTACAAATTGTAATATTCCTACTTGAATTTTATCATCCTTACAACTTACTAATAGTAAAGCACTTAGAATTAATAAAATTAACAAACTAATTCTTTTCATATTAATCTCCTCTTTCTTTTTTTATAATAAAAAAATGCGCTATTCGTTAGAATAACACATTTTAATTAATTATCATTATATTATTTATGTGTTATTACTATCTATCTATTTAACATAAGTAGATATGTAATAACACTTTTTATACCACCACAAAAAGCCGGGTTATTAATATCTACCTGGTTTATAGTAATAGTAATAATAGTTTTTATTAAATAAATTATTTATTTTCATAAATACCACTTCTTCCTTTGTGTGCATTCAATTATAGCACTATTTATTTGTTTTGTAAAGAATTAAAGATTTATTTCTCTGTTCAAGAAAAATATTGATGATTTTAAAATCAATTAACTCTTTAAATAATTCAATTACATTTATTGGAAAATCAACTAAATTTATTCCATCATTTGTTATAATGTAAATTTAATTATAAATTAATTAATATAATAACTTAATCTTTTTGATGATAAACTTCTATATATGTAAGTTTTTTTAATAACGATAATATTTTTGTTCTCTATCTCACACTGTATTAATTGCAATGTTTATTTTATCGATTATAGCTTTTATTTAAATAAAGTTAGATTTATTTTATTTGTGCTATAATAAGTAAGATGAAAAAAAAGGAATTGATAGTATGAAAATTAATAAAAAATTAATATATTTATTTATTTTGTTTTTCTTCCAAGGAATAGTTACTAATATTCACCACCCTTTAACACCTTATTATGTAAGAAGTTTAAATTTAAATGATTATATGATTGGTCTTTTTTTCTCAGTTATGAATATTGGAATATTACTTGGTGGACCTTTTTGGGGAAATTTAGGTGACCAAGGTAAACAAAAGAAAGTTATTTTTATTGGATTGTTTATGTATGCATCAGGGCAAGCTTTATTCGGACTAGGTCATATATTTAACGAATGGTTTTTAGTTTTATTTAGACTTATTAGTGGTTTTGGTATTTCTGCTGCTACTACAGTTATTATGAGCGAAATAATTTTAGTGTCTAAAAGAGAATCCAGAGCTAAAAGTATTTCATATGCAGTCGCAATTTTAGCTTTAGGTGGTGCATTAGGTTATTTTATTGGTGGGCAAATACACACAAATGAATTTTTTATAAATTTATTTAATACAAATGAATTTAAAAACGCATTAATTTTCCAAGCTATATCAATCTTTATTGTTGCAACTACTTTTTATTTAACATATAATCCTGTACAAATTTCAAATGATAGTTCAAAGGAAAGAACCTATTTTTGGGAAGGTTTTAAAGAGATAAAAAATATAAAGAAAAGCTTAATTTTATTTTTAATAGCACTAACACTTATAACATTAAGTCAAACAAATGTAGATAAATATTTAGAAATATATATTGCAGACATTGGCTATAAAGCTGATGCTTTAGGAAATTTTAAAATGGTTGTCGGAATTATAACTATAATAATCACTTTAACTATTGTTCCCTTTTTCATGAAATTTAAAAACAAATTGTTTCTATCTTCTATTTTGCAAATTATAAGTGCAATAACTATATTAATAGTATTTAGAGTAAATGATAATATATTTATTAAAATAGTATACTCATTGTTTATGTTTTATATAGTGTCAAAAGCTATTTTTGCACCACTTGAACAAAATCATATATCGACATATTCAAATGATGAAAATGTCGGTAAAATAATGGGAATTAGACAATCTTTCTTTTCATTAGGTACCATAATAGGGCCATTATTCGGCGGATTGATATATTCAGTCAGTCCTAATTTATTATTTGACATATCTGCATATTTGTTAATACTTTCAATTATATTTTTACATTTAAGTTATTTGCAAACAAAAAGGGAAAATTAATTCCCTTTTTTATTTGCCTATTTTTCTTATATCTTCGCTTGTAGGCTTTTGATAAACTTTTAAATCAAAGTCTTTTATTATTGCATATATGTGATCAAATATATCACTAGCTACATTTTCATAAAACACAAACGAGCTTCCTTTAGTAAAAGCATATATTTCTAAAGGAATTCCAGTATTCTCACTTGGAAGTTGTCTAACAATATTTAAAACACTACTTTCTATATCTTTATGATTTTTAATATAATTAGTTAAATAATGTCTAAATACACCTAAGTTAGTTAACTTTCTTCCATTAATTTCTAAATCACTATTATTTATATTTTTATTATGTTCCTTTATTTCTTTACTTGTTTTAGTTAAATATTCGTTCAATAAATTAATTTTACTTAATTCTTTTATTTCTTCATCTGTTAAAAATCTTACACTATTAACATCAATGTTAATTGTTCTTTTAATTCTTCTAATATCTTTATCAAAAATATTACGCCAATTTATAAAAGAATTAGAAACTAATTCATAAGCAGGTACCGTTACAATTGTTTTGTCCCAGTTTTCAACCTTTACAAAGTTTAAACTTATATCAACAACATCACCATCTGCTCCATATTTAGAAACTTCAATCCAATCACCAATTCTAACTAAGTCATTGCTTGACATTTGAAATCCAGCAACAAAGTTTAAAATAGCATCTTTGAATATTAACATTAATATCGCACTTAAAGCTCCTAAACTTGTTAATAAATATATTGGACTTTGATCTAATATCTTACTTAATATTAATATAACTGCAATAACTATAATAAAAAACTTTGTTACTGTCAATATTCCTTTTATTGGTTTATTTTTAGCCTCTTTATAATGTTTATTATACAAATCATTTGTTAGGTTTAGTATAGAAAATAATAAACTAATTGACATGTATGTTAAAACAATAATTAATATTACATTTAAATAATTATTTAATAATGGAGTATGTTTAGTAAATCTTAATAATATTATAACTGGAATTATATTAAAACCTTTATTAATGATATTACTTTTTAAAACATCTTTAGTAACACTTCTTTTTTTATTTTTAAATGGTGCCTTTATTAACTTAATAACAATAAATTTAATTATAAAATATATTAAATATGTACTTAATAATATTATTAAAAATAAAATAATTTCTTTTAAATAATTAGTCATCGTATTATTTAAATTAAGTTGGTTTATTATTTTTAAAATTATCTCATCTAATTTATTAATCATTATTTATATCATCCTTAACGTATTTTTCAAATATATCAAATATAATTTTTGATTCCTCAGAATCACTATTTATTTCAGGATGCCATTGTACAGAAAACATTGGTAAAGTTTTATGTACTAACATTTCATTAGTACCATCCGGATGATAAGCAACCTCAATTAAATCTGGAGCTACATCCTTAACTGCTTGATGATGATAACTATTAATATTAAAATCTTTTTTAAGATTAAATTTGTTATTTTCAACAAACTTAATTATATGATTATTTTTTATACTTTTATGATCATCATTTTTCTCCTTTAAATCCTGATATAGTGTTCCACCTAAAAATACATTTAATGATTGGTGTCCTCGACAAATACCTAATAAAGGTTTTTTATGTTTTAAAGCATATTCTATTATTTCTTTATCTAGTTTATCTAAATCATCATTAATGTTTTCACTTAAATTTTCATCATTAGCCTCATTATAAGTTAAAGGATTTAAATCATATCCACCAGTTAATAAAAATCCATCACAAAGATTAAATATCTCTTCGTTGTTGGGATTGTTTTTTGAAACCATTATTGTGTTAAACCCTCGGTCATTTAAAGGTTTAAAATATCTTGAATTAACAAATTCTTTTAAAACACCATCTTCTGTTAATAACCTTGGTGTTATACATATTAAACTCATTTTTATTCCTCCTATTTGTTATATTAACATATTTTATATTTTTATACTTAATATTTCCTTTGTAAATCTTGTTATTAAAGATATTACTCTTAAAATTACCTTTTTAAATCTTTTATCTTTTTAGCTAAAACCTTGTCGTTGTTTAAATAACTACCATCTTCTAAAACTAATAAACTTTCATCAATTAAAGAGTTAAATATATTAGTAAGCTTATAGTTAAACTCTTTTGATTTAACTACTATCATACTTTCCGTACTTAAAAACATACTTCTACTATCTAAGTTTAATGAACCAATTATTGATATATCATCACCAATTGTTAAGCTTTTAGCATGCATACTATTATCTTTTTGTAGTTCATAAAGATTAAATTTTTTAGCTATTTTTTTCCGATTTAAAATATAATTAGATAAAGCTGGCATGTTAGGATTAGTATTAATATTATTAGTAATAAAGGTTAGTTCTTTATCATTATAAGAGTTAAACGTTTTTTTCATTAAATTAGAGATAGTTATATAAGGCGTTTGATAAGTCATTTTATCGTAATCTTTTAATATATCTTCAATTACATTAAATAAAACAGGTTCTTTATAACCTCGATTTAATGGACTTCTTATAAATGTTGCGTTATCAACTTTAATACTTTGATTTTTAAATTCATTAAAGGGTTGTTTATTAGATAAATACATTTCATACTCTTTAATTAATTTATTATAAACATTATTATAATCTTTTTTATATGTTTTATGTTTCTTTGCGTATTTATGTTGGTATAATTCGTTTAAATATTCATTCATTGACTTAATTGTTTCAATCTCGTTTTCTTCATTATAAATTAATATATCTCTGTCATAAGCTTTTTTATTATAGTCTTTTAATAAATATTTATTGCTAATATTTCTTCCACCTAATAAACCATAATTGTTATCTATGGTTATTATTTTATCATGCATAGTATGATTAATTGTTTGCGGTATTAAAGGGTTTATTTTTTCAAATATATAATAATTTATATTTTCATGTGAAGCTGCAGCTTTAAAGATGTCATCTTTTTTAATGTTAAATCCATCTCTAACTATATTGATCTTAATTCCTTCATTAGCTTTTTTAAATAAAGCACCATATATTAATCTACCTGTTTCATCGCTATAAATGTTTAAATAACTAATGTTAATAAATTCATTCGACTTTTCAATCATATTTAATCTAATATCTAATGCTTCTTTAGAAGTTTCGATAATATTTGCATATATATCGTCTTTACTTGTTTGATATATATCATCTTTATTGTAATTTAAATTAGTTTTTTTGGGTTTACTAAACTTAAGTATTATAACTGTAAAAAATAATAAATATATTAAATAAATAGTTATTATCCACTTTAATGATTTTTTCACACAATCACCTTATATTTTATTTAGTTTAATTATAACATTTATATTAAAGAAACAATAAATATATAAAAAAATACATAATAATTAAAAAATTATTTATTATTATGTATTTTATTTACTTATTAATTGTAATCTATTATATATGTGTAATTTCTCCACACATTTAACACTTGATCCATATTATAATATTTAATAACTTTATCATCTACATGTTCGGCAGGATCATTAAAAACTCCATGCCAAACTCCATCTATTTGTTTAAATCCGATTAAAACAATTAAATGTCCGGCAGGAAATGCCATAATAGATCCTTTTAAATCGTCTATTGTTTTAGTATTAATTGAAAATATTACTGGTATATCATTTTTTATATAATTAATTACTACATCAAAATCATGAATATATTCAACTCTAGATTTTAAATCATTAAAACTTCCCGCATAACTAGCATTTAATGTCCAGTTACCAAAGATTTTGTTTGCATCATCTTGAACAATATAAGCAGTGTCTACTTCATTAAGATCTTTATTGTAATAATTTAATACCATTGTTAATGAAGTTGGTGAGCAAATTAAATTACCAATATTAGGAGTTTTTAATTGAGCTATTTTAGGTACATCTAAAACTTTGTTTATTAAGTTGTTTTCATTATATATTAATTCTTTATTTGCTTTTTTAGTAGTTACACTTAAATTTTTAACATATATATCATCATTTTTGTTTAATTCAAATTTTAATCTTATATAATTATTTGAAACATCTTTATTTATTAAAGTATCAATATTCACTTTCCCAAAGTCATTATCTTGACTACCAATAGATCTGTTAGTGTCATTTAGTTTTGCGGCCATTATGAAAAAATCACTAAATGTTTCATTATTACCAATTGCAACACTAAATACTGCTCGACCTTGTTTAAAATAATTCATGTTATATGTTAAAACTAGTTCATTAAATTCTTCAATTAAAATTGGTTTAGAAACATATATTCCTCTTGTTTCATTGTTTGAGACAGTTAAACTATTTTCTGATAATTTAATGTTTTCAGTTAGTGACTCATCTTTTAATGAATAAAGTATTTTAGAATCAAAAGTTTCTGTACCATTTATTTTTAATACTTCATCTACATTAACAATTATTTCTTCAGAAAAACTTTTAAATTTCACCTTAATTTTAGCCTCCCCTGCTTTTAATGCTTTAATTAACCCAAATTCATCAACAATTACTATTGATTCATCTGTTGATTTGAAAGTAGGTTTATTATTATTTAAATTTTTTAATTCTATTTGATAAGTTTCATCTACTTTTAGACTTATCTCATTAACTTCTAGTCCAATATCTATTCTTGTATTATCTTTACATGAGTAAAGAAAAAACAATGATAAAAAAAATGTTAATAAAAAAAGTGTTTTTTTCATAATTTCCCCCATAGAATATCTTTTTATAATTTTATTATATCATTTATTATTTTAAATTCTTGAAAGTTTTATTCTATTTATAAAAAAACATGACTTTATTAGTTAAGTCATGTTTAATAAATTATAAGTTTTCAATTACTTTTTCTACTAATTTAGTAAAGTCTTCTTTTGCGTTATTTGCTACTCTTACAACATCTTCATGGCTTAATGGTTCATCTAATATTCCACTTGCCATATTAGTTAAACAAGAAATACCAACAGTTTGTAAATTGCTGTGAGCAGCAACTATTGCTTCTGGTGCGGTTGACATACCAGCTGCATCTGCTCCTAAAGTTCTAAGCATTTTAACTTCTGCTGGTGTTTCATAAGTAGGTCCACTCCACCAAGCATATACTCCTTCATTAACTTTTATATTTAAAGATTTTGCTGTATCTTTAACTAAAGCTCTTAATGTTTTATCATATGCATTACTTAAATCTGGAAATCTCTCTCCTAATTCATCATAGTTTTTACCCATTAAAGGATTTATTCCAACTAAATTAATATGATCTGTTATTATCATTAATTCGCCTGGATTAAAACTTTTATTTACCGCACCCGCTGCATTAGTAATGATAAGTTTTTCTATACCTAGTGCTTTAAACACTCTAACAGGAAAAGTTACTTCTTCTAATGTATAACCTTCATAAAAATGAAATCTACCTTTCATTGCTATTACTTCTTTCCCACCTAATTTACCTACAACTAATTCACTAGAATGTCCTTTTGCAGTTGATTGTTTAAAATTAGGAATGTTATTGTAAGAAAGTGATTGCTTATCTTCAAACTTATCTGTTAAATCACCTAAACCTGATCCTAAAATTATTGCAACTTTAGGATTTAATTTTATATTTTGTTTAATATAATTTGTTGTTTCATTAATTTTTTTAATTAAACTCATGTTTTCTCTCCTTTTTACCAACAATTTTTATTATAAAATTTAGCAAGACCTCCCTTTGAAGTCTCTTTATATTTATCATTCATATCAAGTCCTGTTTGATACATAGTATCTATAACCATATCAAAACTAATCTTTCTTGTATCACTTAAAATAAAAGCTAATCCACAAGCATCAACCGCTCTAAGTGCTGCAACCGCATTTCTTTCAATACATGGTATTTGAACAAATCCATTTATCGGATCACATGTTAGTCCTAAATGGTGTTCCATTGCTATTTCTGCTGCATATTCAACTTGCTCAATTGAAAGATTAAATAATGTTGCGTGTGCTGCAGCGGCCATACTACAAGCACTTCCTACTTCTGCTTGACAACCAGCAACTGCACCAGATATAGAAGCGTTATGTTTAATTAAATTTCCAATCAATCCACCAACAGCTAATGCTTCTATTATTTTATCATCGCTAAACTTATATCTATCTTGCATATATTTAAGTACAGCAGGCATTGTTCCACTAGCTCCACATGTTGGTGCTGTTACTACCATTCCACCAGCTGCATTTTCTTCGTTAACCGCAAAAGCATATGCACTTATTAGTCTATTTTCTTTTATTTCGGGCGCTTCATATTTTAATTTTTGTTTAGTTAAAGTTTTAGCCTTTCTAACTACATTTAAATTACCTGGAAGTATTCCTTCTGTCTTAATTCCATTATTAATAGACTCTTTCATTTTAGACCAAATGTATTTTAAATAATCTTTAATATCTTTATCTTCATGCATTAAAACATATTCATATAATGTTATATTATTTTCCTTAACAAATTTTTTAATATCATCAAATCTATGATGTGGGTATATACTTAAGTCAGTATCCTCCTCATTTTCAAAAATGATTTTTCCACCACCTACACTATACACTTCTTGTTTGTTTAACAATTTATCGTTTTGATATATTTCAAAAAGTAAAGTGTTAGGATGTTTAGTTTCATCTAACTCTTTTATAAACTTTACATCAAGTCCATCCAACTCTTTTAATATAGCTTTATCAGTGAAATGACCATCCCCAGTAAGTGCTAGTGAATTGTATAATGTAATAACATATTTGTTAGCATTTTTATATCTTAATCTCATTTCTTTGCTTGCATTACTAGGTGCCATAGTATGACTACTAGAAGGACCATATCCTACTCTATAAAGTGATTTTAATGATTTCATTTTAACCTCACATTATTTATTTTATACATATATTATAACTTAAATCAATGATTAAATAAAGGGCATAAAAAAGAAGCTTAATTTTAAATAAGCTTCTTTATTTATTTAAGATTCAAATATATTACTTTTGTATATACTATTTAAAACATCTACACTATCTTCATTCGCATAACCTTTTTTAATATTAGCACCTTCAAACATATTACTAATTGAACTTCCTTCTTTTAAATCAAATCCTCTAAAATGAAGTTCATCTATTATTGCGTTTTTAAACATAGAGTTGTATCTAGCATTATTTCTAGATC
>Ga0079225_10001064_pt1 | contig 15277 bp, 18 predicted proteins | sample Poulit2012_FD_76344 | JGI IMG/M metagenome (GOLD analysis project Ga0079225, IMG submission 76344) | Agricultural soil microbial communities from Georgia to study Nitrogen management - Poultry litter 2012 | ecosystem: Environmental > Terrestrial > Soil > Agricultural land | place: USA: Georgia... | reverse complement strand
TACGTACGTAAAGTGCGCTAACAAGACTGCATCGAGCGAATACGAGAAAATAGTCGGGCTTTGAATTATTTTTTTCTGTTCATTTGCAACTAAATAGTCAAGTCGTTCATCATCATATAGTGTAACCACTTTTTCCTCCACATATATCGTTAATATTTCCTATAATCATGTAAAAAAACTGCTTCATTAATGGAATTGTTCATATTCCGTAAGAAGCAGTTTTTACTTTATTGTGAATCGATCATATCGAGGCAAAATAAGCAATCCTCATCCGTTCTTGGACTACCAAATTGCATATGACATATATGGAAACCGTCTTTGTATATACGAGCTAAGTTATCGATTCCTTCACTCGGAACAGTCGCGTGCGATTTTTTCGTCGTTTTTTGTTCCTGATGGCGAACATTTTTTTCATCTAAATAGGAACGTAAATGTTCATTTTCGATCTTTAAGCGATAGTTTTCTTCAATCACTTCCGATAAATCATTTTTCAAGTGACCTAACTGTTCGTATAGTTCGCCAATTTGTGTTTCCATATGTGACACTTGGTCAAAAATCGTTCTTTGCCTCTTGTTCACACTACCCACCTCTTTATTATTACTGAACAGGCACGATATTTTTTTCAATTAGTTCATCTAGCGTATATTGTATCGTCGTTTCAATTTCCTTCATTTCAATGTCAATCGTTTTTTCTAAAAAGTTTAAATTAACGACAATTCCTTTTCCATCGACCGTTTCAATTTCTTCCCCGATATCTGGTAATAGTTGTTTCGCTTTTTCATACACTTCATTTTCATAACGTAAACAACACATGAGGCGACCACAAAGTCCGGATATTTTCGACGGATTTAACGATAAACTCTGATCCTTTGCCATTTTAATCGAAACGGGATCAAAGTCTCCTAAAAAAGTCGAGCAACATAACATACGACCGCACGGGCCGATTCCTCCGAGCAACTTCGCTTCGTCACGTACCCCGATTTGTCGTAATTCTATCCGTGTTTTAAATTTTGCGGCTAAATCTTTTACTAAATCACGGAAGTCAATCCGCCCTTCGGCTGTAAAGTAAAAAATAATTTTATTTCGATCAAACGTATACTCTACGTCTACTAAACTCATTTCTAGTTGATGATCTGCAATTTTTTCAAGACAAATGTGAAATGCTTCCTTCGCTAACTCATCATTCCGCTTCACTTTTTCTCGATCTTTATCGTCTGCAATCCGAATTACCTTTTTTAATGGTAAAACAACATCGTCATCATCGACGAGCTTATTGACGATCACAACTTGCCCAAACTCAATTCCTCGTACCGTTTCAACAATGACATCATCATCCAAACGAATTGGAAAATCGTTCGGATCGAAATAATAGATTTTACCTGCGCGTTTAAAACGGACTCCGACTACCTCTATCATAAATTTAACCCACCTTTAAAGTTTAAGTACAAGTTGTTCCATCACTAACGTTGGATGTACATTGCTTTCTATCTTTCTCTTTGCTTCTAATATGTTCTCTATTTTATTTAATAATTGTTCTTGTGAAAATTGTGTAACGGAACGTTTAAGAAAAGCATCTTCCCGATGAAAAAAAGACGTATTCGACATATTCGTTAATTTCACCGTTAATATATCACGAACGGCAAGTAGCAATAAGTCTAAACTTTGGACAAAATCGTTTCTTTCTTTCATTTGTGGTAGCCATTTTTCATGTATATATAAATAACGCTCTTTTCGTTTTGTTATTAATAAATAAATAAGTTCTATGATGATCTCTTTTAATTCATACACTTTTTTCGATTCATGTAACTCAAGTGCTTCATCGAGATCTTTCGTTAGCGCACTTAAGAGTATCGCTTCTCGCTCATTTAGCGATAAATCTTTCTGTTTGAGCAATACTTCTTGAAAAGTACGCTCATCTAATGAACGGAAGTCAATTAATTGGCAACGAGATCGAATCGTCGGTAATATTTTTTGCCCATTATCTGTCAATAAAATGGCGACGAGATCCGTATCAGGCTCTTCTAGAAACTTTAAAATTCGATTCGTTGCATTGATCGTTAATGTTTCGGCACGATCGATAATGTACACTTTTTTAGCGCTTTCGACTCCCGTATGAACGAACTCATTTCGCAATGCTTTTATCTGTTCATTTTTAATCGATTGTCCGTCTGGTTCAATCCAATACACATCTGGAAAATTACGTGAATAAATTCGTTTACAGTTTGGACATTCGTAGCACGGATCGAGCACTTGGCGCTTTTTGCAAAATAACGTCATCGCAAAATGGATTGCGAACATTTTCTTTTGTGAACCGCGGGGACCTTGAAATAAATAAGCATGAGATATTCGGTTTCGCTTTATACTATTCGTTATTATTTTAGAGGCTAATGGTTGTATTTGAAAAAGATCCGCCCATGTCTGTGTTTGCATGCGATCATCCTTTTTACGTCGTTAAATTAATTAATAATCCTCTTATTTCACCAATAAGCCCTAATATATCTACTGTTTTCTTTTCTTGATCGAGTAGATCATCTGTTAATTGGATGAGCTTTTCATCTACTTGCTTTACTGTCGATAACGTTTCGCTATAGTTATCTGCATTAAAACTTCGAGATTTCTCTAACGTTAATCCATCGCCAACTGTTTTTTGCAAAAACTGCCGAATCATTCGTTTAAAACGTGCTAAATCTTTAAATGAACGAAACCGCGCAATTTTCTCCCCTTGTTCTGTAATATCGTCGATTAAGCGAACTAATTCCGCCTGTTGCATCGTACCCGCTTTTGAGGAAACAATTTGGCGAAACGTCTGATTATCTTCTTTTGTTTTACGTATAGGCTTTTGGTCAATTTTTGAATTATAATCTTGACTTATTTTCATGTACAAAGCCCCTTTACCTCTTTTTAAAAACGAAAAAATGAATCTACTGGTAATATAAAAACCGTCGCACCACCGACTTCTACTTTCACTGGTTTTGGAATGTATGAATCTGCATTTCCACCCATAGGTGAAATAGGTGCAACCATCTGTTCACGTTGCGAACAGTTTTCTTTTATAATTCGTAATGCATCATCAATATGTTCTTCTTGGCAACCGATCATAAGCGTCGTATTTCCTTCTTTTAAAAAACCACCCGTCGTTGCCAACTTCGTCGTTTGAAAGTTTTCATCACTTAATGCATTAATTAACCGATTCGAATCTTTATCTTGTACGACAGCGATAATTAACTTCATTTCTTTCCCTCCTCTTCAAGTTGTTTTTTAATATAATATAATGTAGACTCGGTCACTTCATCGATCGTTCGTTCCGCATCTATTTTTTTTATTCGCTCCGGAAACCGACGCAAAAGAATTTCATATCCTTCATACACTTTTTGATGAAAAGATATCGTTTCTAAATCGAGACGATTTTGTTCACGATTATTCAACTGAATACGTTTTAGCCCCACTTCTGGCCGACATTGAAAATAAAGTGTTAATGTAGGCATATACGTATCGATTGCAAAACGATTTATATGAAAAACTTCATCAACTCCAATATTACGAGCATATCCTTGATACGCTAAACTGCTGTCGATAAAACGATCGCATAAAACAATTTTTCCAGCACGTAATGCTGGGATCACTTTATCTATAAAATGTTGTCTACGGGCAGCTGCATACAGGAGAGCTTCCGTGCGGTTATCCATTTCTACGTTTTTTGTATCGAGAATAATGTTGCGAATCTGTTCGGCAATTGGTATTCCACCTGGTTCACGTGTTACGAGAATGTCATAACCTTGTGCAATTAGTTTTTTTTCGACACGTTGAAGAACAGTCGTTTTCCCCGCACCTTCCCCACCTTCAAACGTAATAAAGGTTCCACTCATACAACTTTTTCTCCTTTAATGTTACGACATCGATACAATTCAGACAAAAAGTACTATTATCTCTATTGTATCACGGTTTTACATTCGTTTTAAATGTTCATGATTATATCATACATTGTTAACATATTTGAACTTCGATTATATCCGTATTTATAAGCGAATTGTGCGAAAATTAACTATTTTTTACAATCTATTACTATTATTTTATCCCGATTTACCCGAATTGCAAGAAGAAAGAAAAATAAGTTTGTCCATATGGTTAGCTTCTTCGTCGATCGTACATGAAAATATAAACGTTATAATGTAAAAATTTGCACAGCTGCTAACGCTAACGTACCAAAAACCCCTAACGTAGCACTTACTGTAACAGTATATACGTTAATTGGGATATGCAAACCGATATAGCCACCGAATATGTTGAAAAAAAATAAGAGCAACAAGCCAATCGTTAACCGTACGATAATTTTACCGACCATGCTCATCATTTTTGCTGGATAACGGATTGCTACGTAAAAAATAATTAGTAGTAATACACTACTTACGACATATAATACATTGATCATATTTAGAGTCCCTCCTCGTCTCTATTAGTTTTTTATGAGGGACGTTGATCATTTAGAACAATAGAATGATTTTCGTTTATTTATACTATGATCGTAATAAACTTATATTACGATGTTTTACCTCCCTTAATAGAAATGAATATTTTGCTTCGGCTAAATGTAAAAGATGTTTTGACTCGAAGCGAAAATCGATGCTATTCTCACTAATTTGTAATAACTTCTTCCATTCCGCCTCACAAGCAAAAAGTGCCTCTAACAACTGTTGATTCACTGCTTGACGACGTCTTTTTCTCCGCATTTTTTCACCCTGTTTCTTTCTTATAATTCCCGACGACCTTCGAGTGATTTCGCTAATGTGACTTCATCAGCATATTCCAAATCGCCACCTACAGGCAAGCCGTGAGCAATGCGCGTTACTTTAATACCGGACGGTTTGACGAGACGCGATATGTACATCGCTGTTGCTTCTCCTTCAATGTTCGGGTTCGTCGCTAAAATAATTTCCTGTACGTCTTCATCTTTCAATCGTTTAATTAAACTTGGTACATTAATATCTTCCGGACCGATACCGTCCATCGGTGAGATTGAACCGTGAAGCACATGATAAAGTCCACGGAACTCTTTCATTTTTTCCATCGCAATGACATCTTTAGAGTCTTCAACGACACAAATGACGGATTCGTCCCTCGTTGCGTCATTACAAATGGAGCAAGTCTCTTGTGTCGTAATATGACCACATATGTTGCAATGCGTTAGCTCTCGCCTTGCGCTTACTAATGCGTTAGCAAAATCGACGACATCTTCATCTTTCATATCGATCACAAAAAAAGCCAGACGGACAGCCGTCTTCGGCCCTATTCCTGGCAATTTTGTAAAGCTCTCAATTAGTTTTGATATCGGTTCTGGGTAATACATCTTTCTAGCCTCCTAAGGCGATGAACGTATAGGTATTAAAACATCCCTGGTACGTTAAGTCCTTTCGTAAATTGTCCCATCGTTTCTTCTGTTTTTGTTTCGATTTGATTCATGACATCATTCATCGCTGCAATGATTAAATCTTGTAACATTTCTACATCTTCTGGATCCACAGCTTCTTCATTTATTTGAACATCGATGATTTCGCGCTTTCCGTTCGCGATAACTGTAACCATTCCACCACCGACGGATGCTTCAAATTCCATGGCAAGTAATTCTTCCTGTGCTTTCATCATTTTCTTCTGCATTTTCTGCATCTGTTTCATCATGTTCCCCATATTGCCCATACCTTTCACTTCTATCTCCTCCTATAAATATATGCTTTTCTTTTGTTTTCATGAATGATAAAACGCTTAATCACGTATTTCTAACAAGTTATCTCCTACTAATTTGCGTGCTTCTTCTATAATAGGATCAACTTCTTTTTCTTCTTTCTCTTCACTTTCCTCTTGTTCCTCTAAATACGTCGAACGAGCCAACTGCCATTGCTTTTCTGGAACCGGGACGATATCGATCGACGTTTGTAAAACACTTTCTAATAGCGATTCGATCATCTCTTTATGATCCAAAAATAACGAACAATGAATTTCGTATTTAAAACTTACGATAAGCGTCGTCGAAGAAGCAGCAACTGGTCTACTATCTTGAATCGTTGCATGTGCTGGTGCATTCGCTTGTTTTAACTGTTGTAAAAAGTATTCCCATTGCGTACGTACCTTTTGAATGGCACTCTTTTCCGCTTCATCTAACACAGCTTTAATTCGCTCATACGGAACGTCGAATGTATGTTTGCGCGGCTGTCGATTCGTTCGTTGTTCTGTTTGCTTTGGTGCTGCAGCTACCTTCGGACGTTTTTCTAACTCGTTTATTTTTTGTTCTAATCTATTTATTTGTTCGGTTAACATCGCTACGTACCCATGCTCTTTCGATTCAGAAACGACCGGTGTCAATTGTTCTTGTCGTGTTGCAATTGTTAGAAGCGATACTTCTACGTATATTTTTGGACTGTTCGTCCATTTTAGTTGCTGTTCGCAACGGGTTAATTCGTTTATCGCCATTTTTATCCATTCGGGCTCTACTTCATTCACTAGGTTTTTAAATTGTTCCGTGACGATTGCTCGTTCTAGAAACGCTTCTAATTGTGAAGTCGTTTTATAAAATAGAACATCTCGTAAAAAATAGATGTAATCGAAAACGAATCGACTAGGATCCTTCCCCGATTGAATAATCGCATCGAATAACTCCATCGTCTCATGCGTATGTCCCGTATAAAGTGCTTTTGTCATTTCCGTTAATATTTGTTGCGATACACTACCTGTAACGGCGAGTACATCATCTATCGTAACTTCTCCATCACTATATGCGATTACTTGATCTAAAATGCTAAGTGCATCACGCATACCACCTTCAGCGGCCAAAGCGACGGCTTCTAATGCTTCTTCTTCCATGTTGATTTGTTCTCGTTCCATAATTGTTGCAAGCCGTTTTTTAATCGTCTGATTGTTAATCGCTTTAAAGTCAAAACGTTGGCAACGTGAAATGATCGTTAACGGAATTTTATGCGGTTCTGTCGTCGCTAAAATAAAAACGACGTGTGCGGGTGGTTCTTCTAACGTTTTCAATAGTGCATTAAACGCACTTACTGAAATCATATGCACTTCGTCGATAATATACACTTTATATGGTACAGAACTTGGTGCGAATTTCACTTTATCACGAATATCACGAATATCGTCGACACTCGTATTCGATGCAGCATCAATTTCAATGACGTCTGGGATCGTTCCGTTTAAAATGCCTTTGCATGCTGCACATTCATTGCACGGGTCTTTCGTTGGCATTTTTTCACAATTAAGTGCCTGTGCAACAATTTTCGCTACGCTCGTTTTTCCGGTACCCCGAGGACCTGAAAAGAGATATGCATGTGAAAAACGCTCCGAACTTATTGCATTTTGTAACGTCTTGACAATATGTGATTGTCCGACAACATCTGCAAATGTTCTCGGCCGATAAACACGGTATAACGCCTGATAGCTCATCCGTTTTGATCCCCTTCATCTTTCATGCTCGTCTTATCTATTATAACGTATATTACGTGCAAATTGAACTAAACTAAAGTGAGCCAAAGTCGCTTATACTTATTTCTATTTAACGCTCCGCTTTTTCATCTGCTTCTTGTTCAATTCGTTCCATAAACTCTTCCGCTGCACTATATCCTTGTTCTTTTAAATACCAGTTATTCACCGCCGCTTCAATAAGTCCAACGACATCTCGCCCCGGTTTCAATTGAATTTCTAATGATGGAATTTCTACATCCATATACGATTTCGTTTTCATTTCGACTTCTAATTCGTTATATAAATAATTGTCTTGCCATTTCGTTAATTCAATATCTAAAGCGATGCGCGATTCATCTTGAAACGCTTTACGTCCATACATACGAACGACGTTTAATAAACCTATACTACGTAATGATAGTAACTCTTTATTCGTTTCGTTATGCGTTCCTAATAACGTTTGTGGACTCAGTTTTTTTAAGACAACAATGTCATCAGCAACGAGCCGGTGTCCACGACCAATTAATGAGTGGGCTGTTTCGCTTTTTCCGACTCCGGAGTCGCCACGAATTAACACACCAATTCCGAATACGTTTACACAAACGCCGTGCACTGCAATTTCAGGAGCTAAACATTTAATTAAATATGCATCAATTTTCTTTATAAATTCATAGTTTGATTCAGCTGTTCTAAGTAGCGGGATATTTCTCGCTTTACAATACTTCGTTAAATACGTTAGTCCATCTGAGTTATCCGTTACGATAATGCACGGTGGGTCATACGTTACTAATGTTTCTACACGACTTTCCCGTTCTTGATCCGGTAGTTGATGTAAATAATGAATTTCGTTTCTTCCGAGCACGAATACATGTTTTTGTGGAAAAAAATCTAAATGTTTCACAAGTTCTAAACCCGGTCGACGTGCATTCGGTTTTGTAATTTTCCGTTGTAACGTCGCATCTCCTGCTAGTAGTTCTAATGAAAAAGTTTGTACGACATCTTCGATATAAATAAATTTTTCCATTTTTACTTTCACACCTTACTTTTGCTTCATCATTATATAGTATATATGATATTTTGTTTTTGTTCGTTGTATATATGTGAAATTGTATAACGAATTACTATCATTATAAATAACGCAACAGTTTTCTATACATATTTCCCAAAAGAGAAAAACCACTTTACTACTTAAAACGTAGTAAAGTGGTTCGTAGTATGTTTTTATTACGATTCAACTTTTTCAAACTTTTCAGCATTGCGCACGAGGTAATCGAATGCACTTAATGAGGCAGTCGCTGCTGAACCCATTGAAATTATAATTTGCTTGTACGGTTCATCAGCGCAGTCACCTGCGGCAAAGACGCCCGGTACATTCGTCGCACCTTTTTTATCGATAAGAACTTCGCCAAATCGGTTACGCTCCACAGAGTCACCGAGCCACTCCGTATTCGGAACGAGTCCAATTTGAACGAATACTCCTGCTAATTCGATATGATGTTTCTCTTCAGTCTCGCGATCAATATACGAAATACCGTTCACACCGTCATCATCACCAGTGATTTCCGTCGTTTGGGCGTTCGTGATCACTTTAACATTCGGCAATTGTTTTAATCGGTCTTGTAAAACTGAATCTGCCTTTAGTTCATCTAAATATTCAAGAACTGTTACATGACTTGCAATACCTGCTAGATCGATTGCAGCCTCGATTCCAGAGTTTCCACCACCGATGACCGCCACATCTTTTCCTTCAAAGAGTGGTCCATCACAGTGTGGACAATACGCAACTCCGTTGTTGCGGTATTCATCTTCACCTGGAATACCAACTTTACGCCATCTAGCACCCGTGGCAAGAACGACAGACTTACTCTTTAGCGTTGCACCGTTTTCCAAATCAATTTCGATATATTCATTTTCTTTACGTAACGCTGTAGCACGTTGTAAATCCATAATATCGATATTGTATTCTTTTGCGTGCTCTTCTAAGTTTGCCGCAAGTCCTGGACCAGTAATACTTTTAACACTGATAAAGTTTTCAATCGTTGCTGTATCCATAATTTGACCACCGATACGCTCGGCAACGATTCCCGTGCGAATACCCTTACGAGCCGCGTAAATGGCCGCACTTACGCCACCAGGTCCTCCGCCGACGACGAGAACGTCAAATGGATCTTTCTTATCGAATTCAGATGCATCTTGTACGAATCCTAACAAGTTTAATACTTCCGGCAACGTCATTAAACCGTTGTTGAATGGCTCACCATTTAAGTAAACAGATGGTACAGCCATAATGTTTTTACTTTCAACTTCGGATTTAAAGACTGAACCATCGATCATCGTATGCGAAACGTTCGGGTTCAACACCGCCATAGTATTAAGTGCTTGAACGACTTCAGGACATACTTGACAAGTTAAGCTGACGTACGTTTCAAAATGAAGTGTGTCTTCAATTTGCTTTACTTGTTCAGCTACCTTGTCGTCAACCTTCGGAGCTCGACCACTTACATGCAGAAGTGCTAGCACGAAAGATGTAAACTCATGACCTAGAGGGACGCCGGCAAAAACGACCCCAACTTCTTCCCCTGAGCGGTTCAGACTAAAACTTGGGGTTCTTTCTAACGTTTCGCGTTCTACAGTAATACGATCAGACATCGGTGCAATTTCATCGATAAATTTCTCCATGTCTTTCGATTTTTCATCGGTTCCTACGCTTAGTTTAATGAGCACGTCGCCCTCCATCATGTCAAGATATTGAGCTAACTGTGCTTTTAATTCTGCATCTAACATAATTATTACACTCCTTAGATTTTACATACGAAATGAAGTCCTGTTTTATGAAGTCTCAGCTTAAATTTTACCTACAAGGTCAAGTCCTGGCTTTAACGTGTCTGCTCCTTCTTCCCACTTCGCTGGGCAAACTTCGCCTGGGTTGTCACGCACGTACTGTGCAGCTTTAATTTTTGGAATTAATGTACTTGCATCACGACCAATACCCTCTGCGTTAATTTCACAAGCTTGAACAACACCGTCTGGGTCGATGATGAACGTTCCACGCTGTGCTAATCCAGACTCTTCATCAAGTACATCGAAACTACGTGAAATTTTTTGTGATGGGTCACCGATCATTGTATACCTAACTTTTGAAATTGCTTGTGAGTGGTCATGCCATGCTTTATGTGTAAAATGTGTGTCTGTTGAAACAGAATATACTTCAACACCTAATTTTTGTAACTCTTCGTACTGGTCTTGTAAATCTTCTAACTCAGTTGGACAAACGAATGTGAAGTCAGCTGGATAAAATGCAACTACGCTCCACTTTCCTTTAAAATTCTCCTCTGTTACCTCTACGAATTCACCAGAACCTGCATCGTAAGCTTCCGCCTTAAACGGTTCAACCTGTTTACCAACTAATGACATGTTACATACTCCTCCTTGAATATTATATTATTTTTAGAATTACATAGTTACCAATAACGCCGTTAAGTCAGCTTTTTATGTGAAAATATTGGTTAACTATAATAATTCTAATTCAATATTAATTATTATATAGACTCGCCTATATGTCAAGAAAAACACTTCATACTTCTTTATTTGAAATGCAATTACATTTGATAAATGTAAATGTTTTTAAATAATCGTTGTCACGATCGTTTCGAGCTATTTTCACACTTAAAAATTCTCATTTATTTTACTACTTTCCCAATCACTTATGTTCCGTTATGACGAAAAAATGCTCCAAACTTTTGTAATAAAATAGACTGTTTTCATTTTATGTTAATCATGGGATAATATACGTATATAAGTTTATACCCTGGGGAAACGGGAATGTAACCTTAAAATAACGGAGTTGATGAATAAACGATGACAATTGAACAAATCGGTTGGAATTTTCATCATAGTTATACTGAACTTCCAGCCGATTTTTATACAAAAACGACGCCCGATTATGAACCAAATCCAACGTTAGTTTTATTAAATAAACCGTTAGCAGAAACGTTAGGTTTGGATGGTGATTTGTTAGAAACTGCAGACGGTATTTCTGTTTTAGCTGGTAATACATTACCGAAAAATAGTATGACGATTGCTCAAGCGTATGCGGGACATCAGTTCGGACATTTTACAATATTAGGCGATGGTCGAGCAATCGTCTTAGGTGAACAATTAACACCAGCGAATGATCGAGTCGATATTCAATATAAAGGATCTGGACCAACCCCTTACTCCCGAGGTGGAGATGGAAAAGGTGCGCTCGGTCCGATGTTACGTGAGTATATTATTAGTGAAGCAATGCACGCTCTACGCATCCCAACGACGCGCAGTCTTGCAGTTGTAGAAACAGGTGAAAAAGTGATTCGTGGTACAGCTTTACGCGGTGCGATTCTCGTCCGTGCCGCCTCAAGCCATCTTCGCGTTGGAACATTTCAATATGCACGAATCTTAAAAGACGTAGGAAAACTTAAAGCACTTGCTGATTATGCAATTAAACGGCACGATCCCGATATATATGAAGCAAAAAATCGTTATATTCATTTTCTCGAACGAGTCGTTAAACGCCAAGCAAAACTCGTTGCGAAATGGCAACTCGTCGGATTCATTCACGGTGTGATGAATACAGATAACGTAACGATTAGTGGGGAGACGATCGATTACGGACCGTGCGCATTTATGAATGAGTTCGATCGCGAAACAGTATTTAGTTCCATTGACGATCACGGTCGTTATAAATATGGAAACCAACCTGCAATTGCCAATTGGAATATCGCACGCTTTGCCGAAACATTGTTACCTTTAATAGATCAAGACGAAAAAAAAGCGGTACAATTAGCAGAAAATATCGTTCATTCTTTCCCCCATCATTTTCAGTCGTACTGGTTACGTGGCATGCGTAAAAAACTCGGCTTATTTATGGAAAAAGATGAAGATGAACAATTAATGAATGAATTATTACAATGGATGGAAAAAGAGCGTGTCGATTACACAAATACGTTTCTCGATTTAACGTTTGATCGACTTACTCATAAAGAAGTATATAAAACGGAGACGTTTAAAACGTGGTGGAACAAATGGCAACGTCGATTAGAGTACGAACATAAACGAGCGGACGAAGTAAAACAAATGATGATGCAACATAATCCCGCCATTATTCCACGAAACCACCTCGTTGAAGAGGCATTAGAGCTCGTTACGGAAAAGAGAGAAATGCGTTTTGTAGAAAAACTAATCGATGCGTTACGCGATCCGTTTGCTCATAACGAGATGCAACAAAACTTAGCACGTATTCCTATTCCCGATGGACCGTATCAGACGTTTTGTGGCACGTAAAGAGAATTAAAAAATTAAAAAAACTGCTATGAAATGGATTTTCATAGCAGTTTATCTTTTTATGTAAGAGCCGTGCACCTACTATCGATGCAACGAACCTACGCGTTACTTAAGTTCATGGCTCGGTTTAGGTTGCCTTGCGGCACACAAGAAGATCCACTTACTGCTGCTTCCTTCCGGACCTGACAGGATTCATGGGTTCCTGTTGCGCAAGATCTAAACGTCAGCACCACTCCGTTAAGGCAGGCCGTAAAATCGTCCACCTAAAGTAGGGATTCAGTCTTGCTATAGCGGATTGCAAGTGATAGGGCACCGCTACCTCCCCACCTAGCACGGCAATGTACATTATACAGGTTCTTACTCTCAATTGCAATTACTATTCATTACCAACTTCTATCAATTATTCTTACGTATTATAGCGTACATTATTTTTTGCGGTCGCGTAACCTTCTAAAAAAGTTCGTTAATAATGAGCTACACTGCTTCTCTAAAATATTTGCTTCTACTTCCACTTGATGATTAAACTTTTCTTCTCTTAACAAATTCATAAGCGTTCCAGCACACCCTGCTTTCGGATCACTCGCTCCGTAAACGACACGTTTTATACGGGATTGCACGATCGCCCCTGCACACATCGGACACGGTTCGAGTGTAACGTATAACGTGCAATTTTCTAGGCGCCAACTGCCGACTATTTCATTTGCCCGTTCGATTGCAATTAATTCTGCATGGGATGCCGTTTTTTGCGATGTCTCCCGTTTGTTATATCCTGTTGCAATGACCTCGTCATTATAGACGATGATCGCACCGATCGGTACTTCATCCATTTCCTCTGCTCGTTTCGCTTGTTTAATTGCAAGTTGCATATATTGTTCATCATTCATGACCATAACCATCAACTCTTTTACACATATTTTTCATTTTCATTACATATCGTTGTATAGAAAAGGACATTTTGAGGAAAGGAGATAGACGATTGCAAATACATGTTGTAGAAAGCGGGGAAACATTATTCTCAATCGCAAATATGTACAGTACGTCTATTTTTGCTTTAACGGAAGCGAATGAATTAGAGACACCTAACTTAGTCGTCGGTCAAGCGTTAGTCATTCCAATTATTGGCGAGTATTATTTCGTCCAACCAGGCGATTCATTGTTTTCAATTAGTGAAATGATGCAAATTTCCGTCGAACAATTAGCACGGGTGAACAATATCCAAGTTGGACAAGTATTGCCTGTCGGTTTACGGCTTTATATCCCACCTAAAATGAAAGAAGATATAACGACATTCGGTTATATCGAGCCGCTTGGCGACCGTTTTTCAACTGCATTAGAAAATGCTGCGCGCAAACATAGTCCATCCTTAACGTACATTGCTCCGTTCAGTTACCGTGTCAATCGTGACGGTACATTATCGCCACCACTACTTAATTTATTACAAGAAATTGCTACAAATAATGATACCGCATTATCATTCGTCGTGACAAATTTAGAAGGAGCATCATTTAGCTCTGAACTTGCGCATATCGTTTTAACCGTTCAAGCGGTACAAAATCGCTTAATCGATGAAATTACGAACAGTGCGGTAGCAAATGGATTTAAAGATGTACATATCGATTTTGAATTTATTTATCCAAATGATCGAGCTGCGTACAACGAATTTTTACAAAAGCTAAAAAGCCGCTTAGCACCTAGTGGATTACAACTTTCTTCCGCTCTTGCACCGAAGACGAGCCGAACGCAAAGTGGACTGCTTTATGAGGCACACGATTACGCTTTTCACGGTGAAAACAATGACTTCGTCGTCCTTATGACGTACGAGTGGGGTTATAGTGCAGGACCCCCGCTTCCTGTGTCGCCGATTAACGAAGTAGAAAAAGTGCTCACATATGCATTGACAGAAATTCCACGTGAAAAAATTTTAATGGGACAAAATTTATACGGCTACGATTGGACGCTTCCTTTCGTACAAGGTGAAAGTTTTGCCCGCGCCATTAGCCCACAACAAGCGATTCAACTTGCGCGTGAACATCGTGTTGCAATCCAATATGATGAGACAGCACAAGCACCATTTTTTGAATATATGGATATGGACGGAAAGGAACATATCGTATGGTTTGAAGATGCACGATCTATACAAGCAAAATTCAATCTCGTAAAACGTCTCGGTCTTCTCGGCATCGCTTATTGGAAATTAGGGCTCGCTTTTCCACAAAATTGGCTTTTATTAAACGATCAATTTATCGTTCGGAAAATAGTATAACTGTTCGTTTTATTCATCTAATTCAATGGATCGTTGTTTCGCATTTTTTATGCAGTTTTCAATTGCTTCTTTAAATTGATATTTGCGCAATGTTGCAAGTCCTGCAGCCGTCGTTCCATTTGGACTCGTCACATTTTCTCGTAACGTACTTGCTTGTTCGTTCGTCTCTTTTAACATATTTCCCGCTCCGATAATCGTCTGTGTAATGAGATCCTTGGCGATCGTTTCATCGAG
>Ga0079225_10001063_pt1 | contig 15280 bp, 13 predicted proteins | sample Poulit2012_FD_76344 | JGI IMG/M metagenome (GOLD analysis project Ga0079225, IMG submission 76344) | Agricultural soil microbial communities from Georgia to study Nitrogen management - Poultry litter 2012 | ecosystem: Environmental > Terrestrial > Soil > Agricultural land | place: USA: Georgia... | reverse complement strand
GCCAACCGCGCGATCTCGGCGGCCACCGGCGGGGGAGTGCGGGTCAGCCCGTCGTAGCCGGGCCGGAAGCTCTCCCCGCAGGCGACCACGTTGACGGTGATGCCGCGGGTGCCGAACACGGTGGCCTGCCCGGCGGTCCAGTTGCCCAGCGCCGCCTTCATCGCGGCGTCGACACCGCCGTCGGAGGCCGCCTCGCCGACCAGGTTGATGATCGACCCGCCGGAGCGCAGGTGGTCACCGATGGTCTGCACGGTGAGCACCGCCGACAGCACGGTGGCGTCCAGGGTGCCGCGCCACGCCTCGGCGACCTCGGCGACGGTGAAGGTGCGCGGATCGCCGAGTTCGGTGCGCGCCACCGGCACGTTGACGAGGGCGTCCAGGTGGTGCGGGAACAGGGTGCGCGCCTCGGCCAGGCTGGCCGGGTCGGCGGTGTCGCAGGCGATGGCGTCGACGTCGAGGCGCTGGGCGATCTGCTGCAGCCGCTCACGGTCGGCCCCGGTGAGAGTGACGTGGTGGCCGGCTGCGCAGAACGCCTCGGCTACCGCATGGCCCAGTTCGGAATCACCGCCGGTTACCAGGACCTCCATCGCCATGACCTCCTCGTGTTGGCGTCGACCCGGGGCTCAGGTTACTGGACAGTAGCTACACGGCGCACCGCGACCGACCGCCGCACCCGCCACGATCGGGTCCCCCGACGGCACTCGGGGCCGCCTCGGTGCCCCGACCCGGCCGGGATCGCGTGGCCTGGCTAAGATTTCCCCATGAATCTCCGTGTGCGCCGACTCGCCGTGCTGGCCGCCGGTGTCTCGCTGGTCGCGGCAACCCTGACCGGTTGCGGCGCCCACCGACACCAGGCCTCCTCGATCACCGTGTTCGCGGCGGCGTCACTGAAACCGGCGTTCAGCGAGATCGCCGAGCAGTTCCGGACCGACAACCCCGGTGTCGACGTGGAGTTCAACTTCGCCGGGTCCTCCGAGCTGGCCACCCAGCTGATCGAGGGGGCCGACGCCGACGTGTTCGCCTCGGCCGACACCGTCCAGATGGACAAGGTCGACCAGGTGGGCCTGCTCGACGGCCCCCAGACCGACTTCGCCTCCAACACCCTGGTCATCGTCACCGCGCCGGACAACCCCAAAAAGATCGGCTCGTTCGCCGACCTGGCCCGCCCCGAACTCAACGTCGTGGTCTGCCAAACCCCGGTGCCGTGCGGCGCGGCCACCCAGCGGGTCGAGGACGCCGCGAACGTGCACCTCAACCCCGCCAGCGAGGAACCGAACGTGACCGATGTGCTCAACAAGGTCACCACCGGGCAGGCCGACGCCGGAGTGGTCTACGTCACCGATGCGCTCAACGCCGGCGACAAGGTCGCCACGGTCAAATTCCCGGAGGCCGCCGACGCGGTCAACGTCTACCCGATCGCGCTGCTGCGGCAGGCCCCCGAGGCCGCCGAGAACTTCGTGTTCCTGGTGACCGGGGAGTTCGGCGAGAAGGTTCTCACCACGTACGGCTTCGCCCAGCCTTGATCACGGCGGCGGTGCAAGGCCGGTGAGTCGGCCCGCCGGGCTGCCCCGCTGGGTGTATCTGCCGGCGGCGGCGGGGGCGGCGTTCGTGGTGGTGCCGCTGCTGGCGATCGCGGTACGGGTGGACTGGCCCCGCTTTACAGCGCTGTTGACCAGCGAGTCGTCGACCGCCGCGCTGGCACTGAGCCTCAAGACCGCCGCCGCCAGCACCGCGCTGTGTGTGCTGCTGGGGGTGCCCATGGCACTGGTGTTGGCGCGCAGCCGCGCGCGGTTGGTGCGGCTGTTGCGCCCGGTGATCCTGCTGCCGCTGGTGTTGCCGCCGGTGGTCGGCGGCATCGCCCTGCTCTACGCGTTCGGCCGGCTCGGTCTGGTGGGCCGCTATCTGAGCGCCGCCGGTCTCGACATCGCGTTCAGCACCACCGCGGTGGTGCTGGCTCAGACGTTCGTGTCGCTTCCGTTTCTGGTGATCGCGCTCGAGGGTGCGGCCCGCACCGCCGGCGCCGACTACGAGCTGGTGGCCGCGACGTTGGGGGCCCGGCCGACCACGGTGTGGTGGCGGGTGACGTTGCCGCTGCTGGTGCCGGGGCTGCTGTCGGGGGCGGTGCTGGCCTTCGCCCGTTCGCTGGGCGAGTTCGGTGCGACGCTGACCTTCGCCGGATCCCGCCAGGGGGTCACCCGCACGCTGCCGCTGGAGATCTATCTGCAGCGGGTCACCGACGCCGACGCCGCGGTCGCGCTCTCGGTGCTGCTGGTGGCAGTCGCCGCGGTGGTGGTCGTCGGGGTGGGATCGCGCCGGCTGACCGGGGTGGGCTGAGTCGGGCATGGACGCACTGGAGTTGCACGCGGTGGTCGCCGAACGCGGACTGGACGTGACGCTGTCGGTGCCCCCGGGCCAGGTGCTGGCGGTCATCGGCCCGAACGGAGCCGGCAAATCCACCACCGTGCACGTCATCGCCGGGCTACTGCGCCCCGACACCGGGCTGGTCCGGTTGGGCCAGCGGGTGCTGACCGACACCGCCGCCGGGATCCACGTTCCCACCCACGACCGCCGGGTGGGGCTGTTGCTGCAGGATCCGCTGCTGTTCCCGCATTTGAGTGTGGCCGCCAACGTGGCGTTCGGGCCGCGCTGCCGGCGCGGCGGCGGAGCGGGCGACGCGGCGCGGCACTGGCTGCGCGAGGTCGACGCCGAGGCGCTCGCCGATCGGCGGCCCCACCAGCTCTCCGGGGGCCAGGCGCAGCGGGTGGCGATCGCCCGGGCGTTGGCCGCCGAACCGGAGGTGCTGTTGCTCGACGAGCCGCTGGCCGGCCTGGATGTCGCCGCGGCGGCCGCGCTGCGCACCGTGCTGCGCCGGGCGGTGACCCGCAGCCGTCGCGCCACCGTGTTGATCACCCACGATCTGCTCGACGTGGTCGCCATGGCCGACCGGGTGCTGGTGCTCGAGGACGGCCGGATCGCCGAGTCGGGACCGGTGGCGACGGTGCTGGCCGCGCCGCGCAGTCGATTCGGCGCGCGGCTGGCCGGGGTGAACCTGGTGGCCGGGGTCCTCGAGGCCGAGGGGGTGCTGCGCGACGCCACCGGGATGCGCTGGCGGGGGCACGCGGTCGCACCGCTGGCACCCGGGCAGGCGGCGGTGGCGGTCTTCGCCCCGGCGTCGGTGTCGGTGTGGCGCGACCCGCCGCACGGCAGCCCCCGCAACACGGTCGCGGTGAGCGTCGCCGAACTGGACTCCCGCGGTCCGGCGGTGCGGGTGCGGGCCGAGGAACAACCCGGCGGCGCGGCGGGGCTGGCCGCCGAGGTCACCGCCGAGGCGGCCGCCCAGCTGCGGTTGACCGCCGGGGAACGGATTTGGCTGTCGGTAAAAGCCCAGGAGGTGGCGCTGCACCCCGCGGCGCCGCACCACCCGGATTAAATCGGAAACCCCGTTGTCCGCATTTCGCGCTTGCGTCACGGCGGTAACACGGTAGATTTCTGCGCCATGGAGCAGGTGGATCCGAATACGCATCGCAAATCACTGTGGGCGACCCTGGCCGTGGCCGCGGTCACCGGCGTCAGTGCCGTCACGATCGTGCTGCCGACCGGCTCGGCCTACGCCGACCCGCCCCCACCGCCCCCGCCGGTTCCGGTCGACCCCAACGCTCCGGCTCCCGCCGACCCCGCGGACCCCAACGCCCCGGCTCCGGCTCCCGCCGACCCCGCGGACCCCAACGCCCCGGCTCCGGCTCCCGCCGACCCCGCGGACCCCAACGCCCCGGCTCCGGTCGACCCGAATGCCCCGCCACCGCCGGCCGATCCCGCCGATCCCAACGCCCCCGCTCCGCCGCCCGCCGACCCCAACGCTCCGGAGCCGGGCCGCCTGGACAATGCGCCGGGTGGTTTCAGCTTCGTGCTGCCCGCCGGCTGGGTGGAATCCGATCCGGGCCAGCTGAACTACGGCTCGGCGCTGCTGAGCAAGGAGATCAGTCCCGGGCCGCCCGGACAGCCTCCCGTGGTCGCCAACGACACCCGGATCCTGCTGGGCCGGCTCGACCAGAAGCTCTACGCGGCCTCGGAGGCCGACAACGCCAAGGCCGCCACCAAGCTGGCCTCCGACATGGGTGAGTTCTTCATGCCCTACCCGGGGACCCGGGTCAACTCCGAGACCGGGGAGCTCACCGCCGGTGACCTCAGCGGTGACTTTTCGTTCTACGAGGTGGAATTCACCGACGAATCCAAACCCAACGGTCAGATCTGGTCCGGGGTGGTCGGTTCGGACACCGACGATCCCACCACCGGCCGCTGGTTCGTGGTGTGGCTCGGCACCGCCGACGACCCGATCGACAGGGCTGCGGCCACCGGGCTGGCCGAATCGCTCCGGCCGTTCACCGCCCCGCCGGCCCCCGAGGAGCCGGCGGCCCCCGCACCGGCCCCGGGCGCCCCGCCGGCACCCGCGGCCCCGGGTGTCCCGCCAGCCCCGCAAGCCCCGGCACCGCCAGCACCCCCGGCTGCGCCGGCACCTGAGGCCCCGGCACCGGCACAACCCGCCTAACAGCGGCGAACCCGGCGCGGGCCCCGACGAAAGGAAGGGCAGATGAACGTGCTCGCGGCCACTGAGTTGCTGGCCGAGCGCTCCACCACGCTGACCAGCGTCGGATGGATCGGCTACATCATCATCGGGGCGCTGGCCGGCTGGATCGCCGGCAAGATCGTCAAGGGCGCCGGCTCCGGCATCCTGGTCAACATCGTGATCGGGATCTGCGGGGCGCTGCTCGGCGGATACCTGCTCAGCTTCTTCCTCGACACCGCGGGCGGCGGGTGGTGGTTCACCCTGTTCACCGCGATCCTCGGGTCGGTGCTGCTGCTGTGGCTGCTCGGATTGGTCCAGAAGAAACGCTGACCGCACCGGGCAGAACCGGCGGGTAGAGGCTAGGCCCGTGCGCAGCGAGGGCGGGGCGCCGACCATGAGCGCCTGGCAGGTGGGCACACCGGGACCGGTCGCCTCCGCGCCGCTGCACCGGGTGCGGGTCGCGGTGCCGCGCCCCGCCGCGGACGAACTGCTGGTGGCGGTGCACGCATGCGGAGTGTGCCGCACTGACCTGCATGTGGTGGAAGGCGATCTGCCGGTCCACCGCCGTGCGGTGATCCCCGGCCACGAGATCGTCGGCGAGGTCGTCGACGTCGGCGCCGACGCCGAGGGGTTCACCGTCGGCGACCGGGTGGGGGTGGCCTGGCTGCGCCACACCTGCGGGCGGTGCCGGTACTGCCGGCGCGGCGCGGAGAACCTCTGCCCGGCCTCCGGCTACACCGGCTGGGACGCCGACGGCGGCTATGCGGAGTTCACCACGGTGCCCGCCGCGTTCGCCCACCCGCTGCCCGCCGGCTACGCCGACACCGAACTGGCGCCGCTGCTGTGCGCCGGCATCATCGGCTACCGTGCCCTGCTGCGGACCGACCTGCCCGCCGGCGGCCGCCTCGGGCTCTACGGGTTCGGCGGCAGCGCCCACATCACCGCCCAGGTGGCCCTCGCCCAGGGCGCCGAGGTGCATGTCATGACCCGGGGTGCGGCGGCCCGCGAGCTGGCGCTGCGCCTCGGCGCCGCCTCCGCGCAGGGCGCCGACGCACCGCCCCCGGTGCCGTTGGATGCGGCGATCCTGTTCGCTCCGGTCGGCCATTTGGTGCCGCCGGCGTTGGCCGCGCTGGACCGGGGCGGCACGCTGGCGATCGCCGGGATCCATCTCAGCGACATTCCGTCGTTGAACTACCAGCGGCACCTGTTCTTCGAACGGGAGATCCGGTCGGTGACGTCCAACACCCGCGCCGACGCCCGCGCGTTCCTCGACTTCGCCGCTCACCACCACATCGCGGTGACCACCCCGGAGTATCCCCTGGCGCACGCCGACCGGGCGCTGCGCGACCTGGCCGGCGGACGTATCGCCGGGGCGGCGGTGCTCCAGATCTGAGACCGTTGGGGCCGGCCCGGGGCGACGCGGTCTTTGCTCACCACATCACACCGCGCAACTGATCGGCCGGATGCAGTTCGGAGGCCGCAAGGATGCCGGCCGGAGCTCGACAGACCGCCCCGATGGCGTTCACCGCGCGCGCGGCGGTCGCGATGACACCGCCTTGGTTGTGGTCCACCCCGATCCCGACGTGGGTGTTGATCTCGACACCCGGATCGCCGCCGACGGTGACGCGGTGCACGCCGGGGCGGCCCTCGGGCGGATAGGGCCACTGCGGAGCGGCGGCATCGGTGAGTCGGTTGATGTGTTCCATGGTGATCACCACGGTGTCGTCGACGATGCCCTCGACGCCGAATCGCACCGCCGCGACCGTGCCGGGGTCGACGGTCATCATCACGCACTCGATCGGCTGTCGGGTCACCCAGTTCTCATGGCGTTCGGTCACGTCGTCGAGTTCGATGCCGAGGTTGTCGGCAAGGGCCCGCACCTGTCCACCCCACAGCGACGTCAGGACACCCGGAGAGAACATGATCGGCGTGTGGTCCGGCGATGCGCCGAAGCCGAATGCGGCCCCGGTGAATTCGGCGTCGTCGTAGCTGCCGTAGTCGAAGATCTCCTGAACCGTGACGGATTTCGCCCGAGAAGTGAGGCTCAGGGCGGCATGCGCGAGGGTGTCCCCGGAGAAGCCCGGGTCGATGCCGTTGATATACAGGGTGCTGTTTCCGCTGGCGCAGGCGTCCTGAAGCGGCGTGCGCATCCAGGGATCGGCGTGTTGGGGCGCAACCATCCAGACCATCGACGTACCAACGACATTGGTACCCGAGCGGAGGAACCGCGTGATCTCGGCGATCGCCTTGTCGGGGCGGGTCTCCGCCTGGGAGGTGTAGACCACGCAGTCTGCTCCCAGCGCCACCAGGGCGTCGAGATCATCGGTCGCCGTGACGCCGGTGGGTGCGCTCAACCCGCACAGCTCCGCAGCGTCGCGGCCCACCTTGTCGGCGCCGTGGGCGTGCACACCGACGAGTTCGAGATCGGGCCGGCCGATCAGGGCGCGCAGGGAGTGGACGCCCACATTGCCGGTGGAGAACTGAATGACTTTGCTTCTCATGGGAAATCATCCCCTCACAACAGGTCGGTGATGGTCTTCAGCCCCGCTTCGTAGAGCACGCCGGGCATCATGCCGCCGTCGATCTCGATCGTGGTGCCGTTGATGAAGTCGGCGCCACCGGCGGCCAGGAAGACACAGGTACGGCCGACCTCGTCGGGTTCGCCTCCGCGGCCCAACGGGATTTTCGCGAAGTACTCGGTGCCGGTCGGGTCGTCGTCGGGCAGCACGAACGAACGGAAGTTGTCGGTGATGTGCGGACCGAGAGCCAGGGCGTTGACCCGGGCGTGCGGGCCCCACTCCTCGGCCAACGATCGGGTCATGTGATTCAGCCCGGCCTTGGCCGCGCCGTAGGAGACCAGGGTGGGGGAGCCGGCACTATGGGATGCTCCGCTGGAAATGTTGATGATGCAGCCCGTCCCATCCTGCCGCCTCATCTGTCGGTAGACCCGCACGGCGAACCACAGCGGACTGGTGAGATTCATCTGGATCGCGAAGGCGTGGAACAACACCGTGCGTTCGTAATCGTCACCGCTGCGCGGTGCCCCCTGGATCTTTTGCACCAGTTCGGGGATGTCGTCGGCATGGGGTGCCGGGACCGTGCCACCGGCGTTGTTGACCAGTATGTCGATGCGGCCGTACTCGTCGACCACCTGCTGGACCGTGGTATCGATCGCACGGTAATCGCCTTGGTCGCACACCAACTGAGCCGAGCGTTGCGCCCAGCCGGGACTCTGCTCTACGCCGGGGATCGCATCCAGCGGTGTGCGCGAACAGCCGACCACCGTGGCGCCCGCACGCAGCAGTTCGTGCGCGATGCCGACGCCGACGCCGCGGCTGGTACCGGTGACGATCGCGACCTTGCCGTCTAGTGCACCCATGGGCATCCCTCCTGGCATCGCCGTCGGCACTAAACAATAAAGCCCTTAATATTTTGGTGTCAACATGCTCGCCCGCGGCTCGGCGATATGGTCTTGTTGAGCGTATGGCTGCCCGAGTCGCCCCCCGCCGTCCCGCACACGGCAACCAGGCACGCGCCGAACGGACCCGCGCGCTGGCGATCGACGAGACGGTGCGCTGTGTGCTCGATGAGGGGATCGCCGCGGCCAGCGCCAAACACATCGCCGAGCGGGCCGGGATGACCTGGGGCGTCATCCAATACCATTTCGGTGATCGCGACGGGCTGCTGATGGCGGTGGTCGACCAGGGATTCGCCGAACTGCTGGACGCACTGGGCGCACTGGGCACACCCGACGCGGCGATGGGCACCGAGCAACGCGTGCAACAAGTGGTGGACGCCGCGTGGGATGCGATGTCGAGTGCCACATCGCGGGCCGCGGTCGAAATCCTGATCGGCACCCGCGCCACCCGGGGGGCGGGTGCGGCCGGCCACCTCGATCGCCTCGCACAGACCTTCGGCGAGCTGGGCCGGGCGGTCGGCGCCGACCTCGACGCCAGCCAAAGCAGCGCCCTGGGCACTCTGCTGTTGACCAACCTCCGCGGGTTGGTCGCCACCCAGCTGATCATGGACCGCCCCGTCGACACCGCCCGCGCGCGCCGCACGCTTGTCAAGGTCCTCGGCAGCTATCTCGACCGTCACCGCTGAGCCGGCGCGCCCGGGGCCGAGAACGGCCCGGGTTCACACTGTCGCGTCAGAGCACGTTCTTGTGGGGCACGTCGGTGACCAGTCCGCCGTCGGCGACGAACTCGCTGCCGGTGGCGAACGACGACTCGTCACTGGCCAGGAAAACCACGAACGCCGCCACCTCCTCGGATTGGCCGGGACGCCCCAGCGGCGCGGTGACCATGTCGTCGGGGAAATGCTCGGTCATCGGGGTCTTGATGAAGCCGGGGTGCAGGGAATTGACCCGGATGTTGTACCTGCCCAGTTCGATAGCGGCAGATTTGGCCAGGCCCCGCACCGCCCACTTCGACGCCACGTACGGGTGGACCATCGGCGCACCGCGCAGCCCCTCGATGGAGGACACGTTGATGATCGAGCCGCCGCCCGCGGTCTTCATCGGGTCGACGACGGCCTGCATGCCCAGGAAGGTGCCGGTCAGATTGACGTCGATGACGCGCTGCCACTGGGTCATATCGAACTTCCCGATCTTGCCCACCGCGACGATACCGGCGTTGTTCACCAACACGGTGAGCGCGCCGAACTCCTTCAGCGCGGTGGCGACCGCAGCGTCCCACTGGTCGGCCTGGGCGACGTCGAGATGAACGTAGCGCGCAGCCTCGCCGAGTTCGGCTGCCAGCTCCTCGCCTCGGTCATCGAGGATGTCGCCGATGACGACCCTGGCACCTTCGGCGACGAGGGCACGGGCGTGGGCGGCACCCATGCCCTGCGCGCCACCGGTGATGAGTGCAACTTTGTCGTCGACGCGTCCCATGGGCGCTTAGGCTACCGCACGGCCGGCGCAAAACTAGTACGTGTTTCAATTCTGCCGAGGATCGGCAATACTACCAACGAAACTCACCATCCGAAGGAGGCCTTCGTGGGCATTCCCGTTGCGCTGGTCGGCACCGGCAACTGCGGCAGGTTGGCCCTGGCCCAACTCATTCAGGATCCGCGCTTCGATCTGGTTGCCGTCGGTGTGTCCACCGACGACAAGGTCGGCAAGGATGCCGGGGAGCTGGCCGGGTTGGACCTCACGACCGGCGTCACCGCGACCAAGGGACTCGACGCGGCGCTGGCCGCCAAACCGACCTGCCTGGTCTACTGCGCCATGGGCGACACCCGGCCGGTCGAGGCGACCCGCGATGTGCGTGCTGCCCTGGCCGCCGGGATCAATGTGGTGGGTTCGGCTCCGGGCGGACTGCAGTTCCCGTGGGGCGGGGTGCCCGACAAGGTCATCACGCGCGTTGAAGATGCTGCCCGGCAAGGCAATTCGACGGTGTTCATCACCGGAGTGGACCCGGGGTTCGTCACCGATCTGATGCCGTTGGCGCTGGCGGGCACCTGTCAGCGCGTCGAACAGATCAAAACCCTGGAGATCGCCGACTACGCGTCCTACGACGGCGCGGAGGTGATGTTCGATGTGATGGGGTTCGGCAAACCGCTCGACCAGCCCGGCTTGCTGTTCTGGCCGGGCTACCTGGGCGCCGCGTGGGGGACGGCCGTGCGGATGTTGGGCGCGGGCCTCGGCGTCGACATCGACGACATCACCGAGCACTACGAACTCGAGCCGGCACCGCAGGACATCGAGGTCGCGGCGGGGCTGATCGCCAAGGGCACCACCGCGGCGATGCGGTTCGAGATCACCGGGCTGGTCGACGACAAGCCGGTGGTGGTCGTCGAGCATGTCACCCGGGTGCGTGGGGATCTGCGCCCCGACTGGGCGCAGCCCGCCCAGCCGGGCGGCTCCTACCGTGTCGAGATCACCGGCGAGCCGTCCTACAGTGTCGACATCTGTCCGTCGAGTCGCCACGGTGACCACAATCACTCGGCCATCCTGCTGGCCGCAGGACGCATCGTCAACGCGATCCCCGATGTCGTGGCCGCCGAGCCGGGTATCCGCACCGCCCTGGACCTTCCGCTGGTCACCGGCGCCGGCGTCTACCGCCCCGCGTAACGCCCCAAAGCCCCCAACGCCTCAGCCGGAGCGGCTCAGGTGGACAGGTGCCACACCAGCGCGGCGGCCAACGCCCCCATGCCGTTGAGCGACCAGTGCAGCGCGATCGGGGCGATCAGGCTGCCGCTGCGGCGACGCAGCCAGGTGAACACGAACCCGGCGGCCCCGGTGGCCAGCACCGCGAGCACCACCCCGGCCAGCATGCCGAGCACACCGCCGCCGAACAACCGGGTGAACCCGACGTTGCTGCTGGTCAACCCCAGTGAGGTGGCGATGTGCCACAGCCCGAACAGCAGCGAGCCGGCCGCCGCGACCCCGCGGAACCCCCAGGCCCGATCCAGCGCCCCGTGCAGCACCCCCCGGAACGCGAGCTCCTCGGGAATCACCGTCTGCAGCGGGATGATGATCATCGAGGCCACCAGCGCGCCCGACACGGTGGCGTAGTGGTTGTTCAGGAACATGGTGCGCGTCCACGGCAGCGCCGCACCGACCACGATCACCGACAGCACGATGGCCACCGCGGCGAGCGCATAGCCGGCCCCCGACCGCCAGTGCTCGCGGCCCAGCCCGAGTTCGGCCCAGCCCAGGCCCCGCGCCCGGATCAACAGCACCAGCCCCACCGCCGCGATCGGAACCGTGGCGATCCCGGCCCAGGTGGTGGTGAAATGCGCGATCAGGTTGGTCAGTGCCAACACCACCACGACGACGGCGATGTCGACGTAGACCCACACCTGGTTCAACGCGGTGAGCTGCGCGAACAACGGATTCGGGGCGGCCGCCACCCCGGCGTCGTGTTCGGGCATCGGGCCAGTCTACCGGCGCACCGCGGTCTCGGACGAGGCGTGCTCGCTCACACCGGCGGGCTCACCGGGCCGCCGCCGGCCAGCGCCACTCGGAGATCTGCGGGTCGTCCTCGCCGTGCTCGCGGGTGTAGCGCCGGGCCGCCAGCCGCGCATCGGCCATCCGTTGACGCAGCACCGCCGCGCGCGTCCCCAGCGTCGCCACCCGGTCGATGACGTCGATCACCAGGCGGAAACGGTCCAGGTCGTTGAGCATCACCATGTCGAACGGGGTGGTGGTGGTGCCGCGGTCTTTGAACCCGCGCACATGGAACTCGTCGTGGTTGGTGCGCCGGTAGGTGAGCCGGTGGATCAGCCACGGGTAGCCGTGGTAGGCGAAGATCACCGGCTTGTCGGCGGTGAACAGCGTGTCGAATTCGGCGTCGGTGAGCCCGTGGGGATGGTCGGTGGCGGGCAGCAGCCGCATCAGGTCGACCACGTTGACCACCCGCACCGCCAGATGCGGCAGCTCACGGCGCAGGATGTCGGCGGCGGCGAGGGTCTCCAGGGTGGGGACGTCGCCGGCGCAGGCCAACACCACGTCGGGTTCGCCGGTGGTGGTGCCCGCCCACTCCCAGATGCCCAGCCCGCGGGTGCAGTGCGCGACCGCGCTGCCGACGTCGAGGTACATCGGCGCCGGGTGTTTGCCGGCGACGATGACGTTGACGTAGTCACGGCTGCGCAGGCAGTGGTCGGCGACCGACAGCAGTGTGTTGGCGTCCGGCGGCAGATACACCCGCACGACCTCGGGGCGCTTGTTGGCGACCAGGTCGATGAAACCGGGGTCCTGGTGGGAGGCGCCGTTGTGGTCCTGGCGCCACACGTGCGAGGTCAGCAGGTAGTTCAGCGAGGCGATCGGCGCGCGCCACGGCAGCTGGCGGCTCACCGACAGCCATTTGGCGTGCTGGCTGAACATCGAGTCGACGATGTGCACGAACGCCTCGTAACAGCTGAACAGCCCGTGCCGGCCGGTCAGCAGATACCCCTCCAACCAGCCCTGGCACAGATGCTCGGAGAGCACCTCCATCACCCGGCCGTCCGGCGACAGATGCTCGTCGGTGGGGCGGGTCGCCGACAGCCACACCTTGTCGCTGGTCTCGTAGACGGCGTCGAGGCGGTTGGAGGCGGTCTCGTCGGGCCCCATCAGCCGGAACCGGTCGGGGTTGGCGGTCAGCACGTCGCGCAGGAAGGTGCCCAACACCCGGGTGGCCTCGTGGGTCTCGGTGCCCGGCGCGTCCACCGCGAGCCCGTAGTCCCGGAAATCGGGCAGCGTCAGCTCGCGCAGCAGCAGACCGCCGTTGGCGTGCGGGTTGGCGCTCATCCGCCGCGTCCCGACCGGGGCACCGGACCGCACCTGCGGACGTGGTGCCCCCGCCTCGTCGAACAGGTCGTCGGGCCGGTAGCTGCGCAGCCACTGCTCCAACTGGGCGCGGTGGTCGGGGTCCTCGCGGGTCGCCGGCAGCGGCACCTGATGGGAGCGCCAGGTGTCCTCCACCGGCACTCCGTCGACGGTGCGCGGCCCGGTCCACCCCTTGGGGGTGCGCAGCACGACCATCGGCCAGCGCGGGCGGGTGCCGGCGTCGGCGCCGCCGCGGCGCGCGGCGGCCTGGATCGCGGCGATCCGGTCGAAGGCGTCGTCGAGGGCGGCGGCCAACTCCCGGTGCACCGTCGCCGGGTCGTCGCCGGCGACGGTGATCGGGGCGTAGCCGTAGCCGGTCAGAAGCGCCTCGAGTTCCGCGGCGGGGATACGCGCCAGCACCGTCGGGTTGGCGATCTTGTAGCCGTTGAGGTGCAGGATCGGCAGTACCGCGCCGTCGCGCGCCGGGTTGAGGAATTTGTTCGAATGCCACCCGGCGGCCAGCGGACCGGTCTCGGCCTCCCCGTCGCCGATCACACACGCCACCACCAGGTCGGGGTTGTCGAAGGCCGCGCCGTAGGCGTGCACCAACGCATATCCGAGCTCACCGCCCTCGTGGATCGAGCCCGGTGTCTCCGCGGCGGTGTGGCTGGGGATGCCGCCGGGGAAGGAGAACTGGCGGAACAGGGTCCGCATCCCGTCGGTGTCCTGGCCGGCGCCGGTGTAGATCTCGCTGTAGGTGCCCTCCAGATAGGCGTTGGCCACCAGCGCCGGACCGCCGTGACCGGGGCCGGTCACATAGATCAGGTTGGCGTCACGCTCGCGGATGATCCGGTTCAGGTGCGCATAGATCAGGTTGAGCCCCGGTGTGGTGCCCCAGTGGCCCAACAGCCGGGGTTTGATGTGGGCCGGCTCCAGCGGCGCCCGCAGCAGCGGATTGTCCAGCAGGTAGATCTGGCCCACCGCGAGGTAGTTGGCGGCACGCCAGTAGGCGTCCAGGCGCGCCAGCTCCTCGTCGGATAGCGGCCCGGACGACGATTCGGTCGCGGCGTTCACGGCGCTCACCTCTCTCATTGTCGGCTGTGGCGGTGCCCCTGTCAGCTATGCCCACGACATCGGTTGCCTACGCTGAGACGATGTTGCTCGAAGCGGTGCGGGTGCTCGAGGTGGCCGAGAGCGACGGCGCCGCGGCGGTGTCCCGGCTGTTCGCCGACCTCGGCGCCGACGTGCTCAAGGTGGAGCCGCCCGGCGGCAGCGCCGAGCGCACCGAGCGGCCCACCGTGGCCGGGGTGAGTATCGCGTTCGCGGTGCACAACGCCAACAAGCGCGGTGTCGCCCTGGACCCGCGGAATCCGGCCGATCGGCGCCGGTTCGCCGAGCTGGCCGCCACCGCCGACATCCTGGTCGACAGCGGGCGGCCCGGGCGCGCGGCGCAGTACGGGGCCTCGGCCGCCGAGCTTGTGCGCCGCCACCGACAGCTGGTGGCGGTGACGTTGACCCCATTCGGCGCGACCGGGCCACGGGCGCACTGGCAGGCGACCGACGCGGTGTTCTACGCGCTGTCGGGGGCGTTGTCGCGATCGGGACCCACCGCCGGCACCCCGGTGCTGCCGCCCGCGGGCATCGCCTCGTCCACCGCGGCCCTGCAGGCCTGTTGGGCGACCCTGGTCGCCTACTATCACCGGTTGGGCTGCGGGGTCGGGGACTTCCTCGATTTCTCCTGTTTCGACGCGGTGGCGACCGGCTTGGATCCGGTGTTCGGCACCCACGGTCAGACCGCGGCCGCCCGACGCGGTCCGCAGCGGTGGCGCGGCCGACCGAAAAACCAAGACGCCTACCCGATCTTCGCGTGCGCCGACGGTCATGTGCGGATCTGTGTGATGTCGCCGCGCCAGTGGCACGGTCTGCGTGCCTGGCTCGGGGAGCCCGCGCGGTTTCAGAGCGCCGAGTTCGACCGGATCGGCGCCCGGTTCGCCGCCTGGCCGCAGATCGCGGAGTTGGTCGCCGACCTGTTCGCCGCCCACACGATGGCCGAACTGGTCGACGCCGGACAGGCCCACCGGGTGCCGATCGCGGCGGTGTTACCCCCCGCCCAGGTGCTCACCGCCGACCATTTCACCGCGGTCGGCGCGATCAGCGACACCGAACTCGCGCCGGGTCTGACGGTCCCGGCGCCGGTCGGCTATTTCCGCGTCGACGGGCGCCGCGCCGGCTGGCGCACCCCGGCACCGACTCCCACCAGCGGCGGGATCGACTGGGCCGCACCGACACTGACCGACACATCGGCGCACCCCGAGGACGCCACCGGCTATCCGTTCTCGGGGCTGCGTGTGATCGACCTGGGCATCATCGTGGCCGGCGGCGAGACGAGCCGCCTGTTCGCCGACCTGGGTGCGCAGGTCATCAAGGTGGAGAGCCGCGATCATCCCGACGGGCTGCGCCAG
>Ga0079225_10001062_pt1 | contig 15280 bp, 14 predicted proteins | sample Poulit2012_FD_76344 | JGI IMG/M metagenome (GOLD analysis project Ga0079225, IMG submission 76344) | Agricultural soil microbial communities from Georgia to study Nitrogen management - Poultry litter 2012 | ecosystem: Environmental > Terrestrial > Soil > Agricultural land | place: USA: Georgia... | reverse complement strand
GGCGGCCGGGCCGGCGGGGCGGTCGGCGGCCGGTCTACGGTCGGCGCCGACGCTCAGAAGGCGTAGCCGTGGACCGTGTCGGTGAAGAGGTTGACGACGTAGTAGTTGCACAGGAGCAGCCCGAAGCCGGTGAGCCCCAGGTAGGCGGCCTTGCGGCCGGACCAGCCGCGCGTGGCCCGGGCGTGCAGGTAGGCGGCGTAGGCGATCCACACGACGAGGGTGCCCACCTCCTTGGGGTCCCAGTCCCACGGCCGCCCCCAGGCGTGCTCGGCCCAGATCGCCCCGGCGATGAGGGTGAAGGTCCACAGCAGGAAGCCCACGGCGTTGAGCCGGTAGGCGAGGCGCTCGAGCTCGACCGAGCCGGGCAGGGCGTCGGCCAGCCGGCCCCAGAACCCCCGACCGGCGTCTGCGGCGTCCTCACCGGCAGGCAGCGAGCTCCCGGCGGCGGGCAGCGAGCTCCCGGCGGCGGCCGCGGGGACGGGCCGGGCAGCGCGGGCGGTGGCGGTCCGCTCGCCGCGGTCCTTGACCAGCTGGACCAGGGACACGGCGGCCGCGACGGCGAAGATGCCGATCGCCGTCGTGGCCACCGACACGTGGATGACCAGCCAGTAGTGGTCCAGCGCGGGGCGCACGCCGTCGGCCTTGATGTAGAACACCGACACCGCCAGCCCGAGCGCGAGCAGGGTGGGCGTGATGACGAAGGCGCCGAGGTAGCGCAGGTCGCGCCAGCGCTGGATGAGGAGGAAGGTCCCGACGGCGACGAGCGTGAAGACGATGGAGAACTCGTACATGTTCGCCCACGGCACCCGGCCGGCCGCGACGCCGCGCAGCAGCACGCCGAGGGCGTGGAGCACGAAACCCGCGGTGGTCGTCGTCATCGCGATCCGGGCCGCCCGGCGCGGGCGCCCGGTGGGGCCGCCGGCGCGCAGCGCCGACACGTCGACGCCGAAGGCGACCATCGCCACGGCGTAGGCGGCCATGGCCCCGTAGATCACCAGCAGGCTGAGCTGGCCGAGGTCGTTCACGTGTCCTCCTGGGGTGTGGGCGCGAGTGCGCCGACTGCGGTCAGCACCCGCTCGAGCTCCTGCTCCAGGCCCGGGTCGTCACCCCGGGCGAGCGCGGCGGCCTCGACAACTGTACGTCCGTCGGCGTCGTGGCTCGTGCGCACCCACAGCCGACGCCGGGGCACGAAGAGCGAGGCGGACAGACCGGCGAGCGCGAGGAGCGCCGAGACGAGCAGCACGGTGAGGGAGGGGTCGTAGCGGACGTCGAGCGCCGCGAAGCGGGGCAGGGCCTCGAAGCTGACGGTGCCCAGTCCGTCCGGCAGCTCGACCTCCTGGCCGGGCTCGAGGAGGATGCGTGACTCCTCGTCCTGGGTGACGCGGGTCATCCGCTCCGTGTCGAGCTCGTAGACGTTCTGCGGGACGCCGTCGTCCAGGCCGAGGTCACCGGTGTAGACGTCCAGGACGAGGAGCGGGGCGTTGGGCTGGGGGTGCACCGACCGGGCGCCCGCCTCGTCGAAGACGGCGGTGGGCAGGAGGTAGCCGATGAGACCGAGCTGCTCGAGCCCCGGGGAGACGTCGGGGACCTTGACCACGCCGCGGGAGGTGTAGAAGTCGTCCTCCGGCAGGAAGGGCACCGGCTGGGAGAAGGCGACCTCCCCCTCGGCGTCGCGGACCGTCAGGTGCGGGGCGAAGCCGTTGCCGGCGAGGTAGACATTCGCCCCGGCCGCGGTCACCGGGTGGTTCACCCGGATGATGTCGGCGCGGGACCGGCCGTCGGCCTCGGTCACCGTGACCCGGGCGGTGAAGTCACGCGGCTGGGCGTCGACCGTGAACTGCGAGCTGAGCTCGTCGAGGGTCAGGGTGAAGGGCTCGAGGTCCTGGCTGTCGAAGAGCGAGCCGGGGGTGAAGGTGTCGTAGTCGACGAGCGCGTTGGCGAAGGACCGGCCCTCGACGACGACGGCCTGGCCGCGGTAGCTGAGCATCTGCCCGGCGGCGAGCGCGACGAGCACCCCGACGAGCGAGAGGTGGAAGACGATGTTGCCGGTCTCGCGCAGGTAGCCGCGCTCGGCGCTGATCCCGTCCGGGGTGCTCGCCACCCGGAAGCGGCGGCGCAGCACCCGCCGGACCGCGCCCTCGACCTCCGCGGGGGACGCCGTCGTCGTGTGCGTCGCGTGCGCGGGGAAGCGGCTGAGACGGCGCGGGACGCGGGTGGGGGCCGCCCGCAGGGCGGCGAGGTGGGACCTCGTGCGGGGCAGGATGCACCCGATGAGCGAGATGAACAGCAGGAGGTAGACCGCCGCGAACCAGGGCGCGGTGTAGACGTCGAAGAGCCCGAGGCGCTCGAGCCACTCGGCGAGCTCGGGGTGGTCGGCGCGGTAGCGGGCCACGCCGGCGGGGTCCTGCGGGCTCTGCGGGACGATGGCGCCGGGCAGGGCCGCGATGCCGAGCAGCATGAGCAGCAGCAGCGCGACGCGCATCGAGGTGAGCTGGCGCCAGGCCCAGCGCAGCCAGCCGCGCAGGCCCAGTCCGACCGGTCGCGGGGAGGGCGCCTGGCCGGAGTCGTCCATCGTGCGCAGGCCCTCGGGGGCGTAGCTCATCACACCACCGTCACGAAGTCGGCGACCAGGCCCTGCACCCAGCCCGCGAAGTGGCCCCACAGCCCGGTGACGAGGGCCAGGCCGAGGAGGACGAGCATCGCACCCCCGATGCGCATGATCGTCACCCGGTGGCGGCGCAGGAAGCCCATCGCCCGGGTGGTGCGCGAGTAGAGCAGCGCGATGACGACGAACGGCACCCCGAGACCGAGGCAGTAGGCGGCGGCGAGCAGCCCGCCCCGGGCCGGGTCGCCGTCCTCCAGCGACAGGAGGAGCACGGCGGACAGGGTGGGGCCGATGCACGGCGCCCAGCCCAGCCCGAAGACGACCCCGAGCAGCGGCGCGCCCCACAGCCCGGCCCGCGGGCTGAGGTGGAGGCGCCGGTCACGCTGGAGGAAGGGGACCGCGCCCATGAAGGCGAGCCCCATGAGCACGACGACCACCCCCATGACCCGGGTGACGACGTCGAGCCAGGGCCGCAGCGCCAGCCCGAGCCCGCCGAAGACGACACCGAGGAGGACGAACACGGCGCTGAAGCCGAGCACGAAGAGGAGTACCCCGAGGAGCAGCCGCCCCTGCCCGGTGGCGCGCCGGGCGGCCGTCGTCGTGGTCCCGGCGGCGGCCAGGGCACCGGGCTGCCGGGCGAGGGTGCCGGTCATGCCGCCGAGGTAGCCGACGTACCCGGGGATGAGGGGCAGCACGCAGGGCGAGGCGAAGGAGATGGCCCCGGCGAGGAGCGCGACGGGGACGGCGGCGAGGAGGGAGCCGCTGAGGACGGTCGCCTGGAAGGTCTGCGCGATGCCGTCCCAGCTCATCGGGCCGCCTCGGCGAGGACGTCGTCGATCATGCCGCGGACCACCCCGGGGTCGATCTGGCCGAGCACCCGGCCGGCCACCCGGCCCTCGGTGTCGAGGACGACGGTGGTGGGCATCGCCTGGAGCGGCACGAGGCCCTGGAGCGCGGCCACCCCGCGGGCCGTCTCGTCGTGGAGGCTGGGGTAGGGCACGTCGAAGCTGCGCTCGAAGGCCTGGGCGGTGGCGGCGTCGTCGCGCGGGTTGATGCCCAGGAGGCGCACCCCCTGGTCGGCGTAGTCGGCGTGGATGGCGGCGAGGTCGCCGGCCTCGGCCCGGCAGGGCGGGCAGGCCGCGTACCAGTAGTTGAGGACGACGACGTCGCCCCGCCAGTCGGCGAGGTCGACCTCCTCGTCGTCGTAGGTGGTGCCGGTGAGCTCGACCGGCCCGGTGCGGTCCGGCTGGTCCCACGTGGTCCAGGACCCGTCACCGGCCTGGTAGCCGGCCCCCGTGGTGTCCGTCGCGGTCCCGCCGGTGGAGCCGCCGCAGCCGGTGAGGACGACGACGGCGACGGCGAGGGTCGCCAGCGCGCGCGTGAGCCGGTTCATGCGCGCTCCGTCCGGGCCGGCACGGCCTGCCGCGGGACGGCGGCGCCCGAGGCGCCGGGCAGGAGGTCCAGGGCGCCGCTGACGAGGTCCGCCGCGGGCTCCCAGTAGCCCAGGCCGACGAGACGGGCGCCGTGGAAGCGCAGCGAGGTGAGCGAGGCGAGGGAGCACTGCCGGCGGCGCGGGTCGTGCCACAGCGGGCGGCGCTCGAGGAAGAGGCGGGTGACCCAGATGGGCAGCTGGTGGCTGACGAGCACCGCCTCCCCGCCGCCCTGCGCGGCCAGCCGGCGGCGGGCGTCGGCGATCGCAGCGGTCATCCGCTCCACCTGGTGGCGGTAGGGCTCCCCCCAGCTGGGCCGCAGCGGGTTGAGGTAGCGGCGCCAGTAGCGCGGGTGGGCGAGCCTGCTCCGCTCGGTCCCCACGGTGGTGCCCTCGAAGTCGTTGCCGGCCTCGATGATCCGCTTGTCCGTCAGGACGTCCAGGCCGTAGGCCCGCGCGGTCGGCAGGGCGGTCTCCTGGGCGCGCTGGAGCGGGGAGGCGACGACGAGGCGGACGTCGTGCCCGCAGTCGCGCAGCACGTCGGCCACCCGCTGCGCCATCCGCTGCCCCCGCTCGGAGAGGCGGAAGCCCTCGAGCCGTCCGTAGAGGACGCCGTCGGGGTTGTGGACCTCGCCGTGCCGCAGGAGGTGCACCGTGGTTCGGGACATGCCACCTAGTGTCGCAAACTCTGCCGACCTTCCCGGTCGGCCGTCGGGGCCCCGCCGCCCGGACGGTCCCGGCGCGGTGCGGACCGTCCCGGTGCCGCCCGGAACTTCCCCGGCGCAACCTCTTGCGTATGCATCGATCACCCTCTACCGTTGAACCGTCAAGTGATGCAACAACCATGGAGGACCACATGACCGCCACCGACACCACGACGGCCACTCGTCCCGCGCCGGGCACCTACACCATCGACCCCTCGCACTCGGAGGTCGGCTTCTCCGTCCGCCACGCCGGCATCGCCAAGGTCCGCGGCCAGTTCACCGAGTTCTCCGGTGAGATCGTCGTCGCCGAGAACTTCGCCGACTCGGCGGTGAACGTGGAGATCAAGTCCGCGTCCGTCGACACCCGCGACGAGAACCGCGACAACCACCTCCGCAGCGCCGACTTCTGGGACGCGGAGAACAAGCCGACGTGGACCTTCGTCGGCCGCCGCGTCGAGGGCACCGGCCCGGAGTTCACCGTGCACGGCGACCTCACCATCAACGGTGTGACCAAGCCCGCCGCCCTCGAGGTGGAGTACAACGGTGCGGCCACCGACCCGTTCGGCAACCCCCGCGTCGGCTTCTCGGCCAAGACCGAGCTCTCCCGCAAGGAGTTCGGCCTCACCTGGAACGCCGCGCTCGAGACCGGCGGCGTCCTCGTCGGCGACAAGGTCCGCATCTCCCTGGAGATCTCGGCCATCGCCGCCCAGGCCTGACGCAGCCCGGTTCCCCCGCGCACCGCGCGGGCCACAGCCTCCCCGACGGCGGTCGGTGCCCCGCGCACCGGCCGCCGTCGGCGTTCCCGGCCCGGCGCCGCTCAGCCCGCGAGCGCCGTGCGCAGCCGCACCGGGTCGATCTGCCAGAAGCCCTGGACCGTGCCGTCGACCTCGACGACCGGGACGTACTCCCCGTAGCGGGCCCGCAGCTCGCCGTCGGTGTCGACGTCGACCTCCTGCCAGGCGGCGCCGGCCCGGTCGCACTCGGCGACGACGACCCGGCGGGCCTCGTCGCACAGGTGGCATCCGTCGCGGGAGTAGAGGGTCACTCGGGTCTCGGCCACGCCCCGATCCTACGGGCCTCGCTCTAGGGTGGAGGGGTGCACGCGACGACCAGGCCGGACGACGGCGACGCCGCAGCCGACCCGCCTCCCGTCGTCGCCGCGTTCTTCGACATCGACAACACGATCATCCGCGGCGCCAGCGCCTACCACCTGGCCCGTGAGCTCTACCGCCGCGACTTCTTCGGGCTGCGGGACATCGCCTTCTTCGCCGGGCACTCCGTGCTCTACCTGCTGCTGGGGGAGAGCCTGCGGCGTATCGCCACGATCCGCGCCCGCGCGTTGCGCGTCGTGCGGGGCCGCACCGTGGCCGAGATCGTCTCCATCGGTGAGGAGGTCTACGACCAGGTCCTGGCCACCAAGGTGTTCCCCGGCGCGCGGGCGCTCATCGAGGAGCACCGCGCGGCGGGCCACGAGGTCTGGTTCGTCAGCGCCACCCCCGTGGAGATCGCCGACCTCATCGCCGGCCGGCTCGGCGCCACCGGCGCGCTGGGCACCGTCGCCGAGCACCGCGACGGCGTCTACACCGGCGAGCTGAGCGGGAACATGCTCCACGGCGAGGGCAAGAAGGCGCGGGTGCTGGCCCTGGCCCGCGAGCGCGGGATCGACCTCGCCCGCAGCTTCGCCTACGGCGACTCGGTCAACGACATCCCGCTGCTCAGCACCGTGGGCTCGCCGTGTGCCATCAACCCCGAGCCGCGGCTGCGCCTGCACGCCGCGGAGGTCGGCTGGCCGGTGCGTGACTTCCGCCGCCGGCGGCGCGACGTCGGCCGGGGTGTGCGCACCGGGGTGCGCGGGGCCTGGTGGGCCGGTGTGGTGTGGACCGCGACGGTGGTCGTACGCGCCCTGCGCCGCCGCCTCACCGGCCGCTGACGGCCGCCGGCCGGAGCCGGAGACGCGCCAGGCCCGGCAGGTGCCGGGCCTGGGGACGTCAACGGTCAGCGCTCACTTCTTGTTGCGGCGCTGGTGCCGCGTCTTGCGGAGCAGCTTGCGGTGCTTCTTCTTCGACATACGCTTACGGCGCTTCTTGATGACAGAACCCATGGAACCTCGCAGTGCTGGTCGAGCCGGGACGGGGTGGCGCGCAGCACGGGACTACACGCAGAACGCGGCGAGTCTACAGTCTCGGCGGACCGCCCGCGGCGCGAGAACCGTCACCCGGGGTAGCGACCTCCGGCGGGGATCCGCTTGCGCGGGTGGACGACGCTGCCGCCACCGACGAGCGCGACCTCGTCCTGCGGCCCGTCCCCACCGACCTCGGCCCGGCCGCGGATGCGGGCACCCTCGTCGACCACGCTGCGCACCACCCGGGCGCCGGGCCCCACCCGCACGTCGTCGAGCAGCACGGAGTCGACCACCTCGGCACCGGGTGCCACCTGCACCCCGGGGGACAGCACGCTGCGCCGCACCACCCCCTCGACGACGACGCCGGCGGAGAGCAGCGAGTCCTCCACGCGCCCCGCGGAGTGGACGCGGGCGCCGACGTGCCGCAGCGTGCGGGTACGGATCGGCCAGGTCGGGTCGTCCAGGGAGAAGGCGGGCTGCTCGAGCAGCTCCAGGTGGGTGCGCCAGTAGGCGTCGACGGTGCCGACGTCCTGCCAGTACCCGGTGTGCCGGTAGTCGGCGGCGCCGCCGCGCTCCACCATCGCGGGCAGCAGCCGCTCCCCGAGGTCCCCCAGCCCCTCCTCCTCGCCGGCGGCCGCGGCCGCCGACTCCAGGCCGGCGAGCAGCGCGGCGGTGGTGAAGGCGAAGACCTCGGTGGTCACGACGTGGGACCGCGGCTCCGGCGGCTTGAGCGCGTAGTCGGTCACTCGTCCGGACTCGGCGAGGACCACCCCGTAACGGGTGACGTCGCCGTCGTGGCGGGTGGTGACCATGGTGACCTCGGCGTCGACGGCGAGGTGGTGGGCCACGACGTCGGCGTAGTCCATCCGGTAGACGGCGTCCGCGGAGGCGACGAGGACGACCTCGGGGCCGTGGTCGCGGATGCGGTCGGCCTTGCGCCACAGGGCGTCCGCCGTGCCGCTGTGCCAGCCCTCGCGGTCGTCGCCGCGGTGCGGGCCGAGCACCATGAGCCCGCCGCGGGAGCGGTCCAGGTCCCACGGCCGACCGCCGGCGAGGTGCGCGGTGATGGACTCGGGCTCGAACTGCTCGATCACCCACACGTCGGTGATGCCGCTGTTGGCGGCGTGTGAGAGCGGGAAGTCGATGAGCCGGTGGCTGCCGCCGAAGCGCAGCGCGGGCTTGGCCCGCCGCTCGGTGAGCGTCTCCAGACGGGAGCCCGCACCGCCGGCGAGGACGACGAGCAGGGTACGCGGTGGAGCCATCCCGTGATCGTCTCCCAACGAGCGGGATGTGGCGCGCTCAGCGGGCCTGGCTCTCCGGGGTCCAGTCGCCGATCCCCGTGCTGAGCATCTCCTCGACCGCGAGCTGGGGGACCCGGAAGGAGCGGCCGACCCGCACCGCCGGGATGTCACCGGCGTGGACCATGCGGTAGACGGTCATCTTCGACACCCGGAGGAGCTCGGCAACCTCGGCCACCGTGAGGAAACGCGGGGCCTGCTGCTCGGCCATGTCCACCTGCCTGTGTCGTCCGGGAGCCGCATCGCGCGGAGATACGCTCGCACAATAGAGCCTACCGCCCGATTTGGGAAACGCCCCGCTACACGAACAGCGGGTCGAGGCCGTGCCACGGAAAGACCGCCCCGCGCGTGGCCATGACCGCCCGGTCGACCGGGTCGTCCGGGTTGTAGCCCGCGGACCAGGGCCGGAACGTGGCGGCGGCGTCGTCGCTCATGGTCAGCGGGGCGTCGACGTCGGCGAGCTCGGCGATGGTGCGCCGCCACGACTCGGGCACCGGGGTCGCGGGGTCCAGCGGTCGGCCGGCGACCACCGCGGCGAGGTGGGTCCACACCCGTGGCACGACGCTGACCACCTCGTACCCCCCGCCCCCGGTGGCGACCCAGCGGCCCCCGGCGTGCTCCTCGGCGAGCTCGGCCATGAGCAGCGCGGCCTGCCGCTGGGCGTCGACCGACACGGCCAGCTCGGCGAGCGGGTCCAGCCGGTGGGCGTCGCAGCCGTGCTGGGTGAGGAGCAGCTGGGGCCGGAACTCCTCGAGCAGGGGGGCGACGACGGCGTCGATCACCCGCAGCCAGGCGCCGTCACCGGTCCGCGGCGGGAGCGCGACGTTGACGGCCGTGCCACGCGCCGCCGGCCCGCCGACGTCCTGGGCGTAGCCGGTGCCCGGGAAGAGCGTGCCGGGGTGCTGGTGCACCGAGATGGTCAGCACCCGGTCGTCGTCCCAGAAGACGCGCTCGACCCCGTCGCCGTGGTGGGCGTCGAGGTCGACGTAGGCCACCCGCTGCGCCCCGGCGTCGAGGACGGCGGCGATCGCCACGGCGAGGTCGTTGTAGACGCAGAACCCCGACGCCCGGGCGGGCATGGCGTGGTGCATCCCCCCGGCCAGGCTCAGCGCCCGCGGGGCCCGGCCCTCCCAGACCGCCGTCGTGGCGGTGAGCGTCGACCCGACCACCCGGGCCCCGGCCTCGTGGATGTGGGCGAAGATCGGGTTGTCCTGCTCCCCGAGCCCGCGCGCCGGGTCGGGCCGCCCCTCCCCCGCGGCACGGACGGCGGCGAGGTACTCCGCCTCGTGCACCCGCAGCAGAGCCTCGTCGGCGGCGGCGACGACCGGCTGGACGTCGAAGGCGTCGAGCAGCCCGAGGTCCGCCAGCAGCCGGTGGGTCAGCGCCAGGCGCAGGGGCGCCATCGGGTGGCCCGCGCCGAAGTTGTACTCGAGCAGCTCCTCGCTCCACAGGAGCAGGGGTCTGGGCATGCCGCCACGGTAGCGCGGGCGTGGGCGTGGCAAGGTGAGCGCGTGACCGGTGGGACGATCGACCGCGGACCGCGGCTGCCGGCCCGTGTCCTGGGTGCGGTACGCGACGCGGTCGACCACGTCGCGCGCCACTCCCCCGCACGGCTCGCCCTGCTCGTCTTCGCCGGGATCGTCGCCGTCGTCGCCGCCCTGCTGTCCCTGCCCGCGGCCACCCGCAGCGGGGAGCGGGCCGACCTGGTCGACGCGCTGTTCACGGCGGTGTCGGCGGTGTGCGTCACCGGTCTGGAGACGGTGCCCACCGCGACGCACTGGTCCGGTCTGGGCCAGGCCGTCATCGCCGTCGGCGTCAAGATCGGCGGCCTGGGGGTGATGACCCTCGCCTCGATCCTCGGGCTGGCCGTCTCCCGGCGGATCGGGCTGACGCAGCGGCTGCTCGCCGCCTCCGAGACCGGCACCACCCGCCTCGGGGAGGTCGGCACCCTGGTGCGCGCCGTCGTCGTCGCCTCGGTGTCGGTCGAGCTCGTCCTCACCCTCGTCCTGCTCCCCCGGTTCCTCGTCCTGGGGGAGGCGTTCGGGCCGGCGCTGTGGCACGCCGTCTTCATGGCGGTGTCGATCTTCAACAACGCCGGGTTCGTCGTCCTGGAGGGCGGGTTGGCACCGTTCGTCGGCGACTGGTGGATGTGCCTGCCGATCGTGTTCGGCGGCGCCGTCGGGGCGCTGGGCTTCCCGGTGATCCTCAACCTCGCCGAGCGGGTCCGCCGCACCCGCCGGCTGTCGCTGCACTCCAAGCTCACGCTCGTCACCTACGCGCTCCTCGCGGTGGGCGGGGCGCTGGGCTTCGCGCTCTTCGAGTGGGGCAACGCGGCGACGCTCGGCGGGCTGCCCGTGGCGGACCGGGTGCTCGCCTCCCTGCTCGCCGGGGTGAACGCCCGCTCGTCGGGGCTGACGACGGTGGAGGTCGCCGACATGAGCGACACGACGTGGTTCCTCCAGGACGCGCTCATGTTCGTCGGGGGCGGCTCGGCGTCCACGGCCGGCGGGATCAAGGTGACGACGTTCGCCGTCCTCGTCCTGGCCATCGTCGCCGAGGCCCGGGGCGACCGCGACGCCGAGGCCTTCGGGCGCCGGGTGGGGACGACGACGATCCGGCTGGCCGTGGCGGTGGCGTTCCTCGGCGCCACGCTGGTGGGGGTGGCCACCCTGGCGCTGCTCGCGCTCACCCACCACCACCTCGAGCTCGTCCTCTTCGAGTCGATCTCCGCCTTCGCCACGGTGGGGCTGAGCACCGGGATCACCCCCGACCTGCCGAACGCGGCGAAGTACGTGCTGGCGGCGCTGATGTTCGCCGGCCGGCTGGGGACCATCACCCTGGCCGCGGCGCTCGCGGTGCGGCAGCGCCGCCGGGTGATCCGCATGCCGTCCGAGCCGCCCATCGTCGGCTGACCGGGGGCACACTGCAGGTACGGACCGGCAGGGAAGGAAGGCGCACATGGCGCAGAGCAAGCTCCCGCGCGCGAGCGCGGTGCTCGTCATCGGGCTCGGCCGCTTCGGCGGTGCCCTGGCAGCCACCCTCGAGGACCTCGGACGGGAGGTGCTCGCCGTGGAGAAGGACGCCCAGCTCGTCACCCAGTGGTCCGGGCGGCTGCCGATCATCGAGGCCGACGCCACCAACCCCGACGCCCTCGAGCAGCTCGGCGCCCAGGACTTCTCCGTGGTGGTCGTCGGGGTGGGCACCTCGCTGGAGGCCAGCGTCCTCATCACCGCCAACCTCGTCGACATGGAGGTGCCGCAGATCTGGGCGAAGGCCACCTCCGCGGAGCACGGCCGGATCCTGCGGCGCATCGGCGCCCACCACGTCGTCTACCCCGAACACGACGCCGGGCAGCGGGTGGCGCACATGGTCACCGGCCGGATGCTCGACTACATCGAGATGGAGGACGGCTTCACCATCGTCAAGATGCGGCCCCCGCGGGAGACCCACGGCTTCACCATCGGCGAGTCGCAGATCCGGGCCAAGTACGGCGTCACCGTGCTCGGGGTGAAGTCGCCGGGCGAGGCCTTCGAGTACGCCACCGACGAGACCCGCATCAACCCCGGCGACACGATCATCGTCTCCGGGGACTCCGCGTTGCTCGAGGCGTTCGCCGCACGTCCCTGAGGAACCGCCTGCGTCCGGGCCCGCGTCCCTGACACGCGCCCCGGACGATCTGCCGCCCGACCCTTGACCTCATGAGGATGTGAGCGTTAACGTCTGCTTCACCGGCCCGGGACGAGGTCTGTCCCGTGCACGCAGCCCGACCGGGAACGGCTGACGAGGAGGTCTGTGGGAGCCACGAGCCCCTGCCCGGCTCCCGGGCACCACGCCTCGCGGAGCGGCGCGACCGCCCCGCGACGCACTCGCGCGATGACACGCCCACACCCCGGGCGAGGGCCGCGCAGGCCACCGGGTCGACCACCCGTCATGGGCGCAGCAGCAGTAGGACGCGGCGACGCCGCCGCGCAGACCGAGGAGGGTCTTCACCCATGTCCACCAGTCCACCTGCACGTGCGCGACTCAGAACGGTGGGTTCCGTCGCGGCACTGACGCTGGCCTTCGGGGCCGTGGCGGCACCCGCGTCCTCCGAGCCGGTCACCGGCTCGGAGGACGACCGGCTCGTCGTCCACTACCCACTGAACGAGACGAGCGGCTCCGTCGTCACCGACGCCTCGGGCAACGACCGCCACGCGGAGGTCGTCGACAACGCCGGCGGCACCGCGCGGTGGGAGTCCGGCCGCGGGCTCTACCTGCCCGGCGGGTCCGGCACCACGCCGGCCGTCAAGCTACCCGACTCCCTGCTCAGCGGCCTCGACGACGTGACGATCGCCTTCGACGTCCGCGCCATGGGCACCGCCCCCGGGGCACCGATGTACACCTTCGGCCTCAGCTCCGAGGCCGGCGGGTCCCTCAGCGCCCACCCCGGCAACGACAACGCCATCTTCGCCCGGCACGAGGTGACGCTCACCGGCCCCGACGGCGGGACCGCCCAGACGGTCGGGGGGACCCACGGCCTCACGCGCGAGACCTGGACCCACGTCGCCGTGACCATCGAGGGCGGCGACGCCACCTCCCCGGGCACCATGCGCCTCTACGAGGACGGCGTCCTCGTCGGCACCAACGACTCGGTCACCCTCCGCCCGGGTGACATCACCGCCCCCTCGGCCTTCATCGGCCGCTCGCCTGTCGACTCGGGGCGGCCCGCACAGTTCCGCGGCATCGTCAAGGACTTCCGCGTCTACTCCGCGGCGCTGCCGGGTTCCGAGATCGCCGCGCTGGCCTCCGACCTCGCGGCCGACAACCTCGCCGAGATGATGGACGCCGTCACCCTGCCGGACACCAGCGCGCTCACCGAGAACCTCACCCTGCCGAGCTTCCCGGGACTCACCTGGACCTCGAGCGACCCGACCGTCGTCACCGAGACCGGCCAGGTGTTCCGCCCCGCGCCGGACGAGGAGGACGCGACGGCCACGCTCACCGCGACGGTGACCCACCGGGGCCTCACCGCCTCCAAGGACTTCGAGGTCACCGTGCTCAGACGCGTCGGGTTCAGCGAGGAGGAGCTGGCCGAGGGCCTGGTCCACCACTTCCGTCTCGACGAGACCGAGGGCACCGTCCTGGCCAACTCCGGCAGCGCGGGCAGGGAGGCGGACGCCGAGCTCGTCAACGCCGACAAGGCGACCCTGACCGGGGAGGGGGTGCGCTTCAACCCCGACTCCTACGAGGACTCCCTCGAGGGAGCCTACGTCAGGCTCCCGGACAACCTCACCGCCGGGATGACGAACCTCACCATCGACTACGACGTCTGGGTCGACCCGGCGAACGTCGGCAACCACCAGATGTGGAGCCTGGGCAGCAAGGCCGGCTCGTGCGACGTCGACTCCGGCCTGCAGGCCTCCATCTACGCCTCGAACACGGCCCCTCGCCCCGGTGAGCGCTTCCGCGTCGCCGTCGGCAACCAGAACCTCATGCAGAACGGCGGCCGCCTGCTCGAGGGCGCGTGGAAGCACGTGACCTACACCCAGGCCCTCAACGAGGACGGCACGACGTGGACGGGCACCGTGTACGTCGACGGGGTGCGCTACGCGCAGGCGACGAACCTCACCACCCCGCCCTCGGTCCACGCCTCGGGCACCAACTGCAACTTCCTCGCGCGCTCGCAGGTCTCCGGTGACTACTCCTTCCGGGGCACGATCCGGGACTTCCGGGTCTACGACCGCGCCGTGAGCGCCGACGAGGCGCTCGCGCTCGCCGACGCGACGGTCTCCTCCGGTGTCCGCGCCGACGCCGAGGCCATCGACCTCGGTCTCACCGACGCGATCGTCCGCGACATCGACCTGCCCAAGGTCGGCTCGGTGGCCGGCTCCACGATCACCTGGACCTCCTCCGACCCGTCCGTCGTCGACGTCTACACCCCGCCTCCCACCGCACCGAACGTGCCGGTCACCGGCCGCGTCACCCGGCCCGCCGTCGGGGAGCCCGACGCGACCGCGACCCTGACCGCCACGGTGCGCAAGGGCGCCTACGACGTCACCGTCCGGGAGATCCCGGTGGTCGTCAAGGCCGAGTTCGTCGACGCCGACGCCGTCGCGCGCGACGCGTTCGACCTCGAGCTCGCCGCCACCGACGACATCCGCGGCAACATCACGCTGCCCGCGGAGGGGGAGTTCGGCTCGACGATCACGTGGAACTCGACGTCGGACCTCATCACGCCCACCGGCGAGGTGACCCGGCCCCCGTACGGGCACCCGGACGTCTCGGGCACGCTGACCGCGACCATCACCAAGGGCGAGGCGTCGCAGACCAAGACGTTCCCCTTCACGATCCGGGCGCTGCCGCGGACCGAGGAGATGGAGCGCTACTTCATGGGCTACTTCAAGGGCGAGAACCTCGCCGACGGCGAGCAGATCATGTTCGCGACGTCGAACGGGAACACCGCCCTGGACTGGACCGGGCTCACCGGTGGCCGCCCCTCGCTCATCTCCCAGCTGGGCGACCAGGGCCTGCGCGACCCGCACATCGTCCGCTCCCCGGACGGCGACACGTTCTACATGATCGCCACCGACCTCAACTGGTACGACCAGGGCGGCTACGCGATCAACGACACCCAGTACATCGAGGTCTTCGAGTCCAACGACCTCGTCAACTGGACCCCGCAGCGCCACGTCAAGGTCGCGCCGGACGACGCCGGCAACGCCTTCGCCCCCGAGTCGCTCTGGGTCGAGGAGATCGGCGCCTACGCCGTGTTCTGGGCCCAGTCGCTGTGGAACGACCCGGTCAACCGCACCGGCCAGGGCAACGCGCAGATGTGGTACAACATCACGCGCGACTTCCGGACGTTCTCCGAGCCCAAGGTGTGGCAGGACCCGTTCCCGCAGTCGCGGATCGACACGACCGCGCTCAAGGTCGGCGACTACTACTACCGGGTGACGAAGAACGAGGCCGGCAACGCGGGGTCGGACATCTTCTCCGAGAAGCACACCGACTTCCTCGACAGCAACCTCGACAACTGGGAGCCGGTCGCCCCGGCGCTCGGTCGCACGACGTGGGACCCGAACCAGGGCTACGAGGGACCGATCCTGTTCCAGGCCAACCCGGGCGACACCGCCTGCCCCGGCC
>Ga0079225_10001061_pt1 | contig 15289 bp, 14 predicted proteins | sample Poulit2012_FD_76344 | JGI IMG/M metagenome (GOLD analysis project Ga0079225, IMG submission 76344) | Agricultural soil microbial communities from Georgia to study Nitrogen management - Poultry litter 2012 | ecosystem: Environmental > Terrestrial > Soil > Agricultural land | place: USA: Georgia... | reverse complement strand
TTGGGCTTGAACGGCTTGGGGACATAGTCATCGGCGCCGGCTTCCAGCCCGAGCACCACATCAGCAGTATCACTCTTGGCGGTCAGCATCACGATCGGGACCCCGGACTCCTCCCGGATCCGCCGGCAGATCTCGATTCCGTCGACTCCCGGTAACATCAGGTCGAGTAGCACCAGGTCCGGGGCGACGTTGCGGAACGCCTCCATCGCAGCCGCACCATCGCCGACGGTCTCGACGGCAAACCCCTCCGAATTCAGCACGATGCCAATCATCTCGGCAAGCGCGGAGTCGTCATCGACCACAAGAACACGAGCTTCCATATCGTTAGTCTCCCACTGTTGCTGCCGATTTCCCCAACACCGGCATGCAAAGATGGCCAGAGCACACCGATGCAGAGGGAGAAGGCCTGAGCAATGAGTGATCGCGGTCAGGACGCACCTGGCGGCTGGGGGGAAGTACCCCGCGGCTCCGGCATGTCCGGACCCGGCTGGTCCGGTGAGCCTGCACACGGGGCCGATGGCGGCCCGCCGCCGGGCGGAGGTTACGGCCCGCCGGGTGGGGGCGATGGCCCACCACCGGGCGGAGGTTACGGACCACAACCCGGCAGCGGCTACGGACCACAACCCGGCACTGGCTACGGCCCGCAACCCGGCAGCGGCTACGGCCCACAACCCGGCACCGGGTACGGCCCACAACCCGGCACTGGCTACGGCCCACAACCCGGCAGCGGGTACGGCCAGTTCGGAGCCGGCGGCGGACAACAGGTGCCCACCGGCCCGGCCCTGCAACCGGGCACGATCCCGTTGCGGCCGCTGAACCTCGGGGAGATCTACGACGGGGCATTCCGCTCCATCCGGGCCAACCTGCCGGTGATGCTGGGACTATCGGCGATCGTGGTACTGCTCCTGGGAGCCATCCAGGCGGTGGCGACCTATTCCACCTACGAGCAGGTGAACCAGCTCCTCGGTGGTGTGGACCCCGAAGCGGACCCGGAGGCGTTCGTCTCCGACTTCTCCGATATGGCCACCTCACTGCTGTTGGACCTCGGGGTCAGCTCTCTGGTCTCCTTTATCGCGATCACCGTGTTGACCGGGTTGCTGATCCACGCCGTGAGTCAGGCGGTCATCGGCCGCAAGGCGGAGTTCGGTGACGTGTGGCAGGCGGTACGCCCCCAGATTCTGCGCCTATTGCTGCTCTCCATCGTGATCACGCTGTTGATCCTCGCGGTGGTGGCCGGCGGGGTGGCGGTGATGATCGCGGCGGCGGCCACCGGGTCCATCGCGCTGATCCTGCTGGGGTTGTTCTTCGGGGCCATTGGGATGCTCGCCGGTGTCATCACCGTGCTGACCCTCACTGTGCTCGCCACCCCGGCACTGGTGCTGGAACGAAGCACCATCGGCGCGGCCTTGCGCCGGGGTTTTGACCTAGCTCGGACATCGTTCTGGCGGGTGCTGGGCATCTACCTGCTGACCACCGTACTGACCGTCGTGCTGAGTTTCGCGATCACCTGGCCGTTCGAGCAGGTCGCCATGTTGTCCGGCGGGGAAGGCATGCTCGCCTTCAGCATCGCCACCCTCGGTGGGGTCGTCGCCAACTGGATCGTCACCCCCGTCCTGGCTGCGGTCTTCGCGCTGCTGTACATCGATGTCCGGATCCGCACCGAGGGGTTGGATGTCGAACTCGCACGGGCGGCACAGGACGGGTGAGGCACACGGCACCACAGCCGATGGAGCCTACGCTGGACCCCTCGGCCGATGAGGCCCGGCAATGGGCTCTGGAGGAGCTGTCCAAGGCCGTCTACAGCCAGGGGCCCTCGCTGGTGCAGCGGCTGCTGAACTGGCTATCCGACCTGTGGGAGCGGTTGATGATGGCCGGCCCCGCCGGGGCGGTCCTGCTACCGGTGCTGATCCTTGCTGTGGTCGCCGCCATCATCGGCATCGGTATCGCGCTGGGCGGACCGGTGCGCCGCCGGCGGCTGCAGCGCCGTGGGGGCAGTGTGGAAGTCTTCAACGACACGACCCGCGAGGCGGAGGTTCTGCGCCGCAGCGCCGATGCCGCCGCCGCGGAAGGTGACTACGCCCTGGCGGTGCTGGAACGATTCCGGGCCCTGGTGCGCACCCTCGAGGAGCGGGCATTGCTGACCGACCGTCAAGGGCGCACCGCCCACGAGGCCGCGGAGGAGGCCGGCACCCGTTTTCCCGATCAGGCCGCGGGCCTGCGCCGCGCCGGTGAGTTGTTCGATGCGGTCTGTTACGGCTCGGCCCAGCCCGGCCGCACCGAGGACGCCTGGCTGCGCGAACTGGATCACCAGCTCCAGCAGGCGAGCCCGGTCCCAGCCGTCGTGGTCGCGTCGCAGGGATGGTCGACCCTCCGATGAGCACCGCCGCACCAGACCGCCCGCAGAAGTTCACACCATTGCCCTCCCGGCCCACCGGCACCGACGGCGCGCCGAACCGGCTCTGGTGGGCCGCAGCGGTGGTGTGCGCCCTGGCGGTGGTGTCCCTGGTGGTCTGGCTGCGGCCGGGCGCCACCTCGGACCTGCCCTACGCCCCGGACAACCCCGAGCCGGAGGGTGCCCGGGCGGTGGCGCAGATCCTCGGCGACCATGGGGTCGACGTCGAGTTCGTACGCGACACCTCGGCCGCAATAGCCGATGCCCGCCCCGGGGGCACGTTGCTGATTCTGGATCCGGGGTCGCTGCGCCCGGCGCAGCAACAGGCGCTCGCCGAGGCTCCCGCAGATATCGTGCTGGCCGATCTGGGCGGTGAGATGGCAGATCTGACCGAGCAGGTGGTCGCTTCGGCCGGCGGCGATCGGGCAGCCCGGGAGGCACAGTGTAGCGACGAACACGCTGAGGCGGCCGGTACGGTACACGGTGCCGGACCGATGGTGCAGGCCCAGGCCCCCGGGGTGGCGGTGTGTTTTCCCTCCGGCGCCGACCACGGCGGAATGTGCGCCAGCTGGACCGAGGAGGGCCGCACCTGGCGCGCTCTGGGCGATGGCAGCCTGCTGACCAACGCCAATCTGGCCACAGAGGGCAATGCCGCGCTGGTGTTGCGGATGCTCGGGCAGCACTCCCACCTGACCTGGTACCTGCCCGATCCGGCGGACACTTTCGCACAGGACCCCGACCAGACGCCGGTCTTTCCCTTGTTCGCACCGCAGATGCTGATGCTGTACGGGCTGATCGCACTGGCGCTGGTCCTCTGGCGCGGGCGCCGTCTGGGGCCGGTGGTGCTCGAACCCCTGCCGGTCCGGGTCAAGGCCACCGAGACGACCCGCGGCCGGGGGCGGCTGTACCGTCGTCACAGGGCCTTCGGGCACGCCGGCTCGGCGCTTCGGGCCGGTGCGGTGCAGCGCCTGGCCGGCCGGCTCGGCCTGAGCCGTTCGGCCGGCCCGCACGAGGTGGTGCAGGCCGTTGCGCACGCCACCGGCCGGCCCCCAGAGCAGATTCAGTCCGTCCTGTACAGCCCGCCCCCGCATGACAATGACTCCTTGGTCGCACTGGCCGAGGCACTGGACACCATGGAGAGCGAGGTTCACACCCGATGAACTACCCACCCTCCGCCCCGCCGCCCGAGCCGGGCCACACCGGCCCGGATGGACTCGGCGGGCCGGTTCCGCAGCCCCCGGCCGAACACAGCCGACCAGTGGCCGAGGACGCCCGGCAACCGGGCCCAGTCCCAGCCGCACCGGAAGCATCGGGCCAGGGCTCCGACACCCGCGCGGCGCTAGTCGCCCTGCGGGAGGAGGTCGGTAAAGCCGTCGTCGGCCAGCACGCCACCGTCACCGGTCTGGTGATAGCCCTGCTGTGCCGGGGTCACGTGCTGTTGGAAGGTGTGCCCGGGGTGGCCAAGACCCTCCTGGTGCGCGCGATTGGCGCGAGCCTGGAGCTGGAGATGAAACGGGTCCAGTTCACCCCGGACCTGATGCCCGGCGATGTCACCGGCTCGTTGGTCTACGACGCGAACACCGCCGAGTTCTCCTTCCGTCAGGGCCCGGTGTTCACCAACCTGATGCTCGCCGATGAGATCAACCGGACCCCGCCGAAGACCCAGTCCTCCCTGCTGGAGGCGATGGAGGAACGCCAGGTCACCGTCGACGGCCAGCCACGGCCGCTGCCGGAGCCGTTCGTCGTGATCGCCACCCAGAACCCGGTGGAGTACGAGGGCACCTACCCCTTGCCCGAGGCGCAGCTGGACCGGTTCCTGCTGAAACTGCTGCTGCCGCTGCCCGAGCGTGGCGAGGAAGTGGAGGTGCTGTACCGCCACGCCCACGACTTCGACCCCCGGGACCTGGCCGCCGCCGGAGTGCGCGCCGTGGCCGGCCCGGAGCAACTAGCTGCCGCCCGCAACGAGGTGGCTGGCGTGCAGGTCGGCCCGGAGGTGCTGGGGTACATCGTGGACCTGTGCCGCGCCACCCGCACCTCGCCGTCGTTGGCACTGGGTGTCTCCCCCCGAGGCGCCACAGCACTGCTGGCCACCTCCCGGGCCTGGGCCTGGCTGAGTGGCCGCACCTTCGTCACTCCGGACGACGTCAAAGCGCTTGCCCACCCGACGCTGCGGCACCGGATCCGGTTGCGGGCCGAGGCCGAGTTGGAAGGAGTCAGCGCTGAGTCGGTACTGGACGGCATCCTGGCCACGGTGGCGGTCCCGCGCTGATGGCGATCACGGGACGGGTGGCGGCGCTGCTGGCGCTGGGGCTGGTCCCCGCGCTGCTGGTTCCCCATGCCTTGACCGTGCTCACCTGGACGGTCCTGGTGGTATCGATCGGGGCGCTGGACTGGGCGCTGGCGGGCCGCCCGGATGAGGTACAGATCAGCCGCGCCCCGATGCGTGCGCTGCGGCTGACCGAACAGACCACCTCGGAGTTGACGCTGACCAACACCGGAAAACGCCCCCTTCGGGCCCTGGTGCGCGATGCGTGGCAACCCAGCGCGGGTGCGGTGGCGGACCGGCACCGCGTGCACCTACCGGCCGGGGAGAGTCGGCGGGTGCGCACCACCCTGGCCCCGAGGCGGCGCGGGGAGCTGGCAGCCGCCGGCATCACGGTGCGCTCCTACGGTCCGCTGGGCCTGGTCGCCCGGCAGCGCACGCTACCCGCCGCAGATCGGTTGCATGTCCTTCCCGAGTTCGCCTCCCGCAGGCACCTGCCCTCCCGGCTGGCCCGGCTGCGGGAGATGGACGGACGCACGGCGGTCAACGTCCGCGGCCAGGGCACCGAGTTCGACTCGCTGCGCGAGTACGTGATCGGCGACGACGTCCGCGCCATCGACTGGCGGGCCACCGCCCGTCGCTCGGAGGTGGTGGTGCGCACGTGGCGGCCCGAACGAGACCGGCGGGTGCTGATCATGCTGGACACCTCCCGATTGTCGGCGGCCCGCCTGGGTGATGTGCCCCGCCTGGATGCCGGTATCGAGGCGGCGTTGTTGCTGACCTCACTGGCCGCCCAGGCCGGGGACCGGGTGGACCTGATCGCGGCCGGTCGCACGGTGCAGGCGCGGGTGCGCGGTGAGCACAGCCCGACCGTGATGGCGGAGCTGGCTCGTTCCCTGGCGCCGTTGGCACCCGAACTACTCGAACCGGACTGGCCGATGGTGGCCCAGGAGGTCCGGGACCGGATGTCCCAGCGTGGCCTGGTGGTGCTGCTGACCGCCCTGGAACCAGGGGCGGTGGAGTCGGGGCTGGTGAAGGTGGTGGCTTCCCTGGCCACCGAACACCAAGTGGTGCTGGCCTCTGCTACCGACCCCGAGGCACAAGCGCTGCGCACCGTCCGGGAGAGTTCGGCCGAGTTGTTCGACGCGGCCGCAGCCGAACGCGCCGAACTCGAGCGTGATGCGCTGGCACGGCGGCTGGGCCGGGCCGGTGCGGAGGTCATCCAGCGCGGCCCCCACGACCTGGCCCCGGCCCTGGCGGATACCTATCTGGCGCTCAAAGCCGCCGGCCGGCTGTGACCAGGTGCCCGCCCGCCGTCGGCCACTGGTCAGGCCACAGTGATGACCCGGTCCTCCGGACGCCAGCGACCCGGTCCTCAGGCCGCAGTGGCGACCGTGTCGTCGACGAGTTCGGCGCGCATATCCCCGGTCTCCCCATCACGGACCGCTCGCCGGCCCCAGACGATCGTGTAGATCCAGTACCCGGCCAGCACCAGGGCACCGATGGTGATCTTCACCCCGGTGGGCAGATCGGAGGGAGTGACGAATCCCTCGACCAGGCCGCTGACCCCGAGCACCACGACCAACCCGAGCACGATCGTGATCAGCGCCCGGCCTTCCTCGGCCATCGCCTGGGCCCGGGTGCGCGGGCCCGGGGCCACCCAGGTCCAGAACAGCTTCGTGCCGGTGCCCACTGCGATGAAGATCGCGGTCAGCTCCATCAAGCCGTGGGGCAGGATCAGCCCGAAGAAGACATCGAGCATCCCGTGTTCAGCCATCATCGCGCCGGCTCCGCCGACTCCGACGGCGTTCACGGCCAACACGTACACCGGAAAGACGGCGGTGAAGCCCAGGCCGATCGCCTGAGCGGAGATCCAGGCGTTATTGGTCCACACCTGTGCCGCGAAGTCCGGTGCCGGTTGGTTGGAGTAGTAGGCGGCGAAGGCGTCCTCGGCATAGCTGCGGCGCTCGGCAGGGGTGCCCAGTTCGGCGAGTGCTTCCGGAGTGGCCAGCAGCCAGGTGGCATGAGCCCAGCCGATGGCGATGAACACGACCATCGCCGCTAAGGTCCACCACCGGACCCGGTAGAAGGCGGCGGGCAGCGAGATCGCCGCAAACCGCACCACATCCGACCAACCCAGCTCGTGCCCCCCGCTGATCGCTCCGCGAGCCCGGGCCAGCATCGTCGACAACCGGGAGACCAGCCCGGGGTCCGGGGCGGCCGTACGCAGCTGGGACAGATGGGTTGCCGTGGCCTGGTAGTGACTGATCAGCTCATCACATTCGGCACCGCTGAGCTGGCGCCTGCGCAGCAGCTCGCGCAGCCGGGCCCACCGCCCCGCGTTCAGCGCCACGAATGCATCAACGTCCACGAGCGATACCCTGCCACATGTGAGCAGGGCTAACCCGTACGCAACTGCGGCCTCCCCCGGCCGGACTGGCTCGAGCGCGCCCGCGCACACCGAGCCAGGTCAGCCGGGACCGGCTGCGCCCGCGGCTGGTGGCACGGGGGCTGGCGCCGGTAACCACCGTGATCCCGCAAGCCCCGGACCCGGATCGGCCCGTACCGGCCCCACCGGTGCCGAGCAGCACCGAGTCGTCACCGGTGAGGCTGTCGCCCTGGACCTGGCACCGGCTTCTGCGCTGAGCCGGCTGATGTCCGGCGCTATCGATATCCTCGTCTACGGCGGTGTCGGGGCCGGGCTGCTCATCCTGCTCAGCCGCCTGATGCAGAACATGGCCCAGGCGCAGACCTTTCAGATCGTGGCGATCGCGACCATGATGGTCATCGCCCCGGCAACAGTGGAGACACTCACCCGTGGGTTGTCCCCGGGCAAGCTGGCCATCGGGTTGCGGATCGTGCGCGACGACGGCGGTCCGATCCGGTTCCGGCATGCGCTGATCCGCTCGCTGACCGGAATCGGGGAAATCTGGCTCTCCCTGGGATCGCTGGCGTTGATCGCCTCGATCATTCACCCCAGGGCCAAGCGGTTCGGCGACATGCTGGCCGGCACCTATTCTCTGCAGGTCCGGGAAGCGGAGATCGCCGTCGCCCCGCTGCTGATGCCTCCGGATCTGCGCCAGTGGGCCGAAGAGGCCGATATCCGGAGGCTTCCAGATTCACTGGCCCTGCACGCCCGGGTCTACCTGTCCCGGACCGGAGAGCTGCATCCCCGGGTCCGCCAGGACGTCGGTCGGGCATTCGCCTCCACCCTGGAGCGGTATGTCTCTCCACCCCCACCCTGGGGGGTGGATCCGGAACGGTTCGTGGCCGGGGTTCTGGTGGCCCGCAGGGACCGGGAGTACCGGGCGGGGTTGGCCAGTGCCGAACGGGAGGCCGTGGAGGCCGAGCGGGTTCGTCGCCTGCCCTTCGGCATTCCCGACGCCGACTGAGAGTCACGGCCGGTGCGATCAGCACCGACGGTCAGCACTTCGAGCAGGTCGCCGCCGGCACCTGGGCCCGGGACTCCCTGCCTGAGAACGTCCTACTCGCGGGGGTGACGGGCCCCTGCGGCTGAGCGCCCACCGTGAGGTGGCAGGTTACGCCGCGGCCGCCGAGGTCATCCCCTACGTGGGCGACTGAGTCCGCCACTGGCCCGGCACGCAGTGCCACCCCGGTCAAGGCTGGAGGTAGAGACGTTCGCAGACCGGGCTGTCTTGCTCACGTGTCCAGGACGCTACCCGGTCCCCGATCCGGCGCCACCCCTGACGTTCGTAGAGTGCGACGGCGGGTGAACGTTCGTCGACCACATCCAGAACCAGCTGCCGGCCGGCTCCGGCCGCCCAGGTCCGCGCCCGGTCCAGGAGACGCCCGCCAAGGCCCAACCCGTGGCCGCGCGCCCCAGGGGCGACGAAAAGCCGGGATACCCCCGCCAGTTGGTCGCCGTCGAACCCGGTCAGGGCAGCGATATCGGCGCCGACGTCGCTGACCACACAGATGTGTCCCAGCACCTGCTGGCCGTGGTCGGCCCGGCTACCACTCGGCCCGGTGGCTACCCAGGCGGCGATAATGCTCGGTGGTCGCAACCAGTTGCCCGGGTCATCCGGCCAATACATCGGATACCGGTCGTGGTCATGGACCGCTCGTAGAGTCCGCACACACGCCGGCAGGTCCTCCTGCTCACGCGCACGGATCCGCACGCCTTTCGCCGGGGGCATGGGCTCCTTCAGTACCGGTAGTGCTCAGACTTGTAGGGGCCGGCCACGTCCACCCCGAGGTACTCGGCCTGCTCCTTGGTCATCTCGGTCGGGTCCACACCGAGGGCCTCCAGGTGCAACCGGGCCACCTTCTCATCGAGGACCTTGGGCAGCATGTGCACGTCCACCTCATACTCCGAGGCCGGATCGGCCAGCTCGATCTGAGCGATCACCTGGTTGGCGAAGGACGTGCTCATCACGAACGACGGGTGCCCGGTCGCGTTGCCGAGGTTCAGCAACCGGCCCTCGGCGAGCACGATGATCGAACGCTGCTGCTCATCGTCGGTGAAGGTCCACTCGTGCACCTGAGGCTTGATCTCGGTGCGGGTGACGCCGGGAATCTGGGCCAGGCCGGCGATGTCGATCTCGTTGTCGAAGTGTCCGATGTTGCCGACCACGGCCTTGTTCTTCATCCGGCTGAGGTGCTCGGCGGTGATCACGTTGAAGTTGCCGGTGGTGGTGATGAAGAAGTCAGCGGTGTCGACCACATCCTCTAGTCGCACCACCTGGTAGCCGTCCATCGCTGCCTGCAACGCACAGATCGGATCGATCTCGGTGATCACCACCCGCGCGCCCTGCCCGCGCAGGGACTCCGCGGCCCCCTTGCCGACGTCGCCGTAGCCGCACACCACGGCGACCTTCCCGCCGATCAGGATGTCGGTGGCCCGGTTGATGCCATCGGGCAGCGAGTGGCGGATGCCGTAGCGGTTGTCGAACTTGGATTTGGTGACCGAGTCGTTGACGTTGATCGCCGGGAAGAGCAGCTCCCCGGCGGCCGCCAACTGATACAGCCGGGTGACGCCGGTGGTGGTTTCCTCGCTCACACCGACGATCTCGGCAGCAGCCCTGGTCCAGTACTGGGGGTCAGCGGCGAACCGCCGGCGCAGCTGGCCCAGGAAGGCGAGCTTCTCCTCCGAGTACCCCGCATCACCCGGCTGCGGGTCCGGTGGCACTGCCCCGGCGCGCTCGGCGCGCAGGCCCTCGTGCACCAGCATGGTCGCGTCCCCGCCGTCGTCGAGGATCAAGGTCGGTCCGTGGTGCCCCGGCCAGTGGAAGATCTCATCGGCACACTCCCAGTACTCCGCCAAGGTCTCGCCCTTCCAGGCGAACACCGCCACCCCGGCCGGTTCCTGCGGGGTGCCATGCGGGCCGACCACCACCGCCGCGGCAGCCTCATCCTGGGTGGAGAAGATGTTGCAGGAGGCCCAGCGCACCTGCGCCCCCAGCGCGGTCAGCGTCTCGATCAGCACCGCGGTCTGCACCGTCATGTGCAGCGAACCGGCGATCCGGTGACCGGCCAGCGGCTTGCTCTGACCGAATTCCTCACGCAACGCGATCAAGCCGGGCATCTCGTGCTCGGCGAGCCGGATCTGGTGGCGGCCGGACTCGGCCAGGCTCAGATCGCGGACCTTGTAGGTGTGGGCACGCTCATCGAAAGTCATAACTCCAGAGCGTAACTGTCCGTGCGTGTGACTGCGCGACCACGTTGCGGACACCGGATGCCTCCGGGCGGGCCGGTTCCGCCCGGGCCCATAGAGTGAAGTCCATGAAGGATTTCGACGCGATCACCATCGAGCAGTTGCGCGCCGTCGGCGGAGCCAAGTGGGGCCGGTTCCCCGAGGCGATCGGGGCGTTCATCGCCGAGATGGACTTCGGGATCGCCGAGCCGATCACCGCTGCCCTGCACGAGGCGGTGGAGGTGGGCGCGTTCGGCTATCTCAGCGACGGGCCCGTTCGGGCGATGGGTGAGGCCTTTGCCGGCTTCGCCGAGCAGGCCTACGGCTGGCAGGTCGATCCCGGCGATGTGCACGCGATCCCCGATGTGCTCTCCGGTCTGGGGGCGGCGATCCGGTTCCTGACCGACCCCGGCACGCCGGTGATCGTGCCCACCCCGGCCTATATGCCGTTCCTGCAGATCCCGCACGTGCACCAGCGTCCGATCCTGCAGGTGCCGATGATTCACGACGGGCACCGGTACCGCTACGACCTGCAGGGCCTGGATGAGGCGTTCGCGGCCGGTGGTCAGTTGCTGGTGCTATGCAACCCGCACAACCCGGTCGGCCGGGTGCTGGAAACCGGCGAGATGCTCGAGGTGGCGCAGGTGGCCCAGCGGCACGGCGGGCGGGTCTTCGCCGATGAGATCCACGCCCCGCTGGTCTACGGCGAGCACCGGCATGTGCCCTACGCATCGCTGAACGAGGTCACCGCTGGACATGCCATCACCGCCACCTCCACCTCCAAGGCGTGGAACCTGCCCGGGTTGAAGGCCGCCCAGCTGATCCTGAGCAACGACCACGACCGGCAGCGGTGGCAGACGGCGGGCCCGATCGTGTCCGAGGGCACTGCGAATCTGGGCCTGGTGGCCGCAGTTGCCGCCTACTCCCACGGCCGGCCCTGGCTGGCCCAGGTGCTGGATTACCTGGACGGCAACCGCATCCTGTTGGGTGACCTGGTCGCCGAGCATCTACCGGGGGCGCGCTACCAGGCACCGGAGGGCACCTATCTGGCGTGGCTGGATCTGCGTCAGGTAGGCCTGAGTGCCCCGCTCGGGCAGTTCTTCCGCAGCGAGGCCGGTGTGATCGTCACCGATGGCACCTTGTGCGGTGCGGGCGGGGAAGGGTTTATCCGGTACAACTTCGCTACCCCCCGCCCGATCCTGACCCAGGGCCTGGCGCAGATGGGTGCGGCGCTGCGCGCAGCCCGGACCTGAGTGCAGGTGCTGACCTCGATCCGGCGTCCTCAACTCAGCTGCCGGGCCTCCTCGGCGAGCAGCACCGGCACACCGTCGCGCACCGGGTAGACCAGCGGCCGGCTGGAATCGTCGGAGATCAGCACCGCTTCGCCGTCGTCGTCCGTGCCCAGGGTGAGGCGGGCACCGGTGCGCGGGCAACGCAGGATCTCCAGCAGCCAACTGGGGATCGTGGGGATCTGCGGCTCGGGTCGGTCCTGGCTCATTGCTCCTCCTGGTGATCGGGACGCCCCTCAGCGCGCACGATGCCCAGGACGCCATCACGGATCTTGACCATGATGTCCTCGTCCTCAGCTTCGACGTTCAGCCGGAGCAACGGTTCGGTGTTCGAGCCCCGCAGATTGAACCACCACCGCGGGGGTTCGGACCAGTGGCTGAGCAGCAGCCCATCCAGATCATCGACGACGACGGTGCCCGCGGCCACGTCCTCGGCGAAGGCCGCTCGCACCCGGTCCAGCACCTCGGGCACATCGGATACTCGGGAGTTGATCTCCCCCGAAGTGCTGTACGGGGTGTGTACCTCGGCCAGTTCCGACAGCGTCATCGTCTGCTCCGGCTCTCCCAGCGCCCGCAGCACGTGCAGGGCAGCGAGCATGCCGGTGTCGGCAAACCAGAAGTCGCGGAAGTAGTAATGTCCGCTGTGCTCCCCGCCGAAGACGGCATCGTGTGCGGCCATCTGGGCCTTCATGAACGAATGGCCCACCGGGGTGCGCACCGCTGTCCCCCCGCCAGCCTCGACGTACTCCGGTACGGCCCGGGAGGTGATCAGGTTGTGGATCACGGTGCCGGTGCGGCCGGCGGCCTTCTCCGCCGCCAGTTCCCGCAGAGCGACTATCACCGTGATCGCCGAGGGACTCACCGCAGCGCCTCGTTCGTCGACGACGACGCATCGGTCGGCGTCACCGTCGAAGGCCAGTCCCACATCGGCCTGTTCGGCCACCACAGCGGCCTGCAGGTCCAGGAGGTTCTCGGGTACCAGCGGGTTGGGTTCGTGGTGTGGGAAGGAGCCGTCCAGTTCCGGGTACATCAGCACGATATCCAGACCCGGATCGGCCAGACCGGCTTCAGTTCCCAGCACCGCGGGTGCGGTCAGCGCGGCCATCGCGTTGCCGGCGTCCACCACTACCTTCAGCGGCCGGATCCCGGACAGGTCCACCAGGCTGCGCAGGTGGGTGGCGTAGTCGGTGAGGACGTCGCTACTGGAGGTGGTGCCGGTCTGGGTGGCGGCCGGGACCCCCTCGGTCAGGTACTGCTCAGCCAGGTGGCGCACATCGGCCAGGCCGGAGTCCCGGCCCACCGGGCGGGCGCCGGGGCCACACAGTTTGATGCCGTTGTACTGCGCCGGGTTGTGACTGGCGGTGAACATCGCCCCGGGCATGTCCCAGGCGCCGGAGGCGTAGTAGAGCCCGTCGGTGGAACACAACCCCAGGTTCACCACGTCGCCGCCACGCCAGGTGACCCCCTCGGCGAAGGCCGTCGCCAGCTCCGGGGAGGAGTCGCGCATATCCCAGCCGATCGCCACGGTCAGCTGGGTATCGGGACGGCCGGCAGCGATCACATCGGCGAAGGCGGCCCCCAGGGCGCGGGCACCCTCGACGTCGAACTCCTCGGGGACCAGGCCACGGATGTCGTTGGCCTTGATGATCTGGGTCAGGTCGCACACGCTGGCGAGCCTACCGGCCGGAGCAGCTTCTCTGGCCCTCGGTCAATCCTCGTCGCCGCGAATGACCCGCAGATGACCGCGGCGACCGGACTCTGGCGCTGGCCGGGGTGCGGTGATCGGCGCCGGGGCGACCGGGCCCCGTGCTGCCGGCACACTGGGGGCGGGGTCGGCGCGGGAGGCCTCGCGCACCGCATCGGCCAGGGCCAGTAGATCATCGGAGCTGGGCGGTGCCGGTTCGAACTCGGTGGCCAGTTGCACCACATCCCAACCGCGGGGAACTGTCAGCCGTTCGGCGTGCGGCAGGCACAGATCATAGGAGTGTGGTTCGGCCTGGGTGGCCAGCGGGCCCAGCACTGCGGTGGAGTCGGCGTAGACATAGGTCAGCGTGGCCACAGCAGGTTCGCTGCAGGTGGATCGGGTGCACTGACGGGTCGCTCTCACAGGTCCTGAGGCTACCTGCCCGAATGGTGAGTTGGTGACCTACCACGCCCGGGTGAGCGGCATCACCGGCCAGTCTGGCACTCTGGTGCCATGGCCGATCCTGCAGATGTCAGCACCACGGTGCTGCCCTCACGGCGCAGTGGCAAGCGCCGCGATCGCCACGGCCGCGGTATGCGCGGCCCGCTGCTGCCTCCGACGGTCCCGGGAGCGCGCAGCCGCAGCGAGCAGTTCGATGCGATGCTGCTGACGGCCGTGCAGGTGGTCGAACAGCGCCTGGGCCAGAACCTGGATCGGGTCGACTACGCCGTGGAGGAGGTCCCACCCTCGGCGCCGGCGCCTTGGGAGGCCGGTGCGGTGTCCCTGGGCAGGTACTTCCCCGCCGAACCGGCTGCCGGCCTGCAGGCGCGGATCGTGCTGTATCGCCGCCCGATCACCAGCCGCGCCCTGGGCCAGGCGGATCTGGCCGGGATGATCTATGAAGTGGTCGTCGAACAGATCGCCCACCTGCTGGGCCGCTCGCCGGAGGAGATCGATCCAGACCACCCCGGATAAGGCTGCACCCGGATAAGACTGGCGGTCAGGACGTGCCCAGGCGCACCGCGACCCGCTGCTCGATATCCGCATCCGGGGTCAGGGGCATCACCGTGATGAGTTCACCGTCCGCGGCCTGAGCGGTCAATGTCGCGGTGGCGAGCACCTCCTCGCCGCTCACCTCGATCGCGACCGCCTCGGCGAGGTCGATCTCGCCGGTGTCCAGCGGTACCGAAGCTTCGGCGGGCACCTGGACCTCGGTCGCCTCGGCGACCTCGCCGTTGGCGCTGACCGTGCGAATCTGGATGGTCTGTTCGCCTGGCAGCGGGTTGGTCAGGGCTACCTGGACCTCATCGACCTGCTCACCGGCGCCCGGCAGCATCAATAGCCCGTGGTCGGCCGGGGTCTGAGCGGCAACCCAGGCCCGGTCGCTTACCGGCTGGTCCGGGTCCAGTTCGCCGGCTTCTCCCGGCCGATCGAGCAGGACCGACCCGGTCACCGGCACATCGGAATCGACCCGCAGACCCACCGCCCCGGCGGGCACCCCATCTAAGGAGATATCGGTAACAGTGCCCGGTTCGAGTACTTGCTCCTCGGCCCCGGGGAGGACGTCGGCCCCCTCCGCGCCGAGCACCGTGACGCTGATCTCAGCCTCTTCCTCGGCCGGGTTCACCAGCCGCAGCGTCGCCGGTTCGGCCCCTTCGTCGGCGCCGGGCACGAGCAGGGGCCCGAGGTGGAGCTGGGTGGCCGGATCAGCGGCGGCGTTGACCATGTCGGTGCCCGCGGGCACCACTCCCTGCAGCGCACTGTCCTGGATCACCGCCGCCAGCCGGCCGCCGTCGGAGGTCACCCGGACCGCGAGACGCTCCTCAAGAGACAGGGTCTCCAGCAACACCACGCGTGCGGCCTCCGGGGGCACCAGCACCGATGCGGTGTTCTCCACGGGACCCGTGGCACCCCAGGCCGCGATCTCGGCGCTGACCGGTGTCTGACCAGGGTTGGTCAACGTCAACCGCGCCGAGGACCCCAGCTCGGTGCTGCCCCCCACCAGCCA
>Ga0079225_10001060_pt1 | contig 15306 bp, 13 predicted proteins | sample Poulit2012_FD_76344 | JGI IMG/M metagenome (GOLD analysis project Ga0079225, IMG submission 76344) | Agricultural soil microbial communities from Georgia to study Nitrogen management - Poultry litter 2012 | ecosystem: Environmental > Terrestrial > Soil > Agricultural land | place: USA: Georgia... | reverse complement strand
TGTGTGCACCGCCCTGGGGTTCTGCGATCACTTCATCTGCAATGCCAAGTTCCTTCAGGTCGTCCGCAGTAATTTTGAGTGATTCTGCCGATATCTCCTTCAAAGAAGCATCTTTGAAAAGGATACTTGCCGCCCCTTCAGGGGAAATCACTGAATAAGTAGCATTTTCAAGCATCAGGAGCCGGTTGCAGACACCGAGCGCCAAAGCACCACCTGAACCGCCCTCACCTATCACCACGCTGATGACGGGCACTTTCAGCCCGGCCATTTCAACGAGATTGCGTGCAATGGATTCACTCTGGCCCCGTTCTTCCGCCGCTCTGCCGGGATATGCACCTTTTGTATCGATGAAACAGATGATCGGGCGGTTGAATTTATCCGCCTGCTTCATGAGCCTCAGGGCTTTTCTGTAGCCGTCCGGATGGGCCATGCCGAAATTACGCTTTATGTTATCTTTCGTATCACGACCGCGCTGATGGCCGATGATTGTGACCGGCGTACCTTTATAGGTGGCGATGCCCCCGACAATCGCCGCATCATCGCTGTACACCCGGTCTCCGAAAAATTCGATGAAGTCATCGAACATTGCATCGATGTATTCAAGTGTCGTCGGACGGTTTATATATCTCGCAATCTCCACACGCTGCCACGGTGTAAGATTATTGTATATTTCATTCTTCTTGTCCGTTACTTTCTTTTCAAGAAAACTGATTTCCTTCGTCAGATCCAGCTTGTTTTTCGCCGCATACTTTTCCAGTTCCCTTATTTTCTCTTCAAGTTCCTGTATGGGTTTCTCAAATTCGAACGCCATGACTACACCCCGCTATGCATTCTGAGTATTTTTCCGAGATAGTCTTTCATATCAGTACGGTCGACAACCCTGTCAAGCTGTCCGTGTTTAAGCAGGAATTCCGCCGTCTGGAAATCGTCGGGCAGTTTCTCCTTAATGGTCTCTTCGATGACACGCCTGCCCGCAAAGCCGATGAGAGCGCCGGTTTCAGCCAGATTGATATCCCCGACTGAAGCAAAGCTTGCCGACACACCTCCTGTTGTGGGGTTCGTCATATAGGCAATGTATAAAAGCCCTGCCTGACTGTGCTTTTCAATCGCCACACTTACCTTGGCCATCTGCATCAGGGAGACGATTCCTTCCTGCATGCGGGCACCGCCGCTCGCTGTGAACACGATGACCGGCAGTCCTCTGTCAGTGGCGTAATTGAATGATCTGGCAAGTTTTTCGCCGACGGCAGAACCCATGCTCCCCATTCTGAAGCGTGGATCCATGATGGCGACAACCGACCGCGTACCATCTATTTCACCTTCTGCACAGACTACCGCTTCATTCAGGCCGGTCTTCTGCCGGTCTTTTTCAAGCTTCGATCCATAATTCGGGAATTCAAGCGGGTTGGCAGATGTCACTTCTTCAAAAAGCACTGTAACCGTACCTTCATCCATCAGCGCCTCCATGCGTTCGACGCTGGTGATCGGCAGATGGTGGTTGCAGTTTGTGCAGACATTCAGCCTTTTATAAAGTTCTTTCGAATAAAGGATCTTTTTACAGTTCGGGCATTTGGTCATGATTGAAGCACTATTTTCGAATGTACCATCATTCGAGTTGGTTTCATTTACTTTTTTATTCAGCTTGGAAAACAAGTCTTTTAGCATACTTAACCCCTTGTTTCTATTACGAATTGAAGGCTCGTGAATATTTATCGAGCAAAACGTGAATTTTTTTTAATATTTGATTATCATCGTCATAGACAGACATGTCTTCATCGTCATGCTTCGACCTGACATGATTTTCAATCATTTCTTTGATCTCTATGATTTCATCCTTCTGTCTTTTTGTTCTGATGAGATACTTGCCGATCAATTGGAATAATTGATGGTTGTCTATATCGGCGAGGAAAGTGCCTTCCCCGCGGCGTACATAGATGATGCCAAGCAGTTCAAGGGCTCTGAGTGCTTCTCTGACACTCTGCCGGCTGACATTCAGCTTATCCTTCAGGTACCTCTCGCTCGGCAACTTTTCGCCAACCTGGATATTTTCGGCTTCCACCAGGTTGTGGATCTGTTCTACGATATGTTCCAAACCCGTTCTTTCTTCCATAGTCCCCCCGTGATTACTGCGTCAGTTTTAACGCATTCTGGTAGACCTCTTCCGGATCCACTTTGATACGGCTGACTCCGCTTTCCATAGCCGCTTTTGCCACTGCTTTTGCAACGTTGGGAGCGACTTCCTTGTTGAATGCATCCGGGATGACATAATCGGCCCTCAGTTCGTCTTCAGAAATCAGATCGGCAATTGCAACGACAGCCGCCTTTTTCATCTCGTCATTGATATGCGTCGCACGCACATCCAGTGCACCCCTGAATATGCCGGGGAAGGCAAGTACGTTGTTGATCTGGTTCGGGAAATCACTGCGGCCCGTGCCTATGATACTTGCGCCTGCAGCTTTTGCTGTATCAGGCATGATTTCAGGATTCGGATTCGCCATGGCGAAGATGATTGGATCCTCTGCCATTGTCTTCACCATCTCCTCGGTCAATGCACCTTCGATGGAAACTCCAATGAATACATCGGCATCCTGGATTACGTCTTCAAGGCCACCTTCAACCTGATCCTGATTTGTAAACTGTGCGATTTTTTCCTTGACCGGATTCATGCCGTTCGGACGGCCTTCATAGATTGCACCTCTTGAATCACACATGATCATCTCTTTTACGCCGAAGCTGTACAGAAGTTTGACAATTGCCACTCCGGCAGCCCCCGCACCGTTCAGGACGACCTTGATCTTATTCAGAGAACGATCAGTCAGCTTCAACGCATTCATGAGACCACTCAAAGTCACGATTGCAGTGCCGTGCTGATCGTCATGGAACACCGGGATATCCGTCTCGCGGCTCAGTCTCGCCTCAATTTCAAAACATCTCGGTGCAGAAATATCCTCCAGATTGATTCCTCCAAAAATGGGAGTCATCAGTTTGACCGTGTTGACGATCTCATCCACATCGTTCGTCTCGAGTGCTATCGGGAAAGAATCGACGCCGGCAAAATTTTTGAAAAGCGCACTTTTGCCTTCCATTACAGGCAGGCTCGCCTTCGCACCGATATTGCCGAGACCGAGTACTGCGGAACCGTCGGTCACCACACCAACCGTGTTGCTTTTAATCGTATAGTCGAAGACTGTGCGGTCATCCTCATAAATCTCTTTGCACGGCTCGGCAACACCCGGGGAGTAGGCCAGGCTGAGTGCCTCCCTGTCTTTGATCTCCACCTTGGAATTTACTGATAGTTTTCCCTGCTTCTGCTTGTGCATGTGTAGTGCATCATCTCTTAGCGACAAATTGATCTCCCTTTCTCTGAGTGGTCATACCACTTTTAATATTAACATTATCGATATTGTGTGACAACAAATTATCTTAAAATACGTATGTCCTCTTTATTCAAAGTAGATATCAGCGCCGGCAGATCCTGCAGCTTCACCCTGCCGATCTCTTCACGATTCCCGAAATCAAGCACAGGAATTCCGGCATTGCCGAGAAATCCGCTGAAATCGTACTTGCCGGCATGCCTTACGAACACCTTCCTGGCTGATTTCAAATATTCCTTTTCGAAAATCTCAGGAGACGCGACATCATCTATGATGAGCTGTTTTTGCCCTTTTCTCTCTTCAATCCTGCCGGAGGTCACGAGCATCTTCTCAGACAGCCTGCCGTGGATGTTGAAGTAGACTTTTGGGAAAATGACCGCCTCCATCTCACGAAAGCCGTCGGAAACACTGGCGAATGCCATGTTCTGCCCTTTTTTGGTCCTGATCACTTTCACTTTCTCATAGAACAGCAGGTAATCGCCGTTCCGATTGTTGTGATGAAGCAGTGTAAAAGGAATGTACTGCATATCCCTGTGCATAATTTTGACCGGGTGCTCCGAGATGTAGAAACCGAATACTTCCTTCTCCCCTTCAATCATTTCCAGTGGATCCATCTCATCTGCATACTGGTACTCTTTTTTTACACTGAAGCCCAATGTACTCAGAAAGGAATCATGTGAATACTCTTCAGTATTTATGTTATCCACCATGGAGAGGGACTGAAGCATCGTTTTCCTGTTTTCCTGAAAACTGTCCAGTGCGCCTGAATTGATCAGCTGCCTCAGAATCTTTTTATTCAGATTAACTTTCTCCACGCGGGTTTTCAGATCATAGAGATCTTTGAAAGGCCCCTTACTCCGCTCATCTATTATGGCTTCAGCCGTCCGGAATGTAATCCCGCTAATCATTCCGAGCCCCAGCCTGATACCGCCCCCCGCCGTGTTCATCCAGGCTGAACGGTTGATGTCCGGAGGCAGGATATCTATCCTCAGCTGCCTGATTTCATCGGTTACCTGTTTCATCTTCGCATCGTTGCCGAAATGGTGCGTCAGAATAACGGAATAAAAAATCTCGGGATATTTTGTCTTTATATACGCCAGTATATAGGAGATGCGGCTGTATGCAATCGCATGGCTTTTTACAAAACCATAGTCGGCAAATTCCATGATCAGATTGAAAATGGACTGTCCGAGCTCAGCTCCATACCCCCTGGAAGCCGCCCCCTGTTCAAAATGGGAGCGTTCCTTCTCAAGCCGCACCCTGTCCTTCTTGCTCATTGCACGTCTTAGTATATCCGCCTCTGCATATGAATAGCCTGCTATTTTAGCGGCAATTTGCATAATTTGTTCCTGATATACTATGACACCGTACGTCTCCTCCAGTATCTCTGCGAGATCAGGATGCGGGTACGACACTTTGCCGGGATTCTCCTTCCCTTCTATGAAACGCGGGATCTCCTTCATCGGGCCGGGCCTGTACAGCGCGTTCACAGCAGCCAGGTCCAGAAAAACCTTAGGATTCACATCCTGGATGACTTTGCGTATGCCATCTGATTCGAGCTGGAATATGCCGAGAGTGATCCCCTTGGCGAGGAGACGGTAGACATCCGGTTCATCGAGAGGAATATGCTTCATGTCAAAGTCCGGTTCTGTCTGCCGTATTTTATTGACCATGTACTTGATCAGCGACAGGTTCCTGAGACCGAGTACATCAATTTTAAGCAGTCCCGCCGATTCCACTTCCGTCATCGTCCATTGGCTCAGAGTATGTCCATCCGGGAAAATGACAGGTACGACGTCTGTCAGTGGGCTTTCACTCAGCAGCACACCCGCAGCATGTGTCGAGGAATGTCTCGGCAACCCTTCGATCTTCATGCATATGTCCCTGAAAACCCTGTATTTGTTGTCAGTCTCCATAAGCGCGTGGAAATTGTCCGATGAAAAAGCTTTTTCAAGTGTCACACCCGGACCGTCCGGAATGATGCCTGAGACGAGCTTCAGCTCCTCATCTGTAAACCCGAGGACACGCCCGACGTCCCGGGCCGCCATCTTCGCACTGAGAGTACCGTAGGTTATGATGTGCGCGACGTTCATTGTGCCGTATTTATCTATGAGGTAATCGACAATTTCGTCCCGCCGGGTATCTTCGAAGTCGATATCTATATCAGGCATCGTCACACGTTCAGGATTGAGAAAACGTTCGAACAGCAGATTGTATTTAAGCGGATCTATCTCTGTAATATTCAAAAGATATGATACGAGGCTGGCACTCGAAGAACCCCGCCCGGGGCCGACATAGATGCCGGCATTTTTGGCGTAATTCACTGCATCCTGTACAATCAGGAAATAATCCTCATATCCCATTTCGATGATGATGCCGTATTCATACTCGAGGCGCTCCCGGTAGCTCTTCCGGTCCCCGGCCACCTCCGACAGTCTGCTTACGAGCAGCTGCCAGAGATATTCCTTCGAATCGTGGTTGTCAGGATGGGGGAACACGGGCAGCACATTCTCCGTTTCCGGGATTGATACATTGCACTTTTGTGCAATTTGCCTGTTGTGTTCCAGACAGGAACGCTCGTCCTCTGTCAGGTCCTGATGCGTTTTGACGAAAGCCGTCCCTGACCGGTCACTGATTTCATCGGCATCAAGCTTCACATTGTCTCGGATTGCGTTTAAAACCGTGAGTGCCGGCAGCCCGGACGGGGAGAGATAGCGGGAGGTTTCCGCATAGACCCTGGTATAGGCACCGCCGCTGACAGTATGGGACTGATATTTGTCGCTTTCTTCCGTACTCATGGCATCCAGGATCTCCACTCCGGCGTCATCCGTTGCCACGGCGACGCATTCTTTTATATTGTCTGCGAGGAATCTGAGAGGGGTGTGTACAATCGACTTATAGGACAGCATCGCCGACAGCCTTATGAGCTCCCTGTAGCCGCGGTCATTCTTTGCAATCAGTATCAGCGGTATGCCATCAAGCCCGTCAGCGACTTTTATCTCCATCCCCGCGAGTGGTTTTACATCGTATCCGGGTGCTTTCTGCAAAAAGCTGTAGACACCGTGCAACCGGTTGAAATCTGTCAGAGCAACAGCATGCTGCCCATCATCGGAAACCTTTTTTAAAAGTTCATCAATTTTGATGCTGCTGTTTAAAAAATCAAAGCAGCTGTGTACGTTCAAATTGATCATGGACAACTGTGCTCCTTTCTAAAGTTTGGCGTCGAGGGCGCTTATCACCTCATGGATGCTTTCACTTGACTTGAGACTCGCACCGCTGGCAAACGGATGACCCCCGCCTCCAAACTGTTCTGCAACATCGTTTATCACTGTATCTTTGGAGCGGAGACGCACGCGGATCTCATCTTCCTCCTCCACTGCCATGAACCAGATCCTGGCCTCTTCAATCTCCCGGTACATGTTGACACTCATGCTCGCTTCATTACTGGTCAGGTCATATTTCCTGAGTACAGATTTCGGCACCCATACTGACAGCACACCTTTGTCGGTGATCTGAAAGTTATCGATGAGATACCCTTTGAACCTGAACTGGTTCAGAGACTGTACGTTCATGAGTTGCATATCCTTTGCAGCATCAAAATTGAACCTCTTCAGTTCCGAAGCAATCCGGTGGGTCATGCTGCTCGTATTGCTGAATAAAAATCTGCCTGTGTCCCCCACTATGCCGGCAAACAGCAATCTTGCCGATTCATCATTGATGTAGTCATTATCGAATCCCCACAGTGCAGTGAGCAGGTAGATGAGCTCTGATGTCGAAGATACGCCCGTCTCCACTATATTGACGTCCCCATACGGATCATGATCCGGATGGTGATCAATCTTGATCACTTTTTCCCCCACGGACAAATCCCCGTCTATACGGTCCCTGTTGGCAGTATCCAATACGATCAGCAGCGGGTTGCGGAGTGTAGTCACCGGGTCCATCCTTCCCAGATAGTTGAGCGAAGCCTCCTCGTCTCCGAGCGCCGCGACGGATTTATTCGGAAAGATCGATTTCAGCACCGCCTTCAGCCCGAGCTGGGAACCCAGGGCATCGGGGTCGGGGCGTTTATGACGCATGATGATGATTTCGTCATACGCGTTGATCAGGTTGAGCACTTCCTTGTAATGTGCATTTAATTGTGAAAATTGTTTTATATATTCTGTGAACAATTGTGATTCTCCCTCTCCAAATATTTACTTGGTAAGCATTATAAATTATACTACAATGTGGAATGGAGTTGTATCAGATGGAAATGTTATATCAAATATCGGTATCTGTTCTGGTTACTCTGCTGCTTGTCAGCCTTTTCATGTTCCTGCTTTTCAAAGTAAGGCAGATCAGGAGCAGACGTGATGTTCAATCTGCACATTTTAACAGCATATCAAGAATCTGGCTCGGACTGCTCATCTTCACTTTCGGGCTGAATACCATCGTCCAGTTCCACACAGCTGTTTCCTATATAATAGGTTCGTTATTCATTATATTGGGTGCATATAACATCCGGCATTTCAACGCTGCCAGGAAATATTTCAAAGGCAACCTTCCCATCGAAGAAAAGGCCTGGGAGGAATTTGAACGCAAACAGCGCCAAAGCGGCAAATAGACAAGTGGGGCTCCACTTGTCTATTTTTTATGATCGCTGTAATGCTGGATCATCAGCATGGCCTTGGATAATACATTCCCCTCAGAGTAAGTTTCAACTTCCAGCCGGAGAAACTGATCACCGAGATCGATGATATTGCCTTCCAGTACAATTTCCTGGTTGAGCTGTACGAGCTTCACATTTACAAGGTTCAATGAATCCATGTGGTAGCTGTGAATGCCACGGCTCTTCAGCACTACTGCTGTCAGCCGTTCGACAAGCCTCATGAATGCCGATTGGGTAATGCTTCCGTATTCATCAGTCATAAAAGGCATGACTTTCATACGGACCCTATTTTCGTCTATACGGATTTCCCGGTCGATCACTTCTTCCGATGACATGCCCGTGCTGAGCTTTCTCGGCTCAAACTCCCTGAACACATCACGCCTGTGCACAACACCCAGAAACCGGTGCTCTCTGTCGACTACAGGTACGATATTGAGCTGGTGCCAGCTCATCACCTGCCTGAGTGTCTGAAGTGTGCTCGACGGCAGCACTTCAATATTCTGCTGCAGCCATTCGCTGTAACGGCCTTTATCCATTGAAGAGATATCCGTGGAGCGTATGGTGCCGAGATACCTCTCCCCCTCCACCAGGACAGTCACTTTGTCCGCCGGAGTATATTTGCGTGTATCATCAGTTTTAAGATCGTACATATACTTCTCCTGCCTTACAACCAGATCATCCGCTGTGACGACATTGCTCATAAGGGATCGGCTGTAGAGTTCCCGCTGTATGACAGAGGCCACAGAAAATGTATCAGTGCTGGTCGAAATGACCGGCAACCCGAGCGATTCCGCTTTTTCCATGATCCCTGCAGCAGGACCGAAGCCTCCGGTTATAAGTATACCTGAACGGTTATCCATGGCACGCCACTGGGCATCTTCACGGTTGCCCACAATGAGCAGAGCCCCTTCTTCAAGGTAAGTCTCAAGTGCTTCTGTACGCATTGCACCGATGATAAAGCGGGTGATTTCATGTTTCATCCCTTTCCTGCCTGCAAGGGTGGTGCCCTGGATGACACGGTTCACCTGCTGAAAAGTGAGATTGCCCTCTCCGTGGGATTCTCTCGGCGCAACACGGATGGTCCCCACTCTTTCTATCGTTTTGACGAGCCCTTCCTTTTCGGCGGATTTTATCGCTCTGTAGCTGGTGCCGTCCGATACATCCAGGTTCGCGGATATCTGTCTCACTGAAATTTTAGCGCCTTCCGGCAATGCGTGTATATATTCGAGTATTTCATCATGTTTTGACATTTGATCACCTTGAGTCCATTATACATTAAAAATAAGGGGCACCGCGAGTGCCCCTTATTTTATAAATATATCCGTATCCTAAAATCTGACTTCGTCACCGGCTGTGAGTACCTGGCAGCCGGTGGACAGTTTGTTTTTAAATTCATCCGGGTCCTGCTTGATTGGCGGGAATGTGTTGTAATGGATCGGAACGGCTGTCCCTGGTTTCACCAGATTATCGGTCGCATACACTGCATCCTCGATTCCCATCGTGAAATTGTCGCCGATCGGAACAAAGAATACGTCAAACGGCCCATTCAGTTCTGATATGAGCTTCATATCACCGAAGATCCCCGTATCCCCGGCATGATAGATTTTCTTATCTCCCGCCTCAAGGATGATGCCGGTCGGCATTCCTGTATAGACCAGGCCGGAACCATCATCGAAAGTATAGCTCGAACTGTGGAAAGCGTGTACGAATTTGACGGAGCCGAATTCGAATTCATTTCGGCCGCCGATATTCATCGCCGCAACTTCGATATCCTTACTGCCGATATAGTCTGCAAGCTCCACCGGTGCAATGACTGTTGCATTATTGCGTTTTGCGATATCCACCGTATCCCCGACATGATCGTTATGCCCGTGGGTGAGGACGATATAATCGGTCTCGACTTCATCTGCGATTAAATCGGTGAGTTCATTTCCGTTTATGAATGGATCGACGAGCACTTTTGAACCATTGTTTTCCAAAGCGATGATCGAATGTCCATGGTAGCTTAGTTTCATTATGAAAATACTTCCTTTCCATTAGAGTGATATATATTAACACTACCCGCCAGGAAAAGGATTCATGCATGATATGGTACAATTCCCTGTGAGGTGAATCATGTGAAAACCATTCAGAGAAACCACAATCTATCAGAAGGATTTACATCTGAAATCCTTGCGAAGGAAGATTTCAGCAGCCCGAACACTGTATTACCCGGCATGAAAAAGGCACTCCATCCCGGTTCGGAGATCTTTGCCTCACTGAACCATTGGGATGAACCCAACCGTTTCATGCTGAAGAATATCATCATCGAGTCCGCCCGCACGATGACGGACGCCGATGGATTTGTTACAGATCAGATCTTTTCCGACCATTACCACCACCTGGACCTGCAGTTCGTCATCGAACTTTCCAAAGTCATCGGCAGACGTCATTTCATCGCGGGACCATCATTCAGTAAAGTTCCGGCTTTCCTTCAGAGCCGGCTCCTGGATGAACTCGTCGATCATGATGCATCAGGCATCATGTATGACGTGAGAGATACCGACATGGATGACTTCGATACCCTGCAGCCTTTGGCAAAACTTAAAATACACGCCAAAAAGCGGATTGTCATCATCCCTCTCGTCAGGGACGAATCCCAGTTAAGAGAGCTGACAGGAAGCATCCCCTTCGATACGGTGGCTCTCGATCGGCAGACATGATCCAGAGAAAAAGCCTCCGGATAATTTCCTCCGGAGACTTTTTCTGATGTATTAGAGCAGTGTCTCTATATCAGTATATTCAAGGTTCTGAGCTTCTGCTACAGCCTTGTATGTCACGTGGCCTTCGTACGTGTTGAATCCGCCAAGCAGGACAGGATTCTGTTTGGCCGCTTCCCTGTATCCTTTATTGGCAATCTGCAGCCCATAGTTCATCGTTGCGTTGGTGAGTGCTATCGTGGAAGTGCGCGGCACTGCGCCCGGCATGTTCGCAACTGCATAATGGACGACCTCATGCTTCACGTAAGTCGGATCATCATGAGTTGTCACTTTGTCCGTAGTCTCGAAAATACCGCCCTGGTCTATTGCAATATCCACGATTACTGAACCGGCGCTCATCGATTTGATCATGTCTTCTGTAACGAGTCTCGGTGCTTTGGCTCCCGGTATGAGAACGGCACCGATCACTAAATCGCTTTCTTTTACCGCCTTTTCAATGTTCAGAGGCGATGACATAAGCGTCTGCACGCTGGCACCGAACAGATCATCCAGTTCCCTGAGACGTTTTGGGTTGAGGTCCAGGATGGTTACATCGGCACCGAGACCGATTGCCATTTTAGCAGCATTCGTACCCGCCATGCCGCCGCCGATGATGGTCACTTTGCCGCGGGAAACACCCGGTACACCACTCAGCAGGATTCCTTTTCCACCGTTGATCTTCTGCAGGTACTCTGCTCCGATTTGTGTGGCCATCCGTCCCGCAACTTCACTCATAGGTGAAAGCAGAGGCAGCGATCCGTCAGGTGCCTGGATCGTTTCATAGGCAATCGACACGACATTTTTTTCTAAAAGCGCTTTCGTTAATTCGATTTCTGGAGCCAGGTGAAGATAAGTAAATAAAATGAGGTTCTCTTTAAAGTAGCCGAATTCCCCGGAAAGCGGTTCCTTGACTTTCACTACCATGTCAGCATCCCACGCTGCAGCTGCAGTTTCAGCGATTTCGGCTCCGGCATCAACATAGTCGGAGTCGTAAAAGTACGAGCCGGTTCCGGCATTCTTTTCAACCTTGACCGTGTGACCTGACTCTACAAAAGCATGGACGCCCGCCGGCGTAAGACCCACACGGCTTTCATTATTTTTAATTTCTTTTGGAACACCAATAATCATTGCAATATCTCCTTTCTTCATTGAAGCAATTGTAACACACAGTTAACAAAATCGTCATGAGAATTGGTTCACACAAGTTATAAAATTTTAAAATGTGGTATAGTATATAGAAAGCGATATCACACATGAAAGGAGCAGTAATAATGCTTAAGTACAACAACATCCTTATTGCAGTAGACGGATCGAGAGAGGCAGAGTGGGCATTCCATAAGGCGATTGAAATTGCAAAGCGTAACGATTCCACACTTTCAGTCATCAATGTGATTGACACACGGTCATTTGCATCGGTAGAGGCATATGACAGGACCATCTCACAGCGGGCAAACGATTTTGCACAGAAACTGCTGGACGGCTATGAGGAGCTGGCTGTGGAAAGAGGCGTCACAGATGTCGTTAAGATCATAGACTACGGTTCTCCAAAAAATATCATACCTAAAAAAGCGGTCAAAAAGACAGGCGCAGATCTGATTGCCTGTGGTGCGACCGGTCTTAATGCAGTAGAAAGGTTCATCATCGGTTCCGTTTCCGAAAATATCGTACGTCATGCTCCCTGCGATGTGCTGGTAGTCAGAACAGAAAATCTTCCGGATGATTTCGAACCGGTTGTGGCAACAGAAGAATTCATGAACGAAAACAGGCAATAAGTGATTCACTGGTAAATAAAACGCGGCCGCCGGAATTGCCCCGGCGGCCGCGTTTTCATACTATGATCAAAATCCTGCAATTTCCATTACATCGCGTGCAATCATCACTTCTTCGTTTGTAGGAATGATGATGATCTTGACCGGTGAATACGGATGGTTGATGAATTTCTCCCGGCCACGTACATCGTTGGATGACGGGTCGAAATAGACACCCATGAATTCAAGCCCTTCCAGCACTTTGGCACGCACGATATCAGAGTTCTCACCGACTCCTGCTGTGAATATGATTGCGTCCAACCCCCCCATGCGCGTCGCATAGGAGCCCATGTATTTGTGGATCCGCTCACCGAAAACTTCCAATGCCAGTTCAGCTCTTTCGTTCCCTTTCTGCGCTTCTTCCTCGATATCACGCAGATCACTGGAGAATCCGCTCACACCAAGCAGTCCGGATTCCTTGTTCAGGACATTCAGAACTTCTACAGCCGATTTACCGGTCTTTTCCATGATATAAGGAATCAGGGCCGGATCGATGTTACCTGAACGGGTTCCCATTGTAACTCCCGCAAGCGGCGTAAAGCCCATGGAAGTATCAATCGATTCACCGCCTTTAACAGCCGCAATGCTTGCACCGTTACCAAGGTGGCAGCTGATGATCCTGAGTTCTTCAAGCGGCCTGTTCATCATTTCTGATGCTCTCTGGGTAACATACTTGTGGCTGGTGCCGTGGAAACCGTACTTGCGGATGCCGTAGTCTTCATAGTAGTTGTATGGAAGGCTGTAGAGATAGGAACTTTCCGGCATTGTCTGGTGGAATGACGTATCAAATACCGCAACATGCGGCACATCAGGCAGCTGTTCCCTGAAGGCATTGATGCCCATCAGGTTTGCCGGGTTGTGCAGCGGTGCAAGTTCACTCAGTTTCTGTATTTCCCTGACGACTTCGTCATCGATCAGCACGGACTTGTCGAATACTTCGCCGCCGTGTACAACACGGTGTCCACTCGCATCTATATCGCTGATGCTTTTGATGACGCCGTTCTCAACAAGTTTTTCCAGCATGAGGTTGACCGCCTCCTCATGATTTTTAAAGTCCTGATTTATTGTCTCCTTCTCACCATCCACTGTTATGGAGAAGATACCGTTATCCAAGCCGATTCTCTCTACAAGTCCTTTAGCTATCTCTTTCTCATCGGGCATTTCGAATAGCTGGAACTTGAAGGAAGAGCTTCCCGCATTTATTGCAATTATTTTAGACATGTTTTCCTCCCGATAACTTAATAGTCATTAGCATAACTATCATACCATGATTCCGTCTGGGCTAAAAAGTGTTTGAACTGGCCGGTATTCTTGAAGTCCGGTATATCACCGATCAATACTTCATTGTTCTTGAGAGGTGAAAATGTCTTTTTCAGTACGATAATTGATTTCCGCTGATTTTCTATTTTGAATATGGAATTAGGCAGATTCAGGAACATCAGCAGTGTTGCCGACTCAGAGAGATATTTCTTGATCGTCTCATTATTTTCTTCAAGCATATCCGACGGCACTACAAATACCCCTATCCCATCATCTTTAACATAACTCATTGCGCTCTCAAGCATTAGGAGATGCGCATAGCTTCGCCCACCCTGAAACGTCGTAGTGAATCCTTCCACCTCGAGTGGATAATAGCCGACCGGAAAATCCCCGATTGCCGCATCAACCTGCGGCAGTCTGACGGGTTCTATAATATTCTGCGGATATATATCCATTGGCACCTCGAGATAATCGCACAGGTTCACGTTCACCTGTGCAAGCAACGGATCCACTTCCACTCCGAACAGTTCAGTGTCCTCAATCTGCTCCTTTACTGTCATCGAAAGGTGCCCGGTGCCGCTTCCAGCATCCAGCAGTCTGATCGGTTCTTTGTTGAACAGCTGGAGCAGATGGGATATGAAATAGCCGATCGCATCTGGTGTCAGCTGATGATTCGGCTGTACTTTTTCTTCTTTTACGTGATAAAGATAGGCGAATTGGAACGCTTTCCTCAGATCGCTGTAGGAACCATCCTTTTCGACACGTATGAGAGCCTCTCCCAATGCCTCCAGTCTTGTGGCATCCGGATTGCTCTCAAGCAGACGGTCCGACTCTTCTATAAGTGCATGATAAACTTTTTCCATCTGTGATAATTCCATTTAGATCCCTCATTAAACATAAAATAGGGACTGCCCTGCTCGGACAGTCCAGACAAATCATTATACTATTATATTATATAGATTCCAATGCTTCAATCGCTTTATCATAATTCGGATGATCTGTACCTTCCGGTACATATTCCACATAGACGACTTTATTGTTCTCATCAAGGACAAACACACTGCGTGCGAGCAGTCTGAGTTCCTCCATTACGACGCCGTAGTTCCTGCCGAAGGAAAGATCTTTATGATCACTCAGGGTTACAGCGTTATCCAGCCCTTCATCCGCAGACCATCTCTTCTGGGCAAACGGAAGGTCATTTGAAATCGTCAGTACCGCTGTATTATCAACATCCGCAATCCTTTCGTTGAATGTCTTGGTCTGAGTACTGCAGACCCCTGTATCAATTGACGGTATGACACTGATCAGCTTTTTCCTGCCATCATAGTCGCTGAGTTTCACTTCTGAGAGATCAGTATTCAAAACTGAAAATTCCGGTGCCTGGTCTCCGGCTTTCACTTCCTCACCGATCAATGTCATTGGGTTTCCTTTGAATGTTACTTTAGCCATTTTGCAGATCATCCTCCTGATAATTT
>Ga0079225_10001059_pt1 | contig 15316 bp, 12 predicted proteins | sample Poulit2012_FD_76344 | JGI IMG/M metagenome (GOLD analysis project Ga0079225, IMG submission 76344) | Agricultural soil microbial communities from Georgia to study Nitrogen management - Poultry litter 2012 | ecosystem: Environmental > Terrestrial > Soil > Agricultural land | place: USA: Georgia... | reverse complement strand
TTTCAAGACCGATCCCTTCAGCCAGACTTGGGTATTCCTCCTTATCGACATGAAATATAATACTCAAATTTATTCCGTTTGTCAACTACTTTGTCATTCTATCATACGGTATATATTTCTAAGGGGGAAATTTATACGTAAATATTATGATGTTGTTCACTTCATTAATAGAAGAAAACTTGAATAGAAGAAAACTTGCTCTTTAACGAACATGTGAAGAGCAAGTTCCCTTTTTATTATTCGATCACTTCAACTCCACCCATGTACGGACGGAGAACTTCCGGGACGACGACTGATCCGTCTTCTCGCTGATAGTTTTCCAAAATTGCTGCCACTGTCCGACCAACTGCTAGACCTGAACCATTTAACGTATGTACGTACTCTAACTTCCCTTCCCTATTACGATAACGAATTTTTGCTCGACGGGCTTGAAACGCTTCAAAATTAGAGCAAGAAGAAATTTCCCGATACGTATTTTGTGCGGGAATCCACACTTCTAAATCGTATTTTTTCGCAGCTGTAAACCCTAAATCACCTGTACACATACTCATCACTCGATACGGAAGTTCTAACAATTGTAACACTTTCTCCGCATCCTTCGTCAATTGTTCTAATGCTTCATATGAATCTTCTCGTTTTACGAACTGAACGAGTTCTACTTTATTAAATTGGTGTTGGCGAATTAAGCCACGTGTATCACGACCGGCAGAACCTGCTTCCGAACGAAAACATGCGCTATAAGCAACGTATTTTCGTGGTAGATCACTTTCTTGTAAAATTTCATCACGGTAATAGTTCGTTACAGGTACTTCCGCCGTCGGAATTAAAAAGTAATCCCACTCTTCAATTAAAAAAGCATCCTCTTCAAACTTCGGCAGTTGTCCCGTTCCCGTCATACTCGCACGATTTACTAAATAAGGTGGTAACATTTCTTCATATCCGTGTTCATCAGCATGTAAATCCATCATAAAGTTAAGTAACGCTCGTTCTAACCGTGCGCCTAATCCTTTGTAAAACGAAAAACGGCTACCGGCTACTTTTGCTGCCCGCTCAAAACTGACGATATCTAAATTCGTCGCAATATCCCAATGTGCAAGTGGCTCAAATGAGAAGTTTGGCTTTTCTCCCCACGTTTTTACTTCTACGTTGTCTTCTTCATCTTCGCCGATCGGTACACTTTCGTGTGGAATGTTCGGAATCGATAATAATAAATTCGTTAGTTTTTCTTCTACATCTGCTAGTTCTTCGTCCATTTCCTTAATTTGTTTACTCACTCGTTGCATTTCCGCAATTTCAGTAGATGCATCTTGTTTCTCTCGTTTTAACTGAGATATTTTTTTCGATGTTTCATTGCGAACTGCTTTTAGTTGTTCTACTTCTGCAATTATTTCACGTCGACGTGTATCAAGTTTACCGAATTCTTTTAAGTCAGTTAAATCTTCGCCACGATTGTGCAGTTTCGCCACGATTTCATCATAATTATTTCGTAAATATCGTTGATCTAACATAACATAGACTCTCCTTTCCTTTAAAAACAAACTCTCATCCCTATTATTAAAAAGGGACGAGAGTAACAACAATATCGCATGAATTTTTTCACAAAGTAATTAGTCACATTTCTCTTAAAAACTTACTTAACTATCTCTGTATGAAAAGAAGTTACATACTCCGCTCCGACATGCGATCGAAACCTTCTAGCGTGCTCATTTCGATACCCTTCATAGCAGAACCTAAACCTTTTGATAATTCAATGATTCGTTCGTAATCTTTGAAATTAGCTGTCGCTTCGACTATCGCACGTGCATATTTTTCAGGATTTTCCGATTTAAAAATTCCTGAACCAACGAATACTCCGTCAGCACCTAATTCCATCATAAGTGCTGCATCTGCTGGTGTTGCAACACCACCTGCGGCATAGTTTTGTACTGGTAAACGACCCTTTTTACGAATATCCATTAATACGTCAAAAGGTGCTTGATTGTCACGAGCAAAGACCATTACTTCATCTTCACTCATCGAAATTAACTGTTTTATTTCCGCTTCGACTTGACGCAAGTGACGAACCGCTTCGACGATATTCCCAGTCCCTGGTTCACCTTTTGTTCGTAACATTTTCGCCCCTTCACCAATACGACGTGCCGCTTCCCCAATATTACGGCAACCGCAGACGAACGGTACAGAAAAATCACTTTTCTTTATATGAAAGACGTCATCTGCAGGTGTTAAAACTTCACTTTCATCGATAAAGTCTACACCCATCGCTTCCAACACACGTGCTTCTACAATATGGCCAATTCGCCCTTTAGCCATGACTGGGATCGAAACAGCATTCATTACTTCTTCTGTAATGACTGGATCAGCCATACGGGCGACACCGCCTTCTTTTCGTATATCAGATGGTACCCTCTCGAGTGCCATTACTGCAACTGCTCCCGAAGCCTCAGCAATTTTTGCTTGTTCTGCGTTGACGACGTCCATAATAACGCCACCATACTTAAATTGTACCATTTTGCTTAATCCCCCTTGAACAATTGTTTAAACGCATCGATTAGAAGTGCAAACCAACCTTTTTTATCTACATCTTCTGCGATAACGATATCAACAAATGTTCCTTTTTCATTATTGTTTTCAATATAACCGAGTTCCTTACCATCGTCAAATACTACTTCCGCTTTTCCAACGACTTCACCTTTTTTAACTGGTGCTTCCAATTCATTCTTATCTAAATGATAAACAATGGAATAAAGATCTTCCGTTCCTTTTTGGATCGATTGTGTAATTGAATCCTCTAATCCAATAGCTACTTCCTCTTCTTTTCCTTTCAATACCGGAAGCGTTTCTTCCCCTTTTAATTGATATCCAGCTTCAAACAACTCGACTTCTTCAAATTTGTCGAAACCGAAATCTAATAATTTCGCTGTTTCATGGAAACGATCGTCGATACTATCTGTCTTCATGACGACAGTAATTAAACGTCGACCATCTCTTTCAGCCGTCGACGTAAATGTATAACCAGCTAAATCGGTATGACCAGTCTTTAATCCGTCGATCCCTTCATAGTAATATTGTTTTAAAAACGTTTTTTCATGAGGTAACATCCAGTTCCAATTTTCGATCGTCTGTTCATCGAATGTCGTCTCCGGCACACTAGAAATTTCTAATACTTCTGGATAGTCTTTTATTAAACGATAAGCGAGTAAAGCTGCTGAACGTGCGGATAAAAGGTTCGTATCATCCGCTTTTGTTCCTTCTGGATGTTTTCCATCGAGCGATTCGTTATCTAAACCTGTTGAGTTAACGAATTTATAATCTGGTAAACCCATTTCCTCTGCTTTCTCATTCATTAATTTTACAAATTCGCCTTCTGATCCAGAAATATATTCAGCAATTGCAATCGTCGTTGCGTTATCTGAATTAATCGCCATCGCTTCATACAATTCTAAAATAGTATAATCTTTATCTTGGATTAAACCGACACCTGAAAACGCATCGTTGCCGGAAATTTCATACGCATAATCACTAATTTGCGTCGTATCATCCCATGAAATTTCTCCTGAAGCGACCTTTTCTAAGACGATATATTCCGTCATCATTTTCGTCATACTTGCTGGAGGTAATGCTTCATCCGCATTTTTCTCGTATAACACTTTTCCACTATCTACTTCTACAATAATGGCTGATTCAGCTTTCGTTTTAAATGATTCGGCAGAAACATTAAATGCATTCGCTTGAAAAATGAGTAAAAAAATGAGAAAAGTAACTGCATATACATTCCAATTTGAGTTTCTTATTCGTTTCCCCACTGTTGGTAACCTCCGTTATTTATTTCTTCTAGTTATACGTATCTTGATCTGTAATTCATTAGTTTAACAAATAGTTTGGGGCTTCTTTTGTTATTTGTACTTCATGCGGATGACTTTCTTTTAATCCCGCATTCGTAATTCGAATAAACTTCGAATCGTTACGTAATGCTTCTAAATTTTTCGTACCACAATATCCCATTCCGGCACGCAGTCCACCGATTAGTTGCTGCATCGTATTCGCAAGTGATCCTTTATACGCAACTCTTCCTTCAATTCCTTCCGGAACTAACTTTTTCACATCATCATCTTCTTGGAAGTAACGATCTTTCGAACCTGCTTTCATCGCTCCGAGGGAGCCCATACCACGATATACTTTATATTGTCTTCCTTGAAAAATTTCCATTTCGCCAGGACTTTCCGTTACTCCAGCGAATAAACTTCCTAGCATCACTGCATGTGCTCCAGAAGCTAATGCTTTTACAACATCACCGGAAAACTTAATACCACCATCAGCAATAATCGGAACTCCGTGTTTTTTCGCTTCTTCCGCACAATCATGGATTGCTGTTATTTGTGGTACGCCGATCCCTGCAATCACACGTGTCGTACAAATCGATCCCGGGCCAATACCAACCTTTACAATATTTGCACCAGCTTTAATTAAATCTCTCGTTCCTTCAGCTGTTGCAACGTTACCGGCAACAATATTTAACTTAGGATATCTTTCGCGTACTTCACGCACTTTTTCTATCACGCCTGCAGAATGTCCGTGCGCTGTATCAATCACGATGACATCAACTTGAGCTTCGACGAGTTTTTCAATTCGTAACATCGTATCGTTCGTTACACCGACAGCAGCACCGACGATAAGACGTCCTTGCTCATCTTTTGCAGAATTCGGATATTCGATTACTTTTTCAATATCTTTAATCGTAATAAGACCTTTTAAGACGTTATTTTCATCGACGAGAGGAAGTTTTTCAATTTTATATTTTTGTAACACTTTTTGTGCCTCTTCTAACGTCGTTCCTACTTTACCTGTAATTAAATTTTCACTCGTCATTACTTCTTTAATGATAATCGAGTAATCATCGATAAACCGTAAATCACGTTTCGTTAAAATTCCGACTAACTTTTTCTCTTTTTCATTATTTACGATTGGAACTCCAGATATACGAAACTTCGCCATTAAATGTTCTGCGTCATACACTTGATGCTCTGGTGTTAAGAAAAATGGATTTGTAATGACGCCACTTTCTGATCGTTTTACACGATCGACTTGTTCTGCCTGTTCCTCAATTGACATATTTTTATGAATGACGCCGAATCCACCTTGTCTTGCCATCGCAATTGCCATTTCTGCTTCTGTTACTGTATCCATCCCCGCACTAATAAACGGTGTTTTCATCTTTAATGTATCTGATAAAGTCGTCTCCACATTTACTTCTCGTGGCAACACTTCAGATTTCGCCGGGATTAATAAGACGTCATCGAATGTTAACCCCTCTTTTGCAAATTTCCCCACGATTGATCCTCCTTCATTTCTGTACTATTCATGTAGTAAAAATATTGTTGAACGTATGTTAACGACTATTTTTCGTAAACATTTTTCATTTTTACGAATAACCCTCACTAAATCGTTTCATAAAAAGTAATGTTAAATTTCGGTCGAGTTTTTTTCCGAGATTTTCTTTTAAGCTCTTTAAAATTGTAGCGATATTGTTCGTCCGTAAAGATAAGACGAAATCAGAAATTGTGACAATTCGCGAATAACTACTTATTTGATCACCACTAATTTTTCCGGGAAATCCAGTTCCATCTAAATATTCATGATGTTGTAGTATAGCTATTTTCGTAATTTTCGTCAATGTCGTTATATTTTCAACCATTTGATATGAATATAAAGGGTGAAGTTGCCATTTATCATGTTTTTTGTACGAATCGATCGTAAAATCCCTCGTGATGAGCCGTGACAATCCACTGTCACTTAATAGAGTAGCAAAACCGATTTGGAGCCAGTCCTTTTTTTCAAAACAATTTAGCCTTGCTAATTGGATCGCGAGAATACTTTGTACGATCGTTCGATTGAATATGTTGTCACGTTCTTCTAACGTGTACGAAAACAACACTTCTTGCATTGGTAAATCAATCACTTTTGTGAAAAAAGGGATAAATGTTTTTCGTATTGCATACATATCAATCGCAACACTATTACGCCAAGCGTTAAACATCTTCTCATATTCACTACTCGCCTGTTTTAATAAAGTAGTTAAAGAACTGTCCTCTTCTATCGGTTTTTGTTGCTGCCTTTTTCTTACTAACATTCCATCCGTCGTAACAGAGACATCTTTAATTAAAAATTTTTTTAAAAATGTAATGTGTGTCTCGGTTAAAGTTGTTCCTTGTTTTATAATTGGCTCACCTGATTTACCGATCACATCTTCAACGAGAACCATTCCTGGTTTTAAACGATCAACTTCTACATTCATCCAATGCCTCACCCCTTTTCAATCGTATAACAAACGGACGAAAGCTTTACTCCGCTTCGTTTTCGTCCGTTTGTTCTTCCGTTTCTTCATCTTCTTTTGCTACTTTTGCAACCGTTGCTACTTCCTCATCACCTTGGATACGAATTAAGCGTACACCTTGTGTATTTCTTCCTGTAATTGAAATACCTTCAACAGGAATGCGTATTAAAACACCTTTTTCCGTCATTAACATTAAATCTTCATCACCACGAACAACTTTCATCGCGACGACATGTCCTGTTTCTTCCGTTAAACGACATAAGAAGTATCCCTTTCCGCCACGATTCGTCTTTCGATATTCTACTTCTTCTGTCAGTTTTCCAATTCCTTTGCTCGTAACGTGTAATATATACAAGTTTTCTTCAAGAATTTCCATCGCGACAACTTCATCGTTTTCACGTAAATCGATACCACGTACTCCGAACGTTGCTCGCCCCATCGAACGTACGACCTTTTCATCGAAACGAATGACGTATCCTTGTTTCGTTGCAATGACAACATCTTTCGTTCCGTCCGTATGTCTGACGGAGATGAGCTCATCATGATCACGTAAACGAATAGCAATTAAACCGCCGCGACGGATGTTTTTGAAATCAGCTAATGGTACTCTTTTTGATAAACCTGTTTTTGTCGTAAAGAAGAAATAATCTTCTTCATCAAAGTCTCGTACGGATATGACGGTGTTTACCCATTCCCCTTGTTCAATTTGCAACAAGTTAATAATCGGTATGCCTTTTGCTGTCCGTCCGAACTCCGGAATTTCATATCCTTTTAAGCGATATACTTTCCCTTTGTTCGTAAAAAATAAAATTGTATCGTGTGTTGATGTGTAAGTTAAATGTTCGACGAAGTCGTCTTCGTGTGTATCCATTCCTTGGATACCACGACCACCACGATGTTGTGTACGATAAGTTGAAGCAGGTAGTCGCTTAATATAGCCGCGATGCGTTAACGAAATAATAATATTTTCTTCCGTAATTAAATCTTCATCTTCGAAAAAGTCGACTGTACCTACTGCTATTTCTGTACGTCGTTCATCGCCGAATTTCTCCTTAATTTCCGTTAGTTCATCACGAATAATTTGTAATACCTTTTCTTCATCAGCTAAAATTGCTTTTAACTCTTCAATCAACTTGAGCAATTCTTGATATTCGTCTTCAATTTTTTCACGTTCTAAACCTGTTAAACGTTGCAAACGCATATCTAAAATAGCTTGTGCTTGTTTTTCAGTTAGACTGAAGTTTTCCATTAAGCCATTTCTTGCAATTTCTGCCGTCTCTGAGTTACGAATGAGTGCGATTACTTCGTCTAAATGATTTAATGCTATGCGCAAGCCTTCTAAAATGTGTGCGCGTGCTTCTGCTCTATTTAAATCAAACTGTGTTCGGCGTCGAATAATTTCAATTTGGTGATTTAAATAATGTTGCAAACATTGTTTTAACGTTAAAATTTTCGGTCTGCCATCAACGAGTGCTAGCATATTAATACCGAACGTCGTCTGTAACGCCGTATTTTTGTATAAGTTGTTTAATAAAACATCGACGTTTACGTCACGACGAACGCGCATGACGATACGCATTCCATTCCGGTCTGATTCATCATTTAATTCAGTAATTCCGTCAATTCGTTTATCGCGAACGAGCTCAGCAATTTTTTCAATTAATTTTGCTTTATTTACTTGGTACGGTAATTCTTTTACGATAATCGTTGATGTGCCGTTATCATGTTCTTCTATATCCACTTTCGCACGAATCGTAATAGAGCCTCTTCCCGTTTCATATGCTTTACGAATTCCACTACGACCGAGAATCATTCCTGCTGTTGGAAAATCAGGGCCGTGAATATATTGTTCCATTAATTCGTCAACTGTTATATCTGGATCTTTACTGATCGCTAATACAGCATCGATTGTCTCTTTTAAATTGTGTGGTGGAATGTTCGTTGCCATGCCAACGGCAATTCCCGACGAACCGTTAACGAGTAAATTTGGAAAACGCGCCGGGAACACTGCTGGCTCTTTTTCAGAATCGTCATAGTTACTAACGAAATCGATCGTATCTTTGTTTATGTCGCGTAAAAGTTCCATCGACAGTCGCGACATTCGTGCTTCCGTATAACGCATTGCCGCCGCTGAATCCCCATCGACAGAACCGAAGTTACCGTGACCATCGACTAATAAATAGCGGTGACTGAAATCTTGCGCCATACGTACCATCGCATCATATACAGCTGAATCACCGTGCGGGTGATATTTCCCGATTACTTCCCCGACAATTCTAGCTGATTTTTTATACGGTTTATCAGCTGTCATTCCTAAGTCGTGCATGGCATATAAAATACGACGATGAACCGGTTTTAATCCATCGCGTACATCTGGTAAAGCACGTGCAACGATCACACTCATTGCATAGTCTAGAAAAGATGTACGCATTTCATCGCTAATATTTATTTGTTCGATATTTGAGTGCTGTTCCAATTATTTTTACCTCCCGCATCTTGGCAGTAACGTTTATACGTCTAAGTTTTGTACGTATTGAGCATTTTCCTCGATAAAATCGCGTCGTGGTTCTACTTTGTCACCCATTAAAATATTGAAAATTTCATCTGCTTCAATTGCATCTTTTAGTTTCACTTGGAGTAACGTTCTCGTTTCCGGACTCATCGTCGTCTCCCAAAGTTGATCCGCGTTCATTTCCCCTAAACCTTTATAACGTTGAATGACAGGTTTTGGTGATTTCGGAAGTTCGTTTAATAGTTCCGTTAAACGTGCTTCATTATATACATAATGACTTTTCCTTCCTTGTTTTACTTGGTAAAGCGGCGGTTGAGCGATATAGACGTATCCGTGTTCGATTAACGGCTTCATATAACGGTAAAAGAATGTAAGTAGTAATGTTCGAATATGTGCCCCATCAACGTCAGCATCTGTCATAATGATAATTTTGTGGTAACGTGCTTTCGTTATATCGAAATCTTCCGCAATACCTGTTCCTAATGCGGTGATCATCATCCGTACTTCATTGTTCGATAAAATACGATCTAAACGTGCTTTTTCAACGTTTAAAATTTTACCACGTAACGGTAAAATTGCTTGGAAGTGACGGTCACGACCAAGTTTGGCCGATCCTCCTGCTGAATCTCCCTCTACGATGAATAACTCGCTTATTTCCGCGTCTCGTGAAGAACAGTCAGCTAATTTCCCTGGTAAATTTGATATTTCCAAAGCACTTTTTCGTCTCGTCGATTCACGTGCTTTACGTGCTGCAACACGCGCTTGTGCCGCAAGTATACCTTTTTCGACGATTAATTTCGCCACTTCGGGATTTTCCAATAAATACGTCGAAAGCTCTTCGTGAAAGATCGAACTTGTTACCGTACGAGCATCACTGTTTCCTAGCTTCGTTTTTGTCTGTCCTTCAAATTGAGGATCAGGATGTTTGACGGAAACAATTGCTGTCATCCCTTCGCGAACATCGTCTCCCGTTAAATTTTCATCATCTTCTTTTATTAAGTTATTCCGTCTTGCATAGTCGTTAATGACACGTGTTAATGCCGTTCGAAAACCGACTTCGTGTGTTCCACCTTCATGCGTATGGATGTTGTTTGCATATGAAAATAAATTACTTGCATATCCATCGTTATATTGGATCGCAATTTCGACAGAAACTCCGTCTACTTCACCAGCTGCATAAATTGGTTCATGAAGAACATCTTTCGTACGGTTAATATACTCGACGTACGAAATAATTCCTCCCTCATAATAAAACTGTTTTTTCTTTTTATCCGAACGACGATCTTCTAACGTGATCGTCAACTTTTTGTTTAAAAAGGCTAACTCGCGTAAACGATTTTTTAATATATCAAAATCAAAATTGACTGTTTCTGTGAAAATTTCTGGATCAGGTTTAAAATTGATTGACGTCCCTGTTCGATCTGTCGTACCGATAACTTCAATCTCGCCTTGCGGTTCACCTTTTGCAAACTGTATATAATGAATTTTATTATCACGATGTACATACACTTCTAAGTGTGTTGATAATGCGTTAACGACGGAAGCACCGACTCCATGCAAACCACCTGATACTTTATAGCCACCGCCACCAAATTTTCCTCCAGCATGAAGAACAGTTAAAATTAATTCTACCGCTGGTCTACCCGATTCTTCATGAATATCTACCGGGATCCCGCGACCATTATCCGTAATTGTCACACTGCCGTCCTCTTCAACAACGACATCGATTACATCACAATAACCAGCTAATGCTTCATCAATGCTGTTGTCGACAATTTCCCATACTAAATGGTGTAAACCTTGTTCACTCGTCGAACCGATATACATACTAGGACGTTTCCTGACAGCTTCAAGTCCTTCCAATACTTGAATTTGTTCCGCATCATACATTTGTTCATTCACTAGTTTGTCTTCCATTTTCATTATTCACCTTCATTTCTAAGTTAAGGTTCCAACTACTTTATTTGTCAACATTGACAAATTTAAATTTCACCCCGTAATTTTTGTTCATTTCTTCATATAAAGCATCGCGGTTTTTTAACGTTAATGTCGCTAACGGACTATAATAAATTTCTTCTTTTGTGATGATGATCGACTTTGCATCATCTTTTGAGCCGAAAATCTTACCTACTTTACGGTGTTCGGAAATTAATCGTTCGTTATATTCCGAGTACTCGGATAGTTCACTATCTATAATTGCAATAATCGATTCTGTTTTAATGAGCTCGTTATTTCCGATGTAAATAAACATTCGCCTCTTCCCCTTTCTTTCACTTTTTACATAAGTACGACACCATTTTCTATCGTATAGATCGCAGCATTTTGCAACGTTTCGTGGTGGATCCCATCGATCGTCGTCGTCGTAACAAATGTTTGTACTTTATGTTGAATCGTAGTGAGTAAATGGGATTGGCGATAATCATCTAGTTCACTTAACACATCATCAAGTAACAATATCGGATATTCCTTTACTTGATCATAAATTAAATCAATACAAGCTAGCTTCAACGATAACGCTGTTGTCCGTTGTTGCCCTTGCGATCCGAACTGTTTCACTTCTTTATCATTTATAAAAAATGTCATATCATCACGGTGTGGTCCGAGCGCGGTTGTACCGAGCCGTAATTCTCGTTCTCTCACTTTTCGAAACGCATCCAAATAACTATTTTCTATTTTCTCCCGTTCGTCATCTTCTAATACTTCAACAGTCGCTTCATAAGAAATCGTCAGCAATTCTTGCTCACGACTTATACTGTAATGGATATTACTTGCCCACTCGCGTAACATTTGTATAAAAGAGAAACGCTTCTCAATAATGAAGCTTGCAAAGTGTGCTAACTGTTCAGTTAAAACTTGCAAGTACGTGTCATCTTGCAAGTTATTTTGTTGCATATTTCGTAACAATGAGTTACGTTGTTTTAATACTTTTTGATATTGCCCTAGGTTGTATAAATAAAGCGTGTCTATTTGACCAAGTTCCATATCGATAAAACGTCGCAGGTTTTGTGGTGCTCCTTTCACAAGAGCAAGGTCTTCCGGTGCAAACATAACGATATTAAGTATGCCGATATAATCACTCAACTTTGGTTGCTCAAGGTTATTTACCTTCGCTTTCTTTCCGTTTTCATGGATAATTAGTTCAAGAGGAATAGTCTGTCCATTCTTTTTTTCAACTGTAGTTGAAACTTTAGCAAATGGACTGTCCCATAAAATAAGCTCTCGATCCGTACTAGCTCGATACGATTTTGTAAAAGCGAGTAAGTAAATCGATTCAAGTAAATTCGTTTTTCCTTGTGCATTTTCACCTTTAATCACATTTATTTTGTTATCAAACGTAATGTCGAGCGAGCGATAGTTACGATAGTTTTGTAACGATAATTCATTAATAAACATGTGAATTCCTCATTGTATCGGCTTACCTTTTTCTTTTATGACGTACGTTCCATCATTATGTTTAAGCGTCACGTAATCGTTATGGAAAAGTTTTCGTCCTCTCCGAAAGTCGAGCTCACCGTTTACGAGTACGCCTTCTGTGCGAATGTATATTTTAATGGCACCACCGGACTCGAATTCATTTGTCAGTTTTAACAATTGATTTAAAGTGATAAACTGATCATCAATTTCCATAATTTTCATCATCTCATATCCTTTTCTATTGTTAAATAACCGTATTTTATTAGTAGAAAATAGCGGATACACTTTAAATCTTCTTATTTACTATTTTACTAAAGTTTTAACGTTATTGAAAGTTTTACCCTTACTTTATCCTAAATTGTTCTTAAATAGTCTTAAAACGAGTTTTAAACAAAAATAAAAAGCTCTTTGTAAATTTAAGAGCTTTTTGTCTATTAAAAAGTTCGAACTGGTAATATAAGTTGTAAAATATTTTCATCTTTTGGCGTACGAATGACAAATGGGCGCATCGTCCCTGTAAAATCAATTTGAATCCGTTCACTATCGATTGTTTTTAACGTGTCTAGCATATATCTAGAGCTAAACGATATTTTTAACGGTTCTCCCTCAATTGCAATTGCTTCTAATTGTTCTTCTACATTCCCTATTTCTGGAGAATTACTCGATATTTCAAGCATGTTATCGCCTAATGTATCTAAACGAATGACGTTGTTTTGATCTCGACTCGATAAAAGATCTGCTCGTTCAATCGTTTGAATTAAATCTTTTGTAAATGCATGGATTGTCGTTTCTTTTTCTGTTGGAATTAACCGTGATGTATCTGGATAATTACCTGTTAATAAACGGGATAAAAAGTACGTTTCATTAAACGCAAACAAAATTTGATTATGTAAGAATGATATTTTTATCGTAGCTTCTGGATCTGTAATGAGCTTCGTTAATTCTTGTAAATTTTTCCCCGGAATGACGACACTTTCACGTTCAGAAACGTTTGGTGTATCGATCGGAAACGAACGTAAAGCTAGACGGTGACTATCTGTTGCAGTAAAGACTATAGAATTATGTTCAAAAGAGACGTGTACCCCTGTTAAAATGGGACGAGTTTCAGTCGGTGAAACTGCAAATACTGTCTGTTTAATTAATGTCTCTAATTGTTTTCCTTTTAACAATAGCGGATCGTCATTTTCTTGAATCGGAATTTGTGGATATTCTTCGCTACTTTGTCCATATATTGTAAAGACTGCTTTTCCCGATGTAATGACCGTTTTAAAATTGTCCTGTACTTCAATATGTACCGTTTCATCTGGTAGTTTTTTAATAATCTCCGAAAAATGTGGAATCGGTAATACGATCGATCCAGGTTGCGCATAGGAAATTATTTCTACATCCTCTATCATCGCATGAATTGCTGTTTGAATTGTAATATCAGAGTTACTACCGGTTAATACAACTTTATTGTCTTCTACATCGAATTTTAATCCTGAAAGAATTGGAATAACTGTTCTAGAAGTAATCGCATGGGTAACTGCTTGAATTGCATCTTGTAAATATTTCTTTTTAATCGTTAAATTCATTTTTTCCTCCTTCAATTGGCATATATATTTATTAATAATATATATTCATCATCATAAGTGCTGTTAACATTGTTGATAACATTGTTTCTTTGCTTAAATAATAACTTTCCACAATGTGTATAACTTGTGAGTAATTATTTAACATTGTGATTAAACTGTCTGATGATTTTTAATGTCATCTATATACGTATTTATTTCTTCAGCAAACTGAACATCATTTTCGATCATTTCATGTATCTTTTTATGTGCATGGATAACGGTCGTATGGTCTCTACCACCGAATTCATCGCCAATTTTTGGAAGAGATAAATCTGTCAGTTCACGAGAAATGTACATGGCAATTTGTCGTGGAAATGCGATCGCGTTCGTTCTTTTTTTCGATAAAAAATCTTCTACCGTTACGTTGTAGCGCTGGGCTATGTATGTTTGAATTCCTTTTATCGTTATTTTCCGTGCGCCTTTTGTCGGGATAATGTCTTTTAGCGCATCTTGTGCTAGTTTCGTATCGATATCTTGATTGATTAAGGATGAATAAGCAATCACACGTATAAGTGCCCCTTCTAGTTCGCGAATGTTCGTATCGATTTGATTTGCGATATAAAGCATTACTTCATTAGGAATGTCGTTTAATCCTTCTGCTTTTGCTTTCTTAGAGAGTATCGCAATTCTCGTTTCTAAATCAGGAGGAGAGATATCTGTTATAAGTCCCCATTCAAAACGTGAACGAAGTCGGTCTTCTAACGTCGGAATTTCTTTCGGTGGTCGGTCTGACGAAATAATAATTTGTTTATTTTCTTCATGTAACGTATTGAACGTGTGAAAAAACTCTTCTTGTGTCTGTTCTTTTCCAGCTAAAAATTGAATGTCGTCAACGAGTAAAATATCGACATTTCGGTATTTGTTACGAAAATATTCCGTTTTATTATCCATAATCGCATTAATAAATTCATTCGTAAATTTTTCAGAAGATAAATAAATTACGTTGTATTGCGGATGGTATTCCTTTACATAGTGACCGATCGCATGCATTAAATGGGTTTTACCTAGACCAACACCACCGTATATAAAGAGTGGGTTGTAAGATTTTGCTGGTGCTTCAGCAACGGCGAGAGCAGCAGCGTGCGCAAAACGATTCGCTGCACCGACGACGAACGTATCGAACGTATATTTAGGGTTTAACATTTGTGTAAACGGATGTTCTTTTGCATACGTTACGTTTTCTGTCGGATTTGTAGCGGATTCAACTTGTTCTTCTTCGCCTTCTATTTCAAATTTTACATTCATTTCTTCACCGGTCATTTCATATAATAACGTATTAATGACACCGGTATAGCGCTTATCTAACCAATTTTTAATAAAATCGTTAGGAACTAAAATAGTTAGCTCTTGATCGATAACATTTTTCACTTTTGTTTGACTTAACCAAGTGTCATAACTAGGCTTACTAATTTTTTCTTTCATTTCATTTAAGATGTATTGCCAGAG
>Ga0079225_10001057_pt1 | contig 15319 bp, 9 predicted proteins | sample Poulit2012_FD_76344 | JGI IMG/M metagenome (GOLD analysis project Ga0079225, IMG submission 76344) | Agricultural soil microbial communities from Georgia to study Nitrogen management - Poultry litter 2012 | ecosystem: Environmental > Terrestrial > Soil > Agricultural land | place: USA: Georgia... | reverse complement strand
GCTTCAAAGATATGCTCGTCGATTGGTGTCGCTACCCAATCTTCATACTCGTGAAATTGAATAAGCGCTTTTGGATAGTCTCCATAATTCATTTCACCATTTAATAAAGTATCAATAATTATACAACGATCTTCTGCATTGTTTTTATCTAAAAGACTGAAATCTAATTGTTTGGTTAATTCATTATAGAAAGCAAAGCTTTCCAGATTATTAAAGAAATGTAGGACGAATTCTGTATCTTCTTTCGTTTCTAGATATGCATATAAATCTTTAAACATTCTAGTTGCTGCTCCACTCGCCGGAACAAATTTCACCATGGTTAAGCCTGATACATCTTTGCTTACTTTTTTGCTTGTATTTAATTCGTTTTTTGAAACAGCAGCAGCTACGTTCACATACTGCACGCCTCGTTTAAATCTTTCCATTGACTGGTTCAATTGTAATTCTCCTTAAGTTTTAAAAACTCTAATTGAATCCTATTTTAACAAATAATGTGAGAGTTCTCTATACCTTTTCAGATTCATCTTTTAATTAATCAGGAAACTAAATCAATCATTTTATTAAAGTTGAAGATGCTATCCTATTAGAAGATTAGAATGTAAATATTAATAAACAAAAAAGACAGAGAGCTGACAAAATAAGCCCTCTGTCTTTTCAACATTTTTATTTCCAAAAGCTGAAAAATTTCTCTACACCTTTAGTAATTGCATTTGCTAGTTTCTGTTGATAGCTATCTAGTACAAGCTTCGCTCTTTCCTTAGCATTATCTAAAAATCCACCTTCTACTAATATTGATGGCATTTTAGTTTCTCTAATGACGTGAAAATTAGCTCTTTTAACTCCTCTATCATATGCTCCGGTTTCTCTAACTAGTTCTCTTTGGACTTCTTCTGCTAATTTCTTACTGTCTTGAATACGATTTTTATCATTCGCTTTAGGATTGTTAGTATTACCTGATTCGTTATAATAGAAAGTTTCTATTCCATGAGCACTACCATTATAAGCATTTTGGTGAATACTTACAAAAACATCTGCACCCATTCTATTTGCTTCTTGTGCACGGTGTGACAAACTTAAATAAGTATCATCTTCTCTGGCCATAATAACAGTATATCCTTTGGCTTCTAAGAGATCTCGGACCTTTTTAGTAACAGATAGATTAATATCTTTTTCAAATACTCCTCCTGAAACAGCTCCAGTTTCTGTTCCCCCATGTCCTGCATCAAGATAAACTACCGGTGATATTTGTAATCCTTTAATATCAAACCAGCCTAATTCAAGACCATTCAGTGAAAGAAGAGCATATGTGCTTCTAGGAGTATCCTTTTCTTGGACGACCTTCACTAATTCCCCAACATATGGAGTAGCACTTTCAATAAATATATATCCATTTGTACCCCAGGGTTGTGTATTAAGGGACCATGACTTTTCAACTTTTGCCACATAATTTGTATTACGAGTTGAGAGTACTCGTTGAATATTCAGTCCATTTATATCAAACCAACCCAACGTTGTACCATTATAAGTTAATAAACCATAAGTACTTCGTGGAGTCTGTTTCTCTTGAATAACTTCAACATTCTTACCTACATACGGTGAGGCATCTTCGATAAACTTATAACCCTCTACTCCCCATGGTTCTGTATTTATAGACCATGATTTTTCGACCTTGGCTACGTAATTTGTGACTCGAGTTGATAATACTCTTTGTTTCTCTAATGCTCCAGTATCTATCCAACCAACTTCTTTACCATCAATCGTAATCAACGCATACGTACTTCGTGGTGTTGTTTTTTCTTGAGTTATTTCGACTGTTTCATTAAAGTAATCTTCACCACTTGCTACTGTTTTATATCCTTCTACTCCCCAAGGCTTTGTATTAATTGACCATCCTTTGGTAATTTTAGCAGCATAGTTTGTGTTACGCGTTGATAAGACGACATGGTGAATATTTAATGCACCTTTGTCAATCCAACCTATTTCTCTTCCATGAATTGATATTAAGGCATACGTCCCTCTAGGTGTACCTTTTTCTTGAGTAACTGAAACTGTCTGCTCCAAGTAAGAAGAACCATTATCTACTAATTTATAGCCATTCACACCCCATGGTAAAGTATTAATTGACCATGGTTTTTCAACTGTAGCTGTATAATTGACAGTCCGAGTATTTAATACTTCTTGTATTTCTAAACCATTAATATCAAACCAACCTAATATTTCGCCATTCAATTCCAATAAACCATAAGTGCTGCGTGGTGTATCTTTTTCTTGAGTAACTGTAACTGTTTGACCAATATATGAGGTAGCATCTTCGATAAATTCAAAACCATTTACTCCCCACGGTTTTGAGTTTATGGACCATCCTTTATTTATTTTAGCTACATAGTTTGTAGTGCGAGTGGACAATACGCGCTGTTCATCTAATCCTTTTGTATCGAACCATCCGAGTGTGCGACCATTATATTCCAACAGACCATAAGTACTACGAGGCGTCACTTTTTCTTGGATGACTCTTACATTTTTACCTACGTATGATGAAGCATCTTCGATAAATTCAAAACCTATTACTCCCCACGGTTTTGTATTGATAGACCATCCTTTTTCAATCTTAGCTATATAGTTTGTATCTGTACTAGACAAGATAGGGTTTAAGTCTAATGCTCCTTTATCAATCCATCCAATTTCTTCTCCATTAATGCTGATTAACGAGTAAGTGCTTCGTGGAGTAACTTTTTCTTGTATAATATCCACTGTTTTCCCTAAATATTTTGCACCAGAAGTAATTTCTTTAAAGCCTTCTGTTCCCCATGGGGCTGTATTAATTGACCATGATCGTATGACTTCAGCTTTATAATTTACATCTTCAGTGGATAATACTCTTTGTACTTCCAATCCATTTTTGTCAAACCATCCCAGAGTTATACCGTTATAATTTATTAAGACATACGTACTTCTTGGAGTAACTTTTTCTTGAGTTACAAGTACATTTTTACCTATATAAGGAGATGCATTTTCAATATATTCAAAGCCTTCTACTCCCCATGGTCTTGTATTTATTGACCAATCTTTTTCTACTTTTGCTATATAATTTGAATCGCGAGTTGAAATTACTCGTTGTTTTTCTAGTCCTTTAGTATCAAACCAACCAAGCGTTTCACCATTATATTCCAATAGTCCATAAATACTACGAGGGGTCGTTTTTTCCTGAATAACTTTTACATTTTTCCCAATATATGGAGTTGCATCCTCTATAAATTTATAACCACTGACTCCCCAAGGTTTAGTATTGATAGACCAACCTTTTTCTACTTTAGCTATATAACTCGTGTTTTTTGTAGATAAAACCGATTGTAAGTTTAATGATAATGCACCTTTATCAATCCATCCAATTTCTTTTCCATTTTGTGTCACCAATGAGAAAGTTCCTCTAGGTGTAACTTTCTCTTGAGTAACTCGTACAACTTCTCCGTAATATGATGATCCAGTATCTACTTGTCTAAAACCTGTTGTCCCCCAAGGTAGTGTGTTAATAGACCAATTTTTGGTAATTTCTGCTTGATAGTCAACATCAGTCGTAGACAATACAGGGTATAATTCTAGAGTTTCTTTTTGGACCCATCCTAATTTGTCGTTCTCCTCATAAATTAACCACCAGGTACCTAAATCATTTACTTTTTCTTGTTTTACTTCTACAACTTTTCCGTAGTGATTTGAAGTATTATCAATTAATCTATAACTAGCAGTACCATATGGTTGAGAATATATCGGATGTGGATTGTGACTAATAATTGCAGTAGTATCTATGTTTCTTTGAGAAGAAATAGGGTTAGATATAGTTATATGTTTGTCATATCGTGTTAAGTTGTAATTTTTAATAATATTGTTTAACTTAGTACTATATTGAGAATCAGTTGCGTATCGTCCTGTTAGCCATTCTGTAGCATCTAAATGAGACGCAGTGTTTTCAACCCAAGCCCCATTATAATATGAAGGATTCCAATTCGTACCATTTCTGATTTTCATTGCATTATCTAAAATGGATTCTCGGTAAGATGGGTATAATTTAAATTCAGCTTTTACAGTAACTCTTTTTCCATTAACTTCTTCCCAAGTAGTCGTGTAAATTGAATTACCATTATAATCTCCTTTAACTCCGCCTAAGTTGTTACCAGTTTGTGCTAATTGACTTTTTCCCCAAGCAGATTCATGGATTAGTTGTGCCATCATAACAGAAGTATAAATATTATATTCTTCTGCAATATCTTGTGCGATAGGTGCTATGTAATTTAAGAAGGAATCTGTTGTATTAAATGATTGACTTTCCTTACTTATTTTACTGTAAATATTCTTACCATCAACACTTAAAATATCCCCAACTTTAATAATGTTTGTATTGTTTAAATTATTCCATTCTTTTAACTCATCTACAGTAACACCATGAAAATTAGCAATTGAATATAAAGTTTCTCCAGCGTCAACGTAATGATAGGTAGTTCCATTTTCATATGAAATGTTACTTTTTGCTAATGAAGCAGTACTGCGAGCGGTTCTCATTTTGTTTTGATTGGGAGATGTTTCTTTTCTTTCCTTTTGAGAATTGCTATCATTATTCTTATTCAGATCTTTGCTTGTTTCTGCATCAGGAGCTTCATGTACTTGTTCTTCTTCAATACTCTTTTGACCATGATTTTTTTTATCTTCAACAGTCGTATTTACTTCAATTACGCTCTTATAAATAATATTATCTTTTTCTTTTATTGTTAAACGAGTTTCGGCAAGATCAGTTAAATTTATGATTGTATCAAAGAATCCCTCTTCATTGGTAGTAAGAGACAACTCAACATCATCATTTATCAATACAACGAGTTCTCTATCTGGAACATAATCCCCTAATAAAATATAAGTGTCATTTTCTTTTTCTATTTCAACTGAAATATCTTCAGTTTTTAAGGTTTCAACGAGTGAGAGTTTTTTATTATCATTTTTTGTTTCAATAGCATTGCTTTCTAATATTACTTTATCTTCTGCCTTCACTATAGCCGAATCTTGACTTGAAAAAGCCATTAAGATTGGAGGAACAGCAAGAATGAGTAAAGAATATTTTCTCTTTTTTAAACCCAAAAAATTCACCTTCCATAAAGTTTGTTAATTATATCTCATAAAGATACATATATTTAAACACAAAAAACCCATTTATACTACATTATTTATATTTTTTTATTTACAATTCTCCCAAATTTTAATTTTATCCAAAAAAATAAGACCTATTAGATATACAATCACATTTAATAGGTCTTTATTACGGTAATTTTCATTTTTGTGACTACATGGTCGTTAATTTCTTATTATTGGCTATGTCCTTTTTAGAACACTTTTTATTGTAGAAATCATTACATCTCTATAAAACACTGAATTGATTATTATTATAAGTATTATAAAAGCTATTCCTAATAAAGCAGCTACTAAAACCCAATCTAGAAGACTTCTGATTTGAATAAAATTCTGAGTTACGTAACCAATGAAAAGCATACTTCCATAGGTTACAATGTCTACGCAACTATGTTTTATAAAATGAGCGATTGGTCTCCTTACTACATTTTTAGATAGATATATTACCAAGTAAATTGTTTGATATAGCATAGCTATTAGAGTACCGATAGCAATACCAACTAATCCATATTGATTAATTAAAAGTAGTGAAATTACAATGTTAATTGCTGCTTCAACGTAAGAACTTTTTTCAGTCTGCTTGAAATGTCCTGCTGAAAAGACCAATGTCCGATAAGGTATTCGAATAGAATATACTAAGTTAGCTGTAATTAGTAAAAATGAAAAAAGAGGTGCATAATAGTCAATATCTTCAACCCCTGTGGTATATAGCATGACGAAAGAATTTATTAATACGGCTGCCATCCCAAATAAAAAAACTACTCCAGTATGAATTAACCATTCTATTCTTGAAAAATAACTATTTAATAGGTCTATCTCATCGTTGGCTAATAAGCTTCCAAAAAAAGATTGAAGTCCAGTAGTAAATGAAGACAGTAGCATTTTCAAAGCTCCCGCTACCATATTATAAACACTATAAATAGATACATTCTCTAACGTAGAAAATACAGAAACAATCACAACATCTGTACTATTGTGGATAGTGTAGGCAATGTGTTGCCCCATGCCACTCCACTTTTGTGGTAAAGGATCTTCTGTTATTTGGACATCTTTATCTATATCGTAATTCTTATTAACATAGTACGCTAAATATAATGGTCGAATCAAAAAGATTAAGCCAGCGACTAATTTAACAATTTGTATAGAAGCACCTTGCATTATTAGAAAAATGCTAGCAAGCAGATTTAATATGATGACTACAATTTCAGAGCCAGCTTGAATATAAACTTTTTGATGAGCATTTAACAATAATTGATTAACAATTCCAAAATAGTATTGCCCGAATAAACTTAGCGATAGTGCAAATATCAATATTCCAGTTGACAAGAAGTCTAAAGAAGGATCAACAATTATAGGATAAAAAATAATTAGACCCATAACATAAGCAATTAATACATACGCAATTTTTTTAAAATAATCTCTAGCAGCCGCAAGTACAATGCTTATCTGTTCACTATTTTTTTGAGCTAATGGACGATATAATGCAGCTTGTATAACCGCTCCTACTCCTAAATCTAAGAATGTTATTATATTCAAAAACTGGTTAATCGAAGCAACAAGACCATTAGTTTCTGATCCAAAATAAAGTAGAATAAACCTTGGAAGTACTAGGCCACTTACAAGTCTAGCAAATCGATTTAATAAAGACGTAATTGTATTTTGTTTTAGCTTTCTCGTACGACTATCCATTTATATTGCACCTTTTCGGTTAGTTATTTTTTATATTTATTAATCACATATTTTACATGGCTACCTATATAAAACACAAAGGAGTTAGATGTTAATTTATCTATAATTTTATCATCAGGATTAATTTCAAACTCTAAAAGTTCTGGCCATTCTTTTTTTATAATCTCTATGTGTAAAGAACGTTTCGTTCTTTCTTCCCGCGGAACACTTAGCCATAATTCAATTAGATATCTACAATTGAAAATATAAACTTGATCAATAAAATAATCATAGTTTTGGATACTTTTCGGTAACCATCTTCCCAATCTATATTCAAAATTAAACAAATCAAAATTAGATACATTATATTTTTCTGCAAAGCTAACTGTATCTTCCATCCATCTATTCACATGGTACTTATTTTCAGCAGAATAATTATGTGTTTTAGTTAAAAGGTAACTTAATGTAGCGAAAGACTCCGGTAAATCTTTACCAAAAGGACTTTTGGCTATTGAGATAATATCCCCTGGAACAGAATAACGATCATTTAAAATTGATTGAGAATAAGTATATCCATGGTTTAATATATCATCATTCTCTAATCCAGCCAATTCTGTATGAATATCATTTCGGAGATCTGATGGTACTTCTAATACTGGTAGGATATGATAATTTGTCCCTATATATTTTGAAATCTTTTTAGGGATTGCAATATCACCAGTTTCATTTGTAAATCCTTTTAACTCGTAAGTGTAGAGTTCTATATCTTCAATATAATCTCTCATCAATGCTAATACAGCACGACTGTCAATTCCAGAAGTGATTGGTAGAGATATTTTTCTTGTTTTAAAGTATCCTTCTAATATTTTTTTTGAGCAAGAAATAGTTTTTCCTGCTGCTTCATCAAGTGACATGCTTTCCAAACGCTCTATCGGAAAAAAACGTTGAGCTTTTTTAGTTTTTACATCTAAATAATGATTAGGTATCAGAGTTTTTATTTCATCATACATAGTAATATCATATGGTAATGGCTGTTGTTGCTCAGCACCATTGTTAATCTTTATTGATTCCTCTGACTCTGCAATATTTAATTCATTTGCAATTATTTTGGCATGTGAAGAAATCAAAATATTGTTGCTGTCAAAGGTATAATTAACCGGTATAGATACTACAGGATCAGTGATAATGTAATCCAACTTATTGTTTTTACCATAAAATACAAGAAATCGACCAGCATAAAACCTTGAATATTCTAACAACTTTTGTAAATTATCAGACTTAAATAACTCTTCTGCGTTTTCCTCTAGAGTGTTAGTTGGTTTTTTTGCGTTAACAAAATCACCTATTAACACTAAAGTTTTATTGTTACTTTGAATTACTTCTATATACTCATTTGCATAATCATGATTGAGAAATAAGTTAAAAACCTTATTTACATATTTATATTTATTACATTTCTCATTTGCCAAATAGAAATTATTCCGCATTCATTATATTCCTTTCTCTAAACCTAAAAGTCTTTAGAGTGATTTAGAAGATTAGTCTTTACTTATTTTAAAAGAATCTAATAAAGGTTCAAATTTTTCAAAGATTGTTTCAAACTCATAAGTTGGGTCTTTAATATCTATCAGTCTTTGAAATTGCTCATCAAAATTATTTAGGTCATCAAGTAGTGTTATATAGTTTTGGTCTTCAATCCAACTATATACTCCTTTTACCTTCCCCGTTTTATTATCTAGAGCAATGCAAGGGGTACTAGTCACTACAGCAAAAATCATCCCATGAAGTCTATCGGTGACCACAATTTTCGCACTTCTAAATTCATCAAGTTTTTTTTGTAGTAGATTTTCACGTTGTTCTCTGAATACTGGTCTATGCAACACAGTATCGGTTTCCGTGATTTCTAAGTTGAATTTGTTTGCTTTTCTCTTAACTAATTCCATAAGATTCGAAGTATCAGTGACTTTCTCTCTGTCACTTCGTAAGCATACTAATATCCCATCTCTTTGAATAGCTTTGTTAGTCTCATTTAAATATAAACCAATATCTGGGGTTAAAATGTTATTTGAATTAGTATAATGTTTTTGGAATAAGTTATATGTGCTTTTCTCGCGAGCTGTCAATGTAAGATCGTTGTGTGAATTATAAATATCAACAGAATCATTTAAATATGCTACCGCTTTTGGAGAATTCGTTTCATAATAGGCTGTTTGGGGAAATACAATAACTTTATTTTCAAGAAAATTAGTTACAATCTTTCTAACAAATTCTTCACTACGCGGCCATAGTGACCCCATATATCCTCCACCTGTCACACATACAATATCTTCTTTTTTAATTAAATCTTTTAATTCATTTAATTTTAAAAATATCATATTATATGGAATTTCTACTACTCGATAATTCGAAAAGTGATCTTTCAAAAATTTTAATTCTGCATCCATAATTGCATGATCTCCAAGATTACCATGCTCAGGAGCTCCAATCACATAAATGGTTGAATCTTCTATTTTACTATCATTCAATTTCTTTAACATCCGATTGTAACGTCGAGTAAAAATGAAATTTTTAACTGTTTTTTTTACTTTTTTTGGCATTTTACCTATTATACTTCTATACATAACTAAATACCTCTCTTTTTATAAATCGTATTATCTTCGCTTAAAATCTTCTAATTCATAAATTAACTCAGTATCGGTTCTCTCATCGTATATTCGTAGTGGTCGAAATTGATATTCTACCACATTATAGGAGTCCGCTAACGATGAAAAAGCGAATATTCCAAGAAATAAAAAAGCAACAAGTTTTTTTGAAATATAATCGGGAATATTCTGAAGTTGATTAGCAAAATATACGAGGAAAATTATTTCAAAAGATTGGAAAAAAGTTGCCACTCTATAAATAGGAGCAAAATGGAAACTAAATCCATAAATTAAAATATATAGCATTAGACCATTGATAATTAGTTTATTATTAATTTTATTTTCAATTGGTTTTAAATGTATTACATAATAAATAAAAATCAGTAAAACTGAATAATATTTAATATTGTGGCTAAATCCTAATGGTACATCAAAATGCCCTCCAACATAACCGCTATATCTATCAAAGAACGGAAACTCAAATATAAAATGAATGTCTATGAAAGGAAAAACCAAAGCTATAATGAAAAATAACAGCACGGCTTTTTTAGGAAAACGTATTTTTAAAAATAAAAAAGGTACTAAATACAATGCCGAGGAATGAAAAGAATATGCTAAAAGTAAATTTATAAAAGATTTTGCATTTTTATCGTGGTACGCAAAATAAAAACTATTAACATAAAAACTTATAGCTGCATATTGTCTTATTTGAGACATCTGTCCAAAGAACATTTCAGAAACAAGAAAAATTGCAATCATTAAAGTCGTATGTTTTTCAAATTTTAAGAAAAATCTGTAAAAGTTAAATTGAGTAATAAATAACACTATAATAATCAGTATTCCAAAATATAAATCTAAATTACTTAATAATGTTTGCAATCCAAAGTAGCCAAACTCTGCACGAGTAAAATCTGTTATATAATACCTCAAGTAATTTGGAAAATCAGTTCCTGTCATCCATCGTTGTCCAAAAACAAACATCACATATACAAACGAAGTTGTAATGAAAATGTTTTTAGTTCGCATGTTTCTTCCAAATAATACATATAAGATAGATACTATAAAGAAATGAAAGATATAGATCATATTGTGTCACCAACTTCTTGAATAACGGAAAATGGATAATATCTCATGTCACTTAAACGCCCTGCTCTCTTTTAAATAATTTCTCATTCCTTTTAAAGTTTGAAGATATGCTTCAAAAAAACCAAGGTTTTCTTTATATTCGGCTTTCTTTCTGAAGCAATATGTCAATGAATAAAATGGTGCCAACCGCCCAAACATTCTCCAAAAGGAAGCACCTTTATCAAATAAATATTTCTCATTCATCCCTTCAAACCAAGTAGAGTCACCAATATGCAATTTAGCAATCGTTTTAGGGATAAATTTTATTTTTGCTCCTTTTTTTAAAGCATCAAAAAGAAATATATTTTCTTCACCCATTGTATACTTAGCACCAGCACCAAACAGTTCATCAAACCTTAACTCATTCTCTTTTATAAAACTAGATTTGATTACTAATTGTACTGAAGACAACTTCATACTTCTTAAAAAACCAATCTCTTTTTCTTCTGTTACTTCTTTTTTAAACTCTTCTTCGATTCCTTCAATATTAAATGCCAAAATATCATACCCTGGGTTCGCTAAAAAAGATTCGAGTATGATTTCTTCAGTTTCTTCTTCTAGAACGATGTCATCATCTGTCAGATATAAAATATCACCTTGAGCATTATCTAAAGCATAATTTCTACTTTTACTCAAGCCTTTTTGATCAATATTGATCCATTCTATTCCATCTAAGAATTCTCTTGTCACTTTGCCGTCATGTTTCTCAGGGACCTGATTTATAACTACAAGGTTAGAATATTTTTTTGTAGAAGAAGCAATATATTCTGGTTGTCTATTAATTGAAGATATAAATATCTGTAACTTCATTAGTCAAGTACCTCTTTTATAAGTTATTAGTTAATTTTCGTTTACTTGAATGATTACTGTAGGTATTTCATAAGTTTTTTCAAGGCGCCTTTGTTTATTATACCAGTTTCTAGATGTCCTATTTTCTTGAATAATATAGACAATTCGATCAACATTGTCAGGCTTACTTACATCTAAAAAACTCCCAAATTTATTAATAATTTGGCTATTTACTGATCTGGCAACTATTTCATTTAGGTATTTATTATCTAATGGCAGACCGTCTTCTTGAATAATGACATTATTTGTTTCAGTTGGATTTGCAATAATTTGTTTTAATTCTTCTTTGTAATCTAACTTGTTATCGACTAAAAAGAAATAATCATCTTCACGTAATGAATATGAAAAAGAATATATTAGCTTTTTACTCATAAAGGTTAATAATATTAAAATTCCGCTAGTGATAGCCCCACCTACGATTAGTCCTATTACAATGTCTTTAATAATATTACTTGAAGCAGAATCATCTAGATCAGAAGACTCAAATATAATATCATCACTAAGTTCTTTGATTCTAGGGTCATGAAATACAAATTTTGACTTATTAGCTATAAATGGAATATTATCTTCTGATATATAGTCATAATAAAAATTTGCTATATTTAAATTATCTGTTTCATTTCCAACATTAACATAGAATTCTAAAAGATGAGAATTACCATCTCGCGCTACTCCTATGATCTTCGTCTCACCTGATTCGTTATAATCAACAATTGCTTTATTTCCAGTTTCTTCTATCAATTCTTTTAAATTTGTATCCGAGGCGTTCGAAGCCATTTCTAAGACAGTACTTCTTGTTATATATTGTTCTATCAATAAATTATTTGTAAAAGCATCACCATCATTATTCTCTACAAAAAATCTAAAGATAGCTGGTTCTGAATCAACAGCAAAATTATTTTCTTCTGTTTGATTTACATTATCGTCTATTTCTACTGTAGTAGATCGATGATTTGACCATACAAATACAAGTGTAAATATGATTGTTCCAATCATTATTTTTAAAATGTTTTTTCTAATAAACTTTAAAATTTCAATCCATATAAATTTCACTTTTTCACCTTCTCATTATATTTATCATATTCGTCTGTTTTATTAACTATAAAAATACATAAATATCGCTAAATCCGTCTTTTCAAAGCATTCCATATATAAAACCCAAAATAATAAAGTGCTTTATGAAGGGACAGTTTTTCAATATTTCGGTAAGTATTCCAAGTACGCTTCAAAGCGCCTACTTTGTCACTAGATAGTGATCCTTCTCGACCACGATATTGATTCAGTACTTCATCCACCAAGTAGGCATAGTCATGATTTCTCAAAATTTTAAGCCAGGTAGCTGTATCTTGTCCTTTTCTTACTAAAGGCATACGAAAATCGCCAATGACTTGGCGATCGATGACTACAGTACTACAAGCAATGGCTGTGTTTTTTAAAAGACCAGAGTAATTTAAGCGCTCTGGAAAATTAGGAGCTGCACCCACTTGACCATATTCTGAAATATGCTCGTATTTGGTATACGTAAAAGCTTCTTCATTCTCTTTCATGAAGCGAAGTTGTTTCTCTAGCTTTTTGGGATACCAAACATCATCACTATCAATGAATGCGATGAAGCGACCTTTTGCATTTTCTAGGCCGGTATTCCTTGCAACTGCTGCACCAGAGTTTTCTTTTAACTTGATATATTTCACACGATGATCTTGTTCAGCGTAACTTTGCACAATATCCGCACTATTGTCTGTACTGCAATCATCAATCAACAGATACTCGTAATCTTCGTATGTCTGATTTAAAACAGACTCAATGGTTTCTTTAATAAATTCTTCTGCATTATATACAGGCGTAATCACAGACACTGTAGGTTTTATATGCATATTCTCTTTCTTATTCATAAATTTCAATTCCTTCAAAAATTCGTTCAGAACTCATCTCTTCATCTACACCTTGTGAAGAAACTTTATCAAATAATATTTTTATCGTTTGGAATAAGATTTGAATATCCATCATTATAGAATAGTTTTTGATGTAGATTAAATCGAATTTCAGTTTACTGTTAAAATCCGTAGAATATTTCCCATAAACCTGTGCATAGCCAGTAATGCCTGCTCGAACGCTATGTCTTAGATAGTAATATGGATTTTGTTCTTTAAATTGATTCACAAAGTAGGGGCGTTCTGGACGAGGTCCGATGAGTGACATATCTCCTTTTAACACATTAAAAAGTTGTGGTAATTCATCAATACGCAAGCTTCTTAAATATTTCCCCACTTTAGTAATTCTTGGATCTTCCGCTTGAGCCAGTACTGGTCCCGATAACTCTTCTGCATCAGTTCGCATCGAACGAAACTTATAAATTTCAAATTCTTTTTGACCTTTTGTTACACGAACCTGCTTGTATAAAATAGGCCCTTTTGAAGTTAGTTTGATTAATAAGGCCGCTATAATCATAATTGGTGAAGTAATTATAATCATGGCTAAAGAAATCAATATATCTAACATTCTCTTAATGATGTCGTTTTCGGGTGAAATTTCAAATTTTGATATAGCGATTAAGCTTTCATCATCAATGTTCATAATACGGTTATTGATTCTTAGAATATTTCCAAAGTCGGTTCCTAAAAAGACCCGTTTGTTATTAAATGTTAAAAAAGATAAAATCTCAGTTTCTTCTTCTAACGTATCGAAATCTAAGAAATAGAAAACATCTATATCATTTATGTTTCTTTTAACATTTTCTACATAGTTATCGAATGTTGCAGAAACAACTTTATATTGACGCGTCTTTGAAGATTTAAAGTTATGAATGGCCTCTCTACATTTATCTTCAGTACCAATCACCATGACTCGACTTACACCTGATTTTTTATAGTAAAATTCAAGTATGATTAGACGCCAAATGGTTAATACAATGGTACTAATGATTAAATTAATAAATATAATTGTTCTTGGAAAAGCAAACCATCTACCAAAGAATGTCATCGCCATAATGGCAAAAGACATCATCACTTGTGAGATTGAAGTGATCGAAAACATATCGATAAATCGTTTATTATATAATACATAAATTCCTGAAAAAACATTTATTAATACAAATACAAGCACAATATAAGGTAAAGCACTCTGGTAGGCTGAGTAATTAAAAATCGGAAGCGTTCCTTCGTATCTAAAATAAAAAGAAACTAAAAATGTTAAATGGTAAATAATAATATCGGCAATACCAATTGCGATTTTAATCGTCCGATTAAACCCTCCTGTTTTAGACATTAAAAATCCTCCTATAATAATCTAAATTATTGAATTCTTTGAGTAGTATATCATAATCCATGTTAATTTCCATTTCAATTATTAATTTGATATATGAAATGTTCTCAATCTTTTGAATTATATCATATTAAACTCCTTTACGGGAGGAATTTCAGTAATTTTTACTATTATTCTAAATCGAATGTTTGAAAATTTTTATTTAGTTAAATAATATGTATTATAATTTATTCTCGTGACCCAAGCTATATTATAATCAATTATTAATATGATGTCTTCAGTAATTTCCTATTCATCAACCTGTATCTATTGATTTTCCCTCTAATCTGAGATACTATTTTTATACGGCTTTAAGGGGAGTTGGTTTGTATTGGAGCAGAATTTTGAAATCGAGTATAAGAATCTTTTAAATGAAGAAGAGTATCAACGTATTCTGGAAGCTGAGTTTTCTGATGTTGAACAATCATTTGTTCATCAAAGCAATTATTATTTTGACACGGAAAACAGCGATTTAAAGCAACAACAGTCGGCTCTTCGGATTCGAGTCACGGATTCTTATCACGAATTGACTTTGAAGGTTCCTCATCAAGGCTTTTTAATGGAAT
>Ga0079225_10001055_pt1 | contig 15336 bp, 13 predicted proteins | sample Poulit2012_FD_76344 | JGI IMG/M metagenome (GOLD analysis project Ga0079225, IMG submission 76344) | Agricultural soil microbial communities from Georgia to study Nitrogen management - Poultry litter 2012 | ecosystem: Environmental > Terrestrial > Soil > Agricultural land | place: USA: Georgia... | reverse complement strand
GCCGATCCCAGATGATGTCTACGTCTCGCGGCCCAACCAGCCCACGTTCCTCACCGTGACGGCGTAGCAACTCTGAAAACTCTTCAGCTTTACTGAGGCGATCTCCAAAAAGCTCTGCCGCTGTCTCGAAAGTCATCAGGTGAAACGTCCCCGTCACTCAGACGCCGGGGAGATTACTACGCGGCGATCGGGATCTTCTCCCACCGAGTTGCTGACCAATCCGGCAGACGCAACTTCGTCGTGTACTACTTTGCGCTCAAAAGCATTCATGGGATCCATACGAACCTCGGCACCCGAGCTGTGAACTTTTGCAACCGCTTCCCGCGCAATATTAACCAGGTGAGCACGTTTCTGCGCCCGAAACCCGGCGATATCCAACATCAGCCGAGAACGGTCCCCGCTCTTGGTTTGGACAGCAAGCCGAGTCAAATCTTGTAGAGCGTCAAGAACTTCCCCATCCTGCCCCACGAGTTTTTGCAACTCTTTCCCGTTGCCACCTTCAGCAATAATTGCTGCCGAAGCTCTACCATGAGTAACGTCTAGGTCGATATCTCCATCAAAGTCAATGATGTCGAGCAGTTCTTCTAAATAGTCAGCAGCGATTTCACCCTCGTCCTCGAGTCGGGCTAAATCCTCCGATGACACCTGATTCGCGCCATGCGCGGTCTCAATTGCCGGCACCTCAGCAGTGACAGTGTCAGTGGCAGCGGCAGTGTCAGTGGGAGATTCATTCTGTTGTTCCAAGTTTGTTGAGTCTTCAGTACTCACCACATGCTCCTTAGTGGCTTGAGAGTTATAGCAAAAATCAAAAAGTTGAACGGGAAACGCTCGCAGCTACTTTTGTGGGCCTTTTTTCTTGTTCTGCTGAGGTCGCGAGACATTCTTATTGCCGCCTCCTGCGCTACCTTGCGGCTTCTTCGCACCGCTGGGGGCAGTTCCTGACGGTCCGGCGACCTTCTTCGGTTGCCCACCCTTTTTCTGCCGATCTTTGCGCACTGGTTGCTGGCGCTGACCAGTCTTTGGAGGTGCAACTGGCTCTTCGGGTTGTTCAGGTTCCACCAGTTTGCCCTTCTTGCGCTTGCGCTCTTCCAGCGCTTTTGCAGCTTCCGTCCCAGGTGCCGGCATATTCCGAATGATGAAGAATTGCTGCCCCATCGACCACACGTTGGTCGTCAGCCAGTAGATCAAAACACCGATTGGGAAGTTCACGCCCGTCACCGCGAAAATGCCGGGAAGCGCATACATCATAATCTTCTGCTGCTTCGCCATCGGGTTATCAAGCGATTCTTGCGACATATTCTTCATTAACGCCTGGCGCGAAGACATGTAGGTTGCGGCAGACATCAAGATGATCAAAATTACCGTAACCAGTTTCACCGTGCCGTCATCCGATCCCATAAATGACGCCGACAGCGGCGCCCCAAAGATCGATGACGCCTCGGCACTCTGCGCCAACTCCGGAGACATTCCCGCGAGCTCTTTCTCACCGGAGGCAATGTCTGAAAGGCCGTTCAGTACCCGGAAGAGCGAGAAGAAGATCGGCATTTGCAGTAGTAGAGGGAGGCACGAAGAGAACGGATTAGTGCCCGACTTCTTATACAGCGCCATCTGCTCTTGCGCCATCGCTTGGCGGGAAGCGGAGTCAGTCTTACCTTTATATTTCGCCTGAATCTTCTTCATTTCGGGCTGAATAATCTGCATTCCCCGCTGCGCACGAATTTGTTTCACGAACAACGGGATAAGCAAGGTACGAATGACCAGCACGAGGCCGACAATTGACAGCGCCCAGGTAGTACCCGAGTCAGGATCGAGCCCCAACGCTGTTAAGAGGTGATGGAATTGCACCATCACCCAGGCAACTGCCGACTGAATCGGCTCAAAAATCTTCATTCCTTGACTCCTTGTTGTTCAGTCACAGTTCCCCCGGTTAACAACGCGATTGGTTGTAAAGAGCAGTCGTTGCTACCTAGCATCGTCACTTTCTGACTTACTTCGTCGTATCTGTCCCGCTTCCGGCACATGGTCTACTCCCCCCGGATTCCATGGGTGGCACCGCAATATTCTGCGGGCTGCTAGGTAAGCCCCCTTGATAGCCCCATGTCGGCTTAACGCAGTCATCGCATATGCAGAACAGGAAGGATAAAACCGACATACTGGTCCGCGCAGGGCTGAAAACGTTAGTTGATAGGCCTTAATAGGTGCCATGAGAATGAGTCGTGGCAGCCGTAGAAGAAATCCACCATTACGAGCAGTTCGCTCTTCCTTCTGAGAAGTAGTCTCACGCTGTACTTCGTCACCAGACTTCTGGTCCGAGGTCAGCTCACCCAAAACGTCAAGAGTCATGGGTGCACCTGCTTTTCGCCTCGGCGCTGCTGCTTGCGCTCATAACGCGATAAAGCCACATCGACGTCACGCTCCAGATCCGCAAACGATGCTCGTGCTGAAGACGGCAACGCACGAACCACTACCATCATTCCTGGATGAAGCTCATCGATCCTCTCCCAGAAAATCGCGCGAAGGCGCCGCTTAACCCGATTTCTGACTACCGCTGGACCAACGGCTCTAGATACAACAAAACCTACGCGGGAGCAACCATCATGTTGCTCACCGCGTAGATGAAGAACAGTATTTCGCCCACCAATTCGCACGCCGCCACGCACTACCCGAGTGAATTCCTCTGAGCAGCGAAGGCGGTGTGCCGCGGGCAGCACGCTAGGGTCTCAGGCTGACAGCGAGCGACGGCCTTTGCGGCGTCGCGCTGATAGTACTGCTCGTCCCGCACGCGTGCGCATACGAGAACGGAAACCGTGAACCTTGGCCCGGCGGCGGTTATTCGGCTGAAAAGTCCGCTTACTCACGACAAATCTCCAAGTTACTTCGGGGAAGCCATCCAAGCCAAAGAGCCGGACGGAAGAACTATGCTGACCACCGGAAGCGACCACGCCCACTGTTTGGGCACGCACGATCGGCCGATGGTTCGGCGCATTAACGCTACGCTGTTCACTATTCTCAGTCAAACTCGCACCCCAGTTCAGGAGCGACCCCCATGTCGACTGTCGAGGCTTGACATCAGAAAGCTCATCTTCGACTGTACCCAAAGACGCCCAACTCGATAGTATCCACCCTATAAGAGCTAGTTAAAGGTAGCGACACACCACAACGCCCGTGATGTGTGGGAGAGTTTTATCGTTAGATTATCCACAGCCTGTGGACAACTGTGTGGAAGACCGCAGTATAAAACATGAAGAATTTGCAGTAGCGAGAGGATGACGTGTCAGTTCATAGCGACAACATCAATGAAGTGTGGCAGGAAGCACTTTCGCTGATCAGCAAAGACTCTGTCATCACCTCGCAGCAGTTGGCCTTCATCCGGTTAAGCCGTCCCCTGGGTGTTTTAGACGACACGGTCCTGCTGGCTGTCCCTAACGAATTCACTAAAGAGTTCCTCGAAACTCGTTCCCGAACTGCCATTACTGACGCTCTGACACAAATTAGTGGTGGCGCTATGCGCTTTGCTGTCACCGTTGACCCGGCAAGTGCACAGACATCTGACGGTCACCACGATTCAACTGGATCCTCAAACTCACAAAAATCCACCGCGAGTCCCGAGGCCAAAGATGACTCCCCCAATTATTCTCCTCCCGCTTTTAAACGCCGTATTGCAGTAAATGACATCGGAACTGACTCCCATTTACCGTCTTCACCTCTATATGACAGTTCCGATGACATCCAGCAGCGCACATCGCACCGAGCCCCCCACGCCACGACTCCGCCCTTCAGCGATGACTCCGACCAACCAACGCTCGCCATCTTGACTGAAGAGGATCCACCTGCGGGGCCTCGACCTCAACCTGCCGATGGTGCAGAAATACCCGCGGATTCGCACGTTAATCCCAAGTATCACTTCGATGCCTTTGTTATTGGATCATCCAATCGATTCGCACATGCCGCAGCCGTTGCGGTAGCTGAAGCTCCGGCCAAGGCATACAACCCCCTGTTCATTTATGGCCAGTCCGGTCTGGGAAAAACTCACCTTCTACACGCGATAGGCAACTACGCTTATAGCCTTTATGCCGGTATTCGAGTGCGCTACGTGAATTCGGAAGAGTTCACCAATGACTTCATTAACTCCATTCGAGATGACAAAGCCGAAGCATTTCAGCGTCGCTACCGTGATATAGACATCCTTTTAGTTGACGACATCCAGTTCTTGCAGGGCAAAGAGCAAACGATGGAGGAGTTCTTCCATACGTTCAATACCTTGCACAATGCCAATAAGCAGGTCGTGATCACTTCAGATCTGCCGCCAAAGCAGTTGGCCGGTTTTGAAGATCGCATGCGGTCCCGATTTGAGTGGGGCTTACTCACTGATGTTCAGCCCCCTGATTTAGAAACGCGCATCGCTATTTTGCAGAAAAAGGCGGGCGCTGAGAACCTCAACGTTCCCAACGACGTGTTGGCCTTCATCGCCTCTCGCATCGCTACAAATATTCGAGAGTTAGAGGGTGCACTCATTCGGGTTACCGCTTTTGCCAATCTAAATCGGCAGCAAGTTGATCTTACTTTGGCTGAGATCGTGTTGAAAGATCTCATCACTGATGAAGAAACCCCTGAGATCAGTTCAACAACCGTCATGACCCAAACAGCTGACTATTTTGGTCTAACCATCGATGATTTGTGCGGCAGTTCTCGCTCTCGCGTACTTGTCAACGCCCGGCAAATCGCCATGTACCTGTGCCGTGAGCTAACGGAAATGTCGCTGCCTAAAATCGGCCAACAGTTTGGGGGTCGCGACCACACCACTGTGATGCACGCCGATCGAAAAATACGCCAATTGATGGCTGAACGTCGCTCAATCTATAACCAAGTAACCGAATTAACCAACCGGATTAAGCAGCAAACTCGCTCTTAACTCGAACGTACCCGCGCACGTCGCGTTTTAACGCTGTGCCGAGTTTGCCACCCACTTTTCATTACTTCTTCTTCGTAGCCCCTACCTTCTTGTGCTCAAAAACGTTTTGACAGAGCATTTTCGCACCACTTTCGATATTCACACCTGTGGATAACTTTGTGTATAACTTCTTTTCCCCGTGGACAGTTACCCACAGAGTTGTGGATTACTACCCCGCCTCCCGTGGACATCAAATGTGGATAAACCCGCTATCCACCAACGTTTCTTGTCATTCACTTTTCATCCACGACATAATGCACAGGTCTCTAAACCATCTGACCTGCGTTAATAGCAGTTATCCACAGTTCCCACAGGACCTACTACTGTGACGACCCTTTATCTAATTGGACTCATCCACAACCCGCATATGGGGCGTTCACCTTCCCGATCCCACCGGTCACCGCGACCTCACATCTTTGGCTAATACCGTCTAGGCTTACTTCAATTAGGAATCTGCAGTGAAAAGGAACGCGACATCGTGAAATTCACAGTTGAACGTGACGTCCTATCTGAAGCCGTGACGTGGACCGCTCGAACACTGCCTCAGCGTCCTCCGGCTCCTGTCTTGTCAGGGATCGTTATCGATGCGGAAGCTGATGGCACTCTTCGCCTTTCCTCTTTTGATTACGATGTGTCTTCGCGCATTGAGATCTCTGGTGAAGTCGAAGAACCGGGGCGAGTTTTGGTCTCGGGGCGGCTCCTTGCAGATATTTCTAAGGCCTTACCTGATCGTCCAGTTGAGTTCGTCTTAGAAGGTACGAAAACCGTCGTCACATGCGGGTCAAGCCGTTTCGCTCTCTCAACGATGCCTGTTGACGAGTACCCAGCCCTTCCGGCAATGCCTGAAGCATCGGGGAAGATCACCCAGAGCGATCTTGCCGAGGCGGTCGCACAAGTTTCTATTGCTGCAAGCAAAGATGAAACTCTGCCTCTTCTCACCGGCGTTTTGATTGAGATTGATGGCGAAAAGATCACCCTTTTAGCTACTGATCGTTACCGCTTGGCCATGCGTGAATTAACGTGGCAGCCCACTCAACCTGATGTGGAGGCAAAAGCGTTACTACGTGCTCGCACTCTCATTGATGTTTCTAAAGCACTTTCGGGTAATGACGACGTCGTCGTCGCCCTATCTCAAACTGGTGCTTCCGGTCTTATCGGATTTGAAGCTGATGGTCGGCGTACCACTTCGCTTCTAACTGATGGTGAGTATCCACCGGTTCGGCGCTTATTCCCTGAGGAAACCCCGATTCACGCGGTTGTTTCCACGCACGCGCTAACTTCAGCGGTGCGTCGTGTAGCACTGGTTGCGGAACGTAATACACCGGTGAAGTTGTCCTTTGATGAGGGCCAACTAGTACTCGAAGCTGGTCAAGGTGATGATGCCCAAGCGTCAGAAGCAATGGAAGCCACGTTAGTTGGTGAACCGATCACGACCGCGTTTAATCCGCAATTCCTTCTCGATGGCTTGGGTGCGGTGAATACTGATTTTGTACGGTTGTCGTTTACTCAGCCCATGAAGCCTGCCGTGATGACGGAGCAGGAATCGTTGGAGGGCGAGATTAAAGATGACTACCGCTATTTGCTCATGCCGATCCGTTTCGGCAACTAGCGCAGTACTTCTCGCTGTGTTGTAGTGGCGGGAGAGCGTGGCCAACCGTTTATAGGAGGACATCATGCACCTGGGACTCGTTGGACTGGGCAAGATGGGGTTCAACATGCGCAAGCGTTTGCGCACGGCTGGCCACACTGTCACTGGATACGACGCTAATCCGGACGTTAGTGACGTCGGTTCGCTGTCTGAGTTGGTGCAGGAACTGCCTACTCCCCGCAATGTATGGGTGATGGTCCCTGCTGGGGAGGTGACGTCGTCCGTTATTTCTGAGTTAAAGAGTCTCCTCTCCCCGGGAGATTTAGTTGTGGACGGCGGCAACTCGCGTTACACGGAAGACTGTCGCCATGCGGATGACCTGGCTGAGGCGGGTATTAAATTTGTCGATGTCGGGGTTTCAGGTGGCGTATGGGGCATTACGGAGGGGTACGCTCTCATGGCTGGTGGCGCCGCGGAGGACGTTGAGAGGTTGCTCCCAATTTTCGATTCTCTGCGCCCTGAGGGACCGCGTGAAGAAAGTTTTGTGCACGCCGGGAAAGTCGGTGCTGGCCACTACTCCAAGATGATTCACAATGGCGTGGAATATGGTGTGATGCAGGCTTATGCCGAGGGGTATGACTTGCTGGCCGGTAAGGGAATTGTCGATGATGTGCGCGGCGTTTTGGCGGCTTGGCAGCGTGGGACCGTTATCCGTTCCTGGCTGTTGGAATTGTTGGTCAAAGCGCTAGAGGATGATCCGGACTTCGCGGAGATTTCGGGTTGGGTGGAAGATTCTGGTGAAGGCAGGTGGACTGTCATGGAGGCCATCGATAATGCGGTCCCCGCTCCGGTGATCACTGCGGCACTTTTCGCTCGTTTTGCGTCTCGCGATACTGATTCTGATGCGATGAAGGCCGTGGCGGCGCTGCGGCAACAGTTTGGTGGTCACGCGGTGAGGTCCGCCGAAGACTAAAAGTATCGCGCGCGGGTTTGGGTGTGAAAACTAGTTGAGTCGTGGGTAGCGGTGTATCTGCAGCATTTATCGTTAGCGAATTTTCGATCGTATGAGCATGTTGATTTAGAGTTTGATCCCGGATTTACTGCTCTTATTGGTCATAACGGGCAGGGTAAGACCAATGTGGTGGAGGCGATCGACTATTTGGCGTCGCTTGGTTCGCATCGGGTTACTTCTTCCGCGCCTTTGGTGCGTTATGGCGCTGACTATTCGATTGTGCGTGGCAAGTTGGATCGTGGTGAGCGTTCCACGCTTTTGGAAGTGCAGATTAATCCCGGTAAGGCGAATCGAGCGCGCATAAACCGCAGTGAGGTACCGCGCGCTCGGGACATTATTGGGTATTTGCGCACCGTGCTTTTCTCGCCCGAGGATTTGGCTTTAGTTAAGGGTGATCCTGATGTGCGGCGCCGGTTTTTAGATGACTTGATGGCGCTGCGCACCCCCAGGTTGACCGGTTTGCGTAGCGACTATGACCGCGTGGTCCGGCAGCGCAATGCCCTGTTGAAGTCTGCTGGTGCGATGCGGGGGCGCGGTAAAGGCGCGGATTTGCCGACTCTTGATGTGTGGGACGACCATTTGGCCGACGCTGGGGCGCAGTTGCTACATGCCCGCATAGAGTTGGTGCGGGATTTACAGCCACTGGTAACTGAGGCTTATGACGAAGTAAGCGCTGGTCAATCTGTAGCGCATATCGCATATCAAGCCACAGTTGCCGAGTACGAACCGGTTTTACAGCAGCAGTTGGATGCCGGTGAGATTCCCACGATTGAGGTTTTGGCCCAGTCGCTGCGCAACGCGTTACTCTCGGTGAGGCGCCGTGAATTGGAGCGCGGCGTGTCTTTGGTGGGCCCGCACCGGGACGATGTGCTGCTGACGTTGGGGCCAATGCCTGCGAAGGGTTACGCCAGTCACGGGGAATCATGGTCTTTTGCTTTGGCCCTGCGTTTGGCATCATTTCGGTTACTGAGTTTCGATGGCCCTGAAGGTGAACCGGTCTTAATTTTGGACGACGTGTTTGCTGAGTTGGATGTTAAACGTCGAGATCGTCTGGCTCAGCTCGTTTCCCCAGCGCGACAGGTCTTTGTCACTGCCGCGGTTCCCGATGATGTGCCGGAACTGCTTGCTGGTGCGCGTTTCGATGTGGAACTGGGGCGAGTGCAGCGTGTCGGATGATTCACGTGAAACATCGCCTGAAGATGAGGACTTAGCCGCGCTCGTCGTGAACCGTTTACGGGCTGCTGCGGCCGCACGCGGTATGCGGCCGGGAGTGCACCGGCCGCGAAAACGCAAGCCCATTACGCCCGTGGAGTTTTCTGATGGCCGTGACCCAGTTGCTTTAGGTGACTTGGCGCACCGGATTGTGGCTGAGCGTGGCTGGAACGAGCCCCTTCAAGCAGGCGGCGTCGTGGGCCGGTGGGAAGAGATCGTCGGAGAAAAGATTGCTGAGAACTGTGTTCCGGAATCAATCGATGAGCACGGTGTCTTGATAGTTCGAACTCGCACAACGGCGTGGGCCACCCAGATGAAACTCCTCACGCCCAAGCTAATGCAGCGAATCACCGAAGATGTTGGCCCCGATGTGGTTGCTGAAGTCCGCGTTCTTGGGCCAGCGGGCCCGAGTTGGGGGCGTGGAAAACGACGGGTTAAAGGCCGCGGCCCCCGGGATACTTATGGTTGAGAGCGATTTTTCTCAATAGTTTCGCGTTGAAATATCGGCGATATTGGTCAAAAAATTAACACTTATGCATCTCGTTGCCGTGAATACGCATAGAACTCCATGGATGTCTGCCTGAGTAACCCCCTACGAGGGGGTAGAATGGACGCTTAGAAGTCCGCTTATGTGGCTAGCAGTAGCTCGACCGGCATACTTTTGAGGAGCACTTGAATACTGTGACTGAAACATCGCCTGCGTCAGAACACGTCTCGCGCGGCTACGAAGCTAGCGATATTACCGTTCTTGAGGGGCTGGAAGCGGTACGCAAAAGGCCAGGTATGTACATCGGTTCTACCGGTGAACGTGGTCTGCACCATTTAGTTTATGAAGTGGTTGATAACTCGGTCGACGAGGCACTCGCGGGGTACTGCGACACGATCGACATCACTTTGCTTGCAGATGGCGGGGTGCAGGTAACCGATAATGGACGCGGTATCCCCGTTGATGAACATCCCGTAGAAAAACGTCCCACGGTTGAAGTGGTTATGACCGTTTTACACGCCGGCGGTAAATTTGGCGGTGGTGGGTACGCAGTATCTGGTGGTCTGCACGGCGTGGGTGTTTCAGTTGTTAACGCTCTATCCGCGCGGTTAGACGTGGAAGTCAGCCGTCAAGGGTCGCTGTGGGCGATGAGTTTCGCTGAAGGTGATGTCGTTGAGCCTCTGCGCGAGGTTGGACCCGCTGAAACGACGGGCACAACGATCACTTTCTGGCCCTCCGATGCGATCTTTGAAACCACGCACTTTGACTTTGAAACTCTGCGTTCGCGTCTGCAGCAGATGGCGTTTTTGAATAAGGGTTTAAAGATTTCGCTGGTCGATGAGCGCGATGTAGCGGGTTTTGACGATGAATCGGATGTGGACGAAGTTCCGGGTGACGAAGCGCCTGAAACTCCGGAAGAAGCCGATGAAGTAGGACCGTCAAAGCGTGCCGTGACGTACCGGTATGAAAACGGACTGCGTGACTATATTGAGCACTTGAACTCGGCGAAGAAAACCGAGTTGGTTCACCCCGAGATCATCTCCTTTGAGCAGGAAGATGCCGAGCGAGAAATCTCCCTCGAAGTAGCGATGCAGTGGACAGGCGCGTACAGCGAATCTGTGCACACCTACGCCAACACCATTAATACGTCTGAAGGCGGAACGCACGAAGAAGGGTTCCGCTCGGCCATGACGGGTCTGATTAACCGGTACGCCCGCGACAAGAATTACTTAAAAGAACGAGACGACAACTTAACCGGTGAAGACATTCGTGAGGGACTCACCGCTGTCATCTCCATTAAACTCGGTGAACCACAGTTTGAGGGGCAAACTAAAACCAAACTGGGAAACACCGAAGCCCGTACATACGTGCAAAAGGTGGTTGGGGAACAACTCACGGACTGGCTCGACATGCACCCGAATGAGGCTCGAGACGTCATTCGGAAGGCTATCCAGGCAGCGCACGCTCGCATGGCAGCCCGTAAAGCTCGTGAAGCTACCCGCCGCAAAGGGCTTTTAGAATCCGGAGGAATGCCCGGAAAACTTCGTGACTGCCAGTCAAACGACCCCGAGATTTGTGAAGTCTTCATTGTTGAAGGTGACTCCGCAGGGGGTTCGGCAGTGCGGGGACGCAATCCCGAAACGCAGGCGATCCTGCCGATTCGTGGAAAGATTCTGAACGTTGAAAAGGCTCGTCTTGACCGCGCGCTTTCGAACCAAGAAGTCCAAGCTCTTATCACCGCATTTGGCACCGGGATTGCCGAAGACTTTGAAATCGAAAAACTGCGCTATCACAAAATTATTTTGATGGCGGACGCCGACGTCGACGGTAAACACATCGCGACATTGCTACTTACACTGTTGTTTAGGTACATGCCGGCACTGATCGAAAATGGTCACGTTTACCTGGCCCAACCGCCGCTGTATCGCTTGAAGTGGGCGAACGCGGAACATCAATATGTTTACTCCGACCGGGAACGCGACGCGTTCGTTGAAGCCGGTCTTGCCAAGGGATGGCGCATCCCCAAAGATAACGGCATCCAGCGTTATAAGGGTCTGGGAGAGATGGACTACTCCGAACTGTGGGACACCACAATGAACCCAGAAACCCGCACGCTCATGCAGGTCACCATGGATAACGCCGCCGCAGCCGACGAAATTTTCTCCGTTCTGATGGGTGAAGACGTTGAAGCGCGCCGCACCTTTATTCAGCGCAACGCGCGCGACGTGCGTTTCCTCGATATCTGAACCACTCGGCGTCCATTATTACTAGTTTTAAACCAAACCCCTTGAGTTAAAAAGGGATATGACAGCAAAGGAATGACGTGAGCGAAAACGATAATTCCGACTCCGGTGCTCCGCACGAGGAAGTGGCCGCCACCGACGTTGTGGGCCACGTTCCGGGTGGGATTGACCAGGTAGACCTCCAGTTGGAGATGCAGCGCAGCTACCTGGACTACGCGATGAGCGTCATTGTCGGCCGTGCCCTACCGGAAGTCAGGGACGGTTTGAAACCGGTTCACCGCCGCGTGCTGTACGCCATGTACGACGGCGGTTACCGCCCCGACCGCGCCTTTTCGAAGTGTTCCCGCGTCGTCGGTGACGTGATGGGGCAATACCACCCCCACGGTGACACCGCGATTTACGACGCACTAGTTCGACTGGTTCAAGACTGGTCGCTGCGTTATCCACTCGCGTTGGGGCAGGGGAACTTCGGTTCTCCCGGTAACGATCCAGCGGCCGCACCCCGGTATACGGAGACGAAACTCGCGACGATCGCGATGGAAATGCTTCGCGATATCGACCAAGACACGGTTGATTTCGGCGACAACTACGATGGCCGCACCCAAGAACCCCTGGTTCTGCCGGCACGCTTCCCCAACCTGCTAGTCAACGGCTCTGCGGGAATCGCAGTGGGTATGGCGACAAATATTCCGCCCCACAACCTGCGAGAAGTCTCCAACGGCGTCAAGTGGTACCTCGATAACCCTGAGGCTGAAAAAGAAGAACTACTCGAAGCGCTCATGGCGCGCATCACCGGGCCAGACTTCCCCACCGGCGCCCTGGTGATGGGACGTCGCGGCATCGAAGACGCGTACCGCACCGGCCGCGGCTCAATCACGATGCGTGCCGTTGTCGAAGTGGAAGAGATCCAAAACCGTAACGCCCTGGTCGTTACCGAACTCCCCTATCAGGTCAATCCAGACAATCTGGCCGCAAAAATTGCCGATCTGGTGCGCGACGGCAAAATCAGCGGGATTGCCGACATACGCGATGAAACTTCAGGACGTACCGGCCAGCGGCTGGTCATCGTTTTGAAACGCGATGCGGTGCCCAAAGTGGTTTTAAATAACCTCTATAAGCACACGCAACTGCAAGAAACTTTCGGCGCGAACATGCTTGCGCTGGTGGACGGCGTCCCCCGCACCCTGTCGCTCGACGGTTTTGTTCGTCACTGGGTCGATCACCAGATCGATGTTATTCAGCGGCGAACCGCTTTCCGCCTCCGCAAAGCTGAGGAACGCGCTCATATTCTGCGCGGCTATTTAAAGGCACTCGACGCTCTCGATGAGGTTATTAGCCTGATTCGCTCCTCCTCAACGGTGGAGGATGCCCGCAATGGCCTGTGTGAACTGCTCGACATTGACGAAGTTCAGGCAACGGCAATTCTTGATATGCAGTTGCGTCGGTTGGCAGCACTTGAGCGCCAGAAGATCACCGACGAATTTGATCGCTTACAGCAGGACATTGCCGAGTATAAGGCCATCTTGGACTCCCCCACCCGCCAGCGCGAAATTGTGGGCGAAGAACTCGATGACATTGTGGAGCGCTACGGCGATGAGCGCCGCACCACGATCGTTCCCTTCGACGGCGACATGTCGATGGAAGACCTCATTCCAGAAGAAGATGTCGTTGTCACCATCACCCATGACGGATACGCCAAGCGCACGAGGTCCGATAACTATCGCGCTCAGCGACGCGGCGGTAAAGGCGTGCGTGGGACCGCACTGCGACCAGATGATGTGGTTAACCACTTCTTCACAACCACCACACACCATTGTCTGCTGTTCTTCACCAACTATGGGCGGGTCTATCGCGCCAAGGCGTATGAACTTCCCGAGGGTGGTCGGGATGCGCGCGGTCAACACGTTGCGAACCTGATGGCTTTCCAGCCGGATGAAAAGATCGCCCAGGTTCTGGCGCTGCGCGACTATGAACAAGCTGAGTACCTGGTGCTAGCCACGCGACGCGGCTTGGCGAAGAAGACGCGCTTAACTGAATACGATTCCAACCGCACCGGCGGCATTATTGCCATCAACTTGCGCGAGGACGAAGACGGCAACTTTGATGAACTCGTTTCGGCCCGTCTGGTAAACGCTGACGACGACGTCCTGCTGATTTCTCAGCGCGGAATGTCGATACGTTTCACAGCCGATGATGAAGCACTGCGCCCCATGGGACGGTCAACGTCGGGGGTTCGAGGCATGCGTTTCCGTGACGACGACGCACTATTGGCGATGGACGTGGTTACCGACGATTCCTACGTCTTTGTGGTCACCGACGCCGGGTACGCCAAGCGCACCAGCATTAGCGAGTATCGCGTGCAAGGACGCGGCGGCTATGGCATTAAGGTATTCAAAGCCTCAGATGAGCGTGGCCTACTTGTCGGTGGTCTGATTACCGGCGAGGATGACGAAGTCTTAGTCATCATGGAAAAAGGAAAGATCGTTCGTTCTTCGGTTGCTGAAGTTTCCGCTACAGGACGCAACACCATGGGTGTTATTTTCGCTAAACCGGACGCGAACGATCGCATCGTCATGATTACTCGAAATGTTGAGCAGGTTGACGATGAGTTGGATGATGAAGACAACGCCGAAGACACGGTCGAGGGCGAAGAACCTGATGCTGGTGAATCAACTTATGACGGAGAATCCTGATGGAAGACGATCGTTCCCCCAAGGGCACGCCATCAACCGGTAACGCCGGGAACCCACCGCCGCCACCTCCACCGCAAGAGAGCGAAGCACCTCGACCGCCGGAACCACCATCGATCCAGCCGGCGTCGCGACAGGAGGCTCCTGAGCGGCCTCCAGTGCGCGAATCAGAGCCTTCCCAGACGGCAGGTGGCGGGTTTGCTCCGCACCCCGCAGATGAGTGGCTGCAGGGCTCAGACGAGGCCGTAGAGTTCTCCGAGGAAGAGTACCCGACCACGGTTGCGAGCTATCACGAAGATGAGTACGAGTATGAGGATGAACCTCAGAAAGTTCGCTTAGCCGTTTCGCGTATCGATCCGCTATCGACTTTGAAACTCTCGTTCTTGGTTTCTGTTGCCGTGGGGATCGGAATCGTGGTTGCCACGGCGTCGGTGTGGTTGATGCTCGACGGTATGGGTGTCTTCACTCAGGTCGATGAGTTGCTGCAGTCTGTGGCTGGCGATGAAGCCCAGATCGAGGTTTTGGAATACTTTGAATTCAATAAGGTTATTTCTCTGGCCACGATTGTTGCCGTTGTTGATGTGATTGTTCTCACCATCCTGGCTACGCTTGGCGCGGTTGTTTATAACCTGATTGCCTCGCTTATTGGGGGGATCCACGTCACTCTGACAGATGAATGAGGCTAAGATCGTCTCTTAGAGATGGGGCGGTTTTTGCCGATCGATACCACCTACGGTAGTGTTTTCCGGCGGTGACAGAAAACATCTCTAAAGATGAAATCATCTGATTTCCACCGAAGGCGGGCCTGTAGCTCAGGCGGTTAGAGCGCTTCCCTGATAAGGAAGAGGTCACTGGTTCAAGTCCAGTCAGGCCCACTGCCCACCCCTTTACGGGAGGAGTAGAGAGATGAAGAAGTTACTGTTCTTGGCCGTGGTAGCCGCTGCTGGGTATGCGGTGTGGCGCAAGATCGAAGATGACCGTGAAGAGCGTGAGCTCTGGGCGGAAGTCACTGACAGTATCGCGTAACGGGAGTTACTCGCGATAAAGTTGAATTACCCGGGTTAACCGGCTCGGGGCCGTGGCGCAATTGGTAGCGCATCTGCTTTGCAAGCAGAGGGTTAGGGGTTCGAGTCCCCTCGGCTCCACTCTGTAG
>Ga0079225_10001054_pt1 | contig 15343 bp, 14 predicted proteins | sample Poulit2012_FD_76344 | JGI IMG/M metagenome (GOLD analysis project Ga0079225, IMG submission 76344) | Agricultural soil microbial communities from Georgia to study Nitrogen management - Poultry litter 2012 | ecosystem: Environmental > Terrestrial > Soil > Agricultural land | place: USA: Georgia... | reverse complement strand
GGTTCGGCGCTGACCAGCGTCACCTTGATGGTGTTGCCGTTGGGCACCGTGTAGCTGCGGGTCTCGCCCACCTTGGCGTTGAGCAGCGCCGCGCCCAGCGGGGAGTTCGGCGAGTACACCTCGAGCTCGCCCTCCTCGTGGATGCCCTCCTGACGGGTGGCGATCAGAAACGTCTCGGAGTCCGACTCGTCGCCGTCGTAGTAGATCGTGACCACCGAGCCGGGCAAGGCCACCCCCGACTGGGTCGGGGCCTCCCCGACCTTGGCGGTGTTGAGCAGGTCCTGCAGCTGGCGAATCCGGGCCTCCTGCTGGCCCTGCTCCTCCCGGGCCGCGTGGTAGCCGCCGTTCTCGCGCAGATCCCCCTCTTCGCGGCGGTCGTTGATCTCGGCGGCGATGACGGGGCGGTTGGCGATCAACTGATCGAGTTCGGCCTTGAGCCGGTCATGTGACTCCTGGGTCAGCCAGGTCAGCTGAGTGTCCGTCATCGTGTCACGCTCCTCGTGTGTGTGTCTCCGCGACGTCGCTGTCGGCGGCTGCGTGGTCCACCTGCCGGGAACGACGGGGCTCGCCCGTGTATTGCCGTCTCGGGACGGTTCTAACCGCGCCGGCGGGTGCCCCGCGCGAAAAACCGCACTAATGCAGCAATACACGGTCCCAGCAGGAACCGTGTATGTACCGAGGATACCACCGTGATGCGCGCCGGGGCGGTGAAAAACCGGTCGCCGGCCGATGGTGTTCAGGGGGCGCGCAGGTAACCGGGCACATCGGTGCCGCAGCCGTAGATGTCGCCGACGACCGGCGGCTTACTGGAGGTCACTCGGGTGGTCACCACGACCGTCGACTCCGAGGACGCCGGCACCAGCACCTCCCGGCGGCCGGTTTCGCCGCCGTCCTTGGCGCGGGCCCGCACGATGCACTGCACCGGTGTCGACGGGTCCAGCCGGGTCACGCTGATCGTGACCGCCACCGTCCGGTCGTCGAGGAGCTCGTAGCCGACCATTTTCCCGGAGACCTCGGCGCGGCTGAACCGCTGGTAGCCGACGACCGCGATGACCGTTCCCGCCGCGATCGCCAACACCGTCACCGCGATCACCACCCGTCGGCGCGGCCCGCGGGCCCGGCGTTGCCGCCCGTAACGGGCCGGCGGGGGTGTCGGGGGTAACTGTGCGGCTTCGGTCATGGTGGCAGGATCGGCTTTCAAGTTGCCGTCGACATGATGGAACTATTGGTACCGAACGTACAGGGCCGGACACACAGGTGAGGCGCGCGTGAACAAACTGCGGTTGATGGCGGTGCATGCCCACCCGGACGACGAGTCCAGCAAGGGTGCGGCCACCCTCGCGCGCTACGCCGACGAAGGCCACCGCGTGCTGGTGGTGACGCTGACCGGTGGCGAGCGCGGCGACATCCTCAACCCGGCGATGGACCTGCCCGAGGTGCGCGGGAACATCGCCGACGTGCGCCGCGACGAGATGGCCAAGGCGGCCAGCATCCTCGGCGTCGAACAGACCTGGCTGGGGTTCGTCGACTCCGGGCTGCCCAAGGGCGATCCGCCGCCGCCGCTGCCCGACGACTGCTTCGCGCGGGTGCCGCTGGAGGTGTCGACCGCCGCGCTGGTGCGGGTGATCCGGGAGTTCCGTCCGCACGTGATGACCACCTACGACGAGAACGGCGGCTATCCGCACCCCGATCACATCCGCTGCCACCAGGTGTCGGTCGCGGCCTACGAAGCCGCCGCCGACGCGCGCCGATTCCCCGAAACCGGGCGGGTCTGGTCGGTGGGCAAGCTGTACTACAACCACGGCTTCCTGCGCGAACGCATGCGGATGCTGCAGGACGAGTTCGCCAAACACGGCCAACGCGGCCCGTTCGAGAAATGGCTGGCGCGCTGGGATCCCGACCACGACGTCTACGCCAGGCGGGTGACCACCAGCGTGGTGTGCGCCGACTACTTCGCCCAACGCGACGACGCGCTGCGCGCGCATGCCACCCAGATCGACCCCAACGGGGATTTCTTCGCCGCGCCGATCGCGTGGCAGCAACGGCTGTGGCCGACCGAAGAGTACGAACTGGCCCGGTCCCGGGTGCCGACCGCGCTGCCGGAGACCGACCTTTTCGCCGGAATCGAGGACGACGAGTGACACTTGTGCTGATGACCCTGGCCACCGGCGGCGGGTACGCCGACTCCGACGACCCCACCCCGGTCAACACCGGACCGGAGTTCGGCAAGGCCAGCCCGGTCGGGCTGCTGGTGGTGGCGTTGCTCATCGTGGGCACCGTGCTGCTGATCCGGTCGATGAACCGGCACTTGAAGAAACTGCCCGGCACGTTCGACCCGGAGCACCCCGAGCCCGACCAGGCCGCCGACGAGGGCACCATCGAGATCCCCGGCGACCCGAACGGCGCCGACCCCGCCGACCCCGCCCGCCCGCGCCCGCATGAGCCCGGCTGAGCCCGGCGCCGGGACCGGGCGCAACCTGCTCGCGTCGGCGTCGAGTCCGTACCTGCGTCAACACGCCGACAACCCGGTGCACTGGCGCCCGTGGACACCGGAGGCGCTGGCCGAGGCCGCCGAGCGCGATGTGCCGATCCTGCTGTCGATCGGCTACGCCGCGTGCCACTGGTGCCACGTGATGGCCCACGAGTCGTTCGCCGACGAGCAGGTGGCGGCGGTGATGAACGCCGACTTCGTCTGCATCAAGGTCGACCGTGAGGAACGTCCCGACCTCGACGCGGTGTACATGAGCGCCACGATCGCGCTGACCGGCCACGGCGGCTGGCCGATGACCTGTTTCCTGACCCCCGACGGCCGGCCCTTCTACTGCGGCACCTACTACCCGAAGGCCGCGTTCGTGGAGCTGCTGGCCGCGGTCACCAACACCTGGACCGGCCGCCGCGGTGAGCTGGAACAGGCCTCCGATCACATCGCCCACGAGCTCGCCGCCCGCGAATCGGGTCTGCCGTCCGGCGGTCGGGGCCTGGACGCGCAGCTCTGCGACATGGCGGTCACCGCCGTGCTCGACGACGAGGACCACACCCACGGCGGGTTCGGCGGCGCCCCCAAATTCCCCCCGTCGACGCTGCTGGAGGCGCTGCTGCGCCACCACGAGCGGACCGGGGCGCCGGCGTCGCTGGCGGCGGTGCGCCGGGCCGGCACCGCCATGGCCCGCGGCGGCCTCTACGACCAGCTTGCCGGCGGGTTCGCCCGCTACAGCGTCGACGACGCGTGGGTGGTGCCGCACTTCGAGAAGATGCTCTACGACAACGCGCTGCTGCTGCGCGGGTATGCGCACTGGGCGCGGCGCACCGGCGATCCGGTGGCGCGCCGGGTCGCCGCGCAGACCGCCGAATTCCTGCTGACCGAGTTGGCCGACGGCGATTTGTTCGCCTCGTCGCTGGACGCCGACGCCGCCGGCGTGGAAGGCGGCAGCTACGTGTGGACCCCGGCGCAGCTGGCCGAGATCCTCGGCGACGACGACGGCCGGTGGGCGGCCGCGGTGTTCGACGTCGGCGCCGCCGGCACCTTCGAGCAGGGCACCTCCGTGCTGCAACTGCCGGTCGACCCCGACGACACGGCGCGGTTCGACCGGGTGCGCACCACCTTGCTGGCCGCCCGGCTGACCCGCGCCCAGCCCGCCCGCGACGACAAGGTGGTGAGCGCCTGGAACGGGCTGGCCATCACCGCGCTGGCCGAGGCCGCGGTCGCGTTGGACCGGCCGGATCTGCATGCCGCCGCGGCGGCGTGCGCCACCGCGCTGCACGCCACCCACCTGGTCGACGGCCGGTTGCGTCGCACCAGCCTGGGCGGCCGGGTGGGCCAGAGCCCGGCCGGCCTCGACGACCACGGCATGGTCGCGGTCGGGCTGTTGACGCTGTATCAACTCGACGGGCGGCGGCACTGGCTCGACGCCGCCCTGGAGCTCCTCGAGACCGCCGTCGCCCATTTCGTCGACCCCGACGCCGCGGGCCGGTGGTTCGACAGCGCCGACGACGCCGAACAGCTGCTCTACCGCCCGGCCGACCCGATCGACGGGCCGACCCCCTCGGGGGCGGCGGCGATCACCGAAGCGCTGCTGTTGGCCGGCTGCCTGGCCGACGGCGCCCGCGCCGAACGCTACGGGCAGCTGGCCGCCGCGACGCTGGATCGCCACGCGGTGCTGCTGGAGCGCGCCCCGCGCTCGGCCGGGCACTGGCTGGCGGTGGCCGAGGCCGCCGTCACCGGGCCGCTGCAGATCGCCGTCGCCTGCGATCCGGCCGACTCGGCGCTGCTGGCCCAGGCCCGCCGGATCGCCCCCGGCGGGGCGATCGTGGTCGCCGGCGCGGTGGACTCCGCACCGCTGCTGGCCGGGCGTGACCGGGTCGACGGCGCCGACGCCGCCTACGTGTGCCGGGGCCGCGTCTGCGCCCTGCCGGTCACCACCGGTGACGAGCTGGCGGCGATGTTGCGCGACTGAACCGGCCGGCGTGTACGGTGCGGCCATGACCGCCACCCCAGACACCCGGCGCGCGAAGGCCCTCACCGACACCGTCCACCGCTACCTCGATCTGGTCGCCACCGGCACCGCCGAGCAGCTGGCCGCGCTCTACGCCGACGACGCCACCGTGGAGGACCCGGTCGGCGGCGAGGTGCACATCGGGCGGGAGTCGATCCGCCGGTTCTACACCGCGATCGAAAACGCCGAACGCCGTTGCGAACTGGTCACCCTGCGGGTCGCCGGCAACGAGGCGGCGTTCGTGTTCACGCTGACCCTGACCGTCGGGGACCACCGGATGCGCATCGAACCGATCGATGTGATGGCGTTCAACGACGACGGCCGGATCGCGGCGATGAAGGCCTACTGGTCGCCGGAGAACGTCACCCAGCTGTAGGGGGCGCGGCGCTCAGTACAGCGCGGCGAACCAGATCGCGATGTACTGGCAGATCGCGGCGATCGCGGTGCAGGCGTGGAAGAACTCGTGATAGCCGAACGTGGCGGGCCACGGGTCGGGCCACTTCAGCGCGTAGAGGATCGCCCCGACGCTGTACAACACACCACCGACGGCCAGCAGCACCATCGCGGCCACCCCGGCGTGGTGCATGATCGCCGCGATGTAAAACGCCGACACCCAGCCCAGCAGCAGATACAGCGGCACCCCCACCCATTTCGGTGCGGTCGGCCAACACAGCTTGAGCAGCACCCCGGCCAGCGCGCCGCCCCAGACGATCAACAGCACCATCTCCCCTTGGGCGGGGGTCATCGCCAGCACCGCGAACGGCGTGTAGGTGCCGGCGATGAACACGAAGATCATCGCGTGATCGAGCCGTTTCATCCGGATCCGGGCGTTCACCGACTGCCAGGTGATGCGGTGGTAGGTCGCGCTGACCGCGAACATCCCCACCACCGACACGGTGTAGATGAACGTCGACAGACCCGCCTCCAGGCCCGCCAACGGCCAGGTCACCGCGATCAGCGTGGCGCCCGCGGCGACCGCCACGATCGCCGACACCAAATGGATCCAGCCCCGCGCACGCGGCCGGGCGGCCGGCGGCGGGGCCGCCGGGGCCGCTGCGGCGGGCACGCCGGTGGTGCCGGTCTGCATGCTCACTGTGCCTCCCCGACTCTGGGATCGCTACCGGGATTACCGGTCACCATTGTCGCTCACAGTAGTCTGGGTGGCCGTGGCGATCATTCCTGCACGTCTCAAAGAGCCCATGTACCGGGTGTACGAGATGCGGCTGCGCCAGGAACTGGCGGCCCACCGATCGCAGCTGCCGCGCCACATCGCGGTGCTCTGCGACGGCAACCGACGCTGGGCCCGCGACGCCGGCTACGACGACGTCAGCTACGGCTACCGGATGGGGGCGGCCAAGATCGCCGAGATGCTGCGCTGGTGTCAGGACGCCGGCATCGACATGGCCACCGTCTACCTGCTGTCGACGGAGAACCTGCAGCGTGACCCCGAGGAGCTCGGGGCGCTCATCGAGATCATCACCGAGGTCGTCGAGGAGATCTGCGCCCCGGACAACCGCTGGAGTGTGCGCACCGTCGGGGACTTGGAGCTGCTCGGCGCCGAACCGTCGCGGCGGCTGCGCGACGCCGTCGAGCGGGCCTCGGCGGCGCCCAACGGGGCCTTCCACGTCAACGTCGCCGTCGGTTACGGCGGTCGCCGCGAGATCGTCGACGCGGTGCGTGCGCTGCTCAACAAGGAACTGGCCAACGGGGGCAGCGCCGAGCGGCTCGTCGAGGCGGTCACCGCCGAGGCCATCTCGGAGAATCTCTACACCTCCGGGCAACCCGACCCCGACCTGGTGATCCGCACCTCCGGCGAGCAGCGGCTCTCCGGGTTCCTGCTGTGGCAGAGCGCCTACTCGGAGATGTGGTTCACCGAGGCGCACTGGCCGGCGTTTCGCCGGGTGGACTTCCTGCGGGCGCTGCGCGACTATGCCGCCCGCAGCCGCCGCTTCGGCCGGTAGCCACACGCAGGTCGGGACCGGTCGGCGCGTGCCAGACTGGACGACGTGATCGCGCTGTCGGCGCTGGTGTTCTTCCTGAGTTGGTGGCTCGGGCTGTATCTGCTGGCCCGCGATCCGCGCAAACCGGTCCTGGTGTCCGCGGCGATCGGGCTGTGCGGGTTCGCCGTGGTGGTCGCGATCGACGCGGTGCGGGTCACCGTGGGGGTGGCGGCGCTGGGGCGCGTCGAGCTGTATCTGACCGCGGTGCCGGCGATCGCCTGGCTGGCGGTGCTGTTGCAGTGGGCGCAGCCGCGGGACCGGTGGACGAACCGTCGGGTTCGCTGGGTGGTGCTCGGCGCGGTCGCGGCGGCGCTGCTGGTCGGCGCCGGGCTGGCCGGCGGTGTCGACGGCCCGCTGCGGGCCGGGCACTGGGTGATGTTCGCGGTCATCTCCGTGTCCACCCTGGTCACCATGGGGGTTGCGCTGCGACGGGGGACGCGGGCCGCCCGGCCGGGCTCGATGGTCGGGATGGTGGTGGTCGCCACCTTGTTCTTCGCGCTGGCCAACGCGATCCTGATCATCCCGCTGGGGCTGATGCCCAGCGCGCTGGCGCTGGCGTCCACCGGGTTCGATGTGCTGCTGCTGGGGGCGGCGGTGGCGATCTGGGACGCGTTCGACGAGGGCCAGGCGCTGCGCGCCGACATGGCCCGGTCGCTGGCCGGCGCCACCGTGGTCGCCGGGCTCTTCGGCGGCCAGGTGGGGGTGGCGATGGCGCTGACCGGCGAGGCGGCCCTGACCCTGCTGGAGTTCACCAGCCTGGCGGTCGCGGTGGCCGTGCAGGTGTTCGCCGATCCGCTCGCCGGGCTGCTCGACCGGCTGGCGCTGCGGCGCTCTCCGGCGCTGCGCGCGGAGCTGGCGGCGCTGCGCAGCACCGAGGCCGCCCTGCCGCGCCGCGCACCCGACCCGCTCGACGACATCGACGACGAGACCTTCGCCCGGCTCACCCGCCGGGCCCTGGGCCACTACGCCGATCTCGCCAAACTGCTCGCCAGCCCGCTGACCGCGCTGCCGGTCATCGACGAGCGCCTGGCCGCCCGGGGGGCGCCGGACCGCCCGCTGGAGCGCGCCAACGAACTCAAGGCGCTGCTGGCCGAACACATCGACCGGCTCAAACCCCGCGGCGACGGCGAGTTCGGCACCACCGAGCAGTGGCGCTACTACAACGCGCTGTATTTCCCCTATGTGGCCGGGGTGCGCGCCTACGCCCAGAACGCCACCGCCGCCGGGCTCGACCCGGTCGCGCGGCGGGCGTGGCGCTGGCTGGTCACCGAGGTGCCGCAGCGGTCCCTGCACAACTGGCAGAACACCGCCGCCCGGCTGGTGGCCGCCGATCTGCGGGGGCGTCAACCGCTCACCGTCGACCGGTGAGGCGGCGCTGACCTGCGGTTGGCAGCATCTGGCAGTCGCCGGGGTCGATCTGGCAGCCGTCGCGGCGTGACGCTGGCGGTGTTGCCATCCGAACACCGACACGAGGAGTTTCGCCATGACCGTCATCGCGTCGCGGCCACTCGCCGATTCGACCGATTCGCTGCTGCGGTTCGCCATCCGCGCCGACGCCACCCTGACCGGGCTGGCCGGGCTGGCCATCGCCTTCGCCGCCGACCCGATCGCGCACCTGACCGGCCTGACCGCCACCGAGGGCTACGTTCTGGGCGTGCTGTGCGCCCTGTTCGGTCTCGCGGTGTTCACGGTGGCCGCGATCCCCGACCTGCGCCGGGCCGGTCCGCTGCTGATCGCCGACAACGCGCTGTGCACGGTGGCCGCGGTCGCCGTCGTGCAGACCGGGGTGTTGCCGCTCACCGGCGCCGGGGTCGCGCTGGTCCTGACACTCGGCGCCGCCACCGCCGGGTTCGCCCTGCTGCAGTACGCCGGCCTGCGGCGGCTGCCGTGACCGGCGCCGACGCCGGGGCCGCCCGGCGCGCCGAGATCGACCTGACGATCGGCACCGTGCGTTACCGCGACGAGGGCGCCGGCCCGCCGCTGGTGTTCGTGCACGGCGTCTTCGTCGACGGAACCCTGTGGCAACCGGTCGTCGACCGGCTGCGCGACCGGTTCCGCTGCCTGACCCCGGACTGGCCGCTGGGGGCGCACACCGTGCCGACCCGACCCGGCGCCGAGGTGACCCCGCGTGGCGTCGCCCACGCGATCGGGGAGTTCCTCGCCGCGCTGGACCTGCGCGAGGTCACCCTGGTGGCCAACGACACCGGCGGCGCGATCACCCAACTGCTGCTGGCCGACGGCTGTGAGCGGGTGGCGCGGGTGGTGTTGACCCCCTGCGACTCGTTCGACAACTTCCTGCCGCGCTCGCTGCGGATCCTGCAGGTCGCGCCGCGGGTGCCGGGCCTGCTGACCCTCGGCGCGGTGCTGATGGGGCCGCGGTGGGTCCAACGGCAGGTCTACCGCACCCTGGCCAAGCGGCCGGTCGCGGCGTCGACCCTCGCGAACTGGATGCGCCCGTTTCGCACCGACCCGGCCGTGCGCGCCGACGCGGGCCGCTTCCTGCGCGCCATCGACCGCGCCGACACCCTCGCGGCCGCCGACCGTCTCAGCGAGTTCACCGCCCCGGTGCTGCTGCTGTGGGCCCGCCACGCCCCCTACTTCCCCTACCGGCACGCCGAGCGGTGGGCGGCGATCCTGCCGGACGCGACCCTGGTCGAGGTGCCCGACAGCCGCACCTTCGTCTGCCGCGACCAGCCGGAGTTCACCGCCGACCGCATCGCCGCGTTCGCCGCCGCGCCGAGCGTGCGCTGACGGGGCCGCGCCCACCGCTGGCGTGGGCCTACAGTTTGCGCAGCCGCAGTCGGTTAATCGTGTGGTCGGCGTCCTTGCGCAGCACCAGGGTGGCCCGCGGGCGGGTCGGCAGGATGTTCTCGATCAGGTTGGGGCGGTTGATCGAGCGCCAGATGTCCTTGGCGGCCAACACCGCCTTGCGGTCGCTCAGCCCCGAATAGTGGTGGAAATGCGACGCCGGGTCGGCGAACGCGGTGGTGCGCATCGCCAAAAACCGGGAGACGTACCAGTGCTCGATGTCCTCGATGCGGGCATCGACGTACAGCGAGAAGTCGAACAGGTCGGAGACCATCAACGTCGGTCCGGTCTGTAAGACGTTGAGGCCCTCCAGGATGAGGATGTCGGGGTGGCGCACCACCTGCTTCTCGCCGGGGATCACGTCGTAGTGCAGATGCGAGTAGACCGGCGCGCACGCGTAGTCCGACCCCGATTTCACCGCGGTGACGAACCGCATCAACGCCCGCCGGTTGTAGCTCTCCGGGAAGCCCTTGCGGTGCATCAGGTTGCGCCGCTCCAGTTCGGCGTTGGGGTACAAAAACCCGTCGGTGGTCACCAGGTCCACCCGCGGATGGCGATCCCAGCGGGCCAGCAACGCCTGCAGCAGCCGCGCGGTGGTCGATTTGCCGACCGCGACGCTGCCGGCCACCCCGATGATGAACGGCACCGGCCGGTCCGGGTTCTTCGGCGGTTCCCCGAGGAACTCCGCGGTCGCGGCGAACAACCGCTGGCGGGCGGCCACCTGCAGGTGCAGCAGCCGCGCCAGCGGCAGGTAGACCTCTTCGACTTCCTGCAGGTCGACTTGTTCACCGAGCCCGCGCAGGCTGAGAACTTCTTCCTCGGTCAGCGGCAGAGGCGTGGACATACGCAACGCACGCCACTCTCTTCGGTTGAACTCCACATAGGGGCTCGGCTCGCTCAGCCGCGGCATGACGTCAGTCTTGCAGCCCCGGACGCCCGCTCGGCGCCCGGGGTTGGGGTGCTGGGGCGCGGGCCGAGCAGGGCGGCCGCTAGCGTGGGCGGTCATGGAGACCGCCTCCGACGCCGACACCGTGATCCGGGAGTATCTGCTGCTGGGGCTGCGCTTCGACCGGATCGAACCGGGCTATGTGGACTCCTTCACCGGGGACCCGGCGTTGCGCGCACTGGTCGACAACGAACCGGCGCCCGACCCCGCCGACCTGGTCGCCCACGCCGAGGCCCTGCTCGGCGCCCTGCCCGGCGGCCTGAGCGCCGACCGGGCCGACTACCTGCGGGCGCATCTGACCGCCCTGGCGTGCGCGGCCCGCAAATTCGCCGGGCAGCCGGTCGGTTTCGTCGAGGAGGTGCGGGCCTATTTCGACGTCGACATCGCCAAGGGCGACCCCGACCGCTACCGGGCCGCCCACGCCCGCCTCGACGAGGCGCTGGGCGGCACCGGCCCGCTGGCGCAGCGGATGGCCGCCTACCGCCGCGGCGAGGAGATCCCGCCGCAGCGGCTGCAGGACTGCATCCACGCGTTCTCCTCGGCGTTGCGCGACCGGGTCCGCGCCGACTACCCGCTGCCCGAGACCGAGACCATCCGCTACGAGGTGGTCACCGACAAGCCGTGGTCGGGGTTCAACTACTACCTGGGCGCCTACCGCTCCACGGTCGCGGTCAACGCCGACCTCAAACAGCTGATGTCGAACCTGCCGCGGCTGGTGGCCCACGAGTCGTATCCGGGTCACCACACCGAACACTGCCGTAAGGAGGCCGGCCTGGTCACCCGGCTCGGTCAGGCCGAGCAGACCCTGTTTCTGGTCAACACCCCGCAGTGCCTGATGGCCGAGGGGCTCGCCGACCTGGCGCTGTACGCGGCGATCGGTGCCGGCTGGGGGACCTGGGCCGCCGAGATCTACGCCGATTTGGGGTTGCGGTTCGACGGCGACCGTGCCGAGGTGATCGCCGAGGCGGCCGCGGCGCTGGCCGACGTGCGCCAGGACGCCGCGTTGATGCTGCACGACGAGCACCGTGACGGCGACGAGGTGGCGGCGTTTCTGCAGCGCTGGCTGCTGGTCGACGACGCCCGGGCCCGGCAGATGCTGCGCTTCTTGTCCTCGCCGCTGTGGCGGGCCTACACCTCCACCTACGTGGAGGGCTACCGGTTGCTGCGCGCCTGGTTGGACGCCCGGCCGCAGCGGGTCAGCCTCACCGAGCGGTTCACCCGGCTGCTCGACGAGCCGCTGATCCCCTCGGCGCTGCGCTGAGCGGCCGGGCGCGTTGTGGCCGTCGGCCCCGGCCGGTGGCTGGTTGCGCCCGGCCGGCGCCCGCGTGACAGACTGGACAACGTGACTGCTGCACCTCACGCCCGCACCGACGCCGAAGTCATGGCCGCCCCGTTGGACGAGATCGACCCCGATATCGCCGAGCTGCTCGGCAAGGAACTCCGACGTCAACGCGACACCCTGGAGATGATCGCCTCGGAGAACTTCGCGCCGCGCGCGGTGCTGCAGGCGCAGGGCAGCGTGCTGACCAACAAGTACGCCGAGGGCCTGCCGGGTCGGCGCTACTACGGCGGCTGCGAGTACGTCGACGTGGTCGAGAACATCGCCCGCGACCGGGCCAAGGAGCTGTTCGGCGCCGGGTTCGCCAACGTGCAGCCCCACGCCGGCGCCCAGGCCAACGCCGCGGTCCTGCACGCGCTGATGAGCCCGGGGGAGCGGCTGCTCGGCCTGGACCTGGCCAACGGCGGGCATTTGACCCACGGCATGCGGTTGAACTTCTCCGGCAAGCTGTACGAGACCGCGTTCTACGGGGTGGATCCGCAGACCCATCGCATCGACATGGACGCGGTGCGCGCCCAGGCCCGCGAGTTCCGGCCCAAGGTGCTCATCGCCGGCTGGTCGGCCTATCCGCGCACGCTGGACTTCGCGGCGTTCCGCGCGATCGCCGACGAGGTCGACGCCACCTTGTGGGTGGACATGGCGCACTTCGCCGGGCTGGTGGCCGCCGGGCTGCACCCCTCGCCGGTGCCGCACGCCCAGTTGGTCTCCACCACCGTGCACAAAACCCTCGGCGGGCCCCGCTCCGGGCTGATCCTGGGCCAAAAGGAGTACGCCAAGTCGATCAACTCGGCGGTCTTCCCCGGTCAACAGGGCGGCCCGCTCATGCACGCCATCGCCGCGAAGGCCGTCGCGCTCAAGATCGCCGGCAGCCCGGAGTTCGCCGAACGCCAACGGCGGGTGGTCTCCGGGGCGAAGATCCTCGCCGAGCGGCTGCTGGCCGACGAGGTCGCCGCGGCCGGCGTCTCGGTGGTCAGCGGCGGCACCGACGTGCACCTGGTCCTGGTCGACCTGCGGGACTCGCCGTTGGACGGGCAGATGGCCGAGGATCTGCTCCACGAGATCGGCATCACCGTCAACCGCAACGCCGTGCCGAACGACCCCCGCCCGCCGATGGTCACCTCCGGGCTGCGCATCGGCACCCCGGCGCTGGCCACCCGGGGCTTCGGGGACACCGAGTTCAGCGAGGTCGCCGACATCATCGCCACCGCGCTGGTGGCCGGGTCGGGCGCCGATGTGGCCGCGCTGCGGGCCCGGGTCACCAAGCTGGCCGAGGACTTCCCGCTCTACGACGGGCTGGAGGACTGGCCGCTGGTGGGCCGACACGCCTAAATTTCACATTTGGCGTAAACCTCGGTTACAGTTACCGCATGGCACAGAAACCTGTCCCTAATGCGCTGACCCTTGAGCTCGACCCGATCGTGGAGCAGAACTACGACCGGCACCTCAACACCGAGGACATCTGGTTCGCGCACGACTATGTGCCGTTCGAGCAGGGGGAGAACTTCGCCTTCCTCGGCGGGCGCGACTGGGACGCGTCGCAGGCCAGCCTGCCGCGCACCATCACCGACGCGTGCGAGATCCTGCTGCTGCTCAAGGACAGCGTGGCCGGCTACCACCGCGAACTGGTCGAACACTTCATCCTCGAGGACAACTGGGCGACCTGGATCGGCCGCTGGACCGCCGAGGAGCACCTGCACGCGATCGCGCTGCGCGAATACCTGGTGGTCACCCGCGAGATCGACCCGACCGCCAACGAGCAGGCCCGCGTCGCCCACGTGATGAAGGGCTACCGCGGGGACCGGCTCAGCCAGATCGAGACGCTGGTGTTCATGGCGTTCTTCGAGCGCGAACACGCGGTGTTCTGCCGCAACCTGCAATCCCACATCGAGGAGCCGGTCCTCAACGGGCTGATCGACCGGATCGCCAAGGACGAGGAGCGCCACGAGGAGTTCTTCGCCAACCTGGTGGCGCACTGCCTGCGGACCCACCGTGAGGAGACGGTCGCCGCGATCGCCGCGCAGGCGGCCGCCCTCGACGTGCTCGGTGCCGACATCGACCCCTTCCAGGACAAGGTCGCCGCGATGGCCGAGGCGAACATCTTCGGCCCCGACCAGCTGCGTCAGGTCCTCGCCGACCGGATCACCGCCTGGGGACTGGCCGACCTCCCCGAGTTCGCGACGTTCGTCTAGGGCCTCGCCGCAGACCGCCGCCGGTGGGCGGCGCGGTTTCGGTTTCCCGACCGTTCATCCGTGTGCCGGCCGCGTCCCGGCGCGCCTGCCCTGCGTGCCGACCGCTGCGAGGGTAGCGTCGGGAGGCGATGGCTAGCGACATGCTCTGCTATCCGGGCGGTACCCACCGTTACGTCCACGGCGGGACCGGCCCCGGTCCCGGTGCCGCCGGCCCCGTCGATCGGTTCGCGCGGGGTCGCGCGAACCAGCCTGGAGCGTTCCGTGACTGATTCGCCGTCGGTTCCCCGCGCCCGCACCTACGTGCTCGACACCTCGGTGCTGCTGTCCGATCCGTGGGCATGCACCCGGTTTGCCGAACACGAGGTCATCGTGCCGCTGGTGGTGATCAGCGAGTTGGAGGCCAAGCGCCATCACCACGAGTTGGGGTGGTTCGCCCGCCAAGCGCTACGTCTGTTCGATGATCTGCGCCTGCAGCACGGACGCCTCGATCAGCCCGTTCCCATTGGGGCGCAGGGCGGTACGCTGCACGTCGAGCTCAACCACAGTGACCCCGACGTGCTGCCCGCCGGTTTCCGCACCGACAGCAACGACTCGCGGATCCTGACGTGCGCGGCCAACCTCGCCGCCGAGGGCCGGCGGGTGACGCTGGTGAGCAAGGACATCCCGCTGCGGGTCAAGGCCAGCGCGGTCGGGCTGGCCGCCGACGAATATCACGCGCAGGACGTCGTCACCTCCGGGTGGACCGGGATGACCGAAATGGAGACACTGCCCGACGACATCGACACCCTGTTCGCCGACGGCGAGGTCGAGCTCGCCGACGCGCGGGATCTGCCGTGCCACACCGGGGTTCGGCTTCTCGGCGGCAGCTCCCATGCGTTGGGCAGGGTCAACCCCGACAAACGGGTGCAGTTGGTGCGCGGTGACCGCGAGGCGTTCGGGTTGCGCGGACGCTCCGCCGAACAGCGCGTCGCGCTGGATCTGCTGCTCGACGAATCGGTCGGCATCGTGTCGCTGGGCGGCAAGGCCGGCACCGGCAAGTCGGCGTTGGCGCTCTGCGCCGGCCTGGAGGCGGTGCTCGAGCGTCGGACCCAACGCAAGGTGGTGGTGTTCCGCCCGCTCTACGCCGTCGGCGGGCAGGACCTGGGCTATCTGCCGGGCAGTGAGAGCGACAAGATGGGGCCGTGGGCCCAGGCGGTCTTCGACACCCTGGAGGGGCTGGCCAGCCCCGCGGTGCTCGAGGAGGTGGCCTCACGCGGCATGCTGGAGGTGTTGCCGCTCACCCACATTCGGGGCCGCTCGCTGCACGACTCGTTCGTGATCGTCGACGAGGCGCAGTCGCTGGAACGCAATGTGCTGCTCACGGTGCTCTCCCGCCTCGGCGCCGGCTCGCGGGTCGTGCTCACCCACGACGTCGCCCAACGCGACAACCTGCGGGTGGGGCGCCACGACGGGGTGGCCGCGGTGATCGAGAAACTCAAGGGCCACCCGCTGTTCGCCCACATCACGCTGTTGCGCAGCGAACGGTCCCCGATCGCCGCGCTGGTCACCGAGATGCTCGAGGAGATCTG
>Ga0079225_10001053_pt1 | contig 15344 bp, 12 predicted proteins | sample Poulit2012_FD_76344 | JGI IMG/M metagenome (GOLD analysis project Ga0079225, IMG submission 76344) | Agricultural soil microbial communities from Georgia to study Nitrogen management - Poultry litter 2012 | ecosystem: Environmental > Terrestrial > Soil > Agricultural land | place: USA: Georgia... | reverse complement strand
GTCAGCCGTTATCATTCTGGTGTTCTTTATCTTCTATGTGGCCTCCATGATGGTCGCTTCAGGTGCGTTTTTCGAATCTACTTTCGGCTGGCCATATTTGGTGGGTCTGCTCGTTGTGGCGGGTTTCACTCTGCTATATACCGTATTTGGCGGGTTCTTAGGGGTCTCGTTGACGGATGTCGCGCAGGGCCTGCTCATGCTTGCTGCTTTGTTAGTTGTACCGGTGATGGCCACTATTGAGCTGGGTGGGCCCGGTGAAGTCATTAGTCTGATCTCGCAATCTGAAATCCAAGAAGGCTTAACGCATCTGTCCTTTACTGGTGGCGGAATGACCGTGGGCTCGGCCTTAATTATTATTTCTGGACTTGCCTGGGGTTTGGGATATTTTGGTCAACCGCATATTCTGGCCCGGCATTTCGCCATTCGCGACCATCGAGAAGTGAAAACTGCACGCCGAATAGGTTTCGGCTGGGTCGCATTATCGATGGGTGGCGCAGTGCTGACGGGATTGATCGGTGTGGCATGGTTTCAACGCGAGGGTCAGGTTCTGGATAATCCGGAAACCGTGTTTTTGCTTTTGTCGCAAATACTTTTTCACCCCTTTATTGCCGGACTGGTCCTGGCTGCAGTGTTGGCTGCCATCATGTCAACGATGTCCTCACAGCTCATCGTTTCCTCGTCTGCTCTGGTTGAAGATATTTATGGCTTATTTAAACGCCACCCCAACCAACGTACGCAGTTGTGGCTGGGTCGGGTTGCGGTGATTGTCGTTTCGATTATTGCTGCCTTCATTGCCCAAAACCCCGACTCAACAGTGTTAGATCTGGTCGGTTTCGCCTGGGCAGGCTTTGGTGCGGCCTTCGGTCCGATGGTACTTTTAGCACTATATTGGCGAAGAGTGACTGCTATGGGCGCCCTAGCAGGCATGATTGCCGGTGCCGTAGTCTCTTATGTTTGGGGCACCGTCCCTGCAATCAAAGAGGTGCTGGATCTTTATGAGATCGTTCCTGGTGTCATTGCAAATTTCGTTGTAGCCGTTGTGGTTTCACTGCTCACAGCAAAACCGGCACCAGAAGTTGAATACGAATTTGAGCAGATGACAACAACAGTTAGCGCAAACTAGCGCCCAAGACATAAAAAAACTGGTTGGCAACCCCTCAATATTTGAGGCCTGCCAACCAGTTTTTTAGCTCTACAAGTAGTGAGTTTTTTACCACATAGGCATGGGGCCTAGCAGATACTGATCGATCTCCCACTGACTGACTTGTGAATGATACATGGCGAATTCTTTGCGTTTTTCTTCGGCAAAGAAATCCACGAAGTCGCCGTGTGGTCCCGAACCCATGGCCTTTCGCATAACATTGTTTTGCTGTAAAGCGTTGGCAGCTTCCCATAGGGTTGCGGGTAGCGGCTGAAAATCAGCCAGCTCGGCATCGCTCATGGTGTAGGTGTTGCGTTCTTCCATGCATTCACCTGGGTCAAGTTTACGGTCGATACCATCCAGCCCAGCCGCTAAGATCGCAGCGGTTGCCAAGTGCGGACTGGCACCACCGTCCACTCCGCGGTGTTCAACGCGTCCACCATCTGGAATGCGCAGCATGGTTGTACGGTTATTCGCTCCATACATTACGTGGGTCGGTGTCCACGTTGACCCGGATGATGGGTGCGGTACACCAATGCGTTTATAGGCATTAACGTTAGAACCAATTAGTGCTTGCATGCCCCAAGCATTCTCGAGCACACCGGCGATGAAGTGGTAAGCCAGCTTAGACAGCCCAAGCCGATCAGTTTCATCGAGAAATAGGTTATTTCCGTTTTCATCCCACAAACTAAAGTGCGTGTTGAGCCCGTTTCCGGTGTTACCGGTAAAGGGTTTGCCCATGAATGTCGGCAGAATGCCCTCGCCTTCATGGTAAGCAACGGCATGAGCCATGTAATGCAACAAAATGAGACGGTCAGAGGTGGTCATGGCATCGGAATAGTCAATATTGATTTCGTATTGTCCATTGCCATCTTCTGAGTCAATGGCGGGGTTGCCCCACCCCATCTCGTTGATGTAGTTAGACAGCTTACTCAAATATGGCCATGCACGTTCGATCCCGTAAGCGTGATAGCAGGGCTTGATGGAAGTATCCAACGAATCGGCGATCTCAATGCCACCGTCTTCTTTATGACGGACCAAGAAAAATTCTGGTTCCATTCCGGTTTTGAACGTCCAACCCCGTTCAGTCTGGATCTCGTCCATTAGCCGTTTGAGGATATTCTGCGAGGCATAAGGCCACAGCTCCCCCTTAACGTACGGGAAGGCATGTAAAACGGCCATATTATGGCGCCATGGCAAACGAGTGTAAGTCGTTGGGTCAGGGATATAAGCGATATCTCCCTCAGCCGGTGTCTGCCAGAGCCCACCACTTGCAAATCCAGCAAACGCTGCACCATTATCCAGCAAATCATCGATATACTGAGCAGGGGCCACCGATGCATTCGGCTTACCATTTACTTCGGTTCCTAAAGCCATGAAGAACTCAATGCCATCCTTCTTGGCCTGTTCTTTCATCGCTTCCCGTGAGTCAACCATTTCTCAGCTCCTTCTGTAAAATTTCCGACAGCATAGTGCCAAACAGTGACGTTATGCTTGTCGATCGTAAGTAGAACTTCACTGATATTTTTTAGACATATAGGTTGCAGAGCGGACATCTAAGGTTTTTGTTTAGTTAAATGCCGCTAGAACCCATTAACAATTCGCTGCTACTTCCTCCATCTCGCAGGTACCAAACGACCGTGAGTTTAAGCTTTGTCTGCTGCTTTACTGGGCTTTATATGTTGAACCCCAAGAAGTGATTTAACTGTGCTTAGCCTAACATCTTCTACCGTCTTATGACTTATCTAACGATGCTCGCACGCTTAATGGCTCTGATTGTGGCAGTATTTCCTCAGCTATGGTTTTTTCTGCTGTCATACCGAAGACAGCTAGGCATTAGGTACTGACCGCAGCGACCTCCATGATACGTTGCCCACACTTTGCAGCTGGGCTCCGAATTAAAAGTAGTTGCCAAGCTACGTTAAAACCAGCCTACGATAGACACATGGGTTTTTCGCGCACACAAACAATCGATGTTGCACTTACAACTTCGCAGGTGTGGGACCTGCTCACTGATCCTGGCGCCTGGTTACAGTTTGATGACCAACTGCAACAATTCGCCCCTGTCGACATGGCCGGTGAGCGACTCCAAGTTGGCGATACCGTCAAAGTAGTGCCCAAAGCTTTGATTCGCGGCTTTGTACACGCCGCGACTGCACCACCAGCCGTGATTGTGAGCGTAAAACCCGAACGAGAAATCGCTTGGCGCCAAGATCAGCCTGGAGGCTTTACTGGCCAACGTTGGCAGATTGCTTCTACGGAAGATGGCGGTACGCGCTTGACGCGTCATACCCAAGCTATCGGGCCTTTTGCCGCACCGTTCGGAGCAACGTTGGCAGCACCATTATCCGGCGATCTTGGGGCAGTCGGTGCCCGTATGTTCCAGATGGCCTCTGACGGACCGGATACCTCACAGCCACTCACTTTAGTTTCCGGTGGCTCTGGATATCTGGGTTCGCGTCTCGTTACCCGCATGCTTGCTGAAGGGAAACGGGCCATAGTGCTAACCCGCAGTCCAAAAGCTGGTGTCCCCTACCCGCAAGTTCGCTGGAGTGTTGACGACCTGGGGCCCTTGCACGAACAGCTACTTGATCCGGCGGGCTTTAATATCATTAACCTCGCCGGTAAGCGTATCGGCCCTAAGTTTTCTGATAAGGAAGTTGAGGCGCAAGAAGCTTCCCGAATTCCTCCAACTCGAGCACTACGCGACGCTGTGGAAGCAGCACAAGCAGAGGGCGGCATATTGCACCGGTGGATCCAAGGCAGTGCTATACCGCTGTGGGATGCTAAATCGACGGAAGAGTTCACAGAGGATACCGCACCCACCGCTGACACCGATGGTCCTAATGGCATGGGACAACTCGTTGCAGATTGGGAAGCTTCGGCGCCCGATGAAGCCATTATTGTCCGTACCGCCATTGTGCTGGGTCAGCAAACTGAAATTGTTATGGGCTTAGGGGCTATGGCGTTGTCCAAAACCCGTCCGAGCGTCGATGGATATCTTCCTTGGATCCATGAAGATGATTGGATAGGTATTGTCCGGCACCTATTGGATATGCAAAATCCACCAGCTAGGGTCATCGCTGCTGCACCACAACTAACGCACCTATCAGAGGCAATTAACGCCTTGGCACCGGGGTTGGGTATACGCCATATCCCGGTACCTGCCCCCTTACTCAATATTGGTATGAATATCATCCGAATGGAGCCAGGACTGCTGATGGGCAGCACCAAAGCACGCTCCATTGTTCTAGATGATGCAGGATACCAATTCCGCTATCCAACAATCGCTGCAGCAGCTGACTCGGTACGTATCTAACCTAGCGGTAGGCACACTGGTCTGACGCCAAATAGCTTCAATAAGGCAACCTGATAGCCAGGCCTGATTGGAATCTTGGCTGGAGTCTGTTCAACTCAGCCAACAGCACACAGTCACATCACCAACGGTGTATGCTCCAGCATCTTGTTACCGACCGCATCGACGACTTTCAGCAAGAAGCACACCGAGGACCCAGTACGGCCAATACCATGCTAGGGCTATTTACCGGCTCAGTTTTGTGCCAGCCCAGTGGGAGATACACAAAACCCCCGGGATAGGTAACCAACCTATGATCCGAGGGGAGAATTTTCTTCATTTTTTAGTGGAGCTAAGGGGATTCGAACCCCTGACCTCTTCCGTGCCACGGAAGCGCGCTACCAACTGCGCCATAGCCCCTTATCAAGTTTTTATTCGTTACCGCGCTGGGCAACATCAATTAGTATACATCCGTTTGATATGAAAACAAATTTTGGACGCCAAATTTAGACGGTGATGTTAAACACTGGTTTGTGTCAGAGTGAATGAGCCCAGTTCCCCGGTGTTTGACTGTAATACGTGGGCACGGCAATTTGGTAAACGCGGTATGGTGGCAAATTCATCATCGTTGTGACCAGTAAGGATATGAGTTGCAGCGCGAAGAGTATTCCCATGTGAAACGACAAGCAGGACATTTGCCGTTTCAAGAGCATCAAGCACTGCGTGTGTTGTACGGGTTCCAGATTCTCGTGGCGTCTCACCACCGACCGGTCCCGAATCCAAATTTGGTAGTCGAAACGCTGCGTGTTCGTCTGGCCAACGTTCTGCAATTTCACTAAAGAGCAGACCTTCCCAAGCACCACCGTCGGTTTCAATAATGTCGTTGACGAGTATGGGCTCAAGCTGTCTATCTAGCAACATAATTCGTCCGGTATCCTTTGTCCGGGTCAGTGGCGAGACGATCACCGAATCAAATTCCGTATGTCCCCAGCGTCGTGCAGCTTCATAAGCCTGGGCACGGCCAGTTTCGCTAAGTGGGACGTCAGTTTGGCCCTGATAGCGGCCTTGTGCATTCCAGTCACTTTCACCGTGGCGAAGGAAGACAAGAGTTTTCATTTATTCAGCTTCCGGTAACTCAATTTGTGGTGCATCGGCCCACAGCCGATCTAGAGCGTAATTTTCACGTTCTTCTTCATGCTGTACGTGCACAACAAAGTGCCCATAGTCCAAAAGTACCCATCGGCCTTCTGCTTGGCCTTCTCGTCGAATAGGTTTAAGCTCAAGTCGTTCTCGCAGGTCGTCTTCGATCTCTTCGATGACAGATTTTACTTGTCGTTCAGTTTCTGCCGACGCAAAGAAGAACGCATCGGTGATTCCAAGACGATCCGCGACATCTACAGCAGAAACATTGTCGGCCTGCCTTGATGCTGCTGCCAGCGCAGCAACATTGAGTGCATCACGTGTAGGTTCAGGTACTGCCACGGAACTCCTTTAAATTCTTCAGCGAGTAAATAAAATAATGGCAGCTATTAAGGCAATGATACCTATAGCAAAGACAGCGAAGGAGACAGTCATCAGCCGACGTTCTGGGGCTTCAGTTTCCCTGGGGTCCAAAGTGTCCAGACCGTGGGCCGAACTGGCATCCAATGGCCGATCCGGGCCGGTTTGTTGCTGGGCCTCAGCCTCTGGCGGAGTATTAAAATGTGAAGCAAAATCAGGTTTGGGGTCGGAGACTTTCGTCCCTGTAGCCTCATTATCGCCGGAAACTTCAAACGGCCCGGAAATAACCGGACCACTGTTGGCACGCCGGGCACGACGAGCACGTTTGCCATGTTCTTCTACTTCGGCCTCAGCAGATGCTTCCACTTCATCCGGCTCAGCAGAAAATGCTTTAGCCTCTGATTTGGCTGGAACTTCTTGGACCGCTTCATCTGAAGACTCGTTCTCTAACGGTCTTTGCTGCTTCAGACTGGCTGGGTCGTCATCGGTGGACGCCGATGTTTCGCGCTGATCCTGTTCTTCAGTAATGGCAATAGCAGCGGTTTCAAGGTCTTGAAGTTCCTGTGACTTCTCCGCCAACTCTTTTTGTCGCCGCAATAATAGCGGATCGATGACGTTTGGGTTCTCTTGCCCTAAAGCAATGATCTCCTGGGTCAGCTTTTCTGTCTCTGCACGCAATTCGGCCCGACGGATTTCCATGGTATCTAAGCCACTCATGTCAGTGATTTCCATGGAGGATTCATCGTATTGTTCCGAAGTTGAAACCACGATATCTTCTTCGTGGTCAGCTTCTTGAGCATCTTCCTGCGATTCCACAGGTGCAGTTTCAGCCGGTATAGGTGGAGGTGGCGCTTGTGGTGCTGTTGCCCGACGCACCACTTTTGGTTCTGCTTCGCTCTGGGTGGCCTGTTGAGCTTCGAGCGCTTCAATATCTGCTCGCCGTTCGGCTGCTTTTTGTGCTGCCTGTTGCCGGGCTTCACGGCGTGACCGCGGTTTCGGCGCATCGTCATCGCGACGTTTAGTGATAATCGGCAACATGCCAGTGGATGTTACTTTTGAATCGGCCCGACGGCGTCTAGACGGTGTTAAAGATTCTGGCTCAACTTCCGACTCAGATGGTGCATCAATGGGACTTGAAGCTGCTCTGCGGCCTGGACCACCAGCGTCTTCTACCAGTGCTGTAGGTTCCTCATCGACTGGTGTGGCGTGACTGGCGGGCACCGGTTCGGCTTTAGCCAGGGCTTCATTCGCCTGTTTTTCTGCTTCAGTAGCGCGCTGTTGGCGCTGTTCCTCTTCATCAGCCCAGCGCTGGGCTTCATGGTCGCGTAATTTAGCGCGTTCATCGCGTTCGCGTTGCAGCCGCAGTTCTCGGCGGGAAGGATAAGGATTACTCATCGTCTTCCTCCGGTCGGTGGTTCAATGATGCCGGCACGTAAGGTGCAATGTTATGTCGATGCGGGCTGCCATTGGTATCAACGTACAACCCGTATTTTCCAATGTATTGCACGACGCCGTCTGGCACGAGGTACCAAACAGGTTTTCCAGCGGACACACGGTCGCGACAGTCGGTGGACGAGATTGCCATCGCTGGAATCTCCATCAGCGAGACTTCATCGGCTAGACCGAAGTCTGTCAGTTCGTGGCCTGGTCGGGATACACCAACAAAGTGTGCTTTGCCCCAGAGCTGTTCCACATTTCGCCAAGTCATGATTTGTTCCATAGCGTCCGCACCGGTAATGAAAAATAGATCCGCATTGGGCCGCAGTGTTCGGATGTCGTCCAGTGTATCGGCGGTGTAGGTTTTGCCAGGCCGATCAATATCTACCCGTGACACCGAAAACCGTGGGTTCGATGCGGTGGCTACCACCGTCATCAGATACCGGTGTTCTGCCGGAGAGACCTCTTTTTCAGACTTCTGCCACGGCTGTCCGGTGGGAACAAAGACTACCTCGTCGAGGTCAAACTCTGCGGCTACTTCACTGGCTGCGACTAGGTGACCGTGGTGAATGGGATCAAAAGTACCACCCATGATACCTAGGCGTAGTCGTCTGCTTTGTGAGAGGTGCGGAGCTTGTGTCACAGTGCGTTAGTTATTGGCGGAGGTGGAGCCCTGGCGTGTTTGGACGGGATCGGTAGAAGGTTCAGGCTCGTGACGCTTTGCTACAGAACGCAGCGACAAGATGGCCAGCAACAAAAACATCAGTGCGGCAAAAATTGCAATACCGTAGACCAGTGGTGGGACTGGTAGTTCGGTGGGCTCGATGCTTTGTGCTGCTGCTAGGAACAGTTGCATGGAAAGGTACTCCTGTAGGTATAAGTGTTGCTAGGACTCGAGTTTACCCAATTTTTCAGTCCAACTGGTGTTGGTGTCACCGGTTAGTCGCGGATCTGTCCATCCCCGCGCAGGATCCATTTGGTGGAAGTCAGCTCTTCCAGCCCCATAGGGCCGCGGGCATGCAGTTTTTGGGTTGAAATACCAATTTCAGCGCCTAAACCAAACTGGCCCCCGTCGGTGAAACGTGATGAAGCATTCACCATAACCACGGCAGCATCGACTTCTGCTACATAGCGATCTGCATTCGAAAGGTTCTCGGTGAGGATCACCTCGGTATGCCCGGTCGAATACGTATCGACGTGCTCGATGGCCTCATCGATATTCGCCACGATTTTGACCGACATTTGCATATCCAAGTACTCAGTTGACCAGTCTTGTTCGGTAGCGTCTATAGTGTCCGAAACCCAGGCGGCAGCTGTTTGATCGACGTGGAGTTCCACACCGGCTTGTTGCAGGGTTTTCAGCACGTTGACACCGGTTTCTTTAGCATCCTGGTGGATGAGTACGGTTTCGGCCGCATTGCACACCGATGGGCGATGGGTCTTAGAGTTGAGGACCACATCCACGGCTTTTTGTGGGTGCGCCGAAGCATCAACGAAAACGTGGCCGACACCAGCACCGGTTTCGATGACAGGCACCGCAGCATTTTCAACCACAGCACTAATCAGACCAGGCCCACCACGTGGGATCAATACATCGACTCCCCCACGATAGGTCATGAGCGCATCGGCCCCGCTGCGACCAAGCTGATCGATGCCTTGGATCAGGTCACCGGGCAAGCCCTGGGATTCTAGGGCTTCGCGAAGTACCGCTATGGTCACCCCGTTGGTGGTTTCAGCAGCTGATCCACCCCGCAGGATCACAGCATTGCCAGATTTAATGCCAATCCCGGCGATATCGACGGTCACATTGGGGCGGGCTTCGTAGATGGCACCGACTACACCCAGTGGTACTCGTACTTGTTGCATGCGAATCCCGTTGGGCAGGTTGTTGCCCCGCACCACATTGCCAATGGGGTCTGGTAGAGCGGCTAATTCCTGCAATGCCGACATTAGGCCGTCGATACGTGCATCGTTGAGTTCTAGACGATCCAGTAGCGCAGCGGCGATATTATTGTCTTTACCACGCTGCAGGTCCGTTGCGTTGGCCTGCAAAATGTCGTTGCGGTGGGTATCAATGGCAACGGCCATTGCCTCCAGGGCGGCGTCTTTAGTGGTACGGGACGCTGCAGCAAGCGATTTTTGCGCCTTGCGGGCTGCCTTCGTGGTGGCAGCAATCTGGGCGGTTACGGAATCGGAATCGAGTTGAGCGGTCATAATCGTATTGTAATCCTTGCACTAGCCTGCCAGCGTTGTCTGTCTCACAATGACGGTATCATCGGTATGGACCACGACCCGATCGTATTCTGGCCCCAGCTCGTTGCGTAATTGTCGGGTGGATTTTCCAACCATAGCTGGTAATTCCGTCACCGAATAGTTGGTCAGACCCCGGGCAACTACGATGCCATGACCGTTGACGATTTCTACGACGTCGCCGGATTCAAAAGTGCCTGAAACTCCGATAAGTCCAGCAGGCAGTAGTGACCGGTGGCGTACGGTAATTGCTTCCACCGCGCCGTCATCGATCATAATCCGGCCTCGGGAGACGGCCATGTGTTCAAGCCAGGCATTGCGCGCGGATTTTCGTTGTCCCCGGGAGGCAAACCAGGTACCAATATCTTGGCCATCAATGGCTGCTTGGGCGTTTTCCGCGGAGGTAAGAAATGTTGGGATCCCGGCATCGGTGGCGATGGAAGCAGCTTGAAGTTTGGTGACCATCCCTCCGGTACCGATATCCGAGCCGGAGTCGCCCAGTGCAACGTAGTCGAGGTTGGCATCGGCTGAAACATTGGCAATACGCCGTGCACCGGTGCGGGTGGGCGGCCCATCATAGAGGGCGTCAACATCAGAGAGCATGAATAGCACATCAGCTTTGACCACGGAGGCGGCTAGGGCTGCAAGCCGGTCGTTATCGCCGAAACGGATTTCATGGGTGGCAACCGCATCATTTTCGTTGACGACTGGAATAACACCGAGGTTGAGTAGCCGGTTGAGTGACCGAAATGCGTTGTTATATTGGGTGCGTCGCATAAGGTCTTCGGCAGTCAGTAACACTTGGGCAACGCTCAGTGAGTGTTTCCAGAAGGATTCCGAGTATTCTGCCATCAGACGGCTTTGACCAACAGCCGCCGCAGCCTGCTGGGTGGCAAGATCCCTAGGGCGTTTATCCAAGCCCAGTGGTTTAATCCCCGCGGCAATAGCGCCCGAGGATACCAGGACTACCTGGGCTCCCCCCTGATACAGCTGGCTGACGACGCGGGTGAGCGTATCGATGGCAGCAACGGAGACTCCCCCTTGGCCATCGGTCAGCGATGAGGAACCGACTTTGACCACAATGCGACGGGCATCGCCTAGTCTGGTGCGATCAGTAACCGGGTTCGGGGTGGACAGATTGGGCGTGGACACTACAACACTTTCTATTCGTCGTCGGAATCATATTCGGTCCATAACCCAGCACGGCGTTCTTGGTCCATTTCTGCGCGGGTTGCGGCACGGGCTGATTTGCGTTCAGCCTGGTCTTGGCGTTTTTCTTCACGGGTGGGACGCTGTCGGGACTCAAGCCGGGCGTCTTGGCCGCGTGGTCCGGAAAGATGTTCGGCGCCGGTAGTCATGGTGGGTTCCCAATCGAATACAACACCGAGTTCATCATCACCGATAACGACGGCGTCACCGGGTACTGCACCGGCCTCAAAGAGGGCTTTTTCGATGCCTAACCGGTCGAGCCGGTCGGCCAGGTAACCAACGGCTTCGTCGTTATCGAAGTTTGTTTGGGCAACCCACCGTTCGGGTTTATCACCGCGGATCCGGAACATGGGTTTCATGCTGCGTTCTTCTTTGGTGAGACTAAATTCTTGGCGGCGACCACCGCGGCGGCGCTGCTGTGGCTCAATGGTAATAGTCTCTGGCACGTCTTGCAGTGCTTCTGCTGCCGCTGCTTGGTCAGCGCGGGCTTGGGTTACCAATTCGGCCATAGCGTATTTCAGCTGGTCCAGGCCCTGCCGCGTAACCGCCGAGACCTCAAAGACGCGTAATCCACGGGATTCCAACTCGGCCCGGGTCATATCCGCCATGGCTTGACCATCTGGTAGATCAACCTTATTAAGTACTACTAATTGGGGACGTTCGTCCAGCGGGATCAGTTGATCGCCAGCTTCGGTCAAAATAGGTTCAACGGCGTAGGCACCAAGTTCTTCAATGAGCGCGTCATAATCAGAGATGGGATCCCGATCAGTTTCCAGGCTGCCAGCATCTAACACATGTACCAGTGCGTGCGTGCGTTCCACGTGGCGCAGAAATTCTAGGCCAAGGCCTTTGCCCTGTGATGCGCCAGGGATCAGCCCCGGCACATCGGCTACAGTGAATCGGGTGCCGCCGGCGTCAACGACCCCTAAGTTTGGTACCAGTGTGGTGAACGGATAATCGGCGATTTTTGGGCGCGCCGCTGAGATCGCCGCGATCAATGAGGATTTGCCGGCTGAGGGGAAACCGACCAGTGCGATATCGGCAACCGTTTTGAGCTCGAGTACGAAGCTGCGTTCTTCGCCATCGATGCCTAATAGTGCAAATCCTGGGGCTTTACGTTTAGGTGAGGCTAGTGCCGCATTGCCTGCTCCCCCGGTGCCACCGTGTGCCAGGATGACTTCTTCGTGTGGCGAGACCATGTCATGCAGGATGTCGCCATCGGTGTCTTTGATGACGGTTCCCACTGGGACGGGCAGGTACAGGTTTTCCCCATTTTTGCCGTGGCGTAGATCCCCTTTTCCAGGTTCGCCGTTGGTGGCTTTGCGGTGCGGCTGGTGATGGTAGTCCAGCAGTGTGGTGACTTGTGGATCAGCCACGAGAACGACGTCACCACCGTGGCCACCATTGCCGCCATCGGGGCCACCGAGTGGTTTGAACTTTTCCCGGCGAACGGAGGTTTCCCCATGTCCACCATTGCCCGCGGTGGCATGCACGGTCACATGATCAATGAATTGTGACATTTGGGTCCTCCAGGGTTTTTGGGTGTAAAAACTCAAAGCGGGGACGGACCGGGGAGGTCCGCCCCCGCTGGAGCGTTAGATAAAAACGAAAGTTACTGGGCTGCAGTTGGGACGATGTCCACAACTTTGCGGCCGCGGCGGCTGCCGAACGCTACGGCACCGGCTTCAAGGGCGAAGAGGGTGTGGTCTTTTCCAACACCGACGTTACGGCCTGGATGGTATTTGGTACCACGCTGGCGAACCAAAATTTCACCGGCGTTGACGTCCTGGCCACCGTAGCGTTTGATGCCGAGGAACTTGGCGTTGGAGTCACGACCGTTACGTGTGGAGCTAGCACCTTTTTTTGTTGCCATGAGTTAAATCCTTTACGAGTTCTTCCGGATCAAAGACTACTTGATGTCGGTGATCTTCACGCGGGTCCGGTTCTGGCGGTGACCCTGACGCTTTTTGTAACCGGTCTTGTTTTTGTATTTCTGGATGACGACTTTTTTGCCGCGCAGGTGCTCGAGCACCTCGGCGGAAACTTTGACGTTTTCCAGCTCTTTTTTGTCTGAGGTAATCTTATCACCATCAACCTTCATCAGGGCAGGCAGGTCAACGGAGCTGCCTACGTCTGCAGGGAGGCGATCTAGGACTACCAAGTCTCCTTCAGAGACCTTTTCCTGGCGTCCGCCAGCGCGTACAATCGCGTATGCCATTTGGACTCACTTCTCTCGACGTTAATCAAAAAATATTTTCAGCTGTATAACACCTGAGGGTCTTGGCTAACGAGACAAGTTGCCGAATTGCAGCGCCAACTGCCAGGCTTCACAGCACCAAGCCAAAAGTTTAGCGCGTTTTGTCTCGTTCTCCAAATTGTTCATCAGCGTGGTGCACGCGGTGATGAGATGTCTTCGGCCGCGACACCGACCCCCAAAATAGCGGCAGATTTTACTGGTTTATCCTGTTTTTTCGGTTGGTCCGACGCACTGGCAGCAAAGGTCTTACCCTGTTGCTGTACCTGCTGGGTAGCCTGCCGAATATCGGTGGCCCCGGTGGCCGAACTTGCTGCACGACGACGTGGCTTGTGCACAGTCGTACTTTCAGCGGTGGTTTCTTTATCGGATTGCTTCTGCTGTTGCCGATCTTGCTGTTGTGCAGTGGCACGCCGGTCTTGTTGGTGACTATCTTCACCGGTTGACACGCCACCAGAATCCTTTGCCTGTTGATCCTTGGCATTATCACGCTGCTGCGAGGAGCCACCGCGGCGTTTGCGACGACGATCTCCTCGACGGCGACGCTGCGATGAGCCTGCACCACTTTGGCCGTGTTGCTCGTCTTTTGATTCTGTGTCGTTACCGTTGGTGGCTGCAGCTATCGATGCGATAGCATGGCGCGTCTGTTCAGCTTTCTCATCGTGGTGCTCATCCTGGGCAGCCTCCGAGTGTTCAGTGTGCTGGGAAGACTGGTCTTTATTGCGACGACGATTCCGTCGTGTACCGGCCTCTCCCCCACGACGACGCTGAGCAGCAGTCTCATATGGTTTACCGCGTTCTATCGGCTCATCTTCAACAATGATGCCGCGGCCAGCACAGTGTTCACAGGTGTGTGAGAACACTTCCACCAGCCCTGTGCCCATTCGTTTACGGGTCATCTGCACCAGACCCAGTGAAGTTACTTCAGCCACCTGATGGCGCGAGCGATCCCGACCCAGGCATTCCACCATGCGACGAACAACCAAATCGCGGTTGGATTCCAACACCATGTCGATAAAGTCGACGACGATAATGCCACCGATATCTCGCAACCGGAGCTGGCGCACCAGTTCCTCGGCAGCTTCTAAGTTGTTTTTGGTCACCGTTTCTTCCAGGTTGCCCCCGGAACCGGTGAATTTACCGGTATTGACGTCCACAACTGTCATTGCTTCAGTGCGGTCAAAGATCAATGACCCACCGGATGGCAGGTTGACCTTACGCTCCAAGGCCTTATGCAATTGTTCATCCAGACGATAATGATCGAAGAGATCTTTACCGTTATAGGCTGCAGGATCCCACTTCTCCAACCGGTCCACAAGATCCGGCGCCACATAGGTGACATACGCTTCGATTTTATCCCACACGTCTTCACCATCGACCAGCATCTTGGTGAAGTCTTCGTTGAAAACATCACGAACAACTTTGATGGTCAGATCTGGTTCGGAATGCAGCAGTTCTGGGGCAAGAACCTTATTGGATTTGGACTGAGCTTCGATTTCTTCCCACTGCGTCCGCAGCCGGTTGATGTCATGCAATAACTCATCTTCGGCGATCCCCTCAGCCGCCGTACGCACAATGACACCCGTCTTATCGGGCAGGTGCTCTTTTAAAATTGTCTTCAACCGGTTGCGCTCAACATCCGGCAGTTTGCGAGAAATCCCGGTCATCGTACCGCCTGGCACATACACCAGGTAGCGTCCCGGCAGCGAGACCTGAGCGGTCAGCCGGGCGCCTTTATGCCCAACCGGATCTTTGGTGACCTGTACTAAAACCGAGTCGCCGGATTTCAACGCGTTTTCAATTTTCTTTGGCTTGCCATCTAGTTGAGCGGTATCCCAGTTGACTTCCCCGGCATATAGCACCGCATTGCGGCCCCGACCGATGTCGACAAAGGCAGCTTCCATCGATGGCAAAACGTTTTGGACCTTGCCCAAATAGACGTTGCCGATCAGCGAATCTTGTTGTGTATTGGAAACAAAGTGTTCAGCCAGCACACCGTCTTCTAATACCGCGATCTGAATGCGATTATCGTGCTGACGAACCATCATTTTGCGTTCCACGGACTCGCGCCGTGCTAAAAATTCTGCTTCCGAGACCACAGTATTTTTTCGACGACCACGCCGCGATGTACGACGACGCTGACGCTTGGCTTCTAGCCGCGTGGAACCACGTAACGAGGTGACCTCATCCGGTCCCGATGTCGAGGCCTGGCGCGGTGCACGCACCCGGGTCACGGTTTGTTCCGGATCACCATCTCC
>Ga0079225_10001051_pt1 | contig 15364 bp, 15 predicted proteins | sample Poulit2012_FD_76344 | JGI IMG/M metagenome (GOLD analysis project Ga0079225, IMG submission 76344) | Agricultural soil microbial communities from Georgia to study Nitrogen management - Poultry litter 2012 | ecosystem: Environmental > Terrestrial > Soil > Agricultural land | place: USA: Georgia... | reverse complement strand
GCCTTGCGCTTGAGCGTGGGTGCCCGGGTCACCCAGTTGCCCTCTGGAAGCATGCCCACAATCTCGGAATGCGCATGCTGGGAAATCTGGCGTATCAACGTCCGCCGGTAGGCCTCGGGCATCCAGTCCTTGGGCTCGATGCGTACCCCGTCGTCGATGCGCTGCTGGAATGTGCGCTCAAGCCCTTCCAGCTCGGACGCATCACGAACACGGTCGACCCCGGTCTCCACAAGTTGGGCGTACATGGACGTCTCCTGAGAAATTTCATTCTTGAAACGTCCATTATTTAATACAAAAAAACCGATGTCAATGCAAAAACAGTATCATATTAGGGTATTTCCTTAGACATCGGCCATGGTGGAAAAGCCGCCGGCCACCCCTTGTGTCACAACTTTATGAAGTGCTCCCGGTAATGCTTCAGCTCATCGATCGACTCGTAAATATCGGCAAGCGCCTCGTGCTTGCTGTGCTTGACAAAACTGCGGTAGACCTCGGGTTTCCACCGCAGGGACAGTTCTTTGAGCGTACTGACGTCAATGTTCCGGTAATGAAAATACGCTTCCAGCCGGGGCATGTAGCGGACCATGAAACGGCGGTCCTGCCCGACCGTGTTGCCGCAAAGCGGCGACTTGCCCTGCGGCACATACTTGGCCATGAATTCAAGCAAGATATCTTCGGCCTGTTCTTCGGTCGTCGTCGATGCACGAACCTTGTCGACCAGGCCACTTTTTGTGTGAGTCGACGTGTTCCACTTGTCCATGGCATCCAGCAGTTCGTCGCTTTGGTGTATAACCATGACAGGTCCTTCGGCCACAAATGTCAGATCGGCCTCGGTAATGACAACCGCCACCTCGATGATGCGTTCTTTTTCGGGGTCCAGTCCCGTCATTTCCATATCCAGCCAAATCAGGCGCTGATCAATAACCGACATACAATATTTCCTGGTTCCTAAGTTTCTTTTGGTTCAATCCGGTCAGATGTTCACGATACTATTCATCGCCTTTCTGATGACCGACCTGCTGCTTCGCCAGTGGCTGTCGGTACGTCAATTGCGTCATGTGCTGCAGCATCGTGACCGCGTGCCAGAACAATTTGCCGGCCGCATCGGCCTGCACAGCCACCAGCGTGCCGCCGACTATACCGCAGCCCGCACACGGCTTTCCATGATAGAACGTGTTGTCGAAGCCGCCGTGCTGATCGGCTTCACCCTGCTTGGCGGGCTTCAGGTTCTGGACCTGCAGCTTGGACGGCTGTTCGAAGGCGAAATGCTGCGCCAGCTTATGCTGATCGGCAGCGTCCTGGTCATCATGGGGGTCATTGGCCTGCCCTTCAGCGTCTGGCGCAAGTTTGTCATTGAAGAACGCTTCGGCTTCAACCGGATGACGCCGGCGCTGTTTGTTGCCGACACCATCAAGACCCTGTTCGTAGTGCTTCTGTTTGGCACGCCCCTGACCGCCGCCGTGCTGTGGATCATGGGCAATACCGGCACCAGTTGGGTATGGTTCGCGTGGATCACCTGGATTGTGTTCAAGCTGCTTATCCTGTGGCTGTTCCCGACGTTCATCGCCCCCATGTTCAACAAGTTTACCCCGCTGGAAGAACCGGAGCTGCGCCAGCGCATCGAAAACCTGGCCCGTCGCTGCGATTTTTCGCTGGACGGACTTTTCGTGATGGACGGATCGCGCCGGTCTGCCCACGGCAACGCCTACTTTACCGGATTCGGCAACAAGCGTCGCATTGTCTTTTTCGACACCCTGCTTTCCCGGCTGAATGTGGACGAGGTCGAAGCGGTCCTGGCCCATGAACTGGGGCACTTCAAGCACAAGCATATTCTGAAGCGCACACTGATCAGTGCCGTCATGTCGCTGGTATTCCTGCTCGCGCTGGGATGGCTGTCACAACAGATCTGGTTTTACACCGGCCTGGGCGTCATCCCCCAGCTTGGCCGTCCAAATGACGCCCTTGCGCTAATCCTGTTCTTCATGGTGATGCCCGTATTCACCTTCTGGGTGTCGCCCATGCTCAGCTGGATGTCACGCAAGGACGAATACGAAGCTGACCGCTTCGCCATCCGGCACAGCTCTGGCAACGCGCTGACATCCGCCCTGGTCAAGCTGTATGACGACAATGCAGCCACCCTTACCCCCGACCCGCTGCATTCAGCCTGGTACGACAGCCATCCCCCCGCAGTCAAACGCCTGCAGGCCCTTGCCAATGACGCAGCCTGACACCATCCCGGGCCAGGTCGTCGCGGCGCACGGCCGCCACTATATGGTTGAACTTCCCGACGGCAGCGTCCGTCAATGCTATCCACGCCGCAAGCGTTCGGATGCGGCCGTGGGCGACCGCGTCATCATCACGCCCTCGGGTACGGACGAAGGCACCATCGAAAAAATTCTGGAACGGCGCAACCTGCTGTACCGCTCCGACGAGATGCGCAGCAAGCAGTTCGCCACCAACGTGGACCAGTTGCTGATCGTGGTCGCCACCGAGCCGTCATTCTCCGATGATCTGACCGGGCGTGCCCTGGTGGCCGCGTGGACGTCAGACATAAAACCCGTCATCATTCTGAACAAGGCCGATCTGACCGGGCAGTTGCCGCTGGCCCGCCAGCGTATGGAATGGGTGCGTACACTTGATGTGCCCATAATCGAACTGGCCGCCATAAACGAACAGGCCACGCGCGACGCCCTGCTTCCACTGCTTGATGGCCAATGCAGCCTGCTGCTCGGGCAAAGCGCCATGGGCAAGTCGACCATCCTGAACGCGCTGGTACCCGATGCGGACGCGGCCACACAAGAACATTCCCGCGCACTGGGTGCCGGCAAGCACACCACCACCAGCACCCGCTTGTATCACCTTCCGGCACCATGGCAAGGGCAGATCATCGACTCACCGGGCTTCCAGTCATTCGGCCTGCATCACCTGGACGATGATGACATCCGCAGCGGCTTTCCAGAATTCCGCCAGGCCGCACAGCCCTGTCGATTCAGTGACTGCAGCCACCGTCACGAACCGGGCTGTACGGTCCAGACACTGCTTGAAGAAGGGAAAATCGCGCCGCAGCGCTACGAGCTGTACACGCGGCTGCTGGCCGAACACGAAGCCAAGACGCCCTGGTAAGCGCCGGCAGCACGGGGTTCACCCTGGAGAAAGCCGGCAGAACGGGGTTGATTCATCTTGACAAAAACCGGCAAGACGCGGGATTCGCGACCTGGCCGGCGATTCACCTGGGCCCGGAAATGCGGCCGTTGTGATGAACGCCCTGGGCTGCCGCCAGGAAGTGGTAGAAATTGCGTATCAGTGCCGCCGTGGCACCCCAGATGAAATAGGATTGCCACGAAATTGAAAAATAATAACGGTCTTCACCGGTGCCGATGCCGGTGTGATGCAGCTGGTGCTTGGCCGGGTCCAGCAGCACCGATAGCGGCACCTCAAAAACCTCGGCCACCTCTCCGTGATCGGGCGTGACCGTGAAACCGGGTTTCAGGGCCCCGATCACCGGTTTCATGGTGAAACGGGTGGACGTGTTGTACACGGGCTGCGTGCCGAACAGTTGGATATATTCCGGTGCAATACCGATTTCTTCCTGAGTTTCGCGCAGGGCCGCGGCAATTTCATCGCGGTCGGTCGCCTCGATTCGGCCACCCGGGAAACTGACCTGACCGGCGTGGTCATACAGGTGGTCAGCACGACGCGTCAGCACGACATGCAGTCCGGATGGCCGCTGCACCAGCGGCACAAACACCGCAGCGCGACGCAGCGCCGTGTCATCCTGAAAATCGGGTTGAAATGAATTTTTGAAAAGTGGTTCGACTTGCCAGTCGACGGGCAGCTTGAATGCCTCGCGGATGAACTCCAGTTCGAGGGATTCGGGCAACAATGGGGTAAGAACCCGAGTCGGCACAACAGGCTGTATCATCGGGTCGAAATCGGGCCGGATGATACGCTTATTTACTGAAGCCTTTGGAAGTTGTGACATGAACTCGCAAACGATACACGGGAGTCCATTATAGACCATCAAGTTTCAAAGGCTGTATCGTGATGCAAAACGCCCTGCCCCCGGACTGAACCGGGAGTCAGGGCGTTTCGGAATCCTGCGGGATTTACTGGGCGGACTTTCTGGAAGCGCCGCGAACCAGCTTTTCCTTGATGCGGGCGGCCTTGCCGGAACGGTTGCGCAGGTAGTACAGCTTGGCGCGCCTGACGTCACCACGACGCTTGACGTCAATGCTGGCGATTTGCGGCGAGTACAGCTGGAACGTGCGTTCCACCGATTCCCCCGACGAGATCTTGCGCACGATGAACGATGAGTTCAGGCCGCGATTGCGGCGGGCGATGACCACACCTTCGTATGCCTGCACGCGCCGACGCGTACCTTCGACAACGTTCACGTTGACCACAACCGTGTCGCCAGGGCCGAATTCGGGCATGGGCTTGCCACCCGTCAGGCGTTCAATTTCTTCCTTTTCAAGGATTTCGATCAGATTCACGATAAAGCTCCGGTTTCATCTTGTTCCTGCATTTGTTTGACGTATCCGTTCACCAGGACAGAGGATGATATTGCAAAGCGAAAGATTATAAACGGAATGCGGGCGAAAAACCAGCGACATCAGAACCCATGCTGATGCCATCAGAACCCGCCTGCCGCACCCAGCCACATCAGGGCCGGGATAGCCGCCCCCCATGCGACCACCATCAGCACATCGACCAGCATGGCACGCCGGGACAGTGCATGCCCATCACAATGGGTGCCAGGGCTGTGATGACTGCGCGCCGCGTGCGCGACGCAAGAAGTACCGTTGCGCCGGCGCACGGTTTTCTTTTTCTGATAGCCGCTTGCGCCGCCAGTGCGGGTGCCTTGCGGGATGCCGGCAGCATGGCAGCGCAGGCTGGCCCGGCGCAGTCGCGCAAAAACCCCGTCAAAAAAACTGTGCTGAAGCAATTGTTGTGTGGTCATGGCTTGCCCCTGATACTGTATATAAAACCACTGTACAAACAAACAGCACCCATTGCAAGCACTTGTGACTGCACTTGCTGGCGGCGTTGCACTGCCACCACAAAACTATCCCCACAACACTATGCCCATAAAGCTACCCCCACAAAACCGCCACCATGAAAAAACCCCGCAACCGTCCGGAGTCCGGACGACGCGGGGCACGATGACAGCGCCGGAAAGCCGGCGGTCGCAGGAGATCAGCGATCCGGCTGCGGAGTGATGCGCAGATATGGACGCACCGCCACATAGCCCTTGGGAAATTTCTGTTTGATGACCTCTTCGTCTTGCAGGCTGGGGACAATAATGACATCGTCGCCCGCTTCCCAGTTGACCGGCGTGGCCACGCTGTGATTGTCCGTCAGCTGCAGTGAATCAATGACCCGCAGAATTTCATTGAAATTGCGCCCGGTACTGGCGGGATAAGTAATGATCAGCCGGATCTTCTTGGCCGGATCGATCACGAATACGGACCGGACCGTCGCCGTGGCGTCGGCATTGGGGTGAATCATGTCATACAGGGTAGCCACTTTGCGGTCTGCGTCGGCAAGAATCGGAAAGTTCACCGTGGTGTTCTGGGTGTCGTTGATGTCGTCGATCCAGCGGTGATGCGAATCCACATCGTCAACGGACACCGCCAGCACTTTCACGTTGCGCTTCGCGAACTCGCCGGAAACGATGGCGGTGTACCCAAGTTCGGTCGTGCATACCGGCGTAAAGTCCGCCGGATGCGAAAACAGCACGCCCCAGCTGTCACCCAGATAGTCGTAGAGGCGGATGCGCCCCATGGACGAATCTTGTTCGAAATCAGGGGCGGTATCACCCAAGCGTAAAGTGTTCATAACGGGCCTCGTTCAATCAGTACGTAAACGGTACTATTTTGGCATTATGAACCAGGCATCTGAAATATCGATTCCAAATAACCATATACGCACCATGAGCGCACAATTGCCGCAAAAACACCAGGCAAACACCAGGCAAACACCAGGCAAACACCAGGCAGATATCCTGCATATACAGGACAAATGCCGAACAAGCGCCGCTCAAACAGCAGTCAAAAGCCCCTCAAATACCGGACAGGCACGGGCCACCGTGTGACACATCGGGACAGCCGGGGCCCGCAGCAGGGGACGCAGTAAATAAAAAAGGCCGGCAAAGCCGGCCCTGCAAGCGACGTCGGCGCCGCGATCAGACGCTGCGCGAATACGACGCCAGCACCTGGCCATCCAGCATGCTGTCGGCATAAGCCCTGGCGCGCGGCAGTATCAGGCTGGCATAGGCCACACAGGTGGCCAGCTTCTTGGTGTGAAAATCCGTGCTTCGGCCTTCCGCACCATGCCGCACACATACCAGCGCGGCTCGGGCCATCTGCCATCCCGCATGCACCGTACCGGCCAGCATCAGATACGGCACGCTGCCCAGAAATACGGATTCTGTGGAATCCCGTGCGTTGTCCAGCACAAACCGGGTCGCCTGTTCGTATGCGTCGATGGCGGATTCCAGCCGCTGCGCGATCAGGTTCAGACCCGGCTTGTCCGGCCCGTCCTGCACGGCTTTGACGTCGGCCAGTGTCGCGCGCATCTGCTGCGCCAGCGCAACCGCCACCGCCCCGCCGTCACGCAGCACCTTGCGACCGACGAAGTCATTGGCCTGTATGGCGGTGGTGCCTTCGTAGATGGGCAGAATCCGGGCATCACGATAGAGCTGCGCCACGCCCGTTTCCTCGATAAAGCCCATGCCGCCATGCACCTGCACGCCCAGCGATGTGACTTCGAGCGACACTTCGGTGGAAAACCCCTTGATCACGGGCACAAAGTATTCATATATCGCCCGGCTGTCCTGGCGCACATCGTCATCCGGGTGATTGCGGGCAATGTCGTTGTAGGCCGCGGCACAGTACGCCATGGCGCGGCTTCCTTCGGTCAGCGCCCGCATGGTCAGCAGCATGCGCCGCACATCCGGATGGTGGGCAATGGTCACCGGTCCGTCAGAACCCTGCAGCGCCTGGCCCTGGACGCGTTCGTGGGCATACGCGACGGCGCGCTGCAGGGCGGCCTCGCTGACCGCAATACCCTGGATGCCCACCGCAAAACGGGCGGCGTTCATCATGATGAACATGTACTTCAGGCCCTCGTTTTCCTGGCCGACCAGGTAGCCGATGGCCCCCTCGCCCACATCACCCTTGCCTGACCCGTACAGCAGCACGGCCGTGGGGCTGCCATGAATGCCCAGCTTGTCTTCGATGGATGCGCACCAGACATCGTTGCGCTTGCCTGGCGACCCGTCGTCATTGACCAGAAACTTGGGCACGATGAACAGCGAAATGCCCTTCACGCCCTTGGGCGCTTCAGGCGTGCGTGCCAGCACCAGGTGAACGATATTCTCGGCCATATCGTGTTCGCCGTAGGTGATGAATATCTTCTGGCCGCTCAGACGGTAGCTGCCGTCTTCCTGCCGCACGGCACGGGTGGCAACCTGCGCCAGGTCCGACCCGGCCTGCGGTTCCGTCAGGTTCATGGTGCCGGTCCAGCGGCCGTCCAGCATGGGCGGTATGAACACTTTCTGCTGCTCCGGGCTGCCGACCATGGCCAGCGCCTCGATCGCCCCGTCGGTCAGCAAGGGACACAGCGAGAATGACAGGTTGGCACCGTTGAAGATTTCGTTGGCCGGTGCCGCCAGCAGCTTGGGAAGACCCTGTCCCCCCATGTCTGCCGAATGATTCAGACCCTGCCAGCCGGCTTCGGTATAGCTCTTGAAAGCCTCTTTGAATCCGGGCGACGTCGCGACATGCCCATCTTTCCAGACCGGATGATTGGTGTCACCCGTTCGATTGAGCGGTGCGATCGCCTGTTCGGCGAAACGTGCATTTTCCTGCAGCACCGCGTCGACCAGGTCGACGGTCACCTCTTCGTAGCCTGGCAGGGCAAGCACCTTGCGCAGGTCCGCAAGTTCGTGCAGCACAAACCGCATGTCGTCAACAGGGGCCTGATAATCCATGTCTACCTCCGGAGTCCGGTATTAAAAAGCCCGCACACCAGAGATGGCGGCGGGCTGTTCACGCTATTGTTGTTTGCGTCAGTACACGCGCTTAAAGCGCATCGATCAGTTCGGGCACAGCCTTGAAGAGATCCGCTTCAAGACCATAGTCAGCAACGCCGAAGATGGGTGCTTCCGGGTCTTTGTTGATGGCAACGATGACCTTGGAATCCTTCATGCCGGCCAAGTGCTGAATGGCACCGGAGATGCCGACCGCAATGTAAAGCTGCGGCGCGACGATTTTCCCCGTCTGACCGACCTGCCAGTCGTTGGGGGCGTACCCGGCATCGACTGCGGCGCGCGATGCGCCCACGGCGGCACCGAGCTTGTCGGCCAGCTGATCGAGCAGCTTGAAATTGTCGGCGCTGCCAAGACCACGCCCGCCGGATACCACCACCGATGCGGCGGCCAGGTCGGGACGGTCGCTTTTGGCCACTTCGCGGCCGACAAAAGAAGACAGGCCGGAATCTGCCACAGCATCCACCGTTTCGACGCCTGCACTGCCGCCTTCAGCCGCGACGGCGTCGAAGGCCGTGGTGCGCACGGTGATCACCTTGACGGCATCGGCGGACTGCACCGTGGCCATGGCGTTGCCCGCGTAAATGGGACGCACAAAGGTGTCGGCCGATTCAATGGCCGTGATATCGGAAATCTGGGCCACGTCCAGCTTGGCGGCAACGCGGGGAGCCACGTTCTTGCCGGCGGCGGTGGACGGGAACAGAATGTGGGTATAGCCCTGGGCGACGGCCAGCACCTGTGCCGCGACGTTTTCCGCCAGGCCATTGGCCAGCGCGGCACCGTCGGCGTGCAGCACTTTGGTCACACCGGCGACCTTGGCTGCCTGTTCCGCGACAGCGCCCGCGTTTTCACCCGCCACCAGCACATGGATGTCAGATCCAAGCTGACCGGCCGCGGCAACAGCATTGAGCGTGGCGGCGTTCAGTGCAGCATTATCGTGTTCAGCGATTACCAATATCATTTAAACCACCTTTGCTTCATTCTTGAGTTTGTCGACCAGCGTTGCCACATCCGGGACCATGATGCCTGCCGCACGCGCCGCCGGCTCGGCGACTTTCAGTGTCTTCAGGCGGGGGGCCACGTCAACACCCAGCTCATCGGGCGTCACGACGTCCAGCGGCTTTTTCTTGGCCTTCATGATGTTGGGCAGGGTGACATAGCGCGGTTCGTTCAGGCGCAGGTCGGTCGTGATGACCGCCGGCAACTTCAGCGACACGGTTTCCAGACCGCCATCGACTTCACGCGTGACCTTGACCTGGTCGCCGTCGACTTCAACCTTGCTGGCGAACGTGGCCTGGGGCCAGTCAAGCAGCGCAGCCAGCATCTGGCCGGTCTGGTTGGCGTCATCGTCAATGGCCTGCTTGCCCATGATCACCAGCTGCGGCTGTTCCTTGTCAACCAGTGCCTTGAGCAGCTTGGCGACGGCCAGGGGCTGAAGCTCGACATCGGTTTCAACCAGCGCGCCACGATCGGCACCAATAGCCATGGCCGTACGCAGCGTTTCCTGACACTGCGGCACACCGCAGGAAACCGCCACGATTTCCGTCACGGCGCCGCCTTCCTTCAGGCGGGTCGCTTCTTCGACTGCAATTTCGTCGAACGGGTTCATGGACATCTTCACGTTGGCGATGTCCACGCCGCTCTGGTCGGACTTGACGCGCACCTTGACGTTGTAGTCAACGACGCGCTTGACGGGTACCAAAACCTTCATCGAGCCTTCTCCAAGATATAAAAATAAAGCTAAACCCTTTTATTCTACCTTTGATAACGCCTTGATGTGTGCAACCACACTGCGCCCCAATGCCGGCAGATTGTATCCGCCCTCCAGCATGCTGACGATGCGCCCCTGCGCATGGCGGTCTGCAAGGGTCACAAGCTGCTGCGTGATCCAGGCGAAATCCGCTTCCGTCATCTTCAGCTGGGCCAGACCGTCGTCGCGATGGGCATCGAATCCCGCCGAAATGAAGAGCATTTCGGGGCGAAATGCCTGCAGCGCGGGTTTCCAGACGTCCGAAACCACCTGGCGCAACTCCAGCCCTGTCGTGCCGGCCTCGACCGGGATGTTGATCATGTTGGACGCGGGCGGTTCATGACGCACGCCAGGGTACAGGGGATGCTGATAGAAGCCGCACATCAGGACGCGAGGGTCATCGGCAAAGGCGTCTTCGGTGCCGTTGCCGTGATGCACATCGAAATCAATAATGGCCACGCGCTCCAGCCCGCCAGCATCCAGGGCATACGCCGCGGCCACCGCAATATTGTTGATGAAACAAAAACCCATTGCGCGATCCGGGGTTGCATGGTGCCCGGGCGGACGCACGGCACAAAAAGCCGTCCGGTGACGCCCGTCCAGCAGGGAATCCACGGCAAGCAGGCCGGCACCGGCCGCCACGCGCGCCGCCGCCAGCGTGTGCGGATTCATGGCCGTATCGCTGTCAATAGCGGCCAGGCCGGATACCGGGCTGGTCCGCTTCAGGAATTCCAGATGTCCGGGCGTGTGCACCCGAAGAATATCGGCGTCCGATGCCTCGGGTGCCTGGACGGGAGCCACCTTGCTGTCCAGACCGGCCGCCGCCATGTGCTCGTCCACCGCCTCGAGCCGTGCGGGGCATTCCGGATGCCATTCGCCCATGTCGTGCAAATGACATGCAGGGTGGGTAATATAAAGTGTTGCCATAGGGAATCAGTATGTTCAGACCAGTACGCATGTTGCAGTTGGGCACGATTCTGTGCCTGGTAGCCGGATGTGCCTCGGGCGGTACCACATCGAAAACCTCCATCCAGACCCCCGCAGACAATGCCGCGAACGCCACAGCCCGGATCGGCCCGGACGATGCAGCAGGATCAGGCCCGCAGCACCCGGCTGCCGCGTCGGCAGACCCGGCAATACCTGGCATCCTGCCGCCCCTGCCTGCAGTACCGGAAGCGCCACCGTCCATCGCGGCAGGCACATCGACGCCCGACGCATCGGGCTTTACCGGTGAAAACGGCAAGCTGAATGCCGACATACAAGCGTATGCCAGCGAAGTGACGCGTACAAGAAACATACCACAGCAAAGCGTGGAAGCTCTACTGAAAGACGCCCGATACGACGCCACGGTCGCCAGGTTGATGTCACCCTCCAAGACACGGGTGCGTCGCAGCTGGTCAACATACCGCGACCGCTTCGTCGAACCGGTGCGCATCAAGGCCGGCACGGAATTCTGGCAACACAACCGCGATTATCTGGAACGCACCGAGCAGGCCTACGACGTGCCGGCATCCATCATCGTGGCCATTATCGGCGTCGAAACCCTGTACGGCCGCTACACGGGCGACTTCCGCGTGCTGGACGCGCTGGCGACACTGGGTTTTCGCTATCCCGACCCCTCCAGGCCCGAACGCAGCCAGCTGTTTCGCGACCAGCTGGCCGACCTGGCCCAGCTGCATCATGAAAACAAAGTGAATGCGTACACGGCACGGGGGTCATTTGCCGGGGCCATGGGCCTGCCGCAATTTATGCCGGGCAGCCTGCTGCGTTATGCCATTGACGGCGACCAGGACGGCGTCATCGACCTGCATCACAGCACCGCGGACGCCATTGCTTCCGTGGCCGCTTTCCTGCGTCACCACGGCTGGATTCCCGGCCTGCCCGTTTTTGCGCCCGTTCAGCTGCCCGCAAACCCCGGGCACCTGGTCAAAGGCGGCATCGACCCGACACTGGACTGGGAAACGCTGGTCCACCATGGTGCCAGCCCCCTGCCCGGCCGGCAAGACACGGCATGGCAGCAACACAAGCTGGGGGTCATCGACTTGCGCGATGAGCCGCGCAACACGGTCGAATACCGCACCGGAACGCCCAACTTCTTTGCCATCACCCACTACAACCGCAGTTACTTCTATGCCACGGCAGTGGCCGAATTGGCACAAGAACTGGCGCGCCGGATGGACCTGGCCGGCCAGCTGACCACGTCAGACAGTCCTGACAGGCTGGCCGCACGCGCTGAAACAGTCTTGCCGTCTAGTTGAACACACCTGTGGACAAATAGCGGTCACCGCGGTCACACACCACAAAGACCAAGGTGGCATTGCTGACTTCCCGGGCGACACGCAACGCGGCCACCAGCGCGCCGGCCGACGAAATGCCCGCGAAGATCCCTTCTTCGGCCGCCATGCGGCGGGCCATGTCTTCGGCTTCGTCCTGGGTGATCAGTTCATAACGGTCGACTTGTTCGGGCTTGTAGATGCGCGGCTGATAGGCTTCCGGCCATTTCCGGATGCCCGGAATCTGCGCCCCGTCGGCCGGCTGCGCGCCCACAATCTGAACGTTCGGATTTTGCGACTTCAGATAACTGCCCACCCCCATGATGGTGCCGGTGGTGCCCATGGCGCTGACAAAATGCGTCACCTGCCCCGAGGTCTGGTCCCAGATTTCGGGCCCGGTCGTCTGGAAGTGGGCACGCGGATTGTCGTCATTGGCGAACTGATCCAGCACCTTGCCCTTGCCCTGGGATTGCATTTCAAGCGCCAGGTCCCGAGCGTATTCCATGCCGCCCTGGTCGGCTGGCGTCAGGATGAGTTCAGCCCCGTAGGCCGTCATGGCGGCGCGGCGTTCCAGCGACAGGTTGTCCGGCATGATCAGAATCATTTTGTAGCCACGGATTGCCGCAGCCATCGCCAACGCGATGCCGGTATTCCCGCTGGTGGCTTCGATCAGAGTATCGCCGGGCGAGATTTCGCCGCGTTCCTGGGCACCGGCAATCATGGCCAGGGCGGCCCGATCCTTGACCGAACCTGCCGGGTTGTTGCCTTCAAGCTTGGCCAGTATGGTGTTTCCGCGTTCCAGGGCCAGATCGCCCGGAATGCGCTGCAGCCGCACCAGCGGGGTGCGGCCTATGGTTTGTTCAATTGTCGGATAGGTATTCATAATCCGAATGATACACGCGTTTTTTCGGCGGGTGGCTGTGCGACCCCGCGCCACGCCGCACACGCACTTCGACTAGCGGCGCGCGCTGCGACCGGCACGACCCCCTGTCGCCGCAGTTGCCGATGCCGTGCCCGCGGCAGCTGCGGTGATTTTCAGGCCCGCCGCTTCAAGCGAAGCCGCTTTCTTCGGGCCGATACCCCGCACACGATCGGAAAGGTCGCTGATAGACACAAAATTCCCGCCTCGCTCGCGCTCTTCCACGATCATGGCGGCGGTTTTGGGCCCAATGCCTTTGATTTCCTGCAGCTGTTGCACCGTTGCGACATTCAGATCAATCGCCGCGGCCGGACGTGGCATCAATGCGGCCGCAAGAGCCACCGCCCCGGCCAGGGGCGCGGGCTTGAGCATTGCCCCGCCGATCAGTGACGAACATGTCAGACAGAGCGTCAGGGCAACGGACCCGCGCGCCTTGCGCGCCCGCATGGTTGCGGTACGCCCCGTGGTGCGCCGGACACGCGGGCATGTACCCGATCCGGCGAGCGATGCGCTGTTCCTGCGCTGCGCGGAGCCAGCGCCGTCTTCATGGCTGTCTGTATTGTCGTGATTGTTGTCGCCGCGCACGCACGACGGCCGTGACCAGTCGCGATCGGGATGTTGTTCAGGAACGGGACGCGCAACGGTGGACTGGGTGAATGGATTCATGGTGGTCTCCTGAAAGAGAAAGCGGATGCAGGTTGTGAAGATGCACCACCATGATGCGACACGCGCCAAACCCTGCCCAGCACTCATGATCACGACTGTCCATCCGGGCATTTACCTAAACACGACAAGCGGCGGGATGACTCGTCAGATGCGGCGACGGGCGATCAGTTCGTTGATATAGTCGCTTACGCCTGTCTGGACGTCCCGGAAGGGGCGGTCGTAGCCGGCGGCACGCAGCGCGCTCAGGTCGGCCTGGGTATGGCTTTGATAACGCCCTTTCAGGTCGTCAGGAAACGGGATATAGCGAATCAGGTCGCGATCGACCATTTCCTGCAGGCTCAGCTGGCTTTGCCCGGCATGCTGGCGCAGGCAGTTGTCTACGGACATGGCAACGTCATTGAAAGGCTGCGCCCGACCCGTGCCGCAGTTGAAAATGCCCGACACCGACGGGTTGTCCAGAAAAAACAGATTCACGTCGACCACGTCGTCGATATAGACGAAATCGCGTTCTTGTCCACCATCGCCATAGCCGTCCCAGCCACCAAACAGGCGCACATGCTTTTCCGTTCGGAACTGTTGCATGTTGTGGCTGGCCACCGACGCCATGCGACCCTTGTGCTGTTCGTTGGGACCATAAACGTTGAAATAACGCAGGCCCACAACCGGTGCCTTCAGCGTGCCCAGATGCCGGCGCAACACCTGGTCGAACAGGTACTTGGAATAGCCATAGACATTGAGCGGAGATTCGTTGGCCGGGTCTTCGACGTAGACCGGCCCGGCCCCGTAGACGGCCGCCGACGAGGCGTAGATCAGCGGAATGCGGTGTTCCTGACAATACTGAAACAATTCCAGCGTCACGCGGTAGTTGTTGTCCATCATGTAATGGCCGTTGCGCTCGGTCGTGTCCGAACAGGCCCCCTGATGGAAAATGGCGTCGACCTTGCCCAGACCCCCGCCCGTGACCCGGGCGCGAAAGTCGTCCTTGTGCAGATAGTCCGCGATCTGCCCACGCGCCAGATTCACGAACTTGTCGCCGTCGGTCAGGTCATCGACCGCCAGAATATCGGTATGACCACGCTTGTTGAGTCCCGAAACGATGTTGCTGCCGATGAAGCCGGCGGCGCCCGTCACTACGATCATAATAATTCCTCGGGTGTGACCACAGAAGTGCCCAGTTTGCCCACCACAATGCCGCCCGCGCGGTTTGCCCAGTACATGGCGTCTTTCCAGTCCAGCCCTGCAGCGCGCGTCACCGCCAGCGTTGCCAATACCGTATCGCCGGCACCGGACACATCAAAGACTTCATGCGCGTAAGCCTGGACACGTTCGGTGCCTTGCGCAGTGAACAGGCTCATGCCTTCTTCCGAACGTGTCACCAGCAGGGCATCGAGTTCAAGCTGCTGACGCAGCGCTTGCGCGCGCGCTTCCAGATCGGCCTCGGATTCCCAGTGCCCCACCGCATCGCGCATTTCTGCACGGTTTGGCGTCAACAGGCTGGCCCCGCGATAACGCTGATAGCGCCGCCCCTTGGGATCCACCAGCACCGGTACCCCGGATTCGCGCGCCGCCGAAATGATAGCTTCGACATTGGCCAGCACGCCTTTGGAATAATCGGACAGGACAATAATGTCGTGCTTGCCGGCCAATTCGCGAGCCCGCTGAACAATGCCGTTGATGGAGCCGTCGCCGGGATGCTCTTCGAAGTC
>Ga0079225_10001049_pt1 | contig 15382 bp, 13 predicted proteins | sample Poulit2012_FD_76344 | JGI IMG/M metagenome (GOLD analysis project Ga0079225, IMG submission 76344) | Agricultural soil microbial communities from Georgia to study Nitrogen management - Poultry litter 2012 | ecosystem: Environmental > Terrestrial > Soil > Agricultural land | place: USA: Georgia... | reverse complement strand
CTACAAGGATACCGCTGGTCCGGCGATCAACCCGATGATCAAGATCGCCAACGTCGTAGCCCTGCTGCTGCTGGCGGTGCTGGCGACCTGATAGCGGAGCGGCGCGCGGTTGATGGCGACTGCCGTTTCCAGTCAACCGCGTGCCGTTCTATCAGTTCGCGTGAAAGTGCGTTCGCTATTGTCCTGAGCGCCAGTGAAGGGGCCCCCGGCGGCTCCGACTGTACAAGACTTTCAACAGGCAAGGACCTCGAGCCAGAGGAACTCCATCCCACGAGGTCCTTCGCTTGGCTCAGGATACGGGTGGCTCGAGATCTTCGCTGTCGCTCAGGAGGGCAAGGCGGGCGCCTTCAGCTGTCGCGCCGCAGGCCTTCCAGTTCGTCTGGCGTATCGACATCGGTCAGTACGGCATCGTCGGGCATGGGCACTTCGGCCACCTGGTCCGGATAGCTGCCGAGCAGCGGCCGGGCGCCGAGGTCGCCGGAGATCTCCATCACTTCCGGGAAGTAGCGCCGAGCGAAGAGCACCGGATTGCCGCGGTGTCCTTCGCGCATCGGCAGGCAGATGCTGCGTCCTTCAACCGGTGAAAAGGCGGCGATCAGGCGATCGATGATCGCGGCCTTCACCTTCGGCATGTCACCGAGAAGGACCACCACCCCATCCAGGTCCTCCGGCAACGCCGCCAGGCCGGCATGGAGTGAGGTGCTGAGGCCTTGCGCATAGTTGGGATTGTGGACGATGCGGAGCTTGTCCTTGGGAAGCAGCCGTTCGACCGCCTCCCGTTCATGCCCGGTGACAACGAGCGTGAAGTCTGCCTGGGAGTCGAGGGCGGCCTCGACCGCGTGAAGCAGCAGCGGCTTGCCATCCAGCTTCTCGAGCAGCTTGTTCTTGCCGCCCATTCGGCTGGAGCGGCCGGCCGCCAGGACGATCGCCGCGATGCGAGGCGCCCGGGGTGCTGCCGGCGCCTCCACCGCTTCTGCCCGCGGCAGCGGGCGCAGGCCGCTTTCCTTCAGGAGGCCACCGGCGCCCATCCGCATGATATCCTCCCGGCGAAGCGGTACATCGGCTACCAGGCGCTGCAGCACCCAGTCGAAACCATTGACCTTCGGTGAGCGTGCACAGCCCGGCAGGCCCAGCACAGGCACCTCCCCGAGGTGGGCGAAGACGAGCAGGTTGCCCGGATCGACGGGCATCCCGAAGTGGAGCACTTCCCCGCCCGCCCGCTCGATCGCCATCGGCACCACGTCGCGGCGATCGACATTGGCCGAAGCGCCGGAGACAAGGACCATTTCTGCACCCTGCCGAACCTGGCGCTCGACTGCCTGGGCCACGGCCCCGGCGTCATGGGCACAGCGCATCTCCTTTACACTGCCGCCTCCAAGAGCCGCAAGGCGTGCGTTGATGGAGTCCCGCGTCTTGTCCAGCAAGGCCTCCTTCTGGCCGGGCAAGGAGGTTTGCACGAGCCCCACCTGTTTGCGCTTGAAGGTGGCGACGCGGAGCAGCGGCCCGCCCACGCGGGCAACTTCCAGCGCGGCATCAAGGGCACTTTTTGGTGCGGCAAAGGGGATGATCTTGACGGTTCCCAGCATCTGCTTGGGTTCGACCACCTCGAAGGGCGAGAGCGCGGCGAAGGTGATGGATTCGTCGATCAGGTTGATGGCATCGACCCGCTCACGCTCATAGACGAGCAGGCCGCGGCGGGCCGAGACGAGGTTGCAGCGGCCGGTGAAGGCCGCGGAACAGCTGACGCCGGTTCCAGACAGCGCCTCGGCGATGCGCTGGGCCGCCGCGTCCTCGTGGACGTCGCCTTCCTCGAGATGCGCGGCGGCGACGCTCGCCACCCGCATCGCCCGCAGAGAGTCGATGTCCTCGGCGGTGAGCCGCCGTCCCTTCTTGAAGTTGAGGGAGCCGATGCGCAGCGAATGCGCAAGGATGGCGCCCTCCGCCTCCTCCAGCGGCGTGTCGTAGAATTTCATGAGGTTTCCTTCCCTCGTACCAGTGGTGGCACCCGGCGCAGGACCGAGGTCATCTGGGCGAGAACGGCGAGCGCGATCTCGGCCGGAGAACGCGCTCCTATGGCGAGGCCTGCAGGTCCGTGGATGCGCGCGAGGGCGGTCTCCTCCAGTCCCTCCGCGCGCAAGCGCTCGAGGCGCCTGCTGTGAGTGCGGGTCGAGCCCAGCGCGCCGATGTAGAAGGCTTGGGAGCGCAGGGCCTGCACGAGTGCCGGGTCATCCAGCTTGGGATCATGCGTAAGGGTAACCACGGCGGTGCGGGCGTCGGGCTGGAAGGCTTCCAGGGCCTCGTCCGGCCACTCGGTAATCAGATTGACGCCCGGGAAGCGTGCTTCCGTGGCCCACGCCTGGCGCGGATCGATGACCGTCACCTCGTAGCCCGCGATCGCGGCCATGGGCACCAGCGCCTGGGAGATGTGGACCGCGCCGACGATGGCCAGCCGCAGGGGCGGGAGGAAAACCTGCACGAAGTGCTTGCCGTCCTCGAGCATGCCGCTGCGGTCTTGCTGCAGGCGCTCCCGGGCGCCTTCGAGAATCTCCTGGCCGGCTTCAAGGTCCCCCTGCCGCTCCTCGCCGACGAGCAGCAACTGGCGGCCGCTCACGACGTCGGTGACGAGAAGCGCCGGCCGCTTGCTTACTTGCGCTGCCAGCAGTGCTTGCAGCAGAGGTCGTTTCATGCCTCAGGCCTCCAGCCTTTCGACATAGACCTCGACCTTGCCGCCGCAGGCCAGTCCGACTTCCCACGCCATCTCGTTGGTGACGCCAAAATCCAGCAGACGCGGCTTGCCGTCCTTCATGGCAGCCCGCGCTTCCGAAACGACAGCACCCTCGATGCAGCCACCGGAAACCGAGCCGACCATATTGCCCTGGTCATCGACCAGCAGCTGACTGCCGACGGGCCGGGGCGAGGAGCCCCAGGTGGAAACCACGGTGGCCAGCGCTACTTGGCGACCCTCCTGCATCCAGGCCTCGGCCTGGGCCAGTACTTCATCGTTGCCCGCCCAGGTCCGAGCGTCATTCATCGGGTTCATGCACTGCGCTCCTTCAACCATTTGTCATGCCCTTCCAGGCGCCGGCGTGGTTCTTCACTCAGGACCGCTGTCAGCGCGCTCAGGCTCTCCAGATTATGCACCGGACGGAAGTCGTCCACATGGGGCATGATCGCGCGCGCTCCTTGTGCCTTCGGCTCGTAGCCCTCCCACCGCAGGAGAGGATTCAGCCAGATGAGGCGGCGGCAGGACTTGTGCAGCCGTTCCATCTGCCGGGACAGATTGCTGCCCCCCTCCCGATCGAGACCATCGGTGATGAGGAGAACGAGGGCGCCCTGGCCCAGGACACGGCGTGACCAGCGACGATTGAACTCCTCCAGACAGGCGCCGATACGCGTGCCGCCTGACCAGTCTTCCGCTGCGCTCCCCACCTGCTCGAGGGCGATATCGATGTCCTTCTCCCGCAGGAAGCGGGTCACGTTGGTCAGGCGCGTGCCGAAAAGGAACGAAAAGACGCGGTCGCGGTCGCTGGGGATGGCGTGCATGAAATGGAGGAACAGCCGGGCGTAGCGGCTCATGGAGCCGGAGATGTCGCAGAGCACGACCAGTGCCGGAGGACGCGCCCGCTGACGGCGCCACTCGATCGGGATCACGTCGCCGCCGCTACGCAACGCCTGGCGCAGTGATGCGCGCAGATCCGCACGCCCCGGGGTAGTGCTGGGGCGGAAGCGCCGGGTGGGTATCTCCTTGATCGGCAGCTTCAGCTGCCTGATTGCCGCCTTCGCGGCCTCCACCTCCGCCGGGCTCATCTTCTCGAAGTCCTGCTTGTTCAGGGTTTCGCGATCCGACCAGGTGAGCGTCGCGTCGATCTCGACTTCATCTTCCCGGGTTTGTTCCTTTTGACCCTGGTTCTGCTGCAAGGCTTCAGCGACCCGGCGACTGACCTCCTGGGCGCTGTCCGGCTCCGGCTCCACCTCCATCTCGGGGAGCAGCAGGGCCCGCATGCGTTCGAGCAGCTTGGGGTTTCGCCAGAAGAGGTGAAAGGTCTGGGCGAAAAGCTCCTCCTGATCGTGACGGTTCACGAAGACGGCATGAAGTGCCCAGTAGAAGTCATCGCGGCGGCTGAGGCCGATGGCCTGCACAGCCTCGAGGGCGGCCAGAACCTGACCGGGTCCGACCGGCAGACCCGCGGCGCGCAGGGTGCGGGCGAAGTAGAGCAGATTGTCTGCAAGCCGCCCCGTCTCGTCTGGCGATCCGGAGCCGGAGTCGTGCCGTAGTTTCCGCGCCGCCTCGGCGAAGGGATCGCTTTGTGCCTGAGTCACTGAGGCTCCTCACATCCAGCGCCGCAGGCTGCCGGAAGCAGTTCTGGCCGTCAGCGGCGGTAGCTTGCTCCCTCTGTCAGCCGGAAGAGCCGCTTCCGGCCAAGGCGACCTCGCGTTTGACCTCCTGCAGGAGACGGGCAGCCTCGCTGCCTTCGATCTTCGCGATGTCGTCCTGGTATTTCAGGAGTACGCCCAGGGTATCGTCTATGGCAGCCGGGTCCAAGGCGACCTTGTTGAGCTGGATCAGGGACTCGGCCCAGTCGATGGTCTCTGCGATGCCCGGCAGCTTGAAGAGGTCGTGCTGGCGGAGTCCTTGAACGAAGGCCACGACTTCCCGTGCGAGGCTCTCCGGAACACCGGGAGCCCTCAAGCGCAGGATTTCCATCTCCCGCTTGGCGTCGGGATAGTCGACCCAGTGATAAAGGCAGCGCCGCTTCAGCGCATCGTGTATCTCGCGGGTGCGGTTGGAAGTAATGATGACGATCGGAGCCTCGGCGGCGCGCACCGTTCCCAGTTCCGGGATCGTGATCTGGAAGTCGGAGAGTACCTCCAGCAGGAAGGCTTCGAAGGGTTCGTCCGCTCGGTCCAGTTCATCGATCAGTAAAACCGGCGGGCCGGCCGGGTCCGGCCGCAGCGCCTGGAGCAGCGGCCGCTCGATCAGAAAGCGTTCCGAGAAGATGTCATGGCTGAGCACTTCACGGTTCTGCTGCCCGGCCACCTCAGCCAGGCGGATCTCCACCATCTGCCGCGGGTAATTCCATTCATAGACCGCGCTGGCGAGATCAAGGCCTTCATAGCACTGCAGCCGGATCAGCCGTCTGCCGAGTGCCTGTGAAATCACCTTGGCGATCTCGGTCTTCCCCACCCCCGCTTCGCCCTCCAGGAAGAGTGGTCTGCCTAACCGCAGCGCCAGGAGGACAACCGTTGCAAGGCTGCGGTCACTGACGTAGTTGGCGGCGCGAAGCAGCTCGCCGACTGCATCGACATCCTGCGGCAGGCCCCGATCTTCCGGTTCAAGGGTCACGCAATAATTCCTCAGCAGGGGCGATAGTGAGGTTGCGAGCGAAGCTGACGTGCATAGACCTGCCCGACTGCCTCCACACTCACGCCTTCGGTCCGTGCTTGCTCCTCGTAAACACGGCGACGCTCTGCATTGATCCGTTCCACCGCCGTTCGCACGCTGTTGTCGGTTGCCCGCAAAAAGCCGCTCGGCAACTCACACGCCTGGGCGTTGGCTCGCAGTTGCTCCGCCGACTGCGCAGCCGCCGGCAGGGGAAGAAGCAGGAGACTTGCCGTTGCGGCGGCCAAGGCGGCGGCTACAAAAGAATTTTTGCCCATCATTGGGACCCTCATCTGGTCGTCGAACAAAAGGCGGCCATGAGCCGTCAGAAGATATCCGGATTGGCCCGGATATCCTCACGCGCCGTCTCCTCGAGGCGGACCCGGACGTCGGCGTCGAGATTAACGTTGAGGTTAATCGTGACGGGATCGCGCGGGGCCTCCAGCCGAACCGTGGGTTCGCAGGCGGCAAGGAGAAGGCTCAGGGCGACGATGCCGCCGGGCGCCATGTAGGGGATCAGGGATCTTGCATTCAGCACGCTGCTTGCTTTCTGCTGGTGGTGCCGGAGAGTGATTCGCTCGCAATTGTGGTTTCCCAGCGGCTAACGCACAAGCCTCCAGAGTTGCTCGGTCACACCTTGCTGCAGCCGTCGGCTTTCCGCCAGTGCTTCCAGCAGGGGCGCCGCGTCGGTTTCAACATTGATGTTCAGGTCGAAGGGCTGCGCATCGAGTACATCGGGATTGGCCCCCAGCAGCCGGAGGCGGATCCGCGTGATGCCGGTCGGAGGTTTGGTCAGCCCGATTTCCAGCACCTCGTAGTGAAAGTTTTCCAAGGCATCGAACATCAAGGAAACATACTCGCCGCCAGCCGCCAAGGCGCTACGTGCCTGCGGTGAGCGGAGAGCAACCACGCCCGGACCATCTGCCTGCAGGAGCCCGTCGTCCACCGCCAGGGTGGCGCCACGCAACTCGACCGGGATGGTTCCGGAGATGCGCCCGCTGCCGGTCAACTCCTCGAGCCCGAGGAGCGCCATCAGGGCGGCGAGGTCCAGCTGCTGCAACTCGACTCGCGCGCTATAGAGCGATGCGCCTGGATCCGCTTGGCCGCTGACGACGCGGATGCGACCGCCGGTGAAGCTGGCTTCTCCCTGCTGCAGCCTCAGAGTGGGGAAGCCGCTGCCGTCGGATTCGATCGAGAGGAAAAGGGTGGCATCGGTGATCGGGGAGAGGCCGGGCTCGATACGCCGGATGCTCAAGCGCTGTGGCTGACTCGTGCGCAGTGGACGCAAGCTGGCCAGGTGGAAGTCGAAGACAATGCCTTCGAGCCTGGTACCTGCGTAGGTAAAGCCCAGATCCTGAGCTTGCAGGCGCAGGGTGCCGTTGAATCCGCCGGAAGACCAGGTCAGCTGGCTGCTCGCAGTCAGCTGACCGACGGCGTTATCGATATCCGCTGCGGGACTTCCGAAGATCGAGGGTTGAAGCCCACCGGCGGTGAAGCGCAAAGGCGCCAGTTGGAGAGAGGCATGCCCCCGGCCCGTCTCTACGTCGTGCTGACCGCTGACAGCGAGATCGAGAGCACCATTTCCGCCGCGACCGGTGAGGGCAAAGTGCAGCTCGCGATCGAGGTAGCCGGTGAGGTTCAGCGTGGGGAAGAGCGCAGGCACCGCATCGGAATGGAGACGCGCCCGATGCAGGTTGAGCAGTGGCTGATCGGCAGCCAGAGGTGCCTCGAGCTCGAAGTCCGTCAGTGTCATTTCCTGCTGCTGCAGATAGAGACTGCTGCCCTCGAGTCTCGCAGCCCCGCCTCGCAGCCCCCGTCCGTCGAACTGCGCTTCCATCGTCAGCCGTGGATCGGCCACCTCCAGCACGCCCAGGCCCGTGAGCACAAAGGGGGGTGGTTCCGACTGCGCTGCGACGGAAAGGACGCCTCGGGTGTCCTCGTCGAGCTCGAGTTCCAGAGCAAGCGACGTCAAGGCAACGTCAAGTGTTTCCATCGGTTCGATGCCGGGTGCTGCAAGGTCCAGGGCCGCCAGCGACCCTGGTTGCTGCAGTACGAGATGCAGCTGCTTTCCCAGCCAATCGAGCCGCAAGGGTGCGTCGAGTTCGAGAAGACTGGCGGAGATGCCCAATGCCTCGAACTCGCTCGCTGCAACCGCCAGGTCGAAAGATCCGCTTGTTAAGTCCGGCAAGTACTCGAAGGTGCCGCTGCCGGCAAGTTGCAGCTGCTCGGCCATCGGTGCTGCGGGTACATGCGCTTCCAACCTCCGGAGCGTCAGCTCGGCGGAAGAAAGTGCTGGTGAAACGGAAACTTCCATCAGCGTCGTCAGGTGGGTGCGGTCCGCCAGATCCAGCGTGATCCACGTCGCTAGTCTGGGGTCGAGATCCCTTTCCAGATCGAGCAGAGCGAGGTCCTCAAGGGATTGGAGCGACAGACTTCCTCCTGCCCGCAGCCGATCCGCTGCGACCTCAGGCAGGTGAGCCGTGAGGGCAGGGCCCAGACTGGCCACATGAAGCTCGAGAGGCGCCTCGAGCAGGAGGGAGGTTCCCTTCGATCCGCGTGTCGTCGCAAGGTCTCCAAAGAAGGTGGCATCCGTGACGTAGCCGGGGATCTCCAGCGCTTGTCCCGCCAGCTGCAGCTGTGCCGCAATCTCCTGCTCTGCCAGCCAGGCAAGCCAGTTGGCTGGAGGCTCCACGTCCAGATAGGGCAGGGGCGGCAGCTGCAGCGCGCCGTCGAGTGCCAGGTCAAGCCGGCCGGCGGTTACCTGCGGAACGCCGGATATGAAGGAAGACAGCTCACCGGCGGCGCCCTCCAGTCGGGCCAGGAGGATTGCTTCTTCACCTGCTTGCACGGCATCTGCGGCAACTCGCAGGGAGGCGCTCCCGTGCTCCTGCCAGTCGAGATCCAGGTCGGCCCGCAACTCCTGAGGCCGAAGGTGCAGAAGGACGGCCTCGACTTCTCCGCCGACACCAAGTCCCGCCGGCCCCGCGCCGGCAAACGTCAGTTGAAGATTGTTGCGGGCCTCGCCCTCGGCGGATGAAAGGGTCCCATTGAGCAGAAGCGGCAGCGGTCCGCGCTGGCTGCCGAGCCGTAACTGTGCATCCTCGAGCGTTACCGCGGGAAGTACGGGCAGCTCTGGGGGCAGGGGCGGGCGCCAGCCGGTCGCTGCTTCGTCGCTTTCGCCCAGCAGCGGCTGCAACTTGCCGAGCAGGGGGCCATCGCCTGTGAGGTCCAGCGAAAGCAGCAGGCCTTCGACAAGAACATGATCGACCTCCCCTCGAAGCAGCCGCCGCGGCGCAAATCGTAGTTCAAGCTGCTCGACGCGTGCGTCTTCCAGGCGCAGTCCCCGAACTTCGAGCCGGCGCAGGGTGAGGTTCAGGCTCTCAGTCTCGCTCTCCAGGCCTTGAGCCTCTGCCCAGCGGTGGAAGGCAGCGGTTGCCAGGGAATCGCGGAACCCCCAGAGGCCGGCCGCGACGAGCAGCAGGGCCAGGAGCAGGCTTAAAAGGCCGAAAAGCAGAAGCCGGAGGACGCGCATCGCGCGAGGAAACCAGTGCAGATTTCATGCCAAGGGGGAATTGCGCCGATGGCGCCAACCATGGCGACCTTCCCTCTGCAGTTGAACGGGCTTGCGCAGAGGCCATAAACGGTCGCAGCAGTCAGCGTGGCCTCGTGGAACCCATGGCTGGCGACAGGGTGAGGCGGGATCGCAAAAGATCCCGCCTGCCCCAGATGACGGCTGCCTCAGCCCAGCGCCGCAGCGACGGCGCGCTTTGCCATCACGGTGACCAGGTGTGCGCGATACTCGGCCGAAGCGTGGATGTCGCTGTTCATGGCGTCGTCCGAAACCCGGATGCCCGCGACGGCATCGGGCGTGAAGTTGGCAGCAAGCGCCTCCTCCATTTCCGCCACGCGGAAGACGCTTCCCTTCGCGCCGGTAACCGCGACCCTGATGTCGCCACCGGTCTGGGCGACGAAGACGCCGACGATCGCATAGCGGGATGCAGGGTTCGGAAACTTGGAGTAGCCAGCCCGTTGGGGAATCGGGAAGCGCACCGCCGTGATCAGTTCGTCCGCCTCCAATGCGGTCTCGAAAAGATCGACGAAGAAATCGTCCGCCGGGATCTCCCGCTGATTGGTGATGACCGTCGCGCCCAGGCCAACCAGAGCAGCCGGGTAGTCCGCAGCCGGATCGGCATTGGCTACCGAGCCGCCCAGCGTGCCCCGGTGCCGGACCTGCGGATCGCCGATGCCTTCAGCCAGCCTGGCAAGTGTCGGGATCTTCGCGCGGACCAGCTCGTTGCGGGCGACGGCGGCGTGGGTTGTCATGGCGCCGATTACGAGGGCGGCACCCTCCTCACGCACACCCACCAGATCCGCGACACCGCCAAGGTCGATCAGATCGGAAGGAGAGGCCAGGCGCTGCTTCATGGTCGGCAGTAGGGTCATGCCGCCGGCGACGATCTTCGGGTCGTCCTTGCCGCTGAGCGCCGCCACGGCATCCTCGACCGAGGAGGGCTTGTGATACTCGAAGGCGTACATTCTCTTTCTCCTCCTGTTCGGCCGGCTATTCAGCCGCCTGGGCGACGCGTGACTGGCAGACCCGCCAGACCTTCTCTGCCGTCGCCGGCATATCGATCTCCTCCCCGATCGCGTCGGTGATGGCATTGATCAAGGCCGGAGGCGCAGCGATGGCGCCGGCTTCGCCGCAGCCCTTTACGCCCAGCGGGTTGTGGGTGCACTCGCTGATCGTCATGCCGACGCGCAAGGCGGGCAGGTTGTCGGCTCGGGGCATGGTGTAATCCATGTAGGAACCGGTCATGAGCTGGCCGCTGTCCTTGTCGTAGACGCAGTTTTCCAGCAAGGCCTGTCCTACCCCCTGGGCGATGCCGCCATGAACCTGGCCCTCGACGATCATCGGGTTGAGGACGCGGCCGAAGTCGTCGACGGCGACCCAGTCGACAATGCTGGTGATACCGGTTTCAGGGTCGACCTCGACCTCGGCAATATGGACGCCCGCCGGATAGGTGAAATTGAGCGGATCGTAGAAGGCCGTCTCGTCAAGGCCCGGTTCCACACCTTCCGGATAGTTGTGCGGAACATAGGCCGTGAAGGCGACCTCGGCCATCGACTTGGAGCGATCGGTGCCGACCACGGTGAACTGCCCGTCCTTGAACTCCACGTCGTCCACTGAGGCTTCGAGCAGGTGGGCGGCGATCTTGCGGCCCTTTTCGATGACCTTTTCGCAAGCGCGAACGATCGCCGAGCCGCCGACCGCCAGTGAGCGCGATCCATAGGTGCCCATCCCCATGGGAATGGCGCCTGTATCGCCGTGCACCACCTCGACGTTCTCGTAGGGAATGCCGAGCTTGTCGGAGACGAGCTGAGCAAAGGTGGTTTCGTGCCCCTGGCCGTGGCTGTGGGCGCCGGTCATGACGGAGACGGTACCCGTCGCATTGAAGCGCACCTGTGCCGATTCCCAGAGCCCGACGCCGGATCCGAGCGCTCCCACGACTGCCGAAGGGGCGATGCCGCAAGCCTCGATGTAGGCCGAGAAGCCGATCCCCCGCAGCTTGCCGCGACGCTCCGATTCTGCGCGGCGGGCCGGGAAGTCCTGGTAGTCGATCATCTTCAGAGCGAGGTCGAGGGAGGCCTCATAGTCGCCCGTGTCGTAGGTGAGGGCGACGGGCGTCTGATAGGGGAACTGGTCCGTCCGGATAAAATTCTTTCGCCGGATTTCCGCTGGATCCATGCCGAGGCGCCTTGCCGCAACCTCGACAATGCGTTCGATCAGATAGCTCGCTTCCGGTCGACCGGCGCCGCGATAGGCATCCACCGGCGCCGTGGTGGTGAAGACCCCCTTGACGTTGGCATAGATCGCGGGTGTCGCATACTGCCCCGCGAGCAGGGTCGCATAGAGATAGGTCGGCACGCAGGTTGAGAAGCTCGAGAGATAGGCCCCGAGATTGGCGGTCGTATCGACATCCAGCCCAAGGAACTTGCCCTCTGCATCCACTCCCAGCTTGACCTTGGTGAAGTGGTCGCGGCCGTGGGCATCAGAGATGAAGGCTTCGTCGCGACCGGCGGTCCATTTGACCGGACGCCCGACTTTCTTCGCCGCCCAGGTGCAGCAGGTCTCTTCCGCATAGGCGAAGATCTTGGAGCCGAAGCCGCCGCCGACGTCCGGCGCAATCACCCGCACCTTGGTTTCAGGCAGATTGAGCACGAAGGCACAGAGAATCAGCCGTAACAGATGCGGGTTCTGGCTGGTCGAATAGACCGTATAGCTCTCCGTGCCCACATCGTACTCGCCGATCGCCGCGCGCGGCTCCATGGCGTTGGGAATAAGCCGGTTGTTGACGAGATCCAGCTCGACCACGTGGGCAGCTTGCGCCATGGCCTGCTCGACTGCAGCCTTGTCCCCCAGCTCCCAGTCGAAACAGAGGTTCGAGGGCGCTTCTTCATGAACCTGCACGCCAGTCATGGCGTCGCGGACATCGACGACCGGCGCCAGCTCCTCGTAATCGACCTCGATCAGCTCCGCGGCGTTACGTGCCTCTGCGAGGCTCTCGGCCACGACCATCGCCACGTGGTCGCCGACGTAGCGCACCTTGTCTCGCGCCAGCGGATAATGCGGCGGCGCCTTGTGGGGTTCGCCGTGACGGTCGGTGACGACCCAACCGCAGGGCAGGGATCCGACGTTGTCGGCCGCCATGTCCTGTCCGGTGAAGATCGCGACAACACCCGGCGCCGCAGCGGCGGCGGCTGTGTCGATGCTGGTGATGCGCGCATGGGCGAAGGGGGCGCGCAGGAAATAGGCGTGCAGCTGTCCGGGGCGGTTGATGTCATCCACATAGCGGCCCTGGCCGGTCAGAAAGCGCCGATCTTCCCGGCGGCGCACGGAAGCGCCGATGCCGGTGCCGGCCGCGGTTGTTGTGTCTGGCATGACCTCACCTCCTCATCTCAGTGGCGGCGGCCTGGATGGCTTTCACGATGTTATGGTAGCCGGTGCAGCGGCAGATGTTTCCTTCGAGCCACTCGCGAATTTCCGTTTCGCTGGGATCGGGGTTCTTCTGCAGCAAGTCCACCGCGCTCATAACCATGCCTGGGGTACAGAATCCGCATTGCAGCCCATGGTGTTCCCGGAAAGCGGCCTGCATCGGGTGCAACTCGCCATTGCTGGCCAGCCCCTCGATGGTAGTCACCTCGCAGCCGTCGGCCTGAACCGCCAGCAGCGTGCAGGATTTTATGGAAGTACCGTCCAGGTGCACGACACAGGCGCCGCACTGGCTCGTATCGCAGCCGACATGGGTGCCCGTGAGCCCCATGTGCTCGCGCAGGAACTGCACGAGCAGCGTGCGCGGTTCCACTTCCCGCGTCACCTGCTTTCCGTTGATGGTCATGGAAAGGCGCAGCATCCGTCTCCCTCCTCCTGTGCGAGCTTGGCCGGCGGGTGATGCCGTGCCATTCGCGGGATCTTGTCATTCGAGCCGCCGCGAGGGCGGCGGTCCCATTATGCTAGAGTGTGTGGTGGCTCTACAGGCTCGGTCAAGAGGCCCTTGAGACGCAGGGGCTCTTAAAGGACCCATGCCAGAAGAAGTACTACGATCACGACCAGCGCCCCAACCCATACCAGTGGTGACATGCCTCGGGTCGTTTCGGTAGCGGCTGGTTGCGGCATGCTCGTCGCCGGCTCTGCCGGCTCTGGCGGATGCGGGCCGCTGGGCTGAGGGCCGACCTGTGCAGCAGCTTCCGTCGCTGCATCGGGTGCAACCACCTGGGGCGCCTCCTCGGCAGCTGCCGTGGGCGGTGCATCCGCATCGACAACAGCCGCCGGGCCGCTGCGCTCCTGCACAATCTCGGAAAAGCGAGAGAAGAAGTCGTCCGCCATCTTGCGGGCGGTGCCGTCGATCAGCCGTGAGCCAAGCTGTGCCAGCTTGCCGCCGACCCGAGCCTCAGCGCTGTAGCTCAGCAAGGTATCGCTGCCCTCCTCGGTGAGCTGGACCTTGGCGCTGCCCTTGGCGAAACCAGCGGAGCCGCCCTTGCCTTCACCCGAGATGGTGTAGCTCTTGGGCGGGTCGATATCCGAAAGCACCACGGTGCCGCCGAAGCGGGCATTGACGGGCCCCACCTTGGCCCGGACCTTGGCGTCGAAACCGTCGTCGGTTTCGTTGCGTTCCAGGCTTTCGCAGCCGGGAATGCTGGCCTTCAGCACCTCCGGATCGTTGAGCGCTTCCCACACGACCGAACGTGGTGCCGGGATCCGCTGTTCGCCGCTCATCTCCATGGCTGACCTCTCCTATCTGTCGTCTCTATTGCCGCGTCCCGCGGCCCTGGCTTCATTCAGACTAGGCATCCCTACGCGCTTCGCCAATTCCGGAAGAAGAAGGCCGTGCAATGCTCTGGTGCCGCAGCGACCACCGTGGCCGACAGCGTGGGGCCGGGATACTTACAGTAGCCCCTTCAGAGGAATGACCTGAACCGTTTCGCCGGCTTCCGCGGCCGCTGCATGAGGGGGGCGAATTATCAGAGCTTCGGCTTTCGCCATGGTCGCCTGCATGGAGCTGTCCTGACGCGGGAAGGGAATGGCCATCAGCATCCCTGTGGGGTCTCTCTCGAGCCGCGCACGCAGATAGTCTTCGCGCCGGTCGTTTTCCGGAAGCCCCTGGGCGAGGCGGGCCGTCACCCGCTCCTCGTCGGCCTCGCTGCCCAGCAGCCGCAGGAGGATAGGCCGCAGGAAGATCAGCGCGCACACCAGAGAGGAAACGGGGTTGCCAGGCAATCCCAGCAGCGGCGTTTCGCGCAACCTGCCGAAGAGGAGCGGCTTGCCGGGCCGCATCGCGATCTCCCAGAAGTCGAGCTCCAGGCCTTCCTCCCCCAGCACAGAGCGAATGAGATCATGCTCACCCACCGACGCACCGCCAGTCGTGACCAACAGGTCCGCTCCCGTGGCTCCGGCAGCCAGACGCACCAGAGAGTCCCGGTTGTCCTGGGCGATTCCGAGGTTGAAGGCCTCCCCCCCGCAGGCGCGCACGAAAGCCTGAAGCGTCAGGCTGTTGGAGCTTACGATCTGGTTGGCGCCGAGAGGCTCGCCGGGCATGACCACCTCGTCGCCCGTGGCGAGAATGGCTACCCGCGGCCGGCGGCGCACCGTGAGCCAGGGGTGGTTCATGGCAGCCGCCAGACCAAGATCGCGCACCGTCAGATGTCGTCCCGCTGGAAGGCCCAGGTCACCCTTGGTGAAGTCCAGGCCCGCCGGGCGGACGTAGCGGCCAGCGGGCACGCTCTCGCGAACCTCGACCCAGTTGCCCTCGCCATCGGTGCCGTGGGTGGTATCTTCCTGAATGACGATCGCATCGGCGCCCTCGGGAAGAGGGCCGCCGGTGAAGATGCGCACCGCTTCCCCTGTCCCGAGGGGCACCTCGTGCGAACCGCCTGCTGCTGCCTCGCCCACCACCCGCAGGCGGCACGGTACTTCCCGGACATCTGCCGCCTGGACCGCGTAGCCATCCATGGCCGAAACGTCTTTCGGTGGCTGGGTGACGCGGGCCACCACATCCTCGGCGAGTACGCGCCCAAGAGCCTGTTCAAGGGCAACGACTTCCCCTGGCAGCTCGTCGAAAGCGGCCAGGATACGCCTACGTGCCTCTTCAACCGCTATCATCAGGTTGCCTCATAAGTCCCTGATTTACCGCCGGACTTGTGGATGAGCCGAATGTTGTCGATGCGCATGCCCCGATCCACCGCCTTGCACATGTCATAGATCGTCAGCGCGGCGACCGAGACCGCCGTAAGAGCTTCCATTTCGACCCCGGTGCGGCCCTTCAGCTTGCAGGTCGCGGTGATCTCCACCGCGTTCCGGTCGGGCCGGATCGCCAGGTCGAGCGTCACCTTGGTGAGCGCGAGGGGATGACAGAGCGGGATCAGGTCGGGGGTGCGCTTGGCGCCCATGATGCCGGCCAGGCGGGCGACCGAGAGAACGTCGCCCTTCGTCACGGCGCCGTCGCG
>Ga0079225_10001046_pt1 | contig 15398 bp, 16 predicted proteins | sample Poulit2012_FD_76344 | JGI IMG/M metagenome (GOLD analysis project Ga0079225, IMG submission 76344) | Agricultural soil microbial communities from Georgia to study Nitrogen management - Poultry litter 2012 | ecosystem: Environmental > Terrestrial > Soil > Agricultural land | place: USA: Georgia... | reverse complement strand
TCTCCGGCATTTTATTCTGCCTATACAGCCTACTCAATATGTTTCTACCAGTTAAATCAAAAGAAATAACTGAGGCAGATATTATATGAGTTTTTTGGCATTCTTCTTGGGGTTTGGCTTAATAATATTGCTAGCGCTCGGTGTGCCTATTTCTTTTTCATTATGTTTATTGACGCTTGGTGGCCTTTATATAACCGATACCAATCTAATTATTTTTGCTCAACAGTTAATCTCGGGTACCGATGTTAATAGCTTGCTCGCTATTCCTGGTTTCATCCTTGCTGGTGACCTTATGGGTGCAGGAGGTCTGTCTCGCCGATTAGTTCGATTTGCTTCTGCATTATTTGGTCATTTTACTGGTGGCCTGAGCATTGCAACCGTAATTGCTGGTACTTTTTTTGGGGCTATATCCGGATCAGCGCCCGCAACGACTGCAGCAGTTGGCTCCATTATGGTTGATGAGTTGGAGAAAAATGGTTATCAACGTAATTATGCAGCCGCGTTGTCCACTGCGGTGGGGCCACTAGGCCAAATGATTCCTCCATCCATACCCATGGTGATTTGGGGAGTCCTTGCTGAACAATCCATTGCTCGTCTATTTCTTGCAGGCTTGATACCAGGTCTTATTGCGGCATTTGGTTTTATTTTAGTGAGTATTTGGTACGCCAAAAAACATAATATACAGCCCAGCCGGAAAGTTACCGTTAAGGAACTTGGCATTGCGCTAAAGGAAGGGTTTTGGGCACTCATGGCGCCAGTGGTGATTTTAGGTGGTATTTACGGAGGCATTTTTACGCCGACCGAGGCATCGATGGTTGGTGTGTTTTATGGTCTTGTTGTTGGATTGTTTGTTTATCGCGAGCTAAATCTCGCAAAGCTTTATGAGGTTTTATTACGCAGTTTAAAGCTCAGCGCAATGATTGTATTTATTATTGCAGCAGCTTATGGTTATGCCTACTTGATCGCGGTTGCTCAGATTCCACAACAGGTGGTTGAAAGTCTTCTCTCCGTAACGACTAATCCCATTATTATTTTGTTGTTACTAAATATTTTGCTATTAATTCTTGGTGCAGTGATGGATAACATTTCTGCAATGGTTATCCTAAATGGAGTACTAACAAGTATTGGGAACCTGATTGGCCTTGACCCCACTCAGCTAGGGGCGTTGGTGGTAATTAATTTTGCCGTTGGTATGGTTACACCACCGGTGGGGTACTCTATATTTGTTGCTTCAGCGATAAGTGATTTAAAAATAGAAGATATTGCAAAACAGCTCGGCGCATTTATGCTGGTATTTATCATATTGATTTTATTAATTAGTTATGTCCCAGCAATAACAACTTTTCTGCCTGGATTAATGTAGGTGATATATGAGTACTAACGAGATTTTGCCAGACATACCAGCACCAGTCGCTCATCCTTCAAAACCGATTTTTGGCTTACCCAGTCTAAGTTGTGATGCTCATGCACATGTTTTTGGTTCATATGAGCACTATCCCTTTAGCCACCTACGAGACTACACGCCACCGGTGACACCCCTTGAACAGTATATAAAGATGCTTAAACAGTTGGGATTTGGGCGAGCAGTATTAGTACAACCCAGTGTGTATGGTGTTGATAATTGCTGTATGTTGGATGCTTTAAAGAAAGCTCGCAAACAACGCGTTGACGTGGAATTACGTGGTGTAGCTGTTATTAGTGAAGATACGAGTGATAATGAACTTTTAGATATGCGGGAGATTGGAGTTAAAGGTGTTCGTATTAACTTGCTTTATAAAGGGGCTGATTCTCATCTGCAGCAAGTTAAGCGACTCATAAAAAAAATAGAACCACTCGGCTGGCATATACAATTTTTGATTGATATTAGCCAAACTCCAGAGATTTTTAATCTAATTTCTGATAGTCCCATCCCTATAGTTTTTGACCATTGCGGGCACTTTCCTACGTCATTGGGTACTACACACTCAAGCTTTAAAAATTTTATTGCTTTACTTCAAGAAAAAAATACTTGGGTAAAACTTAGCGGACCAAATCGCATCACATCCTTGGATAAAATACCATTTACTGATGTCATACCAATTGTCCAATTATTAATAGAAAATGCTCCAGATCAACTGGTGTTTGGTACCGATTGGCCGCATGTAAAGCTGAAAACGACAATGCCTGATGACGGTGCTCTTGTTGATGAGCTATATACTTGGACTAGGGGTAATACGGATACGCTCCAAAAAGTTTTGGTCGACAATCCCGCACGGTTATATGGATTTTAATAAAAAAATGGCGTGTGGTTATGCATTCTGAGGGTGATGTTTTGATCTGCTCTCCCTTATCACCATGGTATATTCGAAATTGAGATTAGGTTGACCAAAAGGAGGTACGTCTCAATGTCTAGCACCTATAAAGCAGCTGCGGTTCTTGCATCCCCTTACATGTTCGATCTGGATAGAACCGTCAGTAAATGTTGTGACATGATCGATGAGGCGGCGGGTAAGGGGGCTAAGCTGATTGCCTTTCCCGAGACCTTTTTGCCACTGTATCCGTGGTGGATATGGATGGCGGTGGATAATCTTAAAAAAGGCCATTTATATAAACAGCTCTATGACAACGCTGTAGAGCTTGATGGGTTGGCCATGCAGCGCCTATGTCAAAAAGCCAAAGAACGCAATATCTTCATTGTTATGGGGATTAATGAAAAAGACCATGGCACGCTGTATAACTCACAAGTGTTTATTAATGAACATGGCGAATTGCTTAAATGCCGTCGCAAGTTAATCCCTACCGGAGAGGAGCGTACCGTTTGGGGGCGTGGTGATGGCAGCGATCTCATTGTTCTTGATACCTCTTTAGGCCGGTTAGGTGCGCTTATTTGTTATGAAAACCTCATGCCATTGGCGCGCTATCCTTTGTATGGAAAACATGAACAAGTCCATGTGGCGAACTGGCCTGGCAATAATTTAAAAAGCCAACCGCGTGATCGTACCACTATTATCAAAACAGCCTCCCGTATTGCTGCCATAGAAGGGCAGATGTTTGTGGTGGCATCCTCCTCTTGCATTGGGCCAGAAGAGGTTGAGTTTTATAAGGAATTAGACCCGGGTATGGGTGGTAAGCTGGAAGTGGGTGGTGGTATTGCCGCCATTTATTCTCCGTTTGGCGAGGAGTTGGCTTGCATTGAAAATGAAGAGGGCATTGTTTATGCGGACATCGATCTTAGCAAAATCGCAGATGCCAAACATTTGTTGGATACCGTAGGGCATTACGCGCGCACTGATGTGTCGCGCGTGTTGTTCGATGGGGGAACACGTAAAACACCGCTGGTCGCACTGCAGTCTGAATACAATGCCATGCCTTCGGGTGACGAGGACAACGGACTCTCTACAAGGCAGCCGTCTGAGGATGATGAATAATATTCAATAAATAAGTGGGTAAAGGAGACAATGATGAAACAATTTAACCTTGGCGTAATGGCTGCAGCGCTTGCTGCGCCCTTGGCATTAGGATTTAGCACACCCGTAACGGCGCAAGAACCTTTACGGGTGGGGGTCACCACTTTTTTATCAGGGGCGGGCGCCGTATTTGGCGTTCCTGCAAAAGAAGCGGCCGATCTGTTGGTGGCAGATATTAACGAGAGTGGCGGCATTAAAGGGCATCCTGTCGAATTGGTGTATTTGGATGAGGCCAAAGGAATTGACGATGTGGTAGCTCAGTACAAACAACTGGCCACTTCCGGCAAAGTCGATATGATGATTGCTGGTCTGTCGAGTTCCACCTGCTTGGCTTTGGCACCTGTCATGGAAGACTTTGAGATGCCTGCTATCTTGTGGGATTGCGGCACGCATCGCATTTTTGAAGAAAACGATTTTGAGTATATTTATCGCACAGGTGACTTTACACCGCCCAATAACGTTTCCATTGCGCTTTATACCTTAAAGTACAACCCGGATATTAAAACGATTGCTGGCATTAATCCGGATTATGCCTTTGGGCGCGATAACTGGGATTCCTTTAAAGCCGCCATGACAGCTTTGAACCCGGATATCAAAGTAGTAGCTGAGTTATTCCCTAAGCTAGGATCATCGGATTATTCAAGTGAAATTTCTCGCTTGTCTGCTTTGCGTCCAGATGTGGTGTTCTCTACCTTGTGGGGTGGGGACATGAATACTTTTATTAAGCAGGCAGGTTCCCGATCCTTGTTTAATAACAGCACACTGGTGTCATCGAATGGTGAGTCCGCCTTGCAAGAGGTAGGGGCATCTTTTCCCGAAGGGGCCATTATTGGCGCACGGGGCGATAGCTGGTTCTTGGGTCCACGCACTATCGACGACGAGGCGCACACTGAGTTTGTAGAGCGCTTCAATGATAAAACGGGCCACTATCCCATCTTCCCGGCCTACCATATGGCACAGTCTGTGAGTGCTATGGCGCAAGCTTTAGGCAGTGAGTGGGATGGCAACAAAGATAACTTGGCCGATGCGTTTAAGGCTGGCATGGATGGGCTAGAGCTGGATAACTTTACGGGTCAGCTCACCATACGTTCTGACCATCAAGCCATTGAAGATCAGATTATCGGCGTTACCACAGCCTCTTCAGATTATGACTTCCCAATTCTTGAGCGCATGACTTATATTCCAGCCGAGCTTATTACCCCGGCGGTGGGACAGACCTCAAAAGGGTGGCATGAAACCTTATCTCCCGAGCTGTTGGACAAGGTTGAGATTGCGGATTAACAGCGGTTCTGACCAGCGTACATATGTTACATAGAATAGGGTAGCGGGCATGGACCAAATTGTCCTTTTGTCACTGCTTGATGGCATCGCCATGTCTTCGGTGTTGTTTTTGTTGGCGGTGGGCCTTAGCCTGATTTTCGGGGTCATGCGCATACTTAATATTGCGCATGGTGGCTTTTATGCGATTGGCGCGTATGGGGCTTCCCTATTAGGCCAGTCGCTTATCGGCCCCTCGGGAAGCTGGTTAAACTTTCTCTTGATTGTGCTGGTGGCTGTGGTTGCGGGCGTCATACTTGGCCTGATAGTAGAAAGATTTGTGCTGTCTAAAATGTATGAGAAGGATCATATCCTTCAAATCCTTAGCACATTTGCAGTCTTTATGATGCTTGAGGATGGGCAGAAACTGTTATTTGGCGTACGGCCTTATTTTTATGATGCGCCGCTTACCTTATTGGGCACCATTAATGTGGGAGATATCTTTTATACCAAATACCAATTAATCGTTTTGCCAGCGATTGCCCTGGTAGTGCTGTTAAGTCTGATTATTTTCTTTAAGCACACACGGTATGGCAAGATTATTGAGGCTGTCATAGAAGATACTGAAATTTCGGCCACTTTAGGCATTAACACAAAGAAAGTTTATACCTACACCTTCATTCTTGGAACATTTCTGGCGTGTCTATCTGGTGCGCTGGCCTCGCCGGCAACTTCTATTGTTCCGGGCATTGGCGCAGAAGTTATCGTACTGTCGTTTGCTATCGTGGCGACGGCAGGGTTAGGGAACTTTTTTGGTACAGCGCTTACCTCCATTATCATTGGCTTAGCCTATTCTGCCAGTGTATATACCTACGCGGAATTTACGAATGTGATTCCTTATCTGGTGATGGCGCTCATCCTAATCGTTAAACCGTACGGCTTGTTTGGTGAGCCTGAGCGGGTCCGGTTGTAAGCCATGAGAACAGCACAAGAGAAAACAGTTTTTGGCCTGATTATGGTGGCATTGGTGGTGATGCCACTGCTTGACATTTCTCTGCGGGCCATTGCCTTGTTGGCCATTAGTTTGGCTTTACCAGCATTGGCTTTGGGCTTGTTGTTACGTGCTGGTCAAGTCTCGTTTGGTCACGCCTTATATTATGCGGTCGGGGCTTACGCCGTTGCGTTGGTTCAACATTTTCAGATTACCGACTTCTGGATAACGCTGGTCTTCGCGCTCGCCATCACCATGGCCTTGGGTTTGTTATTGGGGTTCATTCTTGCCCGCTACCGAGGTATTTTCTATGGCATGCTTAACTTGGCATTTTCCATGGTGGGCTTTACTTTGTTTTCCAAGCTTTACGGCATTACGGGCGGAAGCGATGGTTTACGAATCCTTCGACCGACATTTTTTGGGCAAGCGTTCAACAATGCCCAAACGGCATGGATACTCTATTATTTAGCCATTGTATTGCTTGTTATTGGGATGCTGTTTTTAGAAAAATATATGTCCTCACCGCCGGGAGTGGCCTTGAGTGGCATCAAAACAAATGAAACTCGTATTGAATACTTGGGGCGCTCTGCGCGTCAGGTGTTTTTGGCTGGCCATGTGATCTCAGCCGGATTAGCAGGGATTGGTGGCATGTTGATCGCCTACAGCACCAGCCACGTGACCCCGGATCTGGCGTATTGGACCTTATCGGCCGAGTTTGTGATTATCGCCATTTTTGGCGGTGCCGCAAGTTTTACTGCTATTACTTTAGGTACGGTTATTTTCATTCTCTTAAGAAACATCATTAGTAGCTATATGGTGGATGCCTGGCAGCTGGTACTCGGTGCCATTTTGCTGGCCATTATCATGTATATGCCCGATGGCCTATGGACGTTATTTAGGCGACGGCGTTCATCGTAAGGTGTTTCTCGGGATTAAGTGAGTTATTTATGTCTACCACGCCAGTACTGCAAGCCCGTAACGTATCTGTTTATTTTGGTGGAGTCACGGCTGCGGATGATATTAATCTTTCGGTGAATCAAGGCGAGGTGTTGGGAATTATTGGTTCGAACGGCTCGGGCAAAAGTACCTTTATGAATTTATGTACGGGCTATATCAAAGCTGCATCGGGCCAAATTGACTTTAATGGGCAAAAAATAACGGGCTTGGCACCCCGTCAAATTACACGTTTAGGAGTCGCCCGAGCCTTTCAGCACCCTCAGCTGTTTCTAGATAAAACAGTACGCGAAAGTATCGTGTTGGGCATCGCGAGTCGGGACCAGTTCTGGAGTTTGCGCTCTATATGGCGTTCAGCCTATGCGACTCAAGCAGATGAGATAATCCGTACTTTTGGTCTGGAAGAGTATGCCGATATAACTAATAGCCAGCTCCCCGAAGGCGTTAAGAAATTGGTTGATATTGCGATTGCCATGGCATTGCAGCCCCGCCTGTTGTTGCTGGATGAGCCCACCAGCAGTGTGAGCTCTGCCAATAAGTTTGAGATTATGGATACGTTGATGTCAGTTTTAAGACAGACCGAAGTTACTGCCATTATTGTGGAGCATGATATGGAGATAGTGGAAAGGTATATGGATCGTATCGTCGCGTGGGACAATGGGCGTATTATCGCGGAAGGCTCTTTTGCAGATCTTATGAGCAACCCGCAGGTGGCCCAGCGCGTCACCGGGTAAACACAATGGCACGCTTACAGTTCACGGACGTCCAGGCTTCTATTGACACAATGTTGGTACTTAGGGGCGTAAGCTTTACCCTACAAGCAGGGGAAACCGTTGCTTTTATCGGCAGAAATGGTGCCGGTAAAACGTCGTTACTACGTACCATTATGGGATTAACCACGATTACGTCTGGCCAAATGCTATTTGACGGACAGGACATCCAGCCTTTGGCCGTGCATAAACGTGCCGAACTTGGTATTGGTTATGTGCCAGAAGATAGGCGTATGATTCCCAAGTTTTCCGTTATGGATAATATTCGCTTGAGTGCGTGGGCAAATAAAATGCCTGCTGCTGAATTTCAAAAAAAGTTCGATAGTATCTGCGATTCATTGCCCGATATTGTTGCACTTAAAAACCGTACCGCGGGACAACTTTCTGGTGGCCAACAAAAAATGGCTGCACTGGCACGCAGCTTAGTTTGTGGTTCTAAATTGCTATTACTTGACGAGCCGTTTCAGGGCTTAGCGCCTGCGCTTGCAAAGCAATATGCAGAAAGCTTAACCGGCTTACGCAATCAGTATCCGGATTTAACCATAGTGATTACCGAGTCTAATCCAGCACTTGTTACTGAAATGTCTAATCGCGCTTACACCATAGAGCGTGGGGAGCTTTTTGCAAACAGCAACGCAATGGAGTAGTAACGTCATGGCAAAAGGCTATTTGATCGCAACAATAACCATTACGGATGAGGCAGCTTATCAGCGCTATATCAAAGCAGCATCACAAGCAATTCGTCAATCAAATTGCCGAGTTCTGGTGCGTGGTGGCCGACTGACTGTCAAAGAAGGGAATCAATCCTGGCAACGGGTTGTTATTTTAGAGTTCGAGTCCTATGAACAAGCCTTGGAGTATTACGAATCTTCAGCGTACCAGGAAGCCAAGGCGCTGCGTGCTGGGGCTGCTGTTGCCGATTTCGTCATCGCCGAAGGGGAGTCACCATGACAACGCTAAAGACCAAACTTACTAAACTTCTTAATATCCAACATCCTGTTTTATTAGCGCCCATGGCTTTTGCGTCCGGTGGCGTTTTAGCTGCTGCGGTAAGTCGTAATGGTGGTTTAGGCATTATTGGTGGCGGTTATGGTGATAGAGATTGGTTGGACCAACAATTTCTCCTTGCGGGTAATACGCCTGTTGGAGTTGGGTTTATTACCTGGTCGTTGCAGCAATCCCCCTCATTATTAACCCACGTATTGGCTCACCAACCCGTTGCTGTAATGCTATCTTTTGGGGATCCTCGCCCATTTGCTGAGACTATCCATAACGCGGGTGCCAAGTTGATCTGTCAGTGTCAAAATCTACGACATGTCGCTGAAGCCGTAGAGGCGGGTGCTGACATTATTGTGGCCCAAGGTGGCGAAGCGGGAGGTCATGGAGCATCACGTAGTACGCTTACTTTGGTGCCGGAGGTGGTTGATGATTTGCAGCAACAAGGTTCAGATGCTGTGGTGGTGGCAGCAGGCGGAATTGCTGATGGTAGAGGTCTTGCAGCGTCACTCATGTTGGGCGCTCAAGGGGTGCTGATGGGAACCCGCTTTTGGGCATCCCACGAATCTTTGGTTCATGATAATCACCGAGCGTCGTTACTGGCGACAACCGGCGATGGCACAGTTAAAACGCATGTGGCGGATATCGTACGACAAATTCAATGGCCGGCTGAATTCAGTGCACGCGTTAGAGCCAATGAGTTTACGCAGCGCTGGCATGGTGAGGAGCAAGTACTTGAGCAGGTAGCCGCTGAGCTTGAAGGACCTTATCGTAAAGCGTTTGCTGCCGGTGACGCAGATCAAGTAGGGGTGTTCTTTGGGGAGGCTGCTGGGTTAATTCACTCGATAGAAAGTGTGGATACCATTATGAGTGGGCTTATCGCGGATGCTAAAGATTTGCTTGGGGGCTGATAGGAAGTTAGAAAATCTAATAGATAAACTATTTTTTGCATAACATCAATAATTAAATCTGAATAAACGTGCCCCAGGGGCACAGACAGGGGCATGCATAGGATGCAGAGGTCACACCGGAAGATTTATTCGCAGCCGCAATATTTATAATATGAATAAGATACCTGTTGTGCCAGCAAGGACTGAGAAATGACAACACGCTTAGACATCATCCGTGGAATAAACGGCAAACCGGCCGCTACTGAAGCATTAGTGCAGAATTTAGAGCGTGTACAGGGAATCTCAGGTGAAGTTTTTATAGGGTTTCCATTAATCCCTACGCCAGATGGAAAATACTCAATTGACGCGACACTGATAAGCCCCTCAAAAGGGGTTGTGTTATTTGATTTAATTGAAGGGATCGATGCCAGAAGATACGAAGAGCGCCAGGATGATTTAGTGAATAAGTTCGAGGCACGATTAAAGCTGCACCGTGAACTGGTTAAAAAGCGTAAGTTATTGGTGCCCTTGACCGTTGTTTCTTTTGCTCCTGGAATAACGGGTATTAAAAAGTATGAAACAGAGAATTATCCATTGGTTAATGAAGCGGGACTAATGGATTTTTTGGATACACTGTCCTGGGAGGGTGGTGAAGGAGAACTCTATAGGACTACATTATCTGCCATTGAAAATCTTAGCAGCATAAGGAAAAGTCGTTCTAAACTCGAAGTTCATCAACCCCACTAGCGAGGAGCACATCTTAAGCGTTTAGAGACTACTATTGCGACGCTGGATCATCGGCAAAACAAAGCAGTTATTGAAACGGTCGATGGCGTGCAGCGTATTAGGGGGCTTGCTGGTTCCGGCAAGACGATTGTATTGGCGCTTAAAGCAGCCTATTTACATACGCAATATCCTGAATGGCGTATTGCTGTAACGTTTCAAACCCGTTCTTTAAAAGGGCAGTTTCGTCGTCTCATTAATAATTTTTGTATCGAGCAAGGCGGAGAAGAGCCGGATTGGACAAAGCCTAGGATTCTTAATGCGTGGGGTGCACCCGGTGGCGATGAAAGAGACGGGATTTACCATGAATATTGCCGAGCCACAGGAGCAGAGTTCTTGGATTTTAGAAGTGCTTCCAATAAGTTTGGTAAAGGAAGTGCGGCATTTGATGGAGCTTGTAAGGTCGCGCTGGAAAATTTCTCTGAAGATGCTTGCCGTTATGATGTAATTTTGGTGGATGAGGCTCAAGACTTTACTCCAAGCTTTCTCAGGCTCTGTTATTCCATGTTAACCCGTTCAAAACGACTGATTTATGCCTATGATGAGCTTCAAAACCTTTCAGGCGCATCGCTTCCCCCACCCGAAGAGCTTTTTGGTGAAAACGACCAAGGACAACCTCTTGTTACCTTTGATGATGATCGCCGACAAGATGTGATACTACAGAAATGCTATAGAAATTCGCGTCCAGTCTTGGTTACCGCGCATAGCCTGGGCTTTGGTATCTATAGAAGGGCTCCGGAAGGTGAACAAACAGGTCTCGTGCAGATGTTTGACTATCCTGCTCTTTGGGAGGAAATTGGCTACAAGGTCAGGGGCGGACAGTTGGCGAAAGGACAGCATGTGGTACTTGAACGCACAGAAGAAACCAGTCCAAGCTTTTTGGAGCGAGATTTAGAAGTTAATGACCTTGTACAGTTTGAAAAGTTTATGGATGAGGCGCAACAAAATGAATGGTTAGTTGAACAAGTTCAAAAAAACTTGGATGAAGACGAGCTAAGGCATGATGACATCATCATTATTCATCCAGATCCACTTTCTGCACGTCTTCGTACAGGTCCGATCCGTAAAATGCTTTTTGATGTGGGGATACAAACACACCTAGCGGGCGTCGATACAAATACTGATGTGTTTTTTCGTACAGATACGCCTTCGGTGACTTTTACTGGCATCTATCGCGCCAAAGGGAATGAAGCTGGCATGGTTTACGTTATCAACGCCCAAGATTGTAATCGGCCGGGTGCAAACCTCGCGAGTTTACGTAATCGACTCTTTACTGCCATTACTCGTAGTAAAGGGTGGGCCCGTGTTATAGGCTGGGGGCCATACATGCAAGGCTTAATAGATGAGTATTCCGAGCTAGCTAAGCACGAATACGCCTTGGATTTTACTTATCCGGATGATGCCGTATTACATAAATTACGCATCGTTCATCGGGATTTATCTCCTCGCGAGCAAGAGCGACTTAAGCGACACAAGCGTGATATCCAAGACGTTATGCTTGCTTTAGAAAGTGGAGAGTTGCGTCTGGAGGATATAAATAAGTCGACACGTGATCGGCTCAAGGAAATTTTAGCAAAGGACGCGTAATGAATTTAACTTCTAATAGTGTTAGAGCAGACATCGAGGGGTTAATTTCAGAATTAATAGGATGCGGTGTTTGTGATGATTCAAACTTCCCTGTAGTTCGGACACACCGCGAGCAAGTTGTTGAGGTCAGTTTTAATGGAGCTGAATATATTTCCGGTTCCTTTGGGGAGCGCCAATATATTGATGTTTATCAGCTACTATTAAATGAACGCTCATTCAGCATGAAACTCGTCGATGGCGCATTATTGCAGATGATGTACATCATAGAACGAGATAAGTTGCGCCAGCATAGGCTTGCCTTTTATCCTTCTCCAAGCTTGTTACCGTTTCAGGATGACCCGGAGTCTTATATGGATGACGAGTTATTTGTTGAAATTGTTAAGCGTAAAATTATCCCATTTCCATTGCGTTTTGATTTTGATTCACGACAGAATGTATATAAGGACGTTATTCATCCAATGAGCCATCTAACCCTGGGCGATGTGAAGGAGTGTCGAATTCCTATTTCTGCGCCACTGACACCCAGATGGTTTATTGAGTTTATTTTGCGAAATTTCTATCAGACAAAAAAGTATGATTTTGTTATACGCCTGCCGCAGCACAACATAAAGCTATCATCTACTATTACGAATAATGAGCGTAAGCTAATACATATGGTAGTTCCCTATTCTATTAATATAGAAAAATAAATAATGATTGAGCAAAAGGATTTGAATGCAGGTAGTCTTAGCAATTTAGAATTGAGAGGCAATGAGTTGTCTGTTACGGCACTTAAGCAACGACGCTATCGGTTAAAAGATTTGATAGCCGAGATGTCGGATGGATTGTCAATGGTTGATGGCTGGGATGAAATGCCACTGGCGGGTAAAGAGGTTGATGAATAGGCTATGGGCCAAGGCGCGGTGACATCGTCTATTATTTGTCTACTAACAGTCAGCTCGCAATAATATGAAATTCAGTTGCTTTAGCAATAGGCCTAATGCGCGTGTTTTCCTTTTTAAGTTCCACCATGCCGTAATTGGCCATGATTCTTAGAGTCCGTGACAACCTGCTCGGGCGCTGACCCGTTACTTTTGACAGCGCTGCGATTGATGGTGGTGCTATATCTGCAATAACTCGAAGTAGCGCGCGATTATCATCGTTTAGAATTTTTGATAGAGATTCCATAGAGGTGAACCAAATTTTTGGTTCATGAGCAGCAGGCTTATATTCACTATTGGCGATAGCCAGTGTTCTTTTACGGATTTCGCTTTGAGGCAGAATACCGATATTAATACGTTTCATTTTTTGGCCTCTTCGAGAAACGTCTTATTGATATGCTTACGACACTGTACCATTGCACAGGCCATATGCCAGAATAAACGATGCCCCCAGGGGCATGCATGAGAGGCAGAGGTCACACTAGGGGCTTTGAATATCGTGTACCCATGATATTGTTTAAATAAGTTTTGGGCAAGCCCCTTATTGCTGAGCTACCCAGTGTATGACCACCTATCCCACTATCGCCTCCACCACCTGCCCCACATCCAACAACAACTCCTCCGAATACCATGGCCCACATAATTGCATACCGATAGGCAAGCCTTCCGATGACGTGCCATAAGGCAAGGACAGGGCAGGGTGGCCGGAAAGGTTCATGGGGTAGGTGGTAGGGTACCAGGCACCGCGAATGGTGCCCACTTCACGGCCTTCAATGGTGATAATGCCATTGGGGTCAGTATCAACCGGCAAGGGGGGTGCAGAAACCGTGGGGGACAGCAAAATGTCATACTGGCTAAAAATACCTTCCAGCTGTTGGTAGCAGGTGGTGCGGGCCTGTATTGCATGGTGCAGGTCAATGGCGCTGTGTTGTTTGCCGCGTTCGGTGAGGCGGATAACGGAAGGATCTAGTCGGTTGTAGTAGCGCTCTAGATAAGGTTCAACGCGGGTAGCGGTCAAGCTTTCTAACAGCACCAGAAAGTGTTTTTCGTAGGCAACAAAGTCAGACTGGATTTCTTCTACCTCTGCGCCTGCGTCGCTGAGTTGTCGGGCCAGCTGGTCGGCAGCGGCTTTAACTTCACTATGCACATAATTTCCTGCACTAGGAAGATAGGCCACACGCAAGCCCTGTAGTGGGGTGTCGCTATCGCCAGGATTAGACAGGGGTTGCCATGAGGGGGTTGCGCGTTCACCTGGGCCTGCCTGCAACAAGCCTTTACCCCAAGGGTCGCGAGCATCAGGGCCCTGAAGTACCTCGTAATACAGACGCGCATCAGCAACGTCGCGTGTCATGGGGCCTACATAGGAATTTACCCCGATCAGGTCGCTGGCTTGCAGGTTGGGGATGCAACCCAGGGTGGCTTTTAGGCCCACAATACCGCAGCAGGAAGCGGGGATGCGGATGGAGCCGCCGCCGTCAGTGCCTAAGGCCAGTGCGCCCATGCCCGTAGCAATGGCGACTGCCGCACCGCCACTGGAGGCACCACAGGTGTAATCGGGGTTAATAGGGTTTAAGGTTTGCCCAAAGAGTGGCGCATCTGTGCTTTGTTTGGCACCAAATTCTGGCGTGGTGGTCTTGCCAATCAGAATGGCCCCAGCCGCTTTACTGCGGGCGACTGCCACGGCATCGGTATCCGGTACATAGTCTTCATAAATGGCAGAGCCCATGGTGGTGCGCACGCCTTTAGTCAGCGTTAAGTCTTTCACGCTGAAAGGCACTCCATGCAAAGGTCCTATCGCATCGCCACGCATGAGTGCGGCTTCGGCGTGACGCGCATCGTCCAAGGCTTGTTCGGCGGTGACGGTAATAAAGGCGTTAAGGTTTTGGTGGGTATCGATGCGATCCAGGGCGGCCTGAACTACCTCAACGGGAGAGACTTCGCGCTCGCGAATCAGTTGAGCAAGCGTCCGGGCGGGCAGGTTGAGGGATTTCGAAGCATCTGTCATGATAATCTCAGTCGATAAGGGGTTTACAGCATGTAGCGGCCGCCATCGATCATAAGCGTTTGCCCCGTAATAAAACGCGCATCAGGGCTCGCTAAAAAGGCAACGGCGGCGGCGACGTCATCGGGGTCGCCAATAAATCCTGCGGGCGTTGCCTCAATAATGCGCTGGAGTATGTCGGGATGCAAGCGTTCATGGGCTTGGGTCGCAATGGCGCCGGGGCTAACGGCGTTCACAGTAATACCGTCGGGGGCCAGTTCGCGGGCCAGCGATCGGGTAAAGCCAACCACGCCCATTTTTGCGGCGGCATAATCAGCCAATCCGCTATCCCCCACAAAGGCGGCGTCGCTGCTCATATTAATGATACGGCCCCAGCCGGCGCGCTGCATAGCGGGTGCGGCAATGCGGCTGGCTTGCATGGCCGTTAGCAGCGACACTTCTAGCACAAAGCGCCATGTCGCCTCATTGGAGGTGACGAAGGGGCCGGCTTGATCTCGGGCGCTTTGTCCTACATTGTTAAATAGAATGTGGGCGTGGTCTCCAAAATGCTGGGTTATTTGATCAAAGAAACCTTGCAATGCGGCCTTGTCGGTACAGTCTCCAGAAACGCACAGCAATGGTTGATCCGATGCATTATCTAAGGTCGATTCCGCCGCTTGTAGGTCGCGGACATCCTTGTCCATAACCGCCACCCGATGGCCTAATGCCAGAAAGCGTTTGGCGGTGGCCGCCCCAATGCCGGCACCGCCCCCTGTAATGGCAACAATGCGTGGGGGCTCCGGGGTTAAGGGCGTTGTGGCGG
>Ga0079225_10001045_pt1 | contig 15402 bp, 12 predicted proteins | sample Poulit2012_FD_76344 | JGI IMG/M metagenome (GOLD analysis project Ga0079225, IMG submission 76344) | Agricultural soil microbial communities from Georgia to study Nitrogen management - Poultry litter 2012 | ecosystem: Environmental > Terrestrial > Soil > Agricultural land | place: USA: Georgia... | reverse complement strand
GACATCTGATCGGCGTTGCGCAGAATGGGAACGACCAGACCACGCGGACTGCTGACGGCGATACCGATGTCAAAATAACCGTGATAGATGATGTCCTTCCCGTCGACGGACGCGTTGACGATGGGGAACTTCTTGAGGGCGGCAACGGCAGCCTTCACGAAGAAGGACGTGAAGCCCAGCCGGACGCCGTGCTCCTGTTCGAACTTGTCCCGATAGGTTTTGCGCAGGTCCATGACGGCCTGCATGTTGACTTCGTTGAACGTCGTCAGGATGGCGTTTTCGGCCTGGGATTGCAGCAGGCGCTCGGCAATGCGTGCGCGCAGACGCGTCATGGGAACACGCTGTTCCGGACGGCCATCAAGCGACAGCGACGGTGGCGTGGCCACTGCAGCAGCAGGCTTGGCCGCTGCGGCGTCGCTGGCCAGTGCGTCGGCCTTGGTGATTCGGCCACCGCGACCGGTGCCGGTGACCGTTGCCGGGTCTACGCCCTTTTCCGAAAGAATCTTGGACGCTGCCGGCGACGCCACCACACTGCTGACGGGCGCAGCGGCTGCAGGAGCTGCGGCGGGCTCTTCGGCGGCCGGGGCGGCGTCGTCGGCCTTGGCCGGTGCGGCGCTGGCCTGGGCTTCGGTGTCAATGCGTGCCAGCACCTCGGACGATGTGACGGTGCTGCCGTCACCCTTGACGATTTCGGAAAGTACGCCGGATGCCGGAGCGGGCACTTCCAGCACGACCTTGTCCGTTTCGACTTCGATCAGGATTTCGTCTGCCTCGACGGCCTCACCCGGTTGCTTCTTCCAGGTCAGCAGCGTTGCCTCGGAAACCGATTCGGACAACTGCGGGACGAGCACTTCAATAATAGCCATGTTTGAATTCCGTATCTAAGAAAGTTTTATTGTTTCGTAAAGCCCTTGAATTTGGGACCAAACGCCTGTTCGAGCAATGCGCGCTGCTGCTCGACGTGCTTGGCCAGGTAGCCGACTGCCGGTGATGCCGACGCCGCACGGCCGGCATAGCCCAGCTTCTGACCTTCCGACATGTTTTCGTACAGATGGTGCTGGATGTAGAACCAGGGCCCCTGATTCTGCGGCTCGTCCTGGACCCAGATGACTTCTTTGGCGTTCACGAAACGCGACAGTTCCGCCTGGAAGGCCTTGTGTGCGAACGGGTAGAGCTGTTCGATACGCAGAATGGCGATATCCTCGCGTTCCTGTTCGGCACGGGTCTGTACCAGGTCGTAATAGACGCGACCCGAACACACCAGCACGCGCTTGACCTTTTCGGCCTGGATTGCGTCGTCCGTTTCACCGATGACAGTCAGGAACTGGCCGTTGGCCAAGTCGGACAATGGTGAGGTGGCACCCTTGTGACGCAGCAGCGACTTGGGTGTCATCAGCACCAGCGGCTTGCGGAACGGCCGGATCATCTGGCGACGCAGGACATGGAAGATCTGCGCGGCATTGGTTGGCTGGATGACCTGGATGTTGTTGTCGGCGCAAAGCTGCAGGAAGCGTTCAATGCGTGCCGAGGAGTGCTCGGGGCCCTGGCCCTCGTATCCGTGCGGCAACATCAGCGTCAGCCCGCAATGGCGCCCCCACTTGGCTTCACCGGAGGTGATGAACTGGTCGATCACCACTTGCGCGCCGTTGGCAAAGTCACCGAACTGCGCTTCCCAGATTGTCAGGACATTGGGAGCCGCCGAGGCATAGCCGTATTCGAAGCCCAGGACCGCTTCTTCGGAAAGTACCGAGTCAATGACCGTGAAGTCCGCCTGGTTTTCGCTGACGTTTTGCAGGGGAATCCAGGAACCGTCGTCCCAGCGCTCGCGCTTCTGGTCGTGCAAGACGGCATGACGGTGCGTGAACGTGCCACGGCCGGAATCCTGACCGGTAATGCGGACCGGATACCCATTGGCCACCAGCGTCGCGAAAGCCAGGTGTTCGCCCATGCCCCAGTCGACGTTCTGTTCGCCACGCGCCATCTTGCGGCGCTCGTTCAACAGCCGTTCGACCAGCGGGTGCACCGTGAACCCTTCAGGCACGGTGGTAAGCTTTTCGCCGATGCGGGTCAGTTCAGTCAGCGGTACGGCGGTATCGGCGTGATCTGTCCATTTCGCGTTCAGGAAGGCTGACCAGTCGGTGGCGTATTTGCTTTTGTAGTCAGTCAGAACCGGTTCGATGGTGCGCTGGCCGTCTTCAAGAAGCTGACGGTAGCCCTTGACCATGTCATCCACATCGGATTCCGCCAACACGCCTTGGGCAACCAGCTTGTCAGCATAGAACTTGCGGGTACCGGGATGCTTGCCGATGTTCTTGTACATGAGCGGCTGGGTCAGCGACGGCGTGTCCTGTTCGTTGTGACCGAGCTTGCGGAAGCAGACGATATCGACGACAACGTCATGCTTGAATTCGCGACGGAAGTCCAGAGCCAGCTGAACGGCATAGACCACGGCCTCGGGGTCATCGCCATTGACGTGCAGCACCGGCGCTTCGATCATTTTGACCACGTCGGTGCAGTACAGCGTCGAGCGGGCATCGCGAGGATCGGAGGTGGTGAACCCGATCTGGTTGTTGATGACGACGTGAACCGTGCCACCCACGCCATAGCCGCGTGTCTGCGCCATGTTGAGGGTTTCCATGACCACGCCCTGCCCGGCAAAGGCCGCGTCACCATGCACCAGAACCGGCAGAACCTGGGAGCCGTCGGTGTCGCCGCGCCGGTCTTGGCGGGCACGCACACTGCCTTCGACCACGGGGTTGACGATTTCAAGGTGCGACGGGTTGAAAGCGAGCGACAGATGAACCGGACCACCCGGGGTGGACAGGTCGCTGGAAAAGCCGTTGTGGTATTTGACGTCGCCGTCAGTCAGGTCATCCGGATGCTTGCCTTCGAATTCGGCAAACAGGTCGGCGGGCATTTTGCCCATGATGTTGACCAGCATGTTCAGGCGGCCGCGGTGCGCCATGCCGACCACGATTTCCTGGACACCGTTGCTGCCGGCGTGGTTGATCAGTTCGTCCATGGCGGCGATGAAGCTTTCACCACCTTCCAGCGAGAATCGCTTCTGGCCGACGTACTTGGTGTGCAGATAGCGTTCCAGCCCTTCGGCTTCCGTCAGTTGCTGCAGAATGCGGATTTTCTTGTCGGCCGGATAGCTTGGCGTGCCCCGCGTGGATTCAAGACGCTGCTGGATCCAGCGCTTGGCCACCGGATCGGACATGTGCATGAATTCCGCACCGATGTTGCGGCAGTACGTTTCTTTCAGGGCGCTGATCATGTCGCGCAGCGTCATGGTATCGCCCTGGGTGAAATAAGTATTGGTGGCCGAATAGGAGTCGTCCATATCGGCTTCGGACAGGCCGTAAAATGCTGGGTCCAGTTCCGGGAAGGAAGGCCGATCATGGCGCTTGAGCGGATCCAGGTTGGCAACCCGGGTTCCCAGGGAACGGTAGGCCGCAATCAGAGACTGGACACCAACTTGCTTGCTGGCGATGCTGAGATCGGGAACCTTGCCCGGCTGCCAGTACACGTTGGTACGGGCGCGCATGGCAAACGATTCGACAATGGGGGAATGGGCCTGGTCACGCGTAGCCTGCTGTCCGTCCACAGCTGGTGTATTCTGGAGCTGTTCAAAATAGCTGCGCCATTCTTCGGGCACCGAGCCCGGATCATCCAGAAATGCTTCGTAGAGTTCTTCGACGTAGGGGGCGTTGCTGCCAAACAGGTAGGAATTGGATAAAGATTCAGATTTTGATGACATATGTGCGCTTCACCTTTCCGAGTGTTTCACTCGTTATGATGCAGGGGGGACACCTTCCGCGACACGGCCAGACCGGATAGCGGATAGCGGGGGCAGAAGGCAAACGTGTACGACGCCTTGTTTCAGCCGTATTGACAACATTATACCTGTGCGCACAAGTCTCTGCGCCGCTATCGCTACGTTTCCCGCGGATTCATCACCGCTTGCTTTCAAACCGTTGGTATTAACAAACAGATCGAAGGAGTTATCCAATCATGGACCCGAATCCGGATCGCGCCAAAATGGCACTGGACTATCACTCGCACCCGCGACCGGGCAAAGTATCGGTCGTGCCGACCAAGCCACTGGGCAACCAGGACGACCTTTCACTGGCCTATTCTCCCGGGGTTGCCGTTGCCAGCATGGCCATCCACAAGGACGGCGAAGATGCCGCCGCACTTTACACATCGCGCTCCAACCTGGTGGGCGTGATCACCAACGGTACGGCCGTGCTCGGACTGGGCAACATCGGGCCGCTGGCCGCCAAGCCCGTCATGGAAGGCAAAGGTTGCCTGTTCAAGAAATTCGCCGATATCGATGTCTTCGATATCGAGCTCAACGAAACGGATCCCGACAAGCTGGTTGACATCATCGCCGCGCTGGAACCCACGCTGGGCGGCATCAACCTTGAAGACATCAAGGCCCCGGAATGTTTTTACATCGAGAAAAAACTTCGCGAGCGGCTGCGTATTCCGGTCTTTCACGATGACCAGCACGGCACGGCAATCATTTCGGCTGCCGGGATTCTGAACGGCCTGAAAATCGTGGACAAGCGCATCGAGGATGTCAAACTGGCCTGCTCCGGAGCTGGCGCGGCCGCGATCGCCTGCCTGGACTTGCTGGTGCAGCTGGGCATGCGCCGCGAAAATATCTACGTTGTCGACTCACGCGGCGTGATCTGGAACGGCCGTGAAGACAACATGGAAGCCAACAAGGCGCGCTACGCCCAGAACACCGATGCCCGTACCCTGGCCGATGTTTGCCGCGACGCTGACATTTTCCTGGGCGTGTCGGCCGCCGGCGCGCTGACTCCCGACATGGTGAGTACCATGGCCGACAAGCCGCTGATTCTGGCACTGGCCAATCCGGAGCCCGAAATCCGTCCGGAACTTGCCAAAGAAGCCAGACCGGATTGCATTATCGCCCCCGGCCGTTCGGACAACCCCAATCAGGTCAACAACGTCCTGAGCTTTCCCTTCATTTTCCGCGGTGCGCTGGACGTCGGTGCCACGGTCATCAACGAAGAGATGAAGATCGCCTGCGTCCAGGCCATTGCGGAACTGGCGCAAGCCGAACAAAATGACGAAGTCGCCGCTGCCTATGCGGGCGAGGAACTGTCGTTCGGACCAGATTACATCATTCCGAAACCGTTCGACCCGCGTCTGATCGTGACCATCGCCCCTGCCGTGGCGCAGGCCGCCATGGAGTCCGGCGTGGCGCGCCGGCCCATCGAAGACATGGAGCTCTATCGGCAAAAGCTGATCAGCCAGGTCTACCACTCGGGACAGCTGATGCGCCCGCTGTATCTGCAGGCCAAAAGCGCACCCAAGCGCATTATTTACGCCGATGGCGAAGACGAACGTGTGCTGCGCGCCGTGCAGACCGTCGTGGACGAAAAGATCGCCCGGCCCATTTTGATCGGCCGTCCCGCCGTCATCGACATGCGTCTGAAACGCTTCGGCCTGCGACTGAAATTGGGCACCGACTTCGAAATCGTCGACCCGGAAGACGACGAGCGTTTCACCGAAACCTGGACAGCCTATTACAAGATGCGCGGCCGGTATGGCGTAACCCCGGACATCGCCAAGGCAATGGTGCGCAAGCACAACACCCTGATCGGCGTCATGTTGATACACCGTGGCGACGCCGACGGCATGCTGTGCGGGGTCACGAGCCGCTTTGGCAATCAGCTGCAGTACATTGACGAAGTCATCGGACTGAAACCCGAGGCCAAGACCTTTGCCGCGATGAACGCGTTGATGCTGCCGACACAGACGCTGTTCGTCTGCGACACGCACGTCAACGAAGATCCCACCGCCGAACAAATCGCCGACATGACGATTCAGGCCGCGGCCGAGGTCCGCCGCTTTGGCATCGTGCCCAAGATCGCCCTGCTTTCCCATTCCAACTTCGGCAGCCGCATTACCGCGTCGTCACAGAAAATGGCGAAAGCCCGCGAACTGATCAACCAGCTTGCGCCGGAACTGGAAGTGGATGGCGAAATGCATGCGGATTCGGCGCTGTCGGAAAGCATACGGCTCAAGGCCTATCCGGATTCGACCCTGAAAGGCCCGGCCAACCTGCTGATCACACCCAATCTGGATACCGGCAACATCACCTACAACATTCTCAAGATGACGGGCAGCAACGGCGTGGCCATGGGTCCGATTTTGCTGGGGGCGGCGCGTCCGGTACATGTGCTGACAACCAGCGCGACGGTACGACGCATCGTCAACATGACCACGCTTGCTGTCATTGATGCACAAGAGCGCGCGGGAGAAGTCGACTACCAGAATTCGGCCCGGACCTGATCCGCCCGAATTCGAACCGGAACTGATACCGGACAAAAAAGGCCTGAAGCCGGCGCAATGCCGGTTTCAGGCCTTTCTTTTTTGTCAGGGTTTCTTGCCGCCTTGTCCAATGGCAGACTTGCCGTCTTGTCCAGTGACAGAGTCAGTCCGGGCTTCTGGTTTTCATGCTCGGACAACGGAGCCGCTGCCCGGCGCACAGCGGCCCCTGAGACCGCGTGCGCACAGAAAGATCCGGTCAGACGTCAGACGCTGCGCTTGGGCACGTCACGTGCCGGAGACCCGGTGTACAGCTGGCGCGGGCGACCGATCTTGTAATCCGAATCGGACAGCATCTCGCTCCATTGCGCAATCCAGCCCACCGTGCGGGCCAGCGCGAAGATAGCCGTGAACAGCGACGTGGGAATGCCGATGGCGCGCTGCACAATGCCCGAGTAGAAGTCGACGTTGGGATACAGCTTGCGCTCGACGAAGTACGGGTCTTCCAGCGCAATGCGTTCAAGTTCCATCGCCAACTTGAACAGGGGATCGTTTTCCAGGCCCAGGGCTGCCAGGACTTCCTTGCAGGTTTCCTGCATCAGGCGAGCACGCGGATCGTAGTTCTTGTAGACACGGTGGCCAAAGCCCATCAGGCGGACACCGGACGACTTGTCCTTGACCTTTTCCATGAACTCGCCGACCTTGGCGATCCCGCCGTTGGCCTGGAGTTCTTCAAGCATCTGCAGCGCGGCTTCGTTGGCACCGCCATGAGCAGGCCCCCACAGGCAAGCGACGCCGGCCGCGATGGCCGCGAAGGGGCTGGTTCCGGACGAGCCGCACAGGCGGACCGTGGACGTTGATGCGTTCTGTTCGTGATCGGCATGCAGAATGAAGATGCGATCCAGGGCACGTTCGACCACCTCGTTCACCACGTAGTCCTCGCAGGGCGTCGCGAACATCATGCGCAGGAAATTGCCGGTGTAGGACAGGTCGTTGCGGGGGTAAATGGACGGCTGGCCCAGCGAATACTTGTACGCCATCGCCACCAGTGTGGGCATTTTCGCGATCAGGCGAATGGCCGAGATATGGCGATGCTCGGGGTTGGTGATGTCGGTGGAGTCGTGATAGAAGGCCGACAAGGCACCCACCAGTCCGGTCAGAACAGCCATGGGGTGCGCGTCACGACGGAATCCGCGCAGAAATGTGTGCATCTGTTCGTGCACCATCGTGTGATTGGTGATCTGGCCGTCAAAGTCCGCCTTCTGAGCGCTGTCGGGCAGTTCGCCATTGAGCAGCAGATAGCAAACATCAAGGAAATCACAATTTTCGGCCAGCTGATCGATGGGATATCCACGATACAGCAGCTCGCCCTTGTCACCATCAATGTAGGTAATCGAGGATTCGCAAGATGCCGTGGCCAAGAAACCCGGGTCATACGTGAACATCCCCGTTTGACCATAAAGCTTGCGGATATCGATGACGTCAGGACCCACACTGCCCTGGTAGACAGGGAGTTCGATCGAATCGCCACCCGTCGAGAACGAAAGTATGGCTTTTTTATCTGACAACTGCATCACGTTTTCCTTAAAAGTTACAGCTCTCGCATTTTACCTACCAGACGCCGGATATCCGGGGTGTCATAGACGCCCTCGGGTTCGGTCCGCGCCAGCAACACGTCGAGCAAATCGTTGTCGTCCATCTCGAAAAGCAGAGACAGTGCGGCAACATCGGTGTTTGTGAGCTCGCCTTCATACCGATCAAGAAACCGCGTAATGATCAGGTCATTCTCGAGCAAGCCCCGACGGGCACGCCATCTGAGCCGCGCCCGCTGGAGCTGTGTCAATGTATTCATAAGAGGCGTCGCCTAAATGGTTCGGCGTACCAGAAGTTCCTTGATCTTGCCGATTGCGTGCGACGGGTTCAGGCCCTTGGGGCACACCTCGGTACAGTTCATGATCGTATGGCAGCGGAACAGTCTGTAGGGGTCTTCCAGGTTGTCCAGTCGCTTGGCGGTCGCCTCGTCGCGCGTGTCGACGATGAAGCGATACGCCTGCAGCAACCCGGCCGGACCGACGAACTTGTCGGGGTTCCACCAGAACGACGGACACGCCGTCGAGCAGCACGCGCACAGAATGCATTCGTACAGGCCATTGAGCTCTTCACGGGCTTCCGGTGTCTGCAGACGCTCTTTTTCGGGGGGCGGCGTGTCGTTGATCAGGTACGGGCTGATGGAATGGTACTGATCGAAGAAATGCGTCATGTCGACGATCAGATCGCGCACTACCGGCAGACCGGGCAGCGGCTTCAGGACAATGGGTTCCTTCAGTTCGTTCAGGTTAGTGGTACAGGCAAGCCCGTTGCGGCCATTGATGTTCATGGCGTCCGAGCCGCACACCCCTTCACGGCACGAGCGGCGCAGCGACAGGCTGTCGTCGACCTCGTTCTTGATGCGCATCAGCGCGTCCAGAAGCATTTTGTCCGTGGGCTGGATCTGCACCTCGAGCTTCTGCATATAGGGCCGCTCGTCCTTGTCAGGATCATAGCGATAGATTTCGAATTTAACGGTTCGTGTTTCACTCATGTCGGTATCCTGCTTAGAAAGTCCGGGGCTGCGGCGGGATGCTTTCAACCGTAAGCGGCTTCATCTGAACGGGACGGTAGTCAAGACGGCTGCCCTCAGAGAACCACAGGGTATGACGCAACCAGTTGTCGTCATCACGTTCCGGATGATCATCCAGGGCATGCGCACCGCGGCTTTCGGTACGATTCGCAGCGGACTTGGTCGTGGCACGGGCCACTTCGATCATGTTTTCCAATTCAAGCGCTTCGACACGGGCGGTGTTGAAGACCTTGGATTTGTCCTTGAAGCAGACGTTCTGGACTTGCGAAGACAGATCCTCGATTTTCTGGACACCTTCGTTCAGAAGCTTGAGCGTGCGGAAGACACCGCAGTGAGCCTGCATGGTGTCACGAATCGACTGGGCGACTTCGGCCACGGATTCGCCCGAGGCCCGCGTCTCAAGCTTGTTGACGCGATCAAGTGAGAATTCGATCGACGAGCCGGAGATTTCCTGGTGCGCGTGCTGGTCTTCAAGGTGCAGATCGACAATATGATTGCCAGCGGCACGACCGAACACGACCAGGTCAAGCAGCGAGTTGGTGCCCAGGCGATTGGCGCCGTGCACCGATACGGCAGCGCATTCGCCGACGGCGTACAGACCGTTCACCACACGGTCCTCGCCGTTGGCACGGGTGATCACCTGGCCATGATAGTTGGTCGGGATGCCACCCATCTGATAGTGAATGGTGGGCACAACCGGGATCGGATCCTTGATCGGATCGACGTTGGCGAACTTGATGGCAATCTCGCGGATTGAGGGCAGGCGCTTCATGATGGTGTCGGCACCCAGGTGATCCAGCTTCAGGACCACATAGCTGCCATCGCCACAGCCACGCCCTTCCTTGATTTCCTGGTCCATGGAGCGGGACACGAAGTCACGCGGGGCAAGGTCTTTCAGGGTGGGCGCATAGCGCTCCATGAAACGTTCGCCATCCTTGTTGAGCAGGATACCGCCTTCGCCACGCACGCCTTCAGTGATCAGCACACCCGCGCCGGCGACCCCGGTCGGGTGAAACTGCCAGAATTCAAGGTCTTACAGGGGAAGTCCGGCACGGGCGGCCATGCCCAGTCCGTCGCCGGTATTGATGAAGGCATTGGTGGATGCGGCCCAGATACGGCCGGCCCCGCCAGTGGCCAGCACGGTCGCCTTGGCTTCGAGCACGTAGATTTCGCCCGTTTCCATTTCCAGGGCCGTGACGCCGAGGATGTCACCCGCTTCGTTATAAAGCAGGTCCAGCGCCATCCACTCGACAAAAAACTGCGTCCGGGCGGCGACGTTGCGCTGGTAAAGCGTGTGCAACAACGCGTGACCGGTACGGTCAGCGGCGGCACAGGCGCGCTGCACGGCCTTTTCGCCGAAGTTGGCAGTGTGGCCGCCAAAGGGACGCTGATAAATCGTGCCATCGGGGTTGCGGTCGAACGGCATCCCGAAGTGTTCAAGTTCGTAAACGGCGTGCGGAGCCTCGCGGCACATGTATTCAATCGCGTCCTGGTCGCCGAGCCAGTCGGAGCCCTTGACGGTGTCAAACATGTGCCAGTTCCAGCTGTCTTCGCTCATGTTGCCGAGCGCGGCGCCAATACCGCCCTGCGCGGCCACGGTATGCGAACGGGTGGGGAAGACTTTGGACAATACAGCCACGGACAGTCCGGCCTGTGCAAGTTGCAGCGAGCAACGCATGCCGGCTCCGCCGGCGCCTACAACCACCACGTCAAATTGGCGGCGAGGTAAGGATTTTAGGACAGCAGCCACGGTTTATATGCTCCACAGAATTTTTACGAAGTAGACAACGGTACCCGCAAGCCACAGCACGGTGAGCGCATAGGCGAACAGACGCAGGCCAGGCGCGCGGACGTAGTCCATCCAGATATCGCGCACACCGATCCAGGCATGCCAGCACACCGACAGAAACGCCAGCGTCGCCAGCAACTGCCCAAGGGGCAGGGCCCCTGCACTGAAAGTGAACAGATTGCGCCAACCATTGAAATCCATGTCCGACGTGAACAAGTATCCGAAAAACAGGATCAGCGTATAGACGATCATGATGACCGCCGTGACCCGCTGGACAATGAAGTCCACCGTACCGTAATGTGCGCCGACAACCAGGCGTCGGGTACCCAGACGTTCTTCCGTAGCCATTACCAGACTCCAAACAATTTAAGACCGAAAATCAGCGTCAGGACCAGGCCGGCACCGATGACGATGGCACCCGAGCGCTGTGACGCCTCGCGCGAGTTGCCGATATGCATGTCGAGCGTCAGATAGCGGATGCCCGCACAGAAGTGATGCGAATAGCCCCAGATCAGTACCAGCAAGACAAGCTTGCACAGCGGATTCGACATCCAGGCCGCAATGCTGTTGAACGTATCCGGCGAAGTGATGCTGAGACCGAACAACGGCACGATGACAAGCGGAAGCGCAAGAAAAAGCAGCGCGCCGCTGATGCGATGGAGGATGGACGACTTGGCCGCCGGCGGCAGCTTGTAACTGAAGAGTATTTCCGGAATACTCAGATTTCGAAACTGCGGACGCGGTTTTGAAGCTGGATCAGACATGATGGCCTCGAGAAATGACAAAAAACATAGCAAAGCGCAACCAGCATTTTCGCTTATTTACACCGGCTGCATCAAACCAATCAAAAACCGTTGTTAATTCAAAGTGTTCTTGTAATGAAACCTGTCGGTGACATACAGGCCGCGCCGGACTTCCATGGGGCGGTCACCATAGGTGAACGACACCCGTTCCACCTGCAGCAGCGGTGAGCCGGCATCCACCTGCAGCAAGCCGGCCTGTTCGGAAGTGGATGATACCGCCTTGATCTTTTCTTCGGCCCGGACCATGCTGACGCCATATTCAGATTCGAAAAACGCGTACAGCGGCCCCTTGTTGCGTGCCAGCGTGCTGACGGACAGACCCTTGAACACGTTGCCGGGCAGCCAGATGTCATCAAGAATGGTTGGCGTTTGCTCGAACGACAGCACACGTCGCAGGTTAATAACCATATCACCAGTGCGAAGCTGCAGCAGCGCAGCGATATCGGCCGGACTGCGGACACGGCGGCAGTCCAGAATGCGACTGCCGGATACCACGGGCGAATCAGGATCATCAGGGGCAAGCCGCAGAAAGCGAAAGCGCACCTTGGCTTCAAGGTGGGTAGCTACAAATGTACCCTTACCCTGCCGACGCAGCAACAGGTTTTCCGCCGCCAGTTCGTCGATGGCCTTGCGCACCGTGCCCTGGCTGACCTGGAAGCGCGCAGCCAGATCGACCTCGCTGGGGATGGCTTCCCCGGGTTTCCATTCACCCTGGTCCAGGCTTTGCAGCAGCAGTGCCTTGATCTGCTGATACAGCGGACTGTACGCCGCACCACTGCTGGTGGCCCGGCGAGAATCGGAAGCTCGTTCGGAAGAAGGCGTATCAGACATAAAATCAGGGCAAGCCCTTTTGAGGCTGCGGCAGAATCTGTCCAGGCCGATGGGATGTCCGGCGTCGACCCGCACGTGGAAAATGGCAAACTTTCATCCGTAACCAGATGAAAGTGCAAAAACGCTTGCCATTTTCGCACGACATTCGTCCAATGTCTAATGTCTTGTGTCTTATATATGATATAAGATGCGCTGCAGTATTATGGCGGCACCATGGTTGGGGCGGCCGCGTTTGTGACAACAGGATTAAAGAAACCGGCCAAAAGATTTACACTGTCGGTTTTGCTGTCAAACTTTGTTTTACCTCTCCACGGAGACTTTTCATGTCCAAGACCCCGATGCGCGTTGCCGTCACCGGTGCCGCCGGCCAAATCGGCTACGCCCTGCTTTTTCGCATCGCTTCCGGCGAGATGCTGGGAAAAGACCAGCCCGTGCATTTGCAACTGCTTGAGATCCCCGACGAAAAAGCACAAAAGGCCCTGCAAGGCGTCATGATGGAACTTGACGACTGCGCCTTCCCCCTGCTGCACGGCATGAGCGCACACAGTGACCCGCGCGATGCCTTCAAGGACACCGACATTGCCCTGCTGGTCGGCGCCCGCCCGCGCGGCCCCGGCATGGAGCGCAAGGATCTGCTGGAAGTCAACGCAAAGATCTTCACCGAACAGGGCAAGGCGCTGAACGATGTCGCCAGCCGCGATGTCAAGGTTCTGGTTGTCGGCAACCCGGCAAACACCAATGCCTATATCGCGATGAAATCGGCACCCGATCTGCCCGCCAAGAATTTCACCGCCATGCTCAGGCTGGATCACAACCGGGCACTGTCGCAGCTCGCGGCAAAATCCGGACGCGCCGTTGCCGACATCAAGAAACTGATCGTGTGGGGCAACCATTCTCCGACCATGTATCCGGACATCCGTTTCGCCACGGTCGGCAATGAAAGCCTTGCCAACATCATCAGCGATGATGCCTGGAACCGCGACGTGTTCATCCCCACGGTCGGAAAACGCGGGGCGGCCATCATCGAGGCGCGCGGGCTGTCTTCTGCGGCATCGGCGGCCAACGCGGCCATTGATCACATCCGCGACTGGGTACTGGGTTCCAACGGTGAATGGGTCACCATGGGCGTACCGTCCGATGGCTCTTACGGCATTCCGGAAGGCATTATCTATGGCGTTCCGGTCACCACCGACAACGGCGAATACCAGCGCGTAACGGGACTGGAAATTGACGATTTCTCACGCGAACGGATGAACATCACGCTTCAGGAATTGCTTGAAGAACGTGATGGCATCAAGCATTTGCTGGGTTGACGACACCCGTTGCGACTTATAACCACAACATTCTTTTCCGGAGATCACCATGACTCGTCCTGCCTCGGCCGGCAGCCTTTTTCGCCAGGCGCTGAAACAAGAGCAGCCCCTTCAGATCATTGGCGCCATCAATGCCAACCACGCGCTGCTGGCAAAGCGCGCGGGCTACCGCGCAATATATCTTTCCGGTGGTGGCGTGGCCGCAGGGTCGCTGGGCATGCCTGATCTGGGGATCAACACCCTTGACGATGTCCTGACCGATGTACGTCGGATCACGGACGTCTGCGACCTGCCCTTGCTGGTCGACATCGACACGGGCTTCGGGCCGTCAGCCTTCAACATCGCCCGGACCGTCAAAAGCCTGATCCGCTTCGGTGCCGCCGCATGTCATATCGAAGACCAGGTCGGTGCCAAGCGTTGCGGTCACCGGCCCGGAAAAGAAATCGTCAGCACTCAGGAAATGGCCGACCGCATCAGGGCGGCCACAGATGCGCGCACGGACAGCGACTTCTTCATCATCGCCCGTACCGACGCCATCGCCGTGGAAGGGGTCGATGCGGCGCTTGAACGTGCGCATGCCTGCGTCGAGGCCGGTGCGGACGCAATTTTCGCTGAAGCGTCGTACGACCTGGATACCTACCGGCGCTTCACCAGCTCGCTCAAGGTCCCGGTGCTGGCAAACATCACCGAATTCGGGCAGACCCCGCTGTTCACGGTTGACGAATTAGCCAGTGTGGACGTATCAATGGTGCTGTATCCGCTTTCGGCCTTCCGCGCCATGAACAAGGCAGCCGAAACGGTCTATCAGACCATTCGCCGCGATGGGCACCAGAAAAACGTGATTGACATGATGCAGACGCGCGAAGAGCTGTATGACCGCATCGGCTATCACGAGTTCGAATCGCGTCTTGATGCGCTGTTCCAGCGAAACGGCAAAACTGAATAACCGGTACTCAGAGGAAACATGACTATGGCTAATGAAAAGACAGAAAACGCAGCACCAAAGCGCAAGAAATCGGTAGCCCTTTCGGGGGTCGTCGCCGGCAACACCGAGCTGTCCACCGTGGGGCTAAGCGGCAACGACTTGCATTATCGCGGCTATGACATTCTGGATCTCGCCAACAACTGCGAATTCGAAGAAGTCGCCCACCTTCTGATCCACGGCAAGCTGCCCAACCGGGCCGAGCTGGATTCCTACAAAACCAAACTGCGCAGTCTGCGCGGCCTGCCCCTGCCCGTGCAGCAGGCAATGGAAACGCTGCCGGCTGCCGCCCACCCCATGGACGTCATGCGCACGGCTGTTTCCGTCATGGGTTGCGTGCTGCCCGAAAAAGACGACCACAACATCCCTGACGCCCGGGATATTGCCGACAGGCTGATTGCCAGCCTGGGCTCGGCGCTGCTTTACTGGTTCCACTACACGCACAATGGCGAAATCATCGATGTTCGTACCGATGACGATTCCATCGGCGGACACTTCCTACACCTATTGCATGGCGAGAAGCCCAGCGACGAATGGGTGCGGGCGATGAACACGTCCCTGAACCTGTACGCCGAACACGAGTTCAATGCGTCGACCTTCACCAGCCGCGTGATTGCCGGTACCGGTTCGGATATTTATTCCGCCGTCGCCGGCGCCATTGGTGCCCTGCGCGGACCCAAGCACGGTGGTGCCAACGAGGTCGCCTTCGAAATCCAGAAACGCTACGAAACCCCCGATGAGGCCGAAGAAGACATTCG